>Ga0308164_10000050_pt1 | contig 364552 bp, 308 predicted proteins | sample PhyTR2_FD_201031 | JGI IMG/M metagenome (GOLD analysis project Ga0308164, IMG submission 201031) | Phyllosphere microbial communities from UC Gill Tract Community Farm, Albany, California, United States - DLSLT.R2 | ecosystem: Host-associated > Plants > Phyllosphere > Unclassified | place...
GCCCAGTTTCACGATTGACCTTGAGCCAACTGCATGGTTTGCTGTTTTTATCCAGGCAAGCATGACCATCTGTACAACCGCACCCTACGCAAGTTGCCTCTTTTAGGTGAGTATTCTCGGCATCGGCGCCACAGATGTGCTCAAGAACCGCGGTGGCCTCATACGGAGCCTCGGCCATTTCGTGAAGACATTCGGCATCATAGAAGCTGGCAGCATGATTGGTTTTTGCCATCATCAACGCATGCATTTTCAACATGCGGCGCAGCGCATTCTCCGTGGTTTCCAAATTACGGTTAAGCACATTGACGTAAGCCAGTAGCTGTGGTGCTGCAGCGGCCAGATAACCATTAGCCCGTTGCTCCTCAAGACTCACATCACGGCTCCCACCGTTATCCGACCAGTGCTCAAGCCCAAGTTTTTCCCAGTCTGGTACAATCGCAACATTAGGGATTTCCACATGCTCGAAGCCGTTGACATCCACGACAGTGACGCCATCGCTATAGAGTTCAAGAACCTGCCAGGGTGCAGGTGCGGCTAACTCGCGCTGTTCATTAAGAAAGGTCACTAGCTGTTCAATATTCATTGATTTGCCTCCTGACGCAGAACGTCAAAGTCGGCAACCCAGTGAGGGAACAACTCGCAGGCCAGCTCATACATAGTGTCCGCAGCAGCGAGCGTTGATGTGCGTGTGGTGGTTCTTTCAAGACGATGAACAGGTTGGCCGGAAGCATGCCCCATTTTGTAAATTTCAAGCTTGGGAATGATGGTGTCGAGAAGGGAGACGTCGAAGGTATCTGCACGCAGATACTGCCCGTTTGCGATAATGCCGCGCAGACTGTTCAGGGTCTGCCAATCCAGATTCGTGTACTCCATGCAATTCGTCAGAATACGGATACGCGGTAACGCAATACCGTAGCTGGTCAGCGGCAATAATCCTTCCATCAACCCCAATGTGCCACGCAGAAACTCACGCGTATCCGGCAATATAGGCTTGATAACACCGACAGCGAACTCCGTACTGGCAACCAGAATCAGTTCGAGCATCACAGACGCCGCACCTTTGGAATCAATGACGATAACGTCGTACTCGTTGAACAAAGGGTGCTGCAGAACATTCTTCAGCCGCATACGACCATCAGGGGCATGCAACATGGCGGAAGATAAACGGTCGTGGGGATCGTTGGAAACGATGACATCGAGATTAGGGATAACAGAACGGGAGATGATTTCTTCGGGTTGGTTGAGATCGACAGTCTTCATCAACAGTTCATACAAACCGTTGGGGGCTTCATATTCCAGGGAGAAAATGCTGCTTGCGGTGGGTTGGGAATGGTCACCATCGATGAGGAGAGTCTTTTTACCTGCATCAGCAAGGAAACCGGCAAGGTTGGCGCTTTGAGTGGATTTGCCTTCGCCCCCTTTGGTTGAGACCATTGGGATAACATGAGGTGCTTGATGGAAAACACCCATAGGTGTGGATTTAGCTAATGTATGCATGTTTTACACTCGAATTTATCAATTCGCGTGTAAACGGTTAAATCATATATCTTTTAACAATTTTACAACAAACACAGGGATTGAAAATCCCCGTGTCCTTGGTTCGATTCCGAGTCCGGGCACCACTATTCTAAAGAACCCGCCCAAAAGGCGGGTTTTTGCTTTTCTGGGGTAGGACTCTTCATCGAACACGTTCGATTATTCGGCCAGAGGCCTCACCCTGCGGGCCAACGCTAAAGCGTTGTTCAATCCGGTGCAAGCACCGGTTGTCCGAGTTCGGCACCCTATTTAGAAGAACCCGCCTATGGCGGGTTTTTTGCTTCCCAACATAAATGCTAATATCCCCTTTTCCTGATAAACAGAATCCAGCATGCCATCGTCTTATCGTCGCTGTCTCACCCTCGTTATCGCGCTGATTATCGGCGTTGGCTCCCCCATGCTGGCGCAGGCCAGGCCCGATCTGGAACGTAAAGTCGGCACGACCCTGGTCGATTCAAAATCACCTGATTATCAATTCAGCGATCTGCACTTCACTTCGGCGGACGGTCAGCGCCGTTATCGTGTCCGCATAATAAAACCGCGCATTGCTCCGCCCTTGGGCGGCTATCCGGTTATCTACTTCCTGGACGGCAACGCAGTATTGATGGAGTTGAACGCCCAGTTGCTGGCTCAGCTTGCCGTACAAAAACAGCCGCCGGTTCTGGTGCTACTCAGCTATGACAACGATCTGCGCATCGACTCCAAAGGCCGCAGTTACGACTACACACCGGCTTCGCAACAAGGTTCAGGAAAGCAGCCCCATGGCGGTGCAGACGCTTTCCTTAAACTGATCGAAACCCAGATTAAGCCTGCCGTTGCCGCTCAGGTCACCGTTAACCCGCAGCAGCAAACGCTGTGGGGGCACTCTTATGGTGGCCTTTTCGTTCTGCATACTCTGTTAACCCAACCTGCTACTTTCCAGAATTACATCGCGGTGGAACCTTCGCTGTGGTGGGGGAAAGGCTTTATCCTGCAAGAAGCGCAACGTGTTATGGATAGGCATCCGTCTTTGTCCGCCCATTTGCAGTTGTGGATCGGCGGTGCGGAGAAAATGCGTGAAGCCCCGCCTATTATTAGGCAGAGTCAGCTACCCGCAGATGCGGCTCATGGCTTGGCCACACAGCTGGCGACACTTGACGGACTTAAGGTTGACTATCGGGAATGGCCAGGCTTAGACCATGGGGCAATGTTAGGTGCGGCCATACCGCCGGCTTTGGAAGGCATAGCCAAAGGTGAGGCGGCGGGTAAATAAGGGTTTAAAAGCGGGTTCTGGGAAAAGGCTGTATGCGGCGGCTCCCCTTTGGCAAGTTAACTTGCTCTACCGGTGGAGCCTGAATAGCTAATGTATTTCCTGGATGGGGCCCTGGTGAGGCACAATAGGAATAGATAGACTGAGCAGGACCAAAGGCTATTTATTACCGCGTATTACGTTATTTTCTGGCCCTGTCGCAGCTAATATAGCCCCTTGGGTACGTGACGGGAACGGGTGAAAACCACCCTTGTAATACATTATGAAAAGTGATAGTTAAACCGGTTGGAGAAACCTCCGTTTGATTGCACCGCCTAATAATTATCACAGGGAATTATATTATAACGATGAATATCAATATTACCGACCAACCGAACCCGAAAGACGAAGAGTTTGTGATTGACAGTCTTTGGGCCCACAACGCCAAAATTGAACCCGTCGATATCCACCCCTTATTCCTGACCGTCACCGATGACGAGGGTAAAATCGTTGCCGGACTGGTTGCCAGAACCTGGTGGGGCGGGCTTGAAGTGCAGTATCTTTGGGTCAGCGACCAATACCGTAAAAGCGGTTATGGCCGTCAACTGATGGTACAGGCCGAAGAAGAGGCCAAGAAACGCGGTTGCCACATGGCCTATGTCGATACTTTCGATTTTCAGGCCCGCGGCTTTTATGAAAAATTGGGCTATCAGGTTTACGGCAACTTAGGCGACTATGCCAAACAGCATACGCGTCACTACCTGGCGAAAAAGATTTAACCCAATTCCAGTCGGTGAGGTCAGAATGGATTCGCCCGATAAAAGTAATGAATTCTATTTGAAAGGCCTGATTGCCATGATGGAGCACTTAAGTGAGCCATGGGGCATCAAGGACCTGGCATCCCGTCATCTTTACATGAACAGGGCCGCCTACCTCTATACCAATACGCCATTAAATTTTGATATAGCCGGTAAGCGAGACGACGAGTTCCCCGCCGACTGGGCCGAATCTGCAGCCGATTTTGTAGAACATGACAAAATGACCGAGATCTCGCGGGATCGGGTTGCCGTGATAGAAACACATTATTGGTACGGGAAAGACAGCCTGACGCCTTTTATCAGCGAAAAACTGCCTATCTACAACGACAAGAAAGAAGTCTTCGGGGTAATGTGGAATGCCAAACCGCTTAACACCTTATCCCCGCTTAACTATATCAACCATCAAAAACCCAGCGTACTAACCACAGAAACCAACAGCACCATTTTTACCCGGGCTGAGCTGGACGTTATATTTTTAATGCTGCAACGGCTGTCGGTGAAAGAAATCGCCAAAATATATAACATCAGCAATAAGACCATAGAAAATAGAATATATAACATTTATCAAAAATCTGATGTCCACACACAGCAGCAATTTGAGGAATTTTGCAAATATGCTCAGCTGGACAGCTACATTCCCGATCGCCTGATAGCTAAAGGCATCCAGTTTATTTAAATAGCAAGGAATACCTCACCGTGATCAAAATCGAAGACTATCCGTTAACCCGGGTACCTCAGGATAAAAGAGTCTCGTTTTTAAGCGTAGCCATAGTGCATATGGGCATGCTGACCGCGCTCGATCAGTTTATGCTCGGGGCCGTACTCGGCCACTCCATGACGCTGCTCGATGCATTTACCGCTATTTTCATCGGCAGCCTGATCTTTGGCGTGGTGACCTATGGCCTGGGCCTGGCGGGCATGCGCGAAGGGATCTCCGGCAGCCTGTTGGCCCGTTGGTGCGGCTTTGGTCGACTCGGATCGGTGTTGATCGGGGTGGTAGTGGCCGTCAGCCTGCTGGGCTGGTTTGGCATTCAAAACGCCATCTTCGCCAAGTCGCTGGATTTCGCGTTGGGGAACAAGCTGGGCTTTGGTCTGGCGGCCGGTCTGTCCGGCACCCTGCTGACCATTCTGGTGGCGTTCGGCTTCAAAGCCTTGCGTATCGCCGCCAGGATTGCGGTACCGATGTTTATTATGCTGGTGGCCTATATCTCCATCATCACCCTCACCGGCCACAATCTGCCTGAAATTATCCAATTGGTGCCACCAGGCGAACCGCTGTCGATCAGCGCCGGTATCACTATCGTGGTCGGCGGTGCGATTGTCGCCAGCCTGATGACGCCGGATCTGACGCGCTACTCCAGGAACGGCAAGCATGTCTTTGGCGTCACCATTTTCACCATCATTGCCGGGGAATTCGTGGTTAACGGCCTGGCGATACTGATCGCCAAAACGCTGGGCACGGCGGATGTGGTCACCATCATGTCACAGGTCGCCGGCGGTGCGGGCCTGCTGGTCGTGGTGTTTTCTACCCTCAGGGTTAACGACCTCAACCTGTATTCCTCTTCGCTGGGCATCGTTAACGCCGTCGAAGGCATGACGGGCAAAAGACTGAAGTACACTGCCACCACCCTGGTGATCGGCGTGCTGGGCACCACATTGTCAGTACTGGGGATCCTCGACCGCTTCGTCGACTTCCTGACGGTGCTTGGCGTGGTGTTCCCGCCGATTATCGGCGTCATGCTGGTGGATTATTATCTGCTGCGCACTCACCGCAAAATTCTCGACGAGAGCCGTCGCGAAGGGAAATTGCCGGACCAGACGCCAACTATCGGCTGGGCGGCGATCATCGCCAGTATCGTCGGCAGCATCGTCGGCTTGGTGACCGAGTGGGGCGTGCCGACCATCAACTCTCTGCTGGCTGCCAGCCTGATCTATTGGGTATTTAAGTTGGCCACGAGCCGTTCTCAGAAACCTGCGCCTGCGCAAAGCTGATTGATATCCCTACTCTCCCGCGCTGGGGAGTGGGGGTAATCGGTACAGAAAGGGTGTTTGATTAAGTTGTCGCCACCTTTTTTAGGCGCAACAAATTGATATCGGTCGGCTAAAAAGCCGACTGGCATCAATACGAAAGCGGGTTTTTTACTGCGAAGGTAAAACAGAAGACGTAATGGGGATCCCTGGTGTCGGTAGCTAAAACATCCTTTAATACCCAGAGAATGGAAACGCCTCCCTCCCTGAGCTTTTTATTATAGAAGTTGTCAGACAATCGTTTATTAACCGTTTTGACCGTCAAGAAACACTTCAGTGTGGATGAACAGTAGCTCACGGAAAGCACCGTGGTCAACACAAAAGTAGACACAAAACCCACTTTTGTGTCCACTTTCCCCAGTCTTAAACCTAACCAATTGATTTATATTTAATTACCTTTGTTTTACATTTTACTCATCATGATAAAAGCATCAGCTGGCATGATACGTGAGAGATCAAAGCTTATTTCCAATGATTAATCAGCCGGTTACCGCCCCTACCTCAGCGTCAGTTCTGGACAATGTCGGCGCGTGCGATATAGTAATGCCGGCCAGAATATTGTAAGGAATGCTTATGAAGACCACTAACGCGCAGCGCAAAATCAACATCATTAAGAATATTGAATATCTGATGCGCACCCGGGGCGAAACTAAAGCATCCTTCTCTAACCGCACTGGCCTGACGCGTACCACCATCTATAAAATTCTCGACGGTCGGGTTAACAACGTGCAGCAGGCCACCGTCAACCGGATTTCAGATTTCTTTGGTGTTTCCTGTGAAGAGATCGAAGATTATGATCTGGCCAAGCTGGAACTGCTCAATGAAACGCTCTCTACCGAAGGCAATAAAAACCCTTCCGCAGTGCCCGTTATTCCTCAGTCGCGTTTTTTAGCGGTTGCCGGTTGGAAAGTCGGCCAGTTGGTAACGGAGTTCCCTTTGACTTATTTCTTCGGCGATGAGTCAAATATGGTAGCAATGAAAATAGAGACCGAAATAAAAGGTTCATTTATTCCAGGCGAGGTGATTATTATAAAACGCCCGCCGGTGCTGGTTTGCGATTCGCCTTTATTGTATCACTCGGGAAAAAATGGCTTCTTTGTTGTTAACGACAAAGAAGATTACTGCATGGAAAAAAATCATCAGGATACCGTGCAATTCCTGGGTTATATCTTTGGAGAACGGCTATAAATGGAACCGAATCAAAAGTTCAAGCTATTGGGCTTTACCCGGCATGGCACCCTCGCCGCCAATGTCATGATATTGGCCACCGGCAAAACCATCACCATGGGGCTCAATGAGCTGGCCGACAGCGAAATATCGGAAGATCTGAGCCGCCATGAGCTGCAGGCGCTGTACCGCAAAATCTACGGTAACAATCAGCAGCAAACCGCCTATGAGCTCAGCGATCGCCATGAACGATCGTGGTACGCCTACCTGATCATTACCGTCGCACTCAGCGTGATTTATATCTTCTCAACCCTGTGTGGCGTCAAACCGATTCAAATTCCCGCATTGAACCTCATCACTCCCCCGGCGATTTTTATTTACCCCCTCACCTTTATCCTGGTGGATATTCTGAACGAGTTTTACGGGCTGCGACTGGCCAGGCGCACCATCATCATCTCGTTTATGGCAAACCTGATTTTCGTGCTGGGCGTCTGGGTCACCACCTTGGTACCCAGTATTCCGCAGTGGGAGTTCAGCAAGACCTATGACGGCATCGTCCACAGCATCATGGCGGTCCTGGTGGCGTCGTCTGCGGCCTATTTAATCTCCGAGAACGTCAACTCTTACCTGCTGTGCAAAATCAAAGAGCTGACCAACTCCCGCTACCTGTTTGTGCGCGTGATCACCAGCACCGTGGTCGCCTCGGCCATCGACAGCGTGGTGTTTTGCACGCTGGCGTTCTACAACGTTCTGAGCTGGGATATCATCAAGACCATGATCCTGTCACAATTCTTGATCAAGGTGGTCTACGCCCTGGTGGGTGTCGGGCCGATTTACGCCGCTCGCAGCCTGTTTAACCGCTATATCAATACCGATCATGCAAGGAGCAATGAATATGCATATCAAAAAACAAGATAAAATCACCCATCTTGGCGCAAACTCCGATTATCCGGACCAGTACGCTCCCGAATTGCTCGAGGCCCTGCCACGCTCACGCGGTCGGGATCTGATCGGTGTAGATGAACAAAACCTGCCGTTCAGCGGCTTTGATCTGTGGACCGCCTTCGAGCTTTCCTGGCTCAACGCCAAAGGCAAGCCGGTGGTAGGCATTGGTGAATTCACCCTGCCCCATTCTTCCACCAACCTGATCGAGTCCAAGTCATTCAAACTTTATCTCAACAGCTTTAACCAGACGCGCTTCGATAGCGTGGAACAGGTGAGTGCCGCGATGCAAAAAGACCTGTCGCAAGCGGCAAACGGTCAGGTTGGGGTTAAGCTCTATCCGGGTCTGGACGGATATTCGCCGCAGATCGATAGCCTGCCGGGCATCAATATCGACGATCTGGATATTGCCGTCGATGATTTCGACTTTAAGCCGGAATATCTGCACGGTGCAGCAGACCAACAAGGGGACATCGTGACCGAAACCCTGTCGTCCAACCTGCTGAAATCCAACTGTCTGGTCACCAACCAGCCGGACTGGGGCAGCGTGGTGATCCACTATCAGGGCCGGAAAATCGATCGCGAGCGCCTGCTGCGCTACCTGATCTCCTTCCGCCAGCATAACGAGTTCCACGAGCAGTGTGTCGAGCGCATTTTCAACGACATCAAGCAAAGCTGCCAACCGGAAAAGCTCAGCGTTTTTGCCCGCTATACCCGCCGCGGCGGCCTGGACATCAACCCGTTCCGCAGCGACTTCGAAACGGCGCCAACCCTCGGTCGTCTGATCCGACAATAAGCTTCCCCATCAATGCCCCCATGCGGGGCATTATTTTTCCCCTGTTCATCTCCTTGTTATTTTTCGCTATTACCGTCGTTAGCAACTATCTTCAAAGCAAACCTCAGGGAGTTTAACGACGCATGCCTGACTTTTCGCGCAGAGAAATACTGCGGGCTGCCGCCATCGGATCGGCTTTTTCACTGTTACCCGCGTCGATCCGCAAAGCCTTGGCGATCCCAGCCAATAACCGCACCGGCACCATCAACGATGTCGAACACGTGGTGATCCTGATGCAGGAAAACCGTTCCTTCGACCATTACTTCGGCACGCTGCCCGGCGTACGCGGCTTTAGCGATCGCATAACCATTCCTTTGCCCGACAACCGTCACGTCTGGCAACAGCAAGGGGAAGATCGACTGGTGCTGCCTTACCATCTGGACAGCAAACGTGGCAATGCCCAGCGGGTGAGCGGCACGCCGCACTCGTGGGTGGATGAGCAAGCTGCCTGGGACAGCGGCCGCATGAGCGCCTGGCCAACCTACAAAACGCCGACCTCGATGGGTTATTACCGTCGGCATGAGCTGCCCTTCCAGTTTGCCCTGGCCGAAACCTTCACCCTGTGCGACGCCTATCATTGCTCGATCCACGCCGGCACTAACACCAATCGCTTGTTCCACTGGACCGGCACTAACGGCCCGACGGCAGCCGAGGTCGCCGTAGTGGTCAACGAATGGGACAGCCCAGGCCCACCCGACGTTGGCTACCAATGGCAAACCTATCCCGAACGGCTGGAAGCCAGCGGCGTCAGTTGGAAGGTCTACCAGTTTTTACCGGATAACTTCACCGACAACCCTTTGGCGGGGTTCCGTCAGTACCGTGCGGCCAGCGTGAAAGTGGGCAATCCGGCGCAGCCGCCGAAGGACTTTACTGCCTTTGTCCCCTACCGCGACAAGCTGAACGCCGAAGCGCCGTTATACAAAGGCAATGGCAATACGCTGCCGGCGGCGGACGGCAACGATTTAGAGGCCATGTTGGCCGGTTTCCGCGCCGACGTGCAGCAAGGCAAATTGCCGCAGGTAAGCTGGATCATCGCTCCGGCGGCCTACTCGGAACACCCCGGGCCTTCCAGCCCGGTGCAGGGTGGGTGGTTTACCCAGGAGATCCTCAATGCGCTGACGGAGAATCCCGAGGTGTGGAGTAAAACCGTGCTGCTGGTCAATTACGACGAGAACGACGGCTTCTTCGATCATATGCCGTCGCCCTCCGCACCGTCACTGCGTGAAGATGGCACCTTCGCCGGTAAATCGACGGTGCCGTTCGACAGTGAAATCTTTCAGCATGTCGCCCCGCCAGGTTCACAGGAACAACCGCCGCCGGACGGCCGCATCTATGGCCCCGGCCCACGTGTGCCCATGCTGGTGCTGTCGCCCTGGAGCCGCGGTGGCTGGGTTAATTCACAGGTGTTCGACCACACTTCAGTGCTGCAATTTCTCGAGAAGCGCTTCCAGGTACACGAGCCCAATATCAGCGCCTGGCGACGCGCGGTATGTGGCGATCTCACTTCGGCCTTCAACTTTGTCGATCCCAACGGGGAAACCTTGCCCAACCTGCCCGCCACCAGCCGCCATTCCGCCGACAGCCTGCGCCAGCGGCAGGAGCAATTGCCGCAGGTGCCTCTGCCGGCAGCAGACAAGCAACAGTTGCCGCATCAGGCACGGCTGGCACGCCCTTCACGCGCCCTGCCTTATCAATTGCATGTTGAAGAAACTCTCTCCCCCGGCCAGCAATTACTGACGCTCAACCTGTACAACATCGGGGCACAGGGGGTGGTATTTCACGTTTACGACCGGTTGGATTTGAACCAGATCCCACGGCGCTATACCGTCGAGGCCGGCAAAGCGCTCAGCGATAACTGGTCCGTGACGAACCAGTATCACCTGTGGCTGCTGGGCCCGAACGGCTTTCATCGTGAACTGCGCGGCGCCATTGGGCAACCGCAGCCGCAAGTCCGCCTGACGCCGCAAGGCGACCACTTGTCATTAACCCTCACTAACCCCACCCGCCAGGCTATAACCGTGACTATCGCCCGCTGCCCTTATACGCAAAACGGCCCCTGGTCGATTGAGCTGCCGGCAGGAGAGCGCCACCAGCAGGCCTTTGACGCCAGGGCCAGCGGAGGTTGGTACGATATTTCACTGCAGGCTTCTGACGGTTGGCAACGCCGCATGGCCGGGCGGCTAGAGAACGGCGAGCACAGCGTCAGCGATCCGCTAATGGGCAAAGCCTAAGATATCCGCACGGGGGTGTTCAAAAAGCGAAAGGATATGGATTATCATTAGCCTCTTTATTCAACACCCCATGCCCAAGGATCTCCATGCCTGCCGTTCTTATTGCCAAAGCCAGCCGTTGGCTGGCCGCCTGCGCCCTGCTGATGGTCAGCGCCGTACAGGCCGCACCGATCGTCGTCACCGATGTCGCGGGTCGAGAAGTCACCCTGCAGCAGCCCGCCCAACGGGTGATCCTGGCCGATGCCCGCGCGCTGCTGGCACTGAATATCCTGCATCCGCAGGAGCCGTTGAAAAATATCATCGCCTGGGATAACTCGCTGAAGGTGAAGGCACCGGATCTGGTGGAGGCCTACGCGAAAAAATTCCCGCAGGTGATGCAGATCCCCACCTTCGATAACCCTTACGTCAGCGATTTCAGCGTAGAAAGCGCCGTTGTCCGTAAGCCGGATCTGATCATTTTCGACATCGGCCTGCTGAGCAAGCTGAAGGACAGCGGCGTGCTGGCCCAGTTGGAAAAAATCGGCATCCCGGTACTGATTATCGACTTCCGTCAGCAGCCGCTGACCAACACCGTCGCCAGCATGCAACTGTTGGGCAAGGTGTTTGACGAACAGCAAAATGCCGACGCCTTTATCCAGCTCTACCAGCAACGTCTGGATCTGGTACGCCAGCGGGTGGCTACGCTGAAGCCGGAACAGCGCCCCAGCGTGTTTATCGAACGCAGCGCCGGCATGAAAGGCGAGCAGTGCTGCAACACCTTCGGCAAGGGCAGCTTTGGCCAATTTATCGATACTGCCGGCGGCAACAACATCGGCAGTAAACTGTTCCCGGAAATGGGCGGTGAGGTGAACGTGGAACAGATGATCGCCAGCAACCCGGATTTCTATCTGATGACCGGCGCCGACTGGAGCCGCGGTCATAAAGGTACATTGGCGGTTCCCTTGGGCTATGCCACCGATACGGCCACCACAGAGAAAAAGCTGGCGGTACTGATGAATCGCACCGGACTGAACGTGCTGAAGGCGGTAAAGGAAAAACGCGTGATGGCGATTTACCACCAGTTCTATGACACGCCGCTGAATTTTATTGCGGTCGAGGCCATCGCCAAATTCCTGCACCCGGACTTATTTAAAGATATTGATCCGCAAGCGGATATTGAAATGGTGCACCATAAATTCACGGCGCTGGATTACAGCGGCGTGTTTTGGGTCACCGCAAAATAATCCCCCGCTCGGGGCCCGCCGGCCGGGCTCCGACACCTTTCCCCGCCACTTGCTTACCGGTTGAATTATTCCGCAACAAAGCTATTTACTTGCCAATAATTATCATTAAGATTGTCATTTCTAAAAAAACACATCCGGGTTCGAAACTTTTAAGGCATTATTATGTCAATTCTTTTTCGTCTTTCGCTGTTGGCGGCTTCCGTTGCCATGGCGCTGCCAGTCCTTGCTGCTGATAATAAATCTCAAAATGATGCGCCTGCCGACACTATTACCGTCGTCGGCAACTGGCTGGATAACCCGGATACCAGTTCGGTGTTGCTCAACCACCCCGGCGCACGTTCCATCGTGACCGAACAACAAATGCATGAACAAGGCGACCAGACCATTGCCGATACCCTGCGCGGCGTGCCTGGCGTGCAGGTGCGCGACAGCAACGGTACCGGCGGCAGCGACATTTCGCTCAACGTCGGCGTACGTGGCCTGACTTCTCGCCTTTCACCTCGCTCCACCATTTTGATGGACGGCGTCCCCTTGGCGGTCGCGCCTTACGGTCAGCCACAGCTGTCGATGGCACCGCTGTCGATTGGCAGCCTGCAATCGGTTGACGTGGTGCGCGGCGGTGGCGCGGTGCGTTACGGGCCGCAAAACGTCGGCGGCGCGATTAACTTCGTCACCAAGGACATCCCGAAAACCTTCGGTGGCGCGGCCAGCGTCCAGACCCAAGGGGCCAGCCACGGCGGCCTGAAAACCCTGACCAGCACCTCGCTCGGCGGCACCGCCGACAACGGTTTCGGTGCAGAGCTGCTGTATTCCGGCCTGCACGGCCAGGGCTATCGCGACAACAACGACAATACCGACATCGACGATTTCATGCTGAAAACGCGCTATGCGTTTACCGATCGCGATGAGTTACTGGCCAATTTCCACTATTACGACGCAAAATCCGGCATGCCGGGCGGGCTGAGCAGCGCGCAGTATGCGCAAAATCCGTTCCAGTCGACCCGTCCGTGGGACCAGTTCGAAGGCCGCCGCAAGGACATGTCGTTCAAATATAAGCACCAGGAAGACGACAAGCAATTCGAAGTGCTGACGTATTTCACCGACAGCTATCGCGGCAGCAGCATCGAATCGGAAGGCACCGGTAAAAACGCCGGGATGAAGCGTATGGTGTCTTACCCACGCCACTACTCCACCTGGGCGATTGAACCCAGCTACTCGCAGGTCTTCCGTTTCTGGGACATGGCGCACGAGATCACCCTCGGCTACCGCTACCTGAACGAAACCATGGATGAAAAAGCGTCCCGTTCAGCCTGGTACAACCCGACAGATATCGGTTCTACGCCGGAAACGCCGGATTACTATCAGCACACCTCCGGCGGCACCGCAGCCCACGCACTCTACATTGACGACACCATTAACGTCGGCAACTGGACGGTTACGCCGGGCCTGCGCTATGAAAGCATCCGCACCCATGTGGATGATTCGTTCAACAACATCAGCCGCGAGAAGAGCTACAGCGAACCGCTGCCGTCACTGAACGTCATGTACCACATGTCCGACGCCTGGAAGCTGTTCGCCAACGCCAACACCTCGTTCGGCAGCATGCAGTACTTCCAGCTGACCAAGGGCGGCAACGGCAACCAACCCGCGCCGGGCCTGACGGCGGAAAAAGCCCATACCTATGAATTCGGTACCCGTTATGACGACACCATCGTCAAAGCCGAGGCCACGCTGTTCTATATCGATTTCGATAACCAGCTGCAGTACATCAGCAACGATGTCGGCTGGACCAACATGGGCGCCACCAAGCACAAGGGTATCGAGCTGGCGCTCAGCTACGATCTCAGCGAACTGAACCGCGCGCTGGATGGCGTAAGCGTCTACACCAGCTACACCTATACTAAAGCCAGCACCGACAAGGGCGACTTCGCCGGTAAGGATCTGCCGTTCTATTCACGCCAGGTGTATACCGTCGGCACCCGCTACGCCACCGGCAGTTGGGTGTGGAATCTGGACAGCTATGCCCAGTCCAAGCAGCACTCGCCGGGCACCGGGCCGGATTACGTCACGCAGGAAAGCGCCGATGGCCAGTTTGGCAACATCGCCGGGTATATGGTGTGGAATATGCGTGGTGAGTATAACTTCGGGCCGCAGCTGTCAAATCTGACGCTGGGTGCCGGGGTGAAAAACCTGTTCGATCAGCGCTACTTCACCCGCTCCAACGACAACAACTTCGGCAAGTACGTCGGTGAACCGCGCACCTTCTTCGTGCAGGGTTCCGTGGCGTTCTAAGCATCAGCGCCCTCTTCGGGGGGCGCTGCTCTCAGCGACAGTGCAGACGAAACAGGCGCGCCAGGTGTGCGCCCATCGGCGTCAGCGTGGTGTCCTTACGCTGAATCAGATAAAACGTCGCCTTTGGCAAGCTTTCTTCCAGCGCCAGCGGCACCAGATGCTTACCCAGTATTGGGTCAGAGATCACATCTACCGATAAAATACTGACGAAATCACTTTGCGCCACCAGGCTGGTGCAGGCCATAAATGTCTCACAGGTCACGCTGATTGACGGCGCCATTCCCAAATCCCCGAACAGATCGTGCAGCAAGCGATAGTAGCTGCCTTTGGGCGTCGGCATGGTCCAGTCGCAGTGCTGCAGCTGTTTCAGGGACGTCGCTCCTTCCATCGGATGCCCCTTGCGCACCACCACTTTGTACTCTTTTTCCATCAGCCGTTCGTACTGTAATTCATTGTCCAGGCTGCTGGGGTAATAAGTATTGACGGTAAAATCCAGCTCGCCCTGGCGCAGCTCCGGGATCATCGATACCAGTTGTCCTTCGACAATCCGTACTTTGACCTTCGGGTATTCACGATGAAACTGAGTGATAACCTGCGGCATGACGGTGCGCGCAATGCTGCCGCCTACGCCGATATTCACCGAACCACCCGCCAGCCCCAGCCGTTGCTGAATATCCTCCTGCGCCACCCGCAGCTCTTCGAGGATCAGGCTGGCATGCTGGAAAAAGTTATCGCCGCAGTCGGTCAGCACCACACCCTGGCTGCGGCGAATAAACAGCTTGGCCCCCAGCACCTGCTCCAGCTCCTGAATCGACTTGGTTAACGCAGGCTGGGAAAGGCGTGAAGTGCGGCTGGCGGCGCGGATGCTGCCCTGGCGACTGACTTCTACAAACGCACGTAATTGGTGCAATTTTATTGAGGCTGGCATAGGCAAATGGCGATAACCGTTGTTTATCAATAGCAAGATATTGGCATCTTATTTAGCCTGATTCCATTGTGTACATTCGAAAAAAACAGAATATATAACCAAATTCTTATTTCGCTTAATTAAGCGCATTTTCTGCGCCGATAAGCGCTATTCGCGGCAGTTAGTCACTAAATACGTCTTTTTTTTCATTAAATAGCTTCACCGTCTGATTTGGTTCAGCGCACCACTGCTGCCCGGCATTTACCTGGGCGCGATAACTTATGAGATATCAAAATGAATAATCCGCTTTCGATGTTGGTGACCGATCTGTACCCGCAGCTGCAGGCCTGGCGGCGTGACTTTCACCGCTACGCCGAGTCCGGCTGGTTTGAGTTCCGCACCGCTACCCTGGTGGCGGAAGAGCTGGATCGACTGGGCTACCGCCTGCAACTGGGTCGTGAAGTGATTAACGCCGACGCCCGCATGGGGTTACCGTCGGCCGAGGCTCTGCAGGCTCAGGAGCAGCGCGCCCGCGAACAGGGTGCGCTGGAAAAATGGCTGCCACATTTTTCCGGCGGCTTCGCCGGTATTGTCGCCACGCTGGATACCGGCCGTCCCGGGCCGGTGATCGCCTATCGCGTTGACATGGACGCGCTCGATCTCAACGAAAAGCTGCAGCCGGATCACCTACCGTTTCGCGAAGGTTTTGCCTCCTGCAACAGCGGCATGATGCATGCATGCGGTCACGATGGCCACACCACCATCGGCCTGGGACTGGCACACGTTTTCAAAAGCCTGGAGCCTCAGCTCAACGGCACCATCAAACTGATTTTCCAACCGGCGGAGGAAGGCACCCGAGGCGCAAAATCCATGGTGGAAGCCGGCGTAGTGGACGACGTTGATTTCTTCACTGCGGTGCATATCGGCACCGGCGTGCCGGCCGGCGAACTGGTGTGCGGCAGCGACAGCTTTATGGCGACCAGCAAACTCGACGTCACCTACCGTGGCGTGGCCGCCCATGCGGGGGCCAAACCGGAAGATGGCCGCAATGCGCTGCTGGCGGCGGCACAGGCCACTCTGGGGTTGTACGCCATTCCACGCCACAGCGAAGGCAGCTCGCGCATCAACGTTGGTGTGCTGCAGGCAGGGACCGGTCGGAATGTGATCGCCGACCACGCATTTATGAAAGTAGAAACCCGCGGTGCCACCAATGCCATCAACGAATTTGTCTACCAGCAGGCGCTGAACGTGATTGAGGGCGCGGCAAAAATGCACGGCGTTGAGTGCGATATCGCACTGATGGGCGCGGCGCAGAGCAGCAAACCGACCCAACCGTGGGTGGACTACATTCACCGGCAGGCGCAGGGCATTGCCGAACTGAGTTCGGTGGTCGACCGCCGCGAGCAGGCCGCCGGTTCAGAAGACGCAACCTACATGATGGAACGGGTGAAATCGCACGGCGGGCAGGCCTCGTACGTGATCTTCGGCACCGAGCTGAGCGCCGGGCACCACAATGAGAAGTTTGATTTTAATGAACAGGTCATGGCGGTGGCAGTGAAAACGCTGGCGTCGCTGGCGCTTAACCTGCCTACTTTTGGGAGCCAAGCATGAGCCATCCACAGCTGCTGAAGTTTATCCATCACTACATTGACCAACACCAGCCGCGTTTTAGCGCACTGAGCGACAGTATCTGGGATCACCCGGAAACACGCTTTACCGAAACCTATTCTGCCAATTTGCTGGCCGATGCGCTGGAGCAAGAAGGTTTTACGCTTGAACGCGGCGTCGGCGGCATTGAAACCGCATTTATCGCCAGCTATGGCAGCGGCCAGCCGGTGATCGCCCTGCTGGGCGAGTACGACGCCCTTGCCGGATTAAGCCAACGGTCAGGCTGCGCCACGCCGCAACCGCTGGTCGAAAACGGGAACGGTCACGGCTGTGGCCACAACCTGTTGGGCACCGCCGCATTGGCGGGAGCCTTCGCGGTCAAAGCCTGGATGCAGCAACAGCACCTGACCGGCACCGTGCGTTTCTACGGCTGCCCTGGCGAAGAGGGCGGTTCCGGCAAAACCTTTATGGTACGCGAAGGGCTGTTCGATGACGTCGACGCCGCACTCACCTGGCACCCCGAAGGCTTCAGCGGCATGTTCAATACCAGCACCCTGGCCAATATTCAGGCGGCGTTTCAGTTCAAGGGGGTCGCCGCGCACGCCGCCAACTCACCCCACCTTGGCCGCAGCGCGCTGGATGCCGTGACACTGATGAACACCGGTGCCAACTTCCTGCGTGAGCACATCGTGCAGGAAGCGCGATTGCACTATGCGGTTACCAATACCGGCGGCAGCTCGCCCAATGTGGTGCAAGCCGACGCCGAAGTGCTGTATCTGATCCGCGCGCCGCAGCTCGATCAAGCGCAGGATATTTACCAGCGAGTGATCAACATTGCCAAGGGTGCGGCGCTAATGACCGATACCCAAATGACGGTACGTTTCGACAAGGCCTGTTCCAACTATGTGCCAAACCGCAGCATGGAGCAGGTGATGTATCGCCACGTCTGTGGCTTCGGTCTGCCGGAGTACAGCGAGGAGGAGCGCAGCTTCGCCACCGAGATCCGCCAAACGCTGAACAAGGACGACCTGCGTAATGCCAAGTTGAATATCGCCCGGACTGGCGGGGCGGCCGGGCGTGAATGGGTGCAAAACCTGGGCGACAAGGTGCTGATGGATGAAGTCGCGCCTTATGTGGCCTCAGAAGATCTGCTGTATGGCTCCACCGACGTCGGCGACGTCAGTTGGGTGACGCCGACCGCTCAGTGCTTCAGCCCGTGCTTTGCGCTCGGCACCCCGCTGCACACCTGGCAACTGGTGGCGCAGGGCCGCACCTCTATTGCGCACAAGGGCATGTGCCTGGCGGGCAAGGTGATGGCGGCCACCGCCATCGATCTGTTGAGCGACAGCGCTCTGCTGGCGGAGTGCCGCCGCGAGTTCGAACGCCAACGAACAGAACAGCCGTACAGTTGCCCAATCCCGTCGGGGGTTAAACCTTCGCCGTTAAAATAAAGACAGAACGACACAGGCCCACCCACGGGCCTGTGAAAATAATTATAAATAAATCAAATAATAAAAAATAAACACAACAGGACAAACACAGAGGGTAAGACAATGAGTGAGGCCACAACGTCAGTCAATAAAAGCCCCGGTCGCATTTTTTACTGGGTAGAACGCATCGGGAATAAAATTCCCAATCCTTTTTTACTGTTCGTCTATTTAATCGTTGTTTTAATGCTTTCCACGGCGCTGTTCTCCTGGCTGGACCTAGCGGTGAAGAACCCGGCCACCGGCGAGCTGATCAAGGTGAATAACCTGATGAGCGTAGCGGGCATGCAGTGGATTTTCCCGAACATCATTCATAACTTCAGCAGCTTTGCGCCGCTGGGGGCCATTCTGGCACTGGTCATCGGTGCTGGGCTGGCAGAGAAAGTCGGGCTGTTGCAGGCGCTGATGTATAAAATGGCCTCACGCGTTAGCGCACGCTATGCCAGTTACATGGTGCTGTTTATCGCCTTCTTCAGCCACATTTCATCGGATGCCGCGCTGGTGGTGATGCCGCCGCTCGGCGCACTGATGTTCCTTGCCGTGGGCCGCCATCCCATTGCCGGGCTATTGGCCGCTATCGCCGGGGTCGCTTCCGGCTTTACCGCCAACCTGCTGATCGTCACCACCGACGTGCTGCTGTCCGGTATCAGTACCGAGGCCACCAAAGCGGTAGACGCCGCCGTTCACGTCAGCGTGATCGACAACTGGTACTTTATGGCCACCTCGGTGATCGTGCTGACCATCGCCGGCGCACTGCTGACCGATAAGTTTATTGAACCCAGGTTGCCGGAATGGCGCGGCAGCGCGGAAGATAAAATTGAAGCGCTAACCCCGCTGCAAAACCGTGGGCTGATGATGAGCGGCATCGCCGCACTGGTGTTTATCGCGATTATCGCCGCGCTGGTGGTACCGGAAGCCGCCCCACTGCGCGATCCCAAAACCGGTTCGGTGATCCCCTCGCCGTTCATCAAAGGCATTGTACCGATCATTATCCTGTTCTTTTTCACCGTCGGCATTACCTATGGCGTGGTGACCAAACAGATCCGACGCCCAGACGATATTCCCCACCACCTGATAGAGCCGATGAAGAGCATGGCCGGCTTTATCGTGATGGTGTTTCCGCTGTCGCAGTTCGTGGCGTTCTTTAACTGGAGCAACATGGGCAAGTTTATGGCCATCGGCCTGACCGACATGCTGGAAGCCGCCGGCATGAGCGGCGCACCAGCGTTCCTCGGCCTGATGTTCCTCTCCGCCTTCCTGTGCATGTTTATCGCCAGTGGTTCGGCCATCTGGTCGATTCTGGCACCGATCTTTGTCCCGATGTTTATGCTGCTCGGCTTCCACCCGGCGTTCGCGCAGATGATCTTCCGCATTGCCGACTCCTCGGTGCTGCCGCTGGCACCGATGTCGCCGTTCCTGCCGCTGTTCCTCGGTTTCCTGCAGCGTTACCGCAAAGACGCCCAGCTCGGCACCTATTACGTGCTGATCCTGCCGTATCCGCTGGTGTTCTTTGCCGTGTGGATTTTACTGTTGCTGGCGTGGTACGCACTCGGCCTGCCGATCGGGCCGGGGGTCTATCCGAAGATGGGGTAAAGATTACCGGCCTCCCTTCGGGGGGGCCTGGCACATTCAACTATCAGAGATAATAGCCAATGCCGACATTAATACTCTATAAAAATAAATGATTTATTAAAATTATTTATTTTTACGCAGCCTAAAAAATCTAACATTCTAAAAATAATAGCCACTAAAGAGAACTGGCGCCCTCCAGAAAAACAAAAAAACAGCCCTATAAACTTGTTTAATAGAAAAACAAAACTCTCCTTTAGTTAAAAAACACTAATTAAATTACCAATTTAATTAATAGCAATGATAAAATTCAAAAAAACAACTATAAAAAAACGATTTAACGTATTTAAAAGCAAGCACCATAATTTCTCAATGCCATTTTCATCAGTGTGCCGAGAGACATCTCTAATCGAATGATGTCCATTTTTCACCCTATTTTCTTATTCATTGGGTTAAGCACGGTAATACCTATGGTCAGAACGATTTTGCAAAGTCGTTTTATTTTTTATCTCTTCTATCTTAGCAAACACTCAAATCCCAATGACTAATGGAACGCCAGCGCCTGCCCCAGTTTTGCAAGAAAAAACAAATGGAAATGTTCAGCATTTCTCATTGCGTCTATTCATTTATCAATCCTTCGGTGGTTCATTAGAGGATGATTTCTTATTAGCATTATACTCATCTATCTTTGCAAAAACCCATGAACCAACACCAGTTGCAACGCCAACAATACCACTAACCACCAAAGAATCTTGAAGATATTGTTGGGTAAAGTGCAGTTGACCAAATTTGAAAAAATGAATAACACCCTTTGCTAATAAAATGAACACAAGAAAACACACAAAACAATAAATAATGCTAATAAGTAATTTTTTCATTTTAAACTTATGTAATGCCACATAAAAAAATAATATGATCACAACCGAGATCACTGCCCACGACCTTTCAGACCCTTTTATGACACTAGTTTAAGTCGTCACCGACAACATTAACATAGTTAAAATCACCTTATTTTCAAATGGTTAACTTAAATCACTTCAACACCAAATATGCCGCCACCCCAAAAAAATCCAGTTTCATAATTAATTAGTTGTACCAGTAACTTGCGATCCGCTTCACGTCAATAGTAAAATCGGCCACCCAGCAAGCCGATTTTATAATCGCACTTTTTATCTTCATCTACCTAAAACGTTGGAACAGGGGTTGCAACTGCTCAAGCCAGCAACTATTACCCCCAAAAGTTATCGGGGGGAGAAATAGAATTAACATCATTCATCATACTTATAGTTTATCTTGAAATCACCTTCAGATGAAATACTGAAATATATATTTGTTATATTTTTATTATGTTGTTTAACAAGATTATCTCTTAAACAAATAGCTGCTTTTGTAGCGGAAACAGAAATAGGTAAGCTTGGTATGTTCAACGCAGGATAACGCTGGCCCCGGTATACACGCCAACCTTGACTACTGCTCATTTGGTCGAACAGTTCAATATCAACCCCAGCGACATCCCAAGGCTCAGTACCGACAAATGCCAGCACCTCGTTAGCTATAAAGCTGTAGGCTTCTTCTATAGTCATCGTCTATCTCACTGTATAAATGTGTATGTTTTAGGCACACCATCTATGATGGCCGTCACCCTAAATGCATCGGGACGAACTCCTCCACCGTCCGGATATCCTACATCGAGTGTCCGCATTTCTTCGCGTGTGACAGCACCAGCACTCAGGGGGCTAAGCACTGCAATATCAGTCAGTAGTTTACCACCCTCGCCCCCTGCATTGAATGAGCCGCTGGCTCCCGCCTTTTGATACTCAGTGGTCAGCTTATCTATTCTGTCGATATAAGATTGTTTTACTGCTCCGCTAACATTACTTAATACACCATCACCGTCGAATAAGGCAGAGATTGAGTTCCATGTGTCCACTGGGCTTAAGCCCATTTTCACAATGCCTTCTACCGTTTCGTACAGTGAAGCAGGCACGCCCGCGACAATTCCCGCAACAAAGCTGCCATCCTGGCCCGCATCTATTGCAGTCCATTTCGCCTGAGTACCCGCTTCGCATACCGCGAAAGGGTTTCAGGCTTAAAAATACTAACCCCGGCTAAAGCCGGGGGAATTAGATCAACTTATACTTTGCATTTGTTTATAAAAAAACTCGCCAAAATCATTTGCTAATGGCTTAAATGCGAGCTGATGATCATTCACTCCAGGAGACCATAGCTTAACAGGAGCTTCTGAGCCTGATTGAGCACAATCCAAGACCACATAATCCCCATCTCCCGTAGCACTGACAATTATATAATTATCTGGTAAATTAGAGTTATTTCGTTCTTGGATCGTTATCCAAACAGCATCAGGAACACTTGAGTTAAAAAAATCAGATTTAATTAGCCCATAAAACTCTTGACCCGCTATATCCCCACATCCTAAATTCTCTAAAAAGAATCGATATGTTATAGGAAAGCTTAAGCCAAGTACCTTCTCAGCAGATTTAATGAGCGCATCATCTTTAGGCCCATCAAAGTCTGCCTCGTCAATCTTACCATTAATAATATCAATGGCATTTTTCATATCGTTCAAGCTCATATCATCTACCTTTTAAAAGCCTGAGCACGTTCTTTCCAGTAATTAGAACGCCATTTGTCAAACTCAGTCCGATTAATGCCAGAAGGAATACTGTTATCATTGATATGGATAACCCCATGATTCTCTTTATGGAAAGCTTGAGTTACCTCCGCTATAGGGCCATCTTGACGTTGCAACATATGATGTAAATTCACAGAGTTTCCATTTGCATCAAGTGGTGCCAACCCTTTTTCCATCCTTTGAATATTGCTTCGCCCCCTGGCATCTACAGCATTAGGATCAAACAAATCATTCCGCTGATAGACCTTGTTACCATTAAATTGTATTGGTTCAGCAGACCAATACTTCCTTTCTTGGCCGAAGTACTTGGCGCTGCTTACTTCATCACTGGCCTTATTGAGTAACTTCGATGCGTCAGCAACATCACCTTTTGCCAGCGCTTTCTCTGCCGCCTTGATGAACTTACCGGCACCATCGCCCAGTACAGGAACCAACCCTACTGTCGCGGCCAGGTAATCCAGTGCGCTCTGCGCTTCCGCAAAGCTCTTGATATCCCCCACCACAGGTACAAAGTCTATACCAAAACCGGCGGCGCCTTTCAGCATTTCATCTCTGTTAGCGTGCAACTTGGCCGAACAAGCATCTGGACTCAACCCAGCACAGGTTTTCTGCTGGTAGGCCTCTACTGCCGCTTTAAGCTCATCCTGCGCTCTTTGGTATTTTTCTTCCTGCGTTATTCCAGAGAATTTATTCTCTACGATATCGCTAATCGCATTGTTCTCCACCACCGTCTTACCGGTCTGCTGTAAGCATCCCTGTAATCCGAACCATTCACTTTTAGAGATCTTCCGACATACTGATTATGTCCCCGGAGGAGATCGCTATGCGTAAGATCCGATTCACCGAACACCAGGATCACCGACGCGGCACAACTGGAAGTCACCGTCACACCCGGTGTGATCCGGTTGCATTTGGTAAAAACATATGATGAAGATTCACAGGTTTTCCATCAGTACCTATTGGCGCTCTACCCGCATCTATTAGCTGGATACAGCGGTGGGAAGTTAGGGCTTAGAGGTGAAGATCCCGGCGCAAGTCCGGGACTTTTGTTAATCATCATATTTAAAATTGAAGAATATCTTAGATGCTTTCAGGTCAATAACAATCTCACATTCATTCCAAGCTGGCTTCCCATTAGTAAGATTATTTTTTATATAAAAATCTCTTAGCTCAACTAACAATAATCTCAGATCGTAACCCGCCAACTTATCTGGAATAAACCAATCTTCATCACCTTTGTCATCTATGTAATAAAATTCATAGTCACATACATCACCCTCTAAAGAAAGCTGCGCCCGTGCAACTATCTTTTGAGCATTGTCAGGGTCAGCATTAACTAGCAATTGTCCAATTTTATTATGGAGAATGTCTAGCTCTTTCATTTTATTCCCCCAGGTGCATTACTAATATCTTTGAATACAGGTCGGCCACCATCAATAGAGTATGTCACGTTAAAAATTTCAGGCCTTACATTATTACCTTTATAAATAGGCTCTATTTTAACATTAACGTTTTTACCATCTTTCAATGCGTTAGCCCAAGTGTTCTTAATCTTTTCCAGACACCCTTATTTAGATTACCATCCATCGGAACAAGATTGAGCTTCTCACCAGAACCGTTAAAAGCACTGACAATAAAGTTCATGCTTATTAGATTGAGCTCCCCACCGCACCCAGTATTAACCGACTACAACAGCATGGGATGGTGGGTTGGAGACTTAGGAATAACTGCCCCAGTCTTACTGGCCGGGATTTATACATTCCCAAAAAAATTATTTTTTAACTCAGTCACTACATAATAAAATAACCAAATAATTAAACTCGCTGGAATAGCACCAAAAGTAGCACCTCTCAAACCTAACCATAAATCATCCAGGCTGAAAACACCTTCTGAAATATACGTTAACCCTTCAAAAAAACAAAGGTAACCAGAACAACTGAACTTATGGCAAACTCAACAAGCAAAAAACCTTAATTAAAACACCCAGGTTTTTTATCATTTATCACCCTCCTGTTTTTTCTAAAAATTTCGGCACAATCTCTGACACTGCCGAGCCCCCCATATTTCCAATAATAGAGGGTAAAGGATGCTGTGGAACTGGCTTGGTAATAGTCCATACTCCTGTTGGCACCCATTCATACTGTTTTACCAGCTTTCTGCTCCAGCCTCTTGCCTTCAGACTGCGCCTGTACAATATCACTCAGCGCATTATTCTCAACGCCTGTTAGTTATGAAGGGGTTATATTTACCCTATCTAAAATTTCTTCTATATGGAATATAATATGCCAGCCACAAAACAACGCCCAAAATAGCCCCCACCCCCCCCATTTTTAACGCAACATGTAACTGCGAAGGTCCAAGGAAATCATTATCCCCACCTAACCACTGGACAGCTAAGCTTAGTACGAACATCAATATAGATATTACTGAACATGAATAAACAAGTAGCAGTACAAGTTTCCATATTGGAATTTTTATCATTTGCTTTTCTCCTTCACAATCTTGTCCGTTGTTATGTTAGTCGCTCCCGATACTGCAGAGTCCACAACGTTGGCGGCGACTGAAGGTACGGAACTCTGAGAAACCGGCTTAGAAATTGTCCAGACACCTGTTTGTACCCATTCGTACTGTTTTGAAACCGGATTAAATACTTTATCGAAAGGAATTTTAATAACATTTCCCATCATATAGCCAGAGGAAGCACCGGCTTTACTTAGCAACGCCCCCATAAACGGATCGTCACCTTTCATCTCAGCTTGGTAATAACCACCCGCAGCATTCCACGTCACTGTCGGATTATAACCTTTACCAGCAGTGATAGCGCTGATTACACCGGAACCTATAACATCTGAGAGTTTTACTTCACCCGTTGTACCGTACTGAATTGCAGCATTTGCGGCACTAGCAACTCCTACCGCTATCAACTGCTCTTTCCCCTTAGTTACGCCATTCGTGATTATGGCTTTCCCTCCCATCACAAGTGCTGGCCAAGAGGTAGGATCGATGGCAACCGCCAGCACACGATCTCCAGTGGTAATATTATCTTTCAGGAACTTAAGATCCGAACCATTGAGATAATTTACCAGTGCTGCGGCATCTGGATCCTTCAATTTCTCACTCAAACGGAACTGTGCCGGATCGGCATCTCGGGCGACATTGGTATTCGCCTGAATAACCTCTTCCCAAGTGACACAAGCAATACCGCCCCCCGTACAGGCATCAGCCAGTTCTTTACTATTTTTATTACTGATTTCTATGTACTTTTCAAGCACCGGTTTGCAATCTCTCCCAGCAGCTTTGCACGCTGATAACTCTTTATCAAGCTGACGGGATTCCGTCTCACTCAGCCAGTTATTCTCCACCACCGTCTTACCGGTCTGCGCACCCGCGATTGCATCAGCACTGCTATCACCAATCAAGCCACCAGCCAGGCCCGCTGCCAATGTCGCCAATGCCGAAACCGTCTGCTTCTCTGTTTCACTCAGTTCACTTACCGGCTTGCCGTAGGCATCGCTCGCTATCATGCCGATAAGTTCCCCCGTCGCGGCGCCACCCGCGCCGACCAAGGCATTGTTGCCCTGCGCTGCTGCCAACGCACCATTAACCGCTGCGTGCGCCAGGACTCGCGCGGCTGGATCTTCGATACTGTCTGCTATGACTTTGGTAATATAAGGCGCGGCCCCATTAGCCAGCGCACCCGTCAAATCACCACCAGATAATCCTTGAACGGCTGCCGTGGCTGCCTGCATCGCACGTTGAACCTTACCGCCCGTACCATAGCCCGACTCGCTGAACGCCTGGTTATAGGCCGTCTGGTAAATCTGCGCGTTGATATCTTTGTCGGTGATGACCTTGCCCGGTTTCTCTTTCGCCAGCTTATCCGCTGCTGCCTGGCGATCGGCATCGGTAACGTTATTCATTTTCTCGTTGGCGGCTTTGGTTGCGGCGATCGCCCCCTCGGTCCGCGCAATATCCATCGCCTGATTGCCGATCTCGCCGATCAGCTGCGCCTGCTGTAGCCGTTTTTGCTCTTTCTCTTTGTCGAAGATCGGGCTTAACGTCTGATTGGCGTGCTCCACGTCGCGGCTCAGGTCGTTGACGTCCTGCGTTTGTTTGTCCTGATCGCGGATGATGATGGTGCCGTCGCTCACCGCAGCAAAGGTGGTTGAGCTGTCGTGTCCGCTGTTGTTGGCCCCCACCAGCAGGCCGTTGGCCATGTTGCCGGCGAACTGGCTGCCAATGCTGCCGCCGGAGCTGATGCCTACGCTCTGGTGCTCCACGTCGAAATCGGCCTGATTGTGGATATCCTTAAAGCCCAGCGTGCCGGTATCGAGCTTGTTTTTGTCGGCGGTGGCGGTGCTGCCGATCACCGCGCCGTTAAGCTGGGTATGTTCGCCCACCGTCAGGTCAAAGCCGCCCTTGCCGGCGAAAATGCCCGTCTGCTCCTGCACGCTGTCGTAATTGCTGTGCATCTTGTCTTTGCTCAGGCTGATGCTGCCCGAACCGGTCATCGAACCGAAGGTGAAGCTGCCGCCAGCGCTGGCATTCTGCTGTTTGGAATCGTAACGATCGCTGTCTTGCTGGCTTTCCAGCAGCAGATTGCGGCCAACGTCGGCCTTGACCGATTCGCCGGTGACCTGTGCGCCGATCAGGTTAGTATCGCGCCCGCTGGTAATGTTGACCTGATTACCGGCGTTAACCGTGGTTTCGGTGTGGCTGGTGCCGTTGCCCTTCTCGTTACCCTTGCCCTTGTTGACGCTGGCGGAAACGCTCAGCCCAATACCGCCGGAGCCGACACCGATACCCACGCCCAGCGTGCCGCCCTGGCTCTCGTTTTTACCGTCCAGATACTGGGTGTTTTTGGCGGAAAGCAGGTTCACGTCGCGGTTGGCATTCAGGGTGACGTCCTTGCCCGCCTGCAACTGGCTGCCCTGCACCAGGATGTCGCCGTCCTGGCCCTTCACGCCGTTGCCGCTGGCGGTAATGCTCAGGTTGTTGCCCGCCGTCAGGCTGCTGCCCTGCGCGGTGCTCTGCCCGCTGTTTTGAGTAGAGGTGGAAGACTGGGTACCGTAGGAAATGCTGATCCCCACCATGTTGTTATTGGCCGGATCGGCGCCCTGCGCCTGCGCCAAACGCGCCGCCTGCACCGCCTGTACGCCGCTCAGCGCCGCCTTGGTACCCTGCAATGCCGCCAGGCGACTGTCGTCGGTGGATTTCGCCTGCTGCGAGGTCTCTACCGCAGTGTTCAGCGCACTGCCAACCGTGCCGGACAGTGCCAGTGTCAGACCGGATTTCTTCTGTTCAACCTTGTGAGTCTGGCTGTTCTGATCCTGCGCCTGCGTCACCGACACATTCTTGCCGCTCAGCGCCATGTCCTTGCTGGCCACCAGCTCGGACCCGGTCACCGCCAGGTTATTACCGGCCCCCAGGGTGACGTTGCCGTTTACGCTGCCGACGGTGCTGCCCTGATTGGTCAGCCCCTGCGCGGTATCCGTGGTTTTCAGGCTTTCGGTGCCGTAGCTGATGCCGATACCCCCGCTGCTCATCAGGCCGGATTTTTTCTCCTGCTTGAGGTGCAGTTCGCTGTTGCTTTCGGTCGCGCCGGTGATGCTCAGATCGTTCCCTGCCAGCAGTTTCACGTCCTGAGTCCCGGCCACGCTGCTGCCCTGAACGCGTAAATCATTGCCCGCCAATACATTAATACTGTCGCCGCTCAGGGTAGTGCCCTGTACGGTCTGGCGATCCAGAGTGTCGCGGGTGGTGGTCTTGGTTTTCGACATCAGGCCGTTACCGCCGGTCACCTTGTGTCGCTCGTCCAGATCGAGAGTGTTCTCGCCGCTGAGAATATTGATGTCATGGCCGGCATTGAGGTTCAGCGCATCGCCGGCCGAAACCGTTGCCGCATGGGCAGTAATATCGTTCCCGGCATTGAGGGTCACGGCCCCTTTGCCCACCACTTCGCTGCCGACCTGCTGGCTGTTGCCCTGTTTCAGGCTGTTGTCGCCATTCCAGATCAGGTTGTCGCGGCTGGCCGTGGTCACCGTATTCAGGGTGAGATCGCGCCCGGCACTTAGCAGGGTTTGGCCATTCTCACCGCTGTTAACCACCTGCGCCGCATCCAACTTGATGTCGCGACCGGCCTGCAGCATCAGCTTGCCGTCGGCTCCCTGCACGTACATGCCTGCCACGCTGTCGATGTTGGTGCGTTCGAAGCTGTTGGCACCGTTAACGCTCTGCGCCGTACGGGTAGTGCTGATGGCGTTGATATCGCGCCCGGCGCTTGCCAGCAGCGAGTTGTTGCCCTGGATCACCCCGCCGATATTGTTAATGTCGGTACGGGCAGTCAGGCCAACGTCGGCCCCCTGAATCTGGCCCGCCACGTTGGTGATGTTGGCGGCGCTCAGTTTCACCACTTCACGCCCGGCGATATGGCCGCTGTTGAACAGGCCTTCGCCCAGATTGAGATTGACGTTACGCCCGGCAATCAGCGCACCGGAGCCGTCCAGATCGCCCGGTTGCATGCGGGCATACACTTGCGGTACCAGGACGTTTTGCTGGCTGCCGTCCGGCAAGGTGACTTTGGCGTTCACCAGCCAAACGATATCTTGGGTCAACAACCCCATCTGCTCAGCCGTCAGCGCCACGCCCACCTTCAGGTTATATTGCTGGCTGAAGGCCAGCCCCTGATCCATCAGCGCCTTAAACTGCTCTTCGTCGTTGTTGAAACCGTCCAGATAGCGCTGGCCGGTCAGGTTGATCACCTGTTCGCGGATCAGCCGCTGCTCGTAGTAACCGTCACCCAGGCGCTTCAACACGTTATCCGGATTATTGGTCACTTTACCCATCATGTAATCCGAACCCAGCCAGGCTTTCTGGTTGGTGAAGCGCGGATCGGTCTCCACCAGATACTGGCCGCCCGGCGCCGGATTGGTCTTGAACAGGCTGTTGTCCGGTAAACGGGTGTCTGGCCCGACAATGCGCACCACGCTGTCCGCCGCGTCGCCCTGCTGGTTATTGACCTTGTTGGCGACTTCGAACTGCTGGCCCGGCTGCAACGCTACGGCCTGGATCACCGGCAGAGCGCCGCTGCCAATAGTCTGCAGGGCGGCGGAAATATCACTGCCGCTGACCACCGCATTGACCCCACCGGCAGCGCCGATAGTGGTATTGGTGCCCTGCTGCGTCAGTGGGGCAATGGCGATTGGGTTACCTGCCACCTGCCCGTGGTCAATCAGCTGGCTCGGCTTCAGCGAAATGGTCTGAATGGTGGTCGGTGGCGTATAGGCCGTGGCATTGTGCCCCTGCTTATCTTTGCCCTTCTTCTTGATGCGGTAGTAACTGGTCACTTCGCCGACGTCGGTGGTCAGGCGCTGGCCCGGCACCGCCACGTTATCCACGCTGCCGGCATTAATCGCCAGCGTGCCGCCCGCGATCACCTGGCTCTTGTCGTTCAGCAGATGCCCGGCGTTGATCGCCATATCGCCACCCGCGATGATTTTGGCCGGATCGCTTTCCTTGACCTGGGTTTCCTGCACCGTGCGGTTGTAGTCGTATTGCGTAAATCTGTCGTTGTTATGCCCAGTTTTCCCTGGGGTATTCAGGTTCAACAGCGAGTCTGATGAATTGCGGTCAACGAAGACGCCCGGTTCTCCGGCCATCCAGCGTACCGGGTCACCCGATTGCTGATACTCGGTAATTTTTCCGTTGGAAACGGTGACCAGTTCGGTAGTAAAGCGGTCGTTGACGTTGTTGATCTGTCCGGCCGAAATAGCCATGTTGCCCGCAGATTCAAGGGTCGAACTGTGATTGTTGAGGGTGCCGGCCTGGCCAGTGGCCAGGTGGTTGGCGTCAAGCTGGCCGCCAATCGCCATGTCCCCGCCGCTGTAGATCAACCCATGATCGTAGTTATTCAGCGTTTGGGTGCCGATATCCACCCGTTCGCGCCCGGCCAGCGTGGCAGCGGTGCCGTTTTCCGCCAGGTTGTTAAAGGTGACGGTTTGCACGCCAATAGCATCGCCATAAATACGGCCGGTGCCAATGTTGGTCAGCGTATTGGCCTGGATCAACGTATGTTTGCCGTCAATCAGACCATAGTTGGTCAAGGTATCGTTGACCGTCAGCCAGTCCTGCCCGGCGTTTATCTCGCCGCTGGCGGCATTGAACAGATTATTGGCGCGCAGATCGAGCTTGGCACCCGCCAGCAGTTTGCCGCTGTTGGTCACATCGCCCGGCGTGGTGAAATTGAAATTGCCGTTGGCAATCATCTCACCGCTGATATTGATGCCCTGTGCGCTGACCAGGTTCATATCGCCCAGCGACAGCAATTGCCCGTCGCCGCCGACCGCTGCTGCGTTGATGTCCAGCAGCTTGCCCGCTTTAACGATACCGCCGGTGTTCAGCAGGTTAAGCGCCGCGCCCTGCAACTGCAGGTTTTCGCTGGCGGCCAGTTGGCCTGCGCTGTTATCCAACTGACCGCCGTTGGTGATAGTCAGCTGTTGGTTAGCCAGAATGCTGCCGCCACGGTTGCTCAACGAGCCGGTGTTCAACGCCACGGCTTGGCCTTCCAGCCCTTTATTTTCCGCCTTGGTGTCGTCGTTGATGAACTGCAGGGCATTGAGCGTCACGGTGGCGCCGCTGCGGATCAGCCCCAGGGCGTTGTCGATAACCCCCTGAGCGCTGTCCAGCAACAGGTTGCCGACCGCCTGAATTTGTCCATTGCGGTTATCCAGACCGGCGCTGGCGAGTTGAACCGCCTGTTCGCCAACAATCCGCCCGCCGTTACTGTTGTCCAATTTCAGCGCCGCCAGGGCAAAGTCACCTTTGGCCCCCAGCGTTCCGCCCTGATTATTGACGTCGCCACTGCTGAGCTGCAGTTTACCCAGGCTGTGCAGGGTACCGTTCTGGTTATCCAGCCGCTGGCCGTGGGTATCGACATGCATATCCGCGCCCGACTGCACCAATCCACCCTGGTTATTCAAGCCGCCTGCGCCGGTGGTATTCAACACCAATGCCTGCTGTGCCACCAGTTTGCCGCCACCATTCAGCAGCGCTTCGGCATCGAGCTGCAAGCCCTTGCCGGCAATCACCACGCCCTGGCCGTTATCGAATACACCGGTAGTGAGGTTCATCGCCCCCTGGCTGGTGATGCCGCCCTTGTCGCCGCTGTTGGCGTTGGTCAGCCGCTCAACGGTCAGATCTAACCCCTCACCACTCTGGATCAGGCCACCGTCGTTGTTATTGAGGCTATTGCCGTGCAGCTCCAGCGCCGTCTGTGCCGCCAACTGGCCGCCCTGATTCTCCAGCAGGCCGAAGTTAATCTTCGCCACATCGGCGCTGACCAGCGTGCCCTGATTGTTCACCAAATGCGCGCTGTCCAGCTGCAGTTTTTTGCCTGCGCCAATCACCCCAAGATTGCTGTTATCCAGCAATTCTTTGGCATCCAGCGTCATATCCTGACCGGACTTGATCGCCCCGCCCTGGTTATTGATCACCCTGGCGGTGGCCGACAGCTGCTTCTCTGAAGCCAGCGTGCCGCGGCGATTATCCAGTTGCTCGCCATGCAGCTGCAGGTCACCCGCACTGGCGATAAAACCGGCCTGGTTATCCACGGCACCGCTGGCGATCGTCAGTTTGCCCAGGCTGCTGATACCGCCATTCTTGCCGCTGTCGCGATTGCTCAACGCCTGACCGTGGGTATCGATGCGCGCATCGCCGCCCGCCTGCAACAGTCCACCGTCGTTGGTCAGTGCCAGGCTGTCGATATTCAGCTTCTGCTTGCCGACCAGAGTGCCCTGGCTGTTATCAAGCTGGGCGGTGAACAGATCGGTCGTCCCTGCACCCACCAGCATGCCCTGACTGTTGTCCAGCGCGCCGCTGTGGATCGTCAACGTCCCCTGGCTGAGGATGCCGCCGGTTTCACCGCTCAGGCGGTTGCTCAACGCCGCGCCCTGGGTGTCAATATTCATATTGCCGGCGGATTGCAGCAGGCCAGCGTCATTGTTCAACACACCGCTGCTCAGGCCCAGATCTCCGCTGGCGGCGATAACGCCCTGTTGGTTGTTCAGTGCCCCTTTGCCCAGCGCCAGCGAAAGCGCGCCGCCCACGACCTGCCCGGCCTGATTCTCCAGCCCGGTACCGGTCAGTTGCAGAGCCTGTTTGGCCTCAATACGGCCGCCGCGGTTATCCAGCGCCTGTCGCGCCGTGACCTCAGCATTGCCCGTCGCGGCGGAAACCAGCCCCTTGCGGTTATCCAGCTTGTCCGCCCGCAGCTGAGTATGGCCGCTGGCCGCCAGTTGCCCCTGTCGGTTATCGATAGCGCCGCTGACCTGCGCCTTCAGGCTGCCGTCCTGCGCAGCAATCACTTTGCCGCTCTGGTTGTTCAACCGCGCGGCGTTAAGCGCGACGTTGCCGTTAGCCGCCAGTTGGCCGCCCTGGTTATCAATCCCCTCGCGGGCATTAAGGCGCATCTCACCCTTGCCGCTCTGCACCAGTTGGCCGTTGCGGTTAGACAGACTGCCGGCATCCAACGCGATCTGCTGTGCCGAAGTGGTGCCGCCGTCCAATACGTAGTCGCCGCCCTGCATGCTGAGCTGGCCGTTGGACAGCAGCTTGCCACCATCGCCCTGCAAGCGACCGGTATTCACCGCCAGCGCACCTTTACCGGCATGGACGATTTGCCCGCCCTGGTTGTCGATCAGACCCGCTTCCAACGTCAAGTCATTGCCGTTGCTGGCAATACGGCCACCGGCGTTATCCAGTTTGCCCTGTGGGTTCAACCCGAGGTTGTCTTCGCCAAGCTGGGTGATCTCCCCCTTGCGGTTGGATAAGTCATGCGCATTAAGCGCCAGTTTATTCGCCGCCAGCTTGCCACCGTCATTATTGAACCGCTTGCCGCTGCTGGCGGTGAGCTGTTGCGTGGCTTCGACCTGCGCATTGGCCGTGGACAAATCGCCAGCCCCGGCTTCCAATGTGACCTGAGTAGCCGCGGTACGGCTGCCGCTGATGTCCACGCCCTGCCCATTGGCACGCAGGTTGCCTGCCGCCAGATTTTGGCCCTGCGCAGTCAGTTTGCCGCTGGTGGTTAGCGCCAGTTCGCCGCTGCCGCCAAGCCGACCATCCTGTTGCACACCGGCCGCCAGCGTACTGCCTTTGCCGCTGTTCAGGCTGGCTGCCTGGATACGCACATTATTGCGGGCCGCAATAGAACCGCTGTTTTGTACCTCACCGTCGCTGCTGACATCGGCATGGCCTGCCGCGAAGAGCGAACCGCTGTTGCTGACGCCGCCCTTCGAGGCCAGTTGCGTATCAGCGCCGCTGCTAATTTTGCCGCTGTTTTCAATACGGCCATCGGCAGTGACTATCACGCTGCCGGCCTGCGCACCGATGTTACCGGCGTTACGTACTCCAACGCCGGTTTCGGTGCCGATCATGCGGATCTTACCGGCGTACATACCGCCCAGCTTAGCCACGTCCACCGCAAGTTGTGGACGGGTAGCCGGCTCGTCGCTTTGTTTGTCGATCTGTTGATGCGCAGCATCCACCTTGTTGCGCCCGGTGGTGACTTTGAGATCGTTCGCCCACAGTCCGGCATTGATCTTCGTCGAACGTGCAATGATTTCGGTGTAATCCTGGCGCGAACTGTCCATACCGGCGCCTTCAACCACCACTTCACCGCGTTCGACGTTAAAGCCGGTCAGGTTACCGTTGTTCATCTGCGCCTGCCCGGTGGTCAGGGTGGCGCGGTTGGCGTTGATAAAACCGCAACCGTTACAGGTAATGCCTGACGGGTTGGCGATCACCACCTGAGCACGCTGCCCGGCAACCTCGATATAACCATTCAAACGGCTGGGATCGCGGGAGTTGACCTCGTTGAGGATCACCTTGGCTTCGCCTTTCGCTAGCCACGGGTTACCGTCGACCCAGCCGCCCTGCTGGGTTTGAGTCATTTTGTGGGAGTTGTTGAGGATCGCACCCTGTTTGTCGACATCAAACTGGCTGTAGGTATTGCGAGAAACCCCACCGGCGCTTGGCGTCTGGATATTGACCTGTGGCGTACCGTTAGCGCTGTTGACGATGGTCGGCTGCTGGCCGCCCGGCGCATTGCCGTCAGCAATAATCGCCGCCTGCACCGGTTGGATAGCCCCCAGCGCCATCAGCAGGCTAAAGCTGACGGCGTTCATCTTGCCTGTGCACTGGCTCAGGGTATGCCCCAAACCAGACGAACGGGCTGACCCGGCACGGCCGGAGCGGGCGATATCCGCCACCACCATCAGCATGCCACGCGCTTTGTTGAAAACGATACGATACAGGTTCTTGTTCATGGCAATGTCCTTATTGGATTTCTGACGGCTCGACGGCTAACGGGTGGCTCGCCCACCATTGCTGCGCCTGTTGATGGCTAACCTGCGCGCCTTTAAAGTTCACCACGCGCTTTCCGCGCTGCTCTCCGCGGTGATACAGCGCCCGCATGCACAGGTGCGGGAAGATTTCCCGAGCGATCAGATTGCGCATTTCTCGCGTGTGCCCAAAGGGCGCTATCCAGTCGCAGAACCACAGACGATCGCCACTGTTCCAGTCACTTTCCAGCATATTCACCGCAGGTTGCGTCAAATACCGCGCCTCGGCCTCTTGATTCATCCAGGCCCAACTGAGGAAAAACACCGGCTGATTCTGGTGCGACGCCAGCACATATTGCTGTCGCTTGATGATCGGCAGCAGCAGGGTCGGCAGGGTGTGCAACGGGGCGTCGCGGTGCATCGGTGAATGCATCCACAGCCATACCGCCGCACCAAAGGCTTCCGCCTCACTGTCTTCACCGCCGAGGATCAACGGCGCCCTGATATCGTATTCGCCTATGCGCATGGTCGTGCCCTCAGTAGTTCCAGCTCAGGTTAAAGCCCAGGGTGACCGGGCTGGTGCTGAACCCCTCGGGTTTGGAGAACGGCACGCCGGCGAACAGATCGTAACCGACCTTGAAGGCGTAGCCGCGCAGCCCCACCACGCCACCGGCCAGGTGCTGCCCAACCAGATAGTCGGAACCGTAACCACCCACTTCGCCGTAGTCGGCGCCGAGGTACAACTCTTGCCCCTGCAACGGTGTGCGCCAGGCCAGATCGTTACGGACGAACCAGCCGTGATTGGCGTTCAGGGTGCGTTCGCCATCAAAGCCGCGCACCGTCCAACGGTTGCCGATAGCGAACTGATCCTGCGGCGTCAGCGGCGTATCGCTGATCTGACGCTGGTATTGCACGTTGTAGCGGAAATTCTGGCTGAACAGACTGAATGGCACGTCGAGCTGGGCGTTAAGCTGCACAATTTTGCTGAGCGCCGTGGCCTCGCCAAAGGTCTCTTCCGGCGCAGGCAATGCGCCGAACCAACGGGTACCGCGCTGATAGCTGACACCCGCGTCCAGCGTAGCTTGTTGAATGTAGTGGCGGTGCTGCAGCCCCAGGCGCCAGCCCGAGGTGCGTCGGCGCTGCACTTCCACTTCGGTATCGTTGATGTAGTTACTGGACTCGCGCGCCAGCACGTCATAGGTCAGCGTAGTTTTCTGGCTGCCGTTGCGGTGCAGCACCCGGCTGAGTTGGAAATCCAGATTCTTGCTTTTGCCGCTGTAGCGGTAATCCTGATTCTGACCGGCAATGGTCTGGTGGTAGTCATAGCTGTTGGCGGTAACCCCGGCCATCCAGTAACCGAAAGGTACCGAATAGTGCCCGGTGATGTTCTTCGATCCCTTGCCGCCCTGGTTTTGCAGATCGGTAGAGCCGGAGATATAGAACAGATCGCTGAGCGAAAACGGGTTATCCAGCGACAGCGTCAAACCGCCCTGATAACGCCCGGTACTCTTGGTGCCGGAATCATCCAGCGAGGCGCCAATACGCCACATGCGTGCCTGCTTCCAGCTCAGGGCGATGTCACTTTCGCCGGGCTGTTCGCCGGGGATGATTTCCATATTGGCCTGCACCGTCGGCAGGCGCTGCAGGTTCTCCAGCCCCTGTTCGATATCGCGCAGGTCCAGCAGGTTGCCCGCATGGGCCGGGAAGCTGCTGTAAGGCTGAATGTAATGGCCGCTGTCAGGCGTCAGTTTCACCTGCCGCACGTAACCCGGCACCACCACCAGCCGCAGCTTGCCGCTTTTCAGATCCTGCGTCGGCGCCAGCACGCGCGTAGTGATGTAGCCGTGATCCACCAGCCGGTTTTGCAGGGTACTCATCAACAGGTTAATGCCCTGCCCGCCCAGGCAGCGCCCCTGCGCCTGATTAGCGATGCGCTGTAACGGCAGCCAATGAGGGAGTTTGTCCTGGCCGCTCAATTCGACCTGATCGATTGGGAAGCAGGGTTTTTCCTGCGGGAAAGCAATGCGTCCAAAACTGGATGAAGGTGGCGACAAGCGCACATCCGGCGTCGGAGGGGTCAGCTGTTGCTCCAGCGCCTTTTGCCGCTGCTGCTGTATGATCAGCTGTTCGCTGTTTGATGTTGCCGCCAGCAACGGTTGGCTGAATATAAATAGCGGCAAGACAACGGAGCCAAATGGAATACAGCCCTTGCGCACAGCAAGGCCGAGCGAAGAGTAAGCGGAGTGGCGCATTACTTTTTCCCTGTCGAAAGACAAATAAAAGATAAGAATTGTAAATAAACGCAAACATTATGCGCACGAATAGCTCACGATCAACTTAATTTTGCTCGGTAATGAGCGCTGGGTAACAAAATGCTTAATAAGAAGGATCTGCAATGCTAATACCAGCGCTGTTAAGTCAAGCCAAAAATAACAACTAACAAATTGTTTTTAATCACTATATTTATAGATCCATTTTAATCGACATTCATATTCATGAATAATTGCATCTAAACCATGCAATTATTCATCACCGAGTCATTAACGCTAAACAGGTTACAACCTTTAAGAAATTTCCTATTTCAAATACGATTAACCACTTTATTAGCCCCCACCAGAAATCAAATTCGCGATTAATTGCCATGCTGTTTTTTTAATTATATTTGTCAATGCGTTACTTATTCACAATCGATATAACTTATTCCTCCATCAAGTCATAGCCACCTCGCAGTCTGCTGCCTTTCGCCTGGTGCGACAGATTCTTTCGTTGCAATGCTAAACCGGTTCTTCTATTTTAGCTCGCCATCTGACACGGGTGAAAACAGAGGTTGAACATGGTTAATCGCGTATGGGTTCTGGGTGATGCAGTCGTCGACCTGGTGCCTGAAAACTCAAACAGTTACCTTAAGTGTCCCGGTGGTGCGCCTGCCAATGTGGCGGTCGGCATTGCCCGCCTGGGCGGCGACAGCGCCTTTATCGGCCGGGTTGGCCAAGACAGTTTCGGCACCTTCTTGCAACAGGTACTGAGCGAAGAACAGGTGGATATTGGCCATATGTTCCAGGACCCCGATCACCACACCTCCACCGTGGTAGTGGGCCTTGATTTGTCGGGCGAGCGCTCCTTCACTTTCATGGTCAATCCCAGTGCCGACCTGTTCCTGCAGCCTGAAGATCTGCCTGAATTCAACGCCGATGAATGGCTGCACGTCTGCTCTATTGCCCTGTCGCAGGAGCCCAGCCGCAGCACCACGTTTGCCGCCATGGAGAACATCAAGGCGGCCGGCGGCTGGGTCAGCTTTGACCCGAACATTCGTGAAGAAGTCTGGCGTCAACCGGATGCGCTGCGCACCTGTTTGCAAAAGGCCCTGCTGCTGGCAGACGTGGTGAAAATCTCGCTGGAAGAGCTGAGTTTTATCAGCAATATCGGTGAGTTGGAGAGTGCCATTGACTGGATGATGCAACGCTACCCGCTGCGTTTATTGCTGGTGACGCTGGGCGGCAACGGCGTATGCGTACACGACGGCAAGCAGATCCGGCATTTCCGTGCCCCCACAATCACCCCTGTCGATACTACCGGTGCAGGCGACGCTTTTGTTGCCGGCCTGCTGGCGGCGCTGGCGCAGATCGGCGCTTTGCCGCAGGAGGAACAATGGCCAGCGGTGATCGCTCAGGCTCAGGCCTGCGGCGCATTGGCGACTACCGCCAAAGGTGCGATGACCGCGCTGCCGCATGCCGACGAGCTCCGGGCCTTCCTTCGCCGCTGAGCCGCCCACAGTAAAACTGGCCCCGACAAGACCCGAGATTAAGCAAACAATATCGGGGCCACATTCGCCCTTGCCAGTTCAGGCACAATTTGCGGAGTCGATCACAATAGCTGAATCGGGTTAGCAAACTTGATTGCCAGCCGCACAGCAACTCACTATCTTTCATCCTGAAAAACCGGTTTAGCAATTTAGCAAAAAATAATAACAACCTTCCCGGATGATAGAAAATCATGAAAAAACTTAGCTATCTGGCCATCACTACAGGGCTTCTCATCTCTACCTCTGCCGCAGCGGCAGGCGCCAACGACAGCATCGAAGCGCGCCTCAATGCGTTGGAACAGCGGCTGCAGCAGGCCGAACAACGGGCGAGCCAGGCAGAAACGCGCGCCACGGCGGCGGAGCGCAAGGCTCAGCAGTTGGAGCAGCGTACCGCCAACACCGAGCGGCAAACCGTACAAGTGGCGCAGCGTACCGCGACGCTGGAAACCCACGCAGCACCGGCCAGCAACCTGAAGCTCACCGGCTTAACCGATCTCAAGCTGTACGGCGACGTCGAATTCAACCTTGACGGCGCCAGCCGCAGCGGCCAGCTGACGTCGCTGAAAGGCAGCGACAACAAGGACTGGAAGCCCGGTAACAAAGAAAAGTGGGATATCAACGGTCGCATACTGGTCGGCGTGGACGGTTATCGCCGCAACCCGGATGGCAACTTTTCTGGTTTCAGCGTGCAACCGCTGGCAGACATGACCGGCAAAATGAACCTCGACGATGCCGCCTTCTTCTTCGGTAACGAAAAGAACTGGCAAACCAAGATTGGTCGCTTTGAAGCCTACGACATGTTCCCGCTCAATCAGGACACCTTCATCCAGTATTCCGGCAATACCGCCAACGATTTGTATGCTGATGGCTTCGGTTATATCTACATGATGAAAGAAGGCCGCGGTCGTAGCAGCAGCGGCGGTAACCTGATGCTGAGCAAGTACGCCGGCGACTTCTACTTCGAGCTGAATACGCTGGTCGAAGACGGTACTTCGCTGTTTCAGGACGACGCCTATCACGGCAACAGCCTGGATAACAAAAAGAATGTCGCCTACCTGCGGCCGGTGATCGCCTGGAAAAAAGATCGGCTCAGCGCGGCGGTGGCGATGGAAAGCAACGTGGTCAACAACGCCTATGGCTACCATGACAGTGAGGGACAATTCGTCGACCAATCCAAGCGCAACGGCTATGGCATGACCCTAAGTTGGAACAACACTGCCACTCATCCGGACAACGGCGTGGTCGCCAACCTGAGCACTGCCTATCTTGACGCCTCCGGCGAGCAGGACTTTACCGCCGGGGTCAACGTGCTGTGGCGCCGCTTTGAAGTGGGTTATATCTATGCTCACAACAACATCAAAGAGTTCAACACTGCCGGAATGACGGCCGATATCAGCAACCCGCTCAGCGAGCCGGGCAAGTATGACATCCACACAATCCATACTTCGTATCAGATACCTAACATCATGAATATGAAGAATTTCAATTTGTACCTCGGCGCCTACGTTTCGATGCTGGAGGCCAATGCCGAGAACAAGATAGCCAACGCCAATAACGATCAGCGCTATGGCGTACGTGCCAGATTCAAGTACTTCTTCTGACGCGGATGAACTGATTTCCGCCGCGAAAAACCGCGGCGGCATTTTTATTTATGAAGGGAGTGAACATGGACATAACCGCAACCGCCAACGCGCTATTGCCGCTGCTCGGCGGTAAAGAAAATATCGCCAGTGCCGCCCACTGCGCCACGCGCCTGCGTCTGGTGCTGGTGGATGACAGCAAGGTAGACAAAGTGGCGATCGGCAAGCTGGACGGGGTGAAAGGCTGCTTTAGCAACGCCGGGCAGATCCAGGTGATTTTCGGTACCGGGCTGGTCAACAAGGTGCACGCGGAATTTATCAAAGCGGCCGGCGTCAGCGAATCCAGCAAATCGGAAGCCGCCGACATAGCCGCTAAAAAACTTAATCCGCTGCAACGCATCGCCCGCCTGCTGTCGAATATCTTCGTGCCGATCATTCCGGCCATCGTCGCCTCCGGCCTGCTGATGGGCCTGCTCGGCATGGTGAAAACCTACGGCTGGGCCGATGCCAACAGCGCCCTGTTCGTGATGCTGGACATGTTCAGTTCGGCAGCGTTCATCATTTTACCGATCCTGATCGGTTTCACCGCGGCGCGCGAGTTCGGCGGTAACCCCTATCTGGGTGCCACGCTCGGCGGCATTCTGACGCATCCGGCGCTGACCAACGCCTGGGGCGTGGCCGGTGGTTTCCATACCATGGATTTCTTCGGGCTGGAGATCGCCATGATCGGCTATCAGGGCACGGTATTCCCGGTGCTGCTGACCGTGTGGTTTATGAGCGTGCTGGAAAAACAGCTGCGTAAGGTGATCCCCAACGCGCTGGATTTGATCCTGACGCCGTTCCTGACGGTGGTGATCTCCGGCTTCGTCGCCATGCTGTTTATCGGCCCTGCCGGGCGCGCGCTGGGTGACGGCATCTCCTTTGTCCTCAGCACGTTGATTACCCACGCCGGTTGGTTTGCCGGCTTGCTGTTCGGCGGCCTCTATTCCGCTATCGTGATCACCGGTATTCACCACAGCTTCCACGCCGTCGAGGCTGGACTGCTCGGTAACCCGAATATCGGCGTTAACTTCCTGCTGCCGATCTGGTCAATGGCCAACATCGCCCAGGGTGGCGCCTGTCTGGCGGTGTATTTCAAAACCCGTGACGCAAAAATCAAAGCCATTGCGGTACCTTCGGCCTTTTCCGCCATGCTTGGCATTACCGAAGCGGCGCTTTTCGGTATCAACCTGCGCTTTGTGAAGCCGTTTTTGGCGGCTCTGGCGGGCGGTGCGCTCGGTGGAGCCTGGGTGGTGGCCAATCATGTCGGCATGAACGCCGTCGGGCTCACGGCGATTCCGGGAATGGCAATCGTGCAGGCCAGTTCGCTGGTGAGTTATATCATTGGTCTGGTGATCGCCTTTGGCAGCGCCTTTACCCTCTCGTTGTTGCTGAAATACAAAACGGACAGTGAATGATGGAAGAACTAAACCTGATGAAACAGGCCGTCCAGGCGATGATGAGCGGCATGCCCAAGGCGCTGCGCGATCCGCACCGACCGGCGTGGCACCTGGCCCCCAGCGTCGGGCTGCTCAACGATCCCAACGGCTTTATTCAGCATAACGGGGTTTACCACCTGTTCTATCAGTGGAACCCGCTGGGCTGCGATCACCGCAACAAATGCTGGGGTCACTGGCAGTCGACGGATCTGGTCCACTGGCAGCACCAGCCGGTGGCGCTGGTGCCGGGAGCCTGCTACGACAGCCATGGCTGTTATTCCGGCTCGGCGGTAGTGGCAGACGGCAAAATCATGCTGGCCTACACCGGCAACGTAAAATATCCTGACGGCTCGCGCACCGCCTATCAATGCCTGGCGCAGGAAAATGCTCACGGCGGTTATGACAAGCTCGGGCCTGTATTGCCGCTGCCGCCGGGTTATAGCGGCCACGTGCGCGATCCGAAGGTCTGGCGCCATCAGGACAACTGGTACATGGTGCTCGGCGCCCGTGACCTGCAGGATCGCGGTAAGGTTTTACTGCTGCGTTCCGCCGAGCTGCGCAACTGGCAGTTGCTGGGTGAAATCGCCGGCTCACAGCTGAACGGCATCGGTGACTTCGGCTATATGTGGGAATGCCCGGATCTGTTTACGCTGGACGGTGCCGAGGTGCTTATCTGCTGTCCGCAAGGCCTGGCGGCGGAGGCCGAACGCTATCTCAATGTTTACCAGGCGGGGTATTTCACCGGCAGGCTGGACTATCGACAGGCCACTTTCGACCATCAGGATTTCCACGAACTGGATGCCGGGTTTGAATTCTACGCGCCGCAGACCACCCTGACCGAAGACGGTCGCCGGCTACTGGTTGGCTGGATGGGCGTGCCGGAGCAAGACGAGGATTGCCACCCGACCCTGCAGTATGGCTGGATCCATATTCTGACCTGCCCACGGGAGCTGTCGTTGCATAACGGCAGACTCTGCCAACGTCCGGCACGTGAACTGCAACAGCTGAGGGGCGAAAACCGCCAATGGCAGGGCACCGCCGACGACGCGCCCTGCTGGCCTGTCGACAGCGCGGAACTGCTGCTGGCGCCAAACGGCGCGTTCAACGCCGATTTTGGCGGGGCGATGACCCTGAATTGGGATGGCACCGTGCTGCGGCTGACGCGCAACAACCTGCGCAGCGGGCAGCCGGAACACCGTTACTGGCGCGGTGAGCTGACTCAGCTGCAGATATTGTTCGACCGTTCGAGCGTGGAGATTTTTATCAATCACGGCGAAGCGACCATAAGTTCGCGCTACTTCCCCGGCCCACAACCCTTGCTACACCTGAGCGGTAAAGCGCAGCTGGCGCTCGAGCACTGGTCGCTGACGCCATGCATGCTAGAATGACGCATCCTTCGATGAATTCAGATGCCGTCAGTGAAAAAAAATAAACGCATAACCATCAGTGATATTGCCGCACTGGCCGGCGTGTCGAAATCGACCGCCAGCCTGGTGCTTAATGGCCGCAGCAAGGAGTATCGGGTGTCCGACGATACCCGCGATCGCATCCTGGCGCTGGCCGGCGAGCACCATTACCAGCCCAGCTTCCATGCCCGTTCGCTGCGTTCCTCCCGCAGCCATACCCTGGGGCTGGTGGTGCCGGAAATGACCAACTACGGTTTTGCGGTGATTTCACGCGAGCTGGAAACCCTGTGCCGCGAGGCCGGTTTGCAGTTGCTGATCGCCTGTACCGACGAAAACCCGGCGCAGGAAATGATGGCGGTGAACAGCCTGGTGCAGCGTCAGGTCGACGGCCTGATTGTCGCCTCCAGCCAGCTCAACGATGCGGAATACCAAAAGATTAACGCCAGCCTGCCGGTAGTGCAGATGGACCGCTTGATTACCGGCTCCGAACTGCCACTGGTGATCACCGACTCGCTAAGCTCGACCGCTACGCTGGTGGAAAACGTCGCGCGCCAGCATCCTGACGAGTTCTATTTCCTTGGCGGGCAACCGCGCATCTCGCCAACCCGCGATCGATTGGCCGGTTTTCAGCTCGGCCTTGAGCGCGCCGGCGTGGTGTGTAAACCGGAATGGATCATCAACGGCAATTATCACCCCAGCTCCGGCTACGAGATGTTCGCCCAGCTGTGCGCACAGTTGGGCCGTCCGCCAAAAGCGTTATTTACCGCCGCCTGTGGTCTGCTGGAAGGGGTGTTGCGCTACCTGAATCAGCACCAGTTGATGGAGAGCGACCTGCATTTGTGCAGTTTCGACGATCACTACCTGTTCGATGGCCTGACGCTGAAAATCGACACCGTGGCCCAAGACTGTCGTGCTCTGGCGCAACACAGTTTCGACATGGTCAGCGCGCTGATTGACGAGCAGCCCCTGGAACAGAACGCGCTTTACCTGCCGGGCAATATCCACTGGCGCCACGCCGGTTCGAAGGCGCTGCTCGGCCAGCCCTGACTTGAGGTTTTTCTTTTTCCGCTTAAGGAGCTCAGCATGAGCCGTGAGATTAACAAAGATACCCAGCTGTGCATGTCGCTGGCCGGTCGCCCAGGCAACTTCGGTACTCGCTTTCATAACTATCTGTATCAGGAACTGGATCTGAACTTTATCTACAAGGCGTTCACTACCCAGGATATCCAGGCGGCAGTGGGCGGCGTACGGGCTTTGGGCATCCGTGGTTGCGCGGTTTCCATGCCGTTCAAAGAGAGCTGCATCCCTTTCCTCGATGAGCTGGACGCTTCCGCAACGGCGATTGAATCGGTCAATACCATCGTCAATGACGCCGGTTTTTTGCGGGCCTATAACACGGATTATATCGCCATCGCCAAATTGCTGGCCCAGTACCAAATCCCGACAGAAACCGCCTTTGCCCTGCGCGGCAGCGGCGGTATGGCAAAAGCGGTGACCGCGGCACTGCGTGACGCCGGTTTTAAAAATGGCCATATCATCGCCCGTAACCCGCAGGCCGGACAGGCTCTGGCCAGTGCATACGGTTATCAGTGGCAGGCGCAAGTCGATGAGCTAAAAGTGGATATGGTGATCAACGTAACGCCAATCGGCATGGCCGGCGGTGCAGAAGCGGAGCAATTGGCTTTCGCGCCCGCGACTGTCGATGCGGCGAAAATCGTCTTCGACGTGGTGGCACTGCCTGCGGAAACCCCGCTGGTCCGTTACGGACGTGAGCACGGCAAACAGGTGATTACCGGGGCAGAAGTGATTGCGTTGCAGGCGCTGGAACAGTTTGTCCTCTACACCGGCGTACGTCCTACCGATGAGCAAATCGCCCGTGCTGCAGCGCACGCTCGCGGTTAAAAACGCTAAACAACGCCAGGGCCGCGGTTCGTTTGAGCGGCCTTGATGGCCTAGCGATGAGCCAGCAGACGCAAAATATTTCTCGCACCGTGAAGTACTCGCTCGATCCTGACATTACGTTGTATCGCTGTGAAAACGATTAGGTATTTGCCGTAGGCGCTGATCCTGACGTCCCGGCCAAGCTCAGGTCGCTTTTGGTAGGTTTCCGGCGACTCGCCGATTCGCTGGCATTGGTTATACAGTTCAGAAATAAAACTCAGCGCCCGGGCCGGGTTATCCTGTGCAATATGATCGCCAATACTTTCAATGTCATATATCGCTGCCGGCGATATTGTTAGCCTAATCAGTCACTTCCGTTATCCACCATCCGTTGGTATTTAGCCCGCAAGCGCGCAAACGCCTCATCCGCCGGGACTCCCTCACCACTTTCAACTCCCTGTACAATGGCCACTTGCAACTCTTCAATTTTCATCGCGCGCTCATGTTCTTCAAGCAGACGCAGCCCTGCCCGTATCACTTCGCTGACGTTGCCGTAACGTCCGCTGTCAATTTGCTCATGAACGAACTTTTCAAAATGAGGGCTTAAAGCAATGCTAGTTGGCATGGCCGACTCCGGAAAGTAGTGTTAATTACTATCTATTAGTATTTTCATTTGTCGGCAATGCGTCAAGCCCCTGTACGAAATTCAGTCAATAAAAAAGGGCGCCTGAGCGCCCTTCTAATCCTGGGTGATGCCAGCCCGCTACTTGGCGGTGCCTTCCATCCCCACCAGCCCCACTTTCAGGTAGCCGGCTTTACGCAGCGTATCCATTACGCTCATCAGCGTTTCGTAGTCCACACTCTTATCCGCCTGGAAGAAGATGGTGGTCTCTTTGTTCGCCTGCGTCCGTTGATCCAGCACCGACGTCAGTTGATCTGCACTGACCGCCTGCTCACCAACGTAGAGCTGTTTGTCCGCTTTCACCGACAGGAACACCGGCTTTTCCGGACGCGGCTGAGGTTTGGCGGAGGACGCCGGGAGATCGACACGGATATCTACCGTTGCCAGCGGCGCGGCCACCATAAAGATGATCAACAGCACCAGCATGACGTCGATAAACGGCGTCACGTTGATTTCATGCAGTTCGCCGCTGTCGTCCAGATCTTCATTTAAGCGCATCGCCATAACTCACCCCACCCGCAGTTGGTGTGAATGCTGTGAGCGTTTGGCTTCCGCCGTGGCGGCCAGATCCAAATCACGGCCCAGCAACAGCAGAACCTGTGCCGCTACGTCGCCAACCTGAGCGCGGTGACCACTGATCACACGGGCAAAGATGTTATAAATCACCACTGCCGGAATAGCGGCGACCAGGCCCAGTGCGGTAGCCAGCAGCGCTTCTGCGATGCCGGGCGCAACCACGGCCAGGTTGGTGGTTTGTGAGTGGGCGATGCCGATAAAGCTGTTCATGATGCCCCAAACGGTACCGAACAGACCGACAAACGGCGAAATGGCACCGATGGTCGCCAGGAAGCCATTGCCGCGTCCCATGTTACGGCTGTAGCCCGCAACGCGACGCTCCAGACGGAAACCGGTACGTTCCTTGATGCCGTTGTTGTCGTTGGACGCCGCCGACAGCTCCAGTTCGTTTTGCGCATCGTTCAGCAACACGGAGCTGATGCTCTCGTCCGAGAAGCTCTGCGCCAGTTCGGACGCTTCGTCCAGCGAGCGTACGTTGGCCAACGCCAGCTGTTCGCGGCGCAGACGGCGCTTGGCGCGGAACAGTTCGCTGCCCTTGGAGAACAGGATGGTCCAGGTGACGATAGACGCCAGCACCAGGCCGATCATCACGATTTTCACCACGATGTCCGCATGTTGGTACATACCCCAGACGGACAGGTCCATACCGCGGGTTTCCGGCGGCTGGATGGTCGGTTGCGGGTTGACCGGAGTGAGGGTTTCAGGCGCTGCCGCGGCAGGCGCGCTGGCTGCCGGAGCCACGCTTTCGGTAACGGCCGGATTAGTCGCCGGTGCCGCATGAGCACTGCCGGCCAGACCTGCCACCAATACCATTGAAGCTAACAGACCACGGCCGAACGCCTGGCCCCATTGCGCCCGGCCCTGACCGAACGATCCTTGATTTAAATTCTTGCCAGCCGTTTTCACGCTGTGCCTCCACCCGTTACCGATCAAAATTGAGGAATAATTCAGCGTGCGATCATATCAAACCAATCAGGGATTGATAGTAGTTCTCATTATTATTTACCAAATAATCGGGAAAATTACTCCTGCGGCGCACTTATGGCTCCCTGGCGAACCCATTCGCCGCCTGTTCGGGCCTATATGCACCCTTTATAGGGCTATTTCGTCACTTTTACCGTACAGGGATGCAACAAAGACAGGGGATTTGTCGCATTTTACTGTTACATCCCGGACTCACCGATAAACTCGCTTGGTTATCGTCGTCAGGCAGAAGGATGGCATGCGAGAGCACGATTGAGCAGAAGATTATAGCCGTTTCTACATTTGGATGTTAAAACGTCTGGATGGCTATAAAGCGTCATGCTAACGTAAGGGCTATTGCAAATGGCCCGTGAAGATCAAGCAAAGGTGAGCCCGCTCCTATGACGTCTAAAAACATCGAAACTACCCTGATTGGCGCCGGGCGCAGCAAGCGCTATACCCAGGGCTCCGTCAACCCCGTCACCCAACGCGCTTCTTCATTGGTATTTGACTCCGTGGCGGCCAAAAAAGAGGCCACCGCCAAACGTGCTCATGGCGAGCTGTTTTACGGCCGACGCGGCACCCTGACCCACTTCGCGTTGCAGGATGCGATGGTCAAGCTGGAGGGCGGCGCAGGCTGCGTGCTCTATCCTTGCGGCGCGGCGGCGGTCTCCAACGCCATTCTGTCCTTTGTCGGCGCGGGCGACCATCTGCTGATGACCGGCTCCGTCTATGAGCCGACGCAGGACTTTTGTACCCATATTCTGAGCCGCATGAATGTGGAAACCACCTATTTCGACCCGCTGATCGGCGCCGATATCGCCGGACTGATTCAACCCAATACCCGTGTGGTCTTCCTTGAATCACCCGGCTCGATCACTATGGAGATCCAGGATATCCCGGCGATGGTGCAGGCGATTCGCGCCGTGGCACCTGAAGTGGTAATCATGATCGATAACACCTGGGCGGCCGGCATTTTGTTCAAGGCGCTGGATTTTGATATCGACATTTCGATTCAGGCTGGCACCAAATATATTATCGGCCATTCCGATTACATGCTCGGCACCGCCGTGGCTAACGAGCGCTGTTGGGACCAACTGCGTGAATACTCTTATTTGATGGGCCAGATGGTAGACGCCGATACCGCTTATATGGCCAGCCGCGGTTTGCGCACCCTGGGCGTACGCCTGAAGCAGCACCAGCAGAGCAGCATCGAAGTCGCCCATTGGCTGGCCCAGCGACCAGAAGTGGCGGTGGTCAATCACCCGGCGCTGCCTGGTTGCAAGGGCCACGAGTTTTACCTGCGCGATTTTAACGGCTGCAACGGCCTGTTTTCTTTCGTGCTGAAACAGCGCCTGAGCGACGTGCAGTTAGCCGAGTTTCTGGATAACTTCAGCCACTTCAGCATGGCCTATTCCTGGGGCGGCTTTGAATCCTTGATCCTGGCTAATCAGCCGGAAGAACTGGAAGCCATTCGCCCAGCGGGTGGCATAGACTTCTCCGGCACTCTGGTACGCCTGCATATCGGCCTGGAAAATGTGCAGGATCTGATCGCCGATCTCGCCGCCGGGTTCGACCGAATTGCCAATACGCGCTAACAGAACGCCTGCTTGCATCGGCAACTTTATTCGCCTTGTTTAATGTGTGCTTAAGCTATTAGCGTTACACTAGGCGGGTAACTGTCAGATACGGCCAACACTGTGCCCTGGATACCCTGAAGCCAGGCGCAACCGGTATGCAACAGGATAAATAATGGATGTATTACGAGAGATTGTTCATGCGCTTTGGCAGCAGGACTTCATTGCCCTTGCCGATCCCAGCGTAATTTGGGTGGTTTATGCGGTGCTTTTCACCACTCTATTTTTAGAAAACGGACTACTGCCAGCTTCCTTCTTACCCGGCGACAGCCTGCTGCTGTTATCCGGCGCGCTGATCGCCAAAGGCGTGATGGCCTTTGTGCCAACGCTGATCATTTTGACCATCGCCGCCAGCCTGGGCTGCTGGCTGAGCTACCTGCAGGGCCGTTGGTTGGGCCATACCAATCTGGTCAAAGGCTGGTTGCTGCAACTGCCCGCTCAGTATCACCAACGTGCACACAACCTGTTTAACCGCCATGGCCTGACGGCGCTGGTCATCGGCCGTTTTCTGGGTTTTGTTCGCACCCTGCTGCCCACCATGGCCGGGATTTCTGGCCTGAACAGCACCCGTTTTCAGTTCTTTAACTGGCTAAGCGCGGTGATTTGGGTTGGTGCAGTGGTCGGCCTCGGCTACGCCTTCAGCCAGATCCCTTTGGTTAAACGCTATGAGAGCCAGGTGATGACCGGGCTGATGATCCTGCCGTTGGTGCTGCTGCTGGTTGGCCTGGTGGGCGGCATGCTGGTTATCTGGCGTAAAAAACGCGCCGCCTCTTCCTGATACCCAGACGGGCGGCCATCGTCGCCCTTAAAGCGCTTTTTCAACCAACGCCAGTCTGGGAGGCAGCTTGCTCACCAGCGTATCCACCGCCAATCGAACTTTCAAAGGCAAATGTGGCGTTTGCGGCCAAACCGCGTGAACGTCGAATGACATGCCGGGCCGATTGCGCATCAGCCTGACCAATTCCCCTTTCAACAACGCTTCGCGCACCAGCCAGCAAGGTAACCAGGCGATGCCAAACCCCGCTACCGTGGCATCCGCAATCGCCTGCAGATCATCCATCTGTAACCCTTTCTTCGGTATCACCTCCTGCTCTTTTCCGCAGGCATCCAGAAGCGTCCAGTTAAGAACCACGCCGGCGCGCATGTAGGTCACCGCATCATGTTGTGCCAACTGTTCGAGGGTTTTGGGTTCGCCGCTGCGCAACAGATATTCCGGAGCCGCGCACAATGTCATACGGTGGTCGCCAACGCGCCGTGCCACCAACCCACTGCTACTGACCAGCGTACCGTTGCGGATCGCCAGGTCAAAACCGTCCTCAATCAAATCCACCACGCGGTCGTTGAATGACAGCTCCAGCTCCAGCCCAGGATGCTCACGCGCCATACTGGTCAACAGCGGCGCAATGCACATGCGGCCAAACAGCACCGGCATCGACACCCTCAGCCTGCCGTTGACCTGCTGCTTCCCCGACTCCAGCAGCATTTCTGCGGTACGTATCTCTTCCAGTGCCCGCAGACAACGTTCGTAAAACAGCGCACCGTCGTCGGTCAGGCTCAGGCTGCGGGTCGTGCGATGAAACAAGCGAACGGCCAACCGTTGCTCCAGGCGGGCGATGGTTTTCCCCACCGCCGAGCGCGAAAGGTGTAGCCGGCTGGCCGCCAGCGCAAAACTGCCTGCCTCCACCGCGGTGACAAATACCGAAATGCCGTTCAATCGATCGCTCATGATTTGTAGCCCTGAAAGAAACAATCAAAGGAAATCTTATCGCCACTGGCGAACTTCTATCAACGATATTATCAGCAGGTCTATTTATCGCTGACTTTGGAGTCAATCATGGCCGAAACAATGCAACGCTGGACAATGGACGCCCTGGGGCGCCAACACCTGCAACTGAACGAAAGCGTCATACCGCAACCGGGACCGCACCAGATCAGAGTGAAAGTGAATGCGGTATCGCTCAATTACCGCGACAAACTGGTCATTGAAACCGGCATGGGACTAGAACTGCCGCAGCCCTTCACGCCAGCCTCCGACATGGCCGGCGAAGTCGACGCCATTGGGCCCGACGTCACCCGTTTTCGGCCCGGCGAACGGGTGATTTCCACCTTTAGCCCCGGCTGGATCGATGGCCGGCAAAAACCCTATGGTAATGCGCGCATCCCACCCTACCGCACTCTGGGCGGCTTTTATCAGGGCATGCTGGCGGAATACGTGGTGCTGCACGAAGACTGGTTGGCGGCTGCGCCCACCTCGCTGGACGATGCGCAGGCCAGTACCCTGCCCTGTGCCGGACTGACCGCCTGGTTCGCGCTGGTGGAACAGGGCCAGCTGCACGCCGGAGAATCGGTGCTGGTACAGGGCACTGGTGGCGTGGCGCTGTTCGGACTGCAAATCGCCAAAATGCTGGGTGCCGAGGTCTATGTTACCTCCGGCAGCGACGAAAAACTGGCGCGAGCCAAAGCCTTGGGTGCCGATCATGGCATTAACCGTCTGACTGCGGACTGGGTAGAAAAGGTGTACCAGTTGACCCAGGATCGCGGCATCGACCACGTGATTGACACCGTGGGTGGCCCTAATCTCGGTAATTCGGTGCGCGCCGTTGCGGTGCACGGGCGTATCTCGGTGATCGGGGCGCTGGAGGGCTTTGAAGTTTCGGCTCCCGCAGGGCCGCTGCTGATGAAATCGCCGGTCATTCAGGGTATTGGTGTCGGCCACCGCCGCGCGCTGGAAGATCTGGTGCGTGCGGTGGACGTTAATGCCCTACAGCCGGTGATCGACCAGCGCTACCGCTTTGATCAATTGCCGCAGGCGCTCGATCACCTCGATCGCGGAGCATTCGGTAAAATTGTGCTGACGCGCTGAATCACTGCCCGGCAGCGAGATTAACCTTCCATCATTAAAGGAGGGTTTTCGCGCAGTCGGGCAACTTCGTCACTCGGCGTCACGCCAAAGAAACGTTTGAACTCGCGGCTGAACTGCGAAGCGCTTTCGTAGCCGACACGGATCGCCGCGGTACTGGCTTTCAAACCGTCGTGTATCATCAGCAAACGCGCCTTGTGCAAGCGATAGGATTTCACATATTGCAGCGGCGAGGTGTTGGTCACCGCCTTGAAGTTATGGTGAAACGCCGAGATGCTCATATTCACCTCCCCCGCCAACTGCTCAACGTTGAGGTTGTCCGCATATTGGTTCTCAATACGCCGCAGCGCCTTGGCGATTTGGCTGAAGTGGGTATGGCGATTAACCAATTCCTGCAATGAGGCGCCACAGGCTCCGCGCAGTACGTGGTAGAGAATTTCACGTACAATCTGCGGCCCCAGTACGCGTGCATCCAGCGGTTTGGCCATCACATCCAGCAGGCGTTCGGTAGCGCACAACAGTTCTTCCGACAGCTCGGCCAGGTTCACCCCGCTGCTTTCTCTGCGCGGCTTCACCAGGTAGTCGTCATCGCCGATGTCGATCAACAGGTCCTGCAGCATTTGGCTGTCGATATTCACCGACAGCCCCACCAGCGGCAATTCCGGGCTGGCGAAGGTTTCGCACTCAAACGGCAGCGGCACCGTCATCAACAGATAATTGCGCGGGTCATACTGGAAAACCCGATTACCGCAGTAGCCGACCTTGTGCCCCTGGAAAATGATCACCACACCCGGCTCATACATCACCGGCTGGCGCGGGCAATGACGATCGACATAAAGAATTTTCACCAGCGGCACCGGCGAGGGCGTGTAACCGTTGCTCTCGGCAAAGCAGGCCGCCTGGCGCGCCATGCGGCCGCGCAGTTCATCGATTTCGCTCACGGAAACACCCTCTTACATTAAGAATAATTCGGCATAAATAATAGTTTAAAACTCTATTTTTCTACAACGCTTTGTAGGAATAGGCAAGACTCGGGCAGGAATGTGCATTGTGCTGCTGAGCCAAGTTACTGACAATACACCTCAGATATTTTGCGCCAGCGGCGCTTGCCACATGCAGAAGAGAAATTACCCATGCAAAACTTTATTCTTCATACCCCAACCAAAATCCTGTTCGGCCAAGACCAAATCGCCGGCCTGGCACAGCAGATCCCTGCCGACGCACGCATTCTGATCACCTACGGTGGCGGCAGCGTGAAGAAAAATGGCGTGCTGGATCAGGTTTATGCCGCACTGGCGGGCCGCAACGTGCAGGAGTTTTCCGGCATTGAGCCTAACCCAACCTACGAAACGCTGATGAAAGCGGTCGAAGTGGTGCGCGCAGAGAATATCGATTTCCTGCTGGCGGTCGGCGGCGGCTCCGTGGTTGATGGCACCAAGTTTATTGCCGCAGCGGCCCATTATCAGGCGGATGCCGATCCATGGCACATCCTGAAAACCGTGGGCAGTGAAATCAAAGGCGCGGTGCCAATGGGCTGCGTACTGACACTGCCGGCCACCGGCTCTGAGTCCAACAGCGGCGCAGTGATCACCCGCAAAAGCAGCGGCGACAAACAGCATTTCTTCTCGCCACACGTGCAACCGCTGTTCGCGGTGCTGGATCCGGTAGTGACTTACTCTCTGCCGCCGCGCCAAATCGCCAATGGCGTAGTCGATGCCTTTGTCCACACCATCGAGCAGTACCTGACCTATCCGGTCGACGCCAAAGTGCAAGATCGCTTTGCCGAAGGCCTGCTGCTGACGCTGCTGGAAGATGGCCCGCGCGCACTGTCCGAGCCGGAAAACTATGCGGTGCGCGCCAACGTGATGTGGAGTGCAACCATGGCCTTGAACGGTCTGATCGGTGCCGGTGTGCCGCAGGATTGGGCAACCCACATGCTGGGCCACGAATTGACCGCCATGCACGGTTTGGATCATGCCCAGACGCTGGCGATTGTTCTGCCTGCGCTGCTGATCGAGAAAAAAGCGCAGAAACGCGAAAAACTGCTGCAGTACGCCGACCGCGTTTGGGGCCTGCGCGATGGCAGTGAAGACAGCCGCATCGACGGTGCCATTGCCGCCACTCGTGCCTTCTTCGAACAAATGGGCGTACCGACCCGCATGGCGGATTACCAGCTCGACGGCAGCTCTATCCCGGCGTTGCTTGATAAACTGCATCAGCACGGCATGACAGCACTTGGCGAACATCAAGACATCACCCTCGAAGTCAGCCAACGCATTTATAACGCGGCGCGTTAATCGCAAACCGCCTATTTCCTGCTAGGCTTTAGTTTCAACTTCTCTCCTGCGCCCGACGCTTCATCGGGCGCAGTTCAATGCGCTATTCGCGCTGCCGATCCTCATCTGATTAACCCATGGGAGAAAACATGACCTGTAGCCGCCCTATCCCAACAGCGCTGGAATTTGGTTAGCAAACTCAGCACTCCCCCAATTTGCCAACTAGAATTTATTAATAGCCGTTTCCGGTGCATGCAGCACTGGGCAATCCGTTGACAAGGAGATACGCATGACAACGCAACAACCCATCATCAAACTCCACGATGGTAATCTGATGCCGCAGTTGGGTCTCGGCGTTTGGCAGGCGAGTATTTCAGAAACCACCCAGGCGGTGCTTAAAGCACTGGAGGTGGGCTATCGCTCGATCGATACCGCTGCAATCTACAAGAATGAGGAAGGGGTTGGAGCAGCACTGCAATCCACCTCAATACCACGCGATGAGCTGTTTATCACCACCAAACTGTGGAACGACGATCAGGGCGACCCGCAAGGCGCGCTGGAAACCAGCCTGGAAAAACTCAAGTTGGATTACGTCGATCTGTATCTGATCCACTGGCCAAGGCCGCAGCAGGACCAATATGTCGACGCCTGGCGCGGGCTGATCAAACTGCGCGAGCAGGGGTTGGTCAAAAGCATCGGGGTATGCAATTTCCACACCCCGCACCTGCAGCGCCTGCTGGACGAAACCAATGTCGCACCGGTGATTAACCAAATCGAGCTGCACCCGTTGCTGCAACAGCGTCAGCTACGCGCCTGGAACGCAACCCACCATATTGCGACCGAATCCTGGAGCCCACTGGCACAGGGTGGCGAAGGGGTATTCGACCAACCGGTGATCAAAAAACTGGCGGAAAAATACGAGAAAACCCCGGCGCAAATCGTGGTGCGCTGGCACCTGGACAGCGGGCTGATCGTGATCCCGAAATCGGTCACGCCAGCGCGCATTCGTGAAAACTTCGAAGTCTTCGACTTCAAACTGGATAAAGACGAACTGGGCGAAATTGCCAAACTGGATATCGGCAACCGCCTGGGGCCGGATCCGGACTCACTGTAATCTCCCTGCGCCCGGCTTCGGTCGGGCGCAGCATCATCCAAAGTACGCTTATCGGCGATAGGCCTCCGCCAGATTTACCGACGCTCTCCGCTCCGCCTCCCTAAGCCAGGCAACCGCTTCTGCTCCGGTGATCTCTGCGCGCCCGAGCGCCGCCTGCTGAATACGCGCCAGCGCCTGAGCGGCACGTTGCCGGATGGCGGCCATATCCTGTCCCACCAGTTCGCCATGCCGCTTGCGAGTCTGGCCGTTGATGATCACCGTATCTACATCGGCGGCATGGGACTGCAACACGCTGCTCGCCCTTGGGAAAGAAGAAGGCACCATCGCCCGCTGATGTTTAAGCATAATCACATCGGCCTGTTTTCCCGGTGTCAGCGAACCAATACTTGTCTCCATTCCCAGCGCAGCCGCGCTGCCGTGGGTCGCCCAACGCAACGCATCCCCCACCGAGAGAGAAAGTTCAGAAACCACTTCACCACGGATATGGTGCTGATGGTTATCCAGGCAGCGCTGGGTTTGCAGCCCCAGCCGCATCTGCGAAAACAGATCCCCAGACCCCACGCAGACAATGTCAGTGCTGATCGCCGGGGCTATCCCGTGATCCAGACAGGCTCTGATGGGAGGAAAGCCCATGCCCATTTGCATTTCAGTTTCGGGGGCAATGCTGACTTTAGCGCCGGTTTTAGCCAACAGCCGCCATTCGGGATCGGTCAGACCGGAACAGTGAATATGCAGGTGACCGGGCTGCAGCAATTGATGATCGTCCAGCTCCTGTAACCCTTTCAATAACCGGCTATTCGGCAGTGCGCCGGTATGAGAAGCAATCAGGATATCCTGCTGCTGCGCCATGCGGATCTCCGCCGCTGTCTGCGTAAAGGGCACGGTGCCGAAATCGCTGAGCAAGGTCCCCATGCGCAACAAACCCTGATCGTCGCTAAAATAACGCTCGCGCAATTCAGCGGCAAAATTGACGCGTTCTTGATGGCTGGAAAAACCGGCGGGCTGAAAATCATAAACCTGAAATCCATAGGAATACACGCCACGGATACCGGATTGTTGCAGTGATTCGATCGCCGCGACGGCATGATCCGGGCTATTCACACAGTCACAGCAGTCGAGGATGGTTGTGACCCCGCTGTCTATGGCCTCGAGCGCCCCCACCAGGGTGGCAGCGGACAAATCCTCGGCGGTCACCAAGGCCCCCAGCCCATAAAACGTATTTGCCAGAAATTCCGGCAACGACATATCGCCGGAGATCCCCCGAAACAACGACATCCATGTGTGGCGATGACTGTCGATCATACCCGGCAACACGATCGCACCACGCGCATCGATCACCTCGGCATCCAGATGACTAAACGCTTTTGCGTTTTCCGCCAGCGCTGCGATCCGGCCATTTTCAATCAGCAGCGCCCCCTGGGGCAATTCCCCATACTCTGCATCCATGGTGATAATATGACCGCCAGTGATGACCTTACGATCGACCTGCATGCTCATGTTTTACCTCCTGATTACCCACTGGAAAACAGGCGTGCACAATGTCGGTGGTTTAATCACGGCAGACAGGCCGAACGACATAAATACGGCTACGCACATTCTTATGAATCTGCTCATCATTAGGAGCGCTGTTGCTACGGCGGGATGTTGCCTAGCCAATAAATGACCGAATTTCCATCACCACTTTGTCCGGCGATTCCAGGGTGGGGAAATGACTCGCCCCCGTAATTTTTACCGGATTGAACCAGCGGTGGCGTTGGGCAAACTCGCGCTGTAACTGGTCATACTCTGCGCTATGCGGTTGTGAATAGAGGTGCATTACCGGACGCTCAGGGGTGAGCTGTTCCAGGCGTTGCAGGGGAGAGCCAAATTGCCCATAGGCCAACTCGATTTCCCGACAAGAACGGATCCACATCTCCTGATCGAATCCGGCCATTTCCTGTTGGACATGGTTGATCACATCCTGGTTATCCGTATGGGCTACCCATTCCGCAAACAGGGCATCTCGCGCCTGTTGCCAGCTTTCCGGCCGCTGGCTCTGCTGTAAATTCTGCAGCAGATCGGTAAAAGCTCCGGTCATCAACCAGTCCACCACGATGGTTTTCGGTACCCGCAACGGGCCCAGTTGCTGGCTTAAAGCGATGTTGGCCCAGCCGCCATGGGATGTAGAGAGCGGAATCAAGCGCTCAACATCCAGCCGGTCAAGAAACAGAACCAGATCGGCCGTGAGATCATCCATACCAAAATCGCCGTCATAACTGCGTGCGGCATTGTGCCCGCGCCAATCAATATTAAGTACGCGATAGTGTTGCGCCAGCAGCGGTATTAGGTGTTTAAAAAGCCGGTGATCCTGGCACCAACCGGAAAGCAACAGCAGGGTGGTGTCCCCGCTGCCGCTGTCCTGGTAGTCGAATGAATTGCTGCCCAGCGTTATCGTTTTCATGCTCATGCTTGTTCCCTCATCATGCAGAAAGTGGGATGCAGGGGTGAATGGCGATCCGGCCAGATTTGGCCGTTTCCCACAAGAACTGTAGTAGATGCTTATGCTCTGCCAGCCGGCGAGGAAAATTGTGTGGCGGTTCAAGCGGGAAATCGCTCATCTCCCCCCTCCTGTTTGTGATGGTACGGTAAGGCAATGATTTGACTATATGGCGTTTTTATAGGCGGTGAGTAATGAATAGTCACAACACGGGTATGCCGAAATGGAATAGCAAGAGGGGATTTTGAGAAGGGTATGATTGACAAACAGATCAGAAAAAGAGGGTAAGTACCCGCCCAGGCTAAAGTGTTGCCTATCAGCCTGGGACATACTGAGACTTACCCCTTTAGCGAGTTACAACCGTTCGCCGTTGGTGGCGATCACCCGCTGGTACCAGCCAAAGCTCTGCTTCTTCTTACGTGCCAGATTGTTGTCGTGATCGACATACACAAAGCCGTACTGTTTCTGATAGCCGTTGAGCCAGGAGAGCAGATCGATAAACGACCACGGGTAATAACCACGAACATCCGCGCCCTGCTCGATCGCCGCGCCGATCGCCTGGATATGATCGCGTAGATAATCAATACGTGGTTGATCGCGCACCTCACCTTCGACGATCGGATCCTTGGCTCCCAGCCCGTTCTCGGTAATGTAGATTGGGATATTGCCGTAGCGTTTGACGATACGGCCAATGGCATCGGTCAACCCCTGCGGATAGACCTCCCAGTCCCAGTCAGTGTAGACGCCGTTCGGATTGCGAACCTGTTTAAACAACCCCTTGAAGCCCAGCTCGCGCCCGCTGCCCTTATGCCCGCTGGTGTTGATGGTATAACCGTCCACGTCATCGTTGTGCGCGACCATTTCACGCTTGTAGTAATTCAGGCCGATAAAATCGACGATATTCTCTTTCAGCAATGCCTCATCGCCCGGCGCGAAATGCGGCACGCCAAAGGCCTGCTGCGCCATCGCCAGCAGCTCTGACGGGTATTCGCCCTTCAGCACCGGATCGTACAGCCAGTGGGTGAAGATCCCTTCGGCGATCTCGCAGGCTCGGCGATCCTGCGGCGAATCGCTGATCGGATCGTTCGGTTGCAGCACGTTGACGAAGCCGATCTGGCCGTTGATCTTCATTTCACGGAAGCTTTTTACCGCTCGGGCGTTGGCCAGGAACACATGATGACACGCCTGAATGCCCTTTTTCGGATCGGTCAGTTTGGGTGGGTGCGCCCCGGTGAAATAGCCCATGCCGATAAACACGATGGTTTCATTGAACGTGGACCAGAGTTCGACCCGGTCGCCAAACCGCGAGTAACACAGACGCGCATATTCATCAAAAGCATCGACGATCTCTCGTGATTCCCAACCACCAAACGCGTCCTGCAACGCCTGCGGCAGATCCCAGTGGTACAGGGTGATCATCGGTTTGATATTGTGCTTGAGCAGTTCGTCGATCAGATCGCTGTAGAATTGGATCCCGGCCTCGTTCACTTCTCCTCGACCTTGTGGCAGCAGCCGTGGCCAGGAGATCGAGAATCGGTAGGTCTGCATACCCAGCTCGGCCATCAGCGCCACATCTTCACGGAAGCGATGATAGTGATCGACCGCCACGTCGCCGTTAGTCCCCTGATAGGTGGTGCCTGGCAGGTGAGAGAACAGGTCCCAGTTGGACAGACCTTTGCCGTCGGCATCATAGCCGCCCTCGACCTGATAAGACGCGGTCGCGGCACCCCAGAGAAAGTCTTTCGGAAATACGCTCATTGGTTTTTCACCCCGTTTTGCTCCAGTAATCGGTAAATTCTCACCAGTTCCTCCACCAGATCGCGCGCCAGCATGGCATTCATGATGTGGTCCTGCGCGTGCACCATAATCAGGTTGACCGGCAACTTGCCCTCCCCCTCGTCAAAACCGATCAGCTCGGTCTGGGTGGCGTGGGCGCGCTTCGCCGCCAGTTGCGATTCCGCCAGCAGAATATCCACCTGGTCCCATTGGTACTTACGCGCCGCATACAGCGCCTGCATGGCGCAGCTGCGCGCCTCTCCGGCGTTGATGATCAGCTCCATTACCGCCGTTTCCATGTCCATCATTCGGTGACTCCTTGTGTCTGTTCAATCTGCTCCGCTTCGCTCACTTCCTGATCCAGCAGCTGTTGCTCATAGACTTTGAAGAATGGGTAGTAGATCAACGCCGAAACCGCCGCCAGCAGCAGCACCAACAGCGCGGCGCGGAAATCCCAACCGGTAGCCCAGGCGGCACCAATCGGCGCCGGAGCGGTCCAGGGCACCACCGAGATCACCCGCCCGATCAGATCCAGCTTCACCGCCGCGTAGGCGATGATCGAATTGACGATCGGCGCGGTAATAAACGGAATAAAGAAGGTAGGGTTCATCACGATCGGCGTGCCGAAGATCACCGGTTCGTTGATGTTGAAACAACTCGGCACCAGGCTCAGCTTGCCGATCGAACGCAGGTGCGCCGAACGGCTGCGCAGATAAAGCAGCACCAGCCCAAAGGTGGCGCCGGATCCGCCGATGACGATAAAGAAGGTCCAGAAGGCCTCCATAAAGATGTGCGGCATCGGTTGGTTGGCGGCCAGCGCGTCTTGGTTAATCCCCAGGTTGGTGAGCCAGAAGGCCTGCAGCATGCCGGAAACGATCACCGCGCCGTGGATACCCGCAAACCACAGCAAATGGCCGATCAGCACCGCCAGCAAGATCGCCGGCAGCGAATCCGCAGCGGAGATCAAAGGCTGGAACAGCGCCATGATCGCCTGCGGCAACAGCAGGTTGAACTGGTGCTGTACCAGCAGGCTCAGCGGATACAGGGTGATCACCACCGCCAGGATCGGGATCAGCAGATCAAACGACTGCTTGATCTTGGCCGGCACCTGTTCCGGCAGCGAGATGCCGATATTGTGCGCCTTAAGGAAGCGGATCAGTTCGGTGGTGTATATCGCCACCAAAATGGCGGTGAAGATCCCCACGCCGCCCAGTGCGGCGGTCGGCAGCATTTTTTCGCTTTGCGGTGCGGCCACCAGTAAGAAAGACATCAATGCCAGCATCGCCGCCATAAAGGGATCGAGCTTATAACTCTGCGCCAGGTTGTAGGCAATGGCAGCGGTGATATAGATGGACATAATGCCCATCGTCATATTAAACGGGGTGAGAATAGCGACCTGATGTTTTTCCGCCGCCCCCAGCCACCATTGGGCAATGCCCCAACTGCTGTCGGCGGAAAAGGGCGGATAGGCAAACACCAGCAAGAATGAACCGACGATCATAAAGGGCATCGCGGAAATAAAACCGTCGCGGATCGCCATAATATGTCGCTGAGTCGATAATCTCCCAGCAATCGGGCTGATGCGGTTTTCGATAAAATTGAATGCGGCCTGGCTGATACTCATGGTCCAACCCTCGGGAGGTGCTGAGTCAATGGTCACAGGATGGGAAAACCGGCGGAAACGGCCTGATGCCGGCGGCCCGGTGGGATCAGTGTTGTGCGATCATCTGTAAGGCTTCGGCGAGAATTTTATCGCCGCGCATCATGCCGTAATCCATGCTGTTTATCACCGCTATCGGCTTATTTTCCCTGTCGGCAATCTTTTTAAAATCGGCGAACTTATATTTCACCTGCGGCCCAAGCAGGCAACATTGGTAATTCGCCAACGTGGATTCAAATTCCTCCAGGCCGACGGCGATAATATCAACCTCAATCCCCTGCTGTTCGGCAGACTTTTTCATTTTATTCACCACCATGCTGGTCGACATTCCTGCGGCGCAGCATAAGAATATTTTTTTCATCCGTTCTCCTGGAGGCATAGGTACAAATGATTCAGTTGAAGAATGAGTATGGTTTCAAAAACGAGAAAACCGCAACCGGTTTCAGTAACCGGTTGCAGAGTTTGAATGGGTTCTGTGAAGGAGATCCGAATTTTAATTTTCGGGCTTAAAGCGCGGAATAACTGAGCAACATCGTCTGGCTAAACCGCTGCCCTTTAGCCAGGCGGCGCAGCCCGCCCAGGTCAGCCATGTTATGCCCGTTAGCCGCGTGGGACATGGGTTCCAGACAGAAAAAGTCGAATTGATAACCCGGCTCGAACGCCGGATCCGAGACGAACAGGAAATAAACCGGACAGGCCGGCTGAGTGTTCATTCGTAACCGAGCTCCCTGCTCCGGCCACTGGATCTCCGCCTCGCCGTTCCAGCCGCTAAAGCCGTTATTCACCCAATGACGCGGCAATGGCCCCGGCTGGTTGAAATCCATTTCTTCGCTCAGCGCCGCCTGCTCGCCCGCCAGCCAGTCTTCGGCTTCCCGCCAATAGGCCGCAGCGGATGCCTGTACCCGGGTATGCGCGGTTAACGGAAAGTACGGATGCCAGCCCAGCCCATAGGGCATCGGCCTTTCTCCGGTGTGCTCTACCGCCAGTTCGATGCTGAGTTGGTGCTGATGCAGGGTAAAGTATTGTTCTACCTGATAACGATAAGGGCCATTCTCATGCTGATAGCGCAAGTGAAGGACTTCGTCGCCTTGCTCAACACATTGCCATTCCTGCAGCCAGCCGTCACCATGCAGATAATGCCGATCCCAGTCGGTATTGGCGCTGAGCCGGTAGTCTTGCTGCTCGAAGCTGAAGCGGTTTTGATTGACCCGATTGCCGAAGGGGACCAGAGGAAAACATCCCGATTGCAGCGCCGACGTCGCGTCACTCACTACCGCAGGCCGCAGCAGAGGGAGCTCTCCCTCCGGTGTGTAAGCGATGAATTTCAGCACGCTGCCGCCCAACGAGGAAACCACCAGCGAGACGCAGCCGTTATCCAAACTAAACAGTGCCATAGTGCCCCCTGGCGTTAATCGGCGAAGTTAATCACCACCTTGCCACACTGCCCGGAAGCCATCAGCGCATAAGCATCGGCAGCCTGTTCAAGGGCAAAGCGGTGGGTAATCGCGTGATGCGGATGCATTTTCCAGTCGTGCAGGTCGGTACAACATTTTTCCATATGGTGCAGGCTGGTGACCCAGGAGCCGATAATTCGTCGTTGATGATGCATCAGGTCTGCACTGACCTCAAATTCCACCTTGCCGGTTTCACCGATGTAGACAACCCTTCCCCAGTCCGAGGAGGCCTGCAGCGCCAGCAGCCGTCCTTTAGCGTTACCGGAACAGTCTAGGGTGACGTTGGCGCCGCCCGCGGTCAATTCGCGAATGCGCTCTGTCACACCCTCACCGGTCAGAAAACCGTGATCCATCAGCCCCAACCGCTTCGCAGTCGCCAGACGTTCCGGTATGACATCTACGCCAATCACCGTTTTCGCCCCCCGCCCCTTCGCCAGCATCATCGCCATCATGCCGACCGGGCCCAACCCTACGACCAGCACGTGATCGCTACCGGACACCTCGCCGCGCACAATGCCTTCATAGGCCGTGCCGACGCCGCAGGAAATAAAAGCGCCGTCTTCGTAGCTGAGCGAATCCGGCAGATGGATCAGATCCTTTTCCTCCGCCAACAGGTAGTCGGCATGGCCGCCATCCCGTTGCCAGCCATAGGCAGCCTTGCCAACGCCGGTACAGGAAATCGGATAGCCCCGGCGACAGTTGCTGCAAAAGCCGCAGCCGGAAATGTGGTACACCAGCACGCGGTCACTCTCGCGAAAGTGCCGGCAACCGGCCCCCAACGCGACAATCTGCCCACAAGGTTCGTGGCCGTTAATAAATCCCCGGTACAAGGGCTGATCCGGTGCGGCAGCCGTGCCACGGTGCTGATGATAAATATAATGAATATCGCTGCCGCAAATACCGGACGACTTCATTTTAATTAATACCTGGCCAATACCCGGTTGCGGAATATCCACCTCGCGCAGCTCTGCCGTGGAATTTCCGGGTAAATAAGCCGCCAACATTTTTCCCATAATATTTTCCTTCCAGATTTAATGCGTTATTTTTAGTGGCATATGAGGCTATTGCTTATTGTTCTTCTGCATCACGATAATATTGGCCAGCACCGCCAGTACGATAATCACCCCTCTGACCACCTGTTGGAAAAAGGAGTTAATTCCCAGCAAGACCAGGCCGTTGCCAATCAGGGTGATCACCAGCACGCCGAGCAGAGTGCCGAGCATCGAACCGCGCCCGCCGGACAAGGCTGTCCCCCCGACCACCACGGCGGCAATCACGTCAAACTCCAGACCACTGGCCGCACCGGCATTACCGGAGCCCAGGCGCGCCGCCAGCAGAATACCGGTGACGGCCGCCAACAGGCCGGCCAGGGTAAACAGCAGGATACGAATGCGTTTGACGTTAATGCCGCACAGCTGGGCGGCGCTGGCGTTGCCGCCAATGGCGTACACCGAGCGGCCAAAGGCGGTTTTCTTGCTGATAAACTGAAAAACCACGAACAGGATCAGCATAATCACCGCCGAAACCGGCAGGCCCAGTACCTGCCCACCGAGCCAGTCCAGCACGTCATTTTCGTCGATCGGCACCGGCAAGGCGTTGGTCATAAACAATCCCATCCCGCGCAGGGCGCTCCAAAGCCCCAATGTGGCGACAAAGCTGGGCACGTTAAACCAGCCTCGCAACACCCCGGCGACCGAGCCCAACGCCGCCCCCAAACACAAGGCCAGGATCAACGCGAACGGCAGCGGGATCGCGTACTGCATCAAATAAGCCAGGATCACCGAGATAAACGCCACCATCGGGCCTACGCTAACGTCGATTTCCCCAGAAATAATAATCAGCGTCATGGCCCAGGCGGCAATGCCGATGGTGGCGGCATCGCGTAAGATATTCATTTGGTTATTCAGCGAAATAAACCCGGTGGCATAAATAGAAAATACCAGGTAAAGCACGACAATAATTGCCAGCAGGCCCAGTTCATTGGCGTGCTTCGATAATTTTCGGGTTCGGGTTATTTTTACTTCCGGTACCAATGTGGACATTGTATTACCTCCGGTGCCTTCGAATGCGGGCAGAATTATTGGATCATCAGCACTTCAGACATCAGCTGTTCAACATCCACGGGCGAGATAAACTCCTTCACTATCGTGCCTTGCTGCAACAACAAGATCCGGTCGCAGACCTGGGGTAATTCCTCCACTTCGCTCGATACGAAAATGATACTTTTTCCCTCTGCCGCCAGCTCACGCGCAATACGGTAAATTTGGTTTTTCGCTTCGACATCCACGCCGCGCGTCGGCTCATCCAGCAACAGGATCCGGCTTCTGGCGTAAACCCAACGGCCGATCACCACCTTCTGCTGGTTACCGCCGGAAAGCGTCATGATCGGCGTGCCGGTTTCTGCGGTTTTCACCCGCATCCGGCTGACGATCGCCGAGGTTGCCTGTTTGATCTTCGGCCAATTCAGCACGCCAAAGCGGCTGACGGAACGACTGTCTGTCATCACGGTATTTTCATCCACGCCCAGCAACGGCATGATGCCCTCTGCCTTTCGGTTTTCCGGCGTGTAGGCCATACCGCGCTGAAGCATCTGGGCGTAATTCGGGCAGATCAGCGTTTTACCGTCGAGGATCAGCTCGCCTTCGACGAACGGCGTCAGGCCAACAATGGCTTTCAGCAATTCACTGCGGCCTGCGCCCAACAACCCGGCAATGCCCAGTACTTCGCCACGCCGCAGCTCGAAACTCACCTGATGCAACTTGGGCGGCAGCGATAATTGTTTAACTTCAAAAACCTTGTCCCCGCCCTTCGGGGCCGTGACGGTTTGCATATGGTGGTCCTGATGGCCCAGCATCAGGTCGACAATTTGCTGAGTTGAGGTGTTGTCCAGCGCCACGTCACCCGCCACGCGGCCGTCGCGCATAATGGTGCAGGACGACGCCAGCCGGCGGATCTCATTCATTCGGTGGCTGACATACACCACTGCAATCCCGGCGGCGGAAAGGCGCATCACTGCCGCCGCGACCAGATCGGCCTCGGCGTTGGCCAGCGAACTGGTTGGCTCGTCGAGGATCACCACTTTGGGATCCCCCTGACAGGCCCGGGCGATCTCCACCAGCTGCTGCTGCGCCGGGCTGAGATCGCGAACCCATTGTTGAGGATCGATGTCCACCCCGAGCAGCGCCAACGCGTGCCGGGCTTGCGCCAGCATGCCTGGCGCGTCAATCACGCCGGCGCGCTGCGGCCAGGCCCCCAAACACAGGTTTTCCGCCACGCTCATGTCCTGTACCAGGCTTAGCTCCTGATAGACGGCCCGCACGCCAAGCTCACCGGCCCGGCGCGTCAACAACGCATCTGGCCCCTCCAGCAGTCGATCGCCGATAAACACCTGCCCGGCGTCCGGCCGCTCACTGCCGGTCAACATGCGGATCAAGGTGGACTTGCCCGCGCCGTTTTTCCCCAGCAGAGCGCGCACCTCGCCACGCCGCAGCGTGAAATTCACATCTTGCAGCGCCACCACTCCCGGGTAACGTTTATGCCCCGATTGAATGCGGGCCACGACCGGTTGCTGCGCCAATTCGTTTAAGGCTCTGTCACTCATGCAAGCCACCGACATTAAGAGCCTATCCCAGTAGGCGTCATTGTTGCAGGTAGTTTGGACAAGGACAGCGCGGAAGAACCGGAGCGTACACAGAGTACGTGAGGATTCTGAGTACTGCCCAGGGCCAAACTGACAAATAAAATAGCCTAATGGAATAAGCTCTAAGGTAAGCCGTCTTTGTGAGTCACTAGCCAATCAGTAGCGCTCTGCGACGAGGCGTAGAGATCGATCGGCACCTGCACCACCTTTTGGCCGACCGGCCGCTGGTTGATGGCGTTCATCGCCTGAGTAAAGACCAACGCCCCCATTTTCTTGCCCGAGATATCCACCACCGCCTGCAGTACCTGACGGTTCACCAGTTCCTGTGCGATTTCAGTGGTCATGTCCGAGCCGAATACCACCGTTTGGCCGACCTTGTTCTGGTTGCGCACGGCTTTAACCGCCCCGAGCGTAGCGCCGCCGGATTCGCCGAAAATGGCATCGACTTTCCCGGAGGAAATCAGCAGTTTCTCGCCGACCGATATCGCCTTGTCCAGCACGGTGCCTTCCTGATTAGCGACGATTTTCATGCCCGGTACTTTCGCTTTTAACGCCTCTTCAAATCCTTTACGCCGTTGCACGCAAACTTCGAAGGCTTCGCAATTAATAACGGCGATTGCAGGCTCGGTTATTTTCTCTTCAATGAAGTAATCGGCGGCGGTATTACCCAGTTTTTTGCCAAACTCGTAGGGATCGCCGACCAAATAGGCATAAACATATTTATCTACGCCTTTCTCATTAATGCAGGTGTTGTAACAAATCACCGGAATACTGGCTTCGTTGGCACGCTTGATGGCCCGCACGCTGCCATTCACCGAAACGGCAGAAAGCACGATGGCATTCACGTCGCGCGCAATCATGGTATCGATAAACGAACTTTCTTTAGAAACATCCCCCTGCGCATTGGTTTCTATGATTTCAATTTTCCCATTGTCCTTGGCGGCGCCATCTTGCACGCCCCAGCGGACCCCGGCGTAATACCCCTGGGTATCGAGATAAATAGCGCCGATGGCGGTTTTGTCATTTTTAGCCTGTGCGCCTGCACTGAAAATAATCAGGCCCCCGGTAATGGCTAACAGCACGTGTTTTATTTTTTTTAGCAACATCGTTATTCTCCAGTTAATGTTCATTAACCTCTTGCTGCCTATTTTTATTATCCCGCCTGAAGGCTTTACCGCTGTTCGCCCTCAGGCGGAGCACAGACTCATTACACTAAATGATCAAACTGATTACTTACCGCCACAGGATCACGCATTAAACTAAACAGGGTTAAGTAAACTTTTTCTCCCTGGCGCGATCCGTACCTGCTGCACTGAGCTGTTCTTCTAGTGCTTCCAGAGTAATGCCTTTGGTTTCCGGCACTCTGGCGTAAATGAACCCCGCACCGGCCAGGCAAATGACGCCATACAACAGGAAACTGCCCGCTGCGCCCAATGCGGCATTCAGCAACGGGAAGCTATAGGTCAGAACAAAACAGGCCACCCACAGCGCAAAGGTGCCGGCGGCCATGGCTGCTCCGCGAATGCGATTGGGGAAGATTTCAGACAGCAGTACCCAGGTAACGGGGGCAAGCGTGACGGCATAGATAGCGATGGCCACCAACACCAGTAACAACACCGGCAGCCCCAGCAAACCATAGGCGTAAGCCGCCGCCATCAGCAGGTAGATCACCGTTAATCCACAGGCACCTATCAGCATCAGCCGGCGTCGGCCAATGCGATCCACCAGCGGTAAAGCCAGCAAGGTGAAGATCAGGTTGATCAACCCGGTGGCGACGATCGACTTCAACGTATCGTTAATATCGAACCCTGCCGACGCGAAGATCTCCTGCGCATAGTTAAAGATCACGTTGATACCGCACCACTGCTGAAATATCGCCAGCACAATGCCTATCACCAACACCGGCCGTACATCGCTGCGCAGCAGCGCACTGAGCGGCACCTTGCCGCTGTCCTTGTCCAGCGTTTGACGGATCTCCTTTAGCGTTTGCTGCGCATAGCTTTCATTGCCGATGCGTCGCAAGACCTTCTGCGCCTGCTCGTGGCGGCCGACCTTCGCCAGCCAGCGCGGCGACTCCGGCACTGCCAGCATCAGCAGCAGGAAGGCCAGCGCCGGTACCAGTTCGGCACCAAACATATAACGCCAGCCAACCTGTCCGTTCCAGCTGGCCAACAACTCCGCCTGACCGGCATTGGCCGCCACCGGATCGGCGATCAGCAGGTTGATCAACTGCGCTGCCAATACCCCGATCACAATGGTCAATTGGTTCACCGCAACGAAGCGACCCCGCTGTGCCGCCGGGCTGATTTCGGCGATATACACCGGCGACAGCGCCGAAGCCAGGCCAATGCCGACCCCGCCGACAATGCGGTAAATGATAAAGGCGTCAAAACTGGTGGCCACGGCGGTGCCCCAGGCCGAGATCACGAAGGTCAAGGCGGCAATCGCCAACGGCAGCTTGCGGCCAAAACGATCCGACAGCAGGCCCGAGATCACCGCGCCGAAAATACAGCCCACCAGCGCCGAACTCATCGCCCAGCCTGACTGGGCGGGATCGGTGATGCCAAAATAGGCCTCGTAGAAAGGCTTGGCCCCGCCTATGACCACCCAGTCGTAGCCGAATAACAGGCCACCACAAGCGGCGACCAGGCAGATAGTCCAGACATAGGGCATGTTCAGTTTATTCGTCACATTGGTCCCCTTTTGGGCATCAGTTGGCTAAAGTCTCGGCCAGCACGGTGAATAAACGCGCTTTGTCATGCGCAGGATTTATCGCCAGCAGCTCGCTTAACGTTTGCTGCGCTGCGGCTAACTGCCCTAACCCCAGTTGCGCCAAAGCCGTCACCAGCAGGCAGTGCTGTTGATGCGCCTGTTGCAGGTCATTGTCCAACGCCATCAAATCCGGCAGCGAAACGGCAAAGAAATCGGCGCCAGGCAACATCTCAGACTGCTGGCTTGCCCACTGCTGCATTTGGGTGAACTGCTGTTCGGCCTGTGCCGACTGCCCCAGTTGCTTGAGCGCCATGCCGCGATAGAACAAATAATCCACCGGTTGATCGTTGTAGTAGCGGCTTTCAGCCAGTTCGCCGTGTCCCGCGCAGGCCTGTTGCCAGCAGGTGGCCGCTGCCTCGAGTTGGCCTTGCCGGGCAGCACAGATACCCAGCCAATAGTAGATATCGTTGTCGCTTTGCCCAGCCAGACGCCCTTCCCCCAGATTTTGCGGATAGTGCAACGCCGACTGCAGCAAATGCTGCGCCTGCTGCGGCGCTCCCTGTTGCAGCGCCTGGAATGCCAACCGTTGCAGATTGATCAGATACTGGCCGGTGACTTTGCCTTCACCACCTTCCCACGGGTGAAACTCACGCTGCTGCAGGATCCGTTGCGCGTCACTCAACCGATCGCACTGGTTGTAAAGGCTCAGCAATTCGGCGGTAAGGTCGTCACGCCGGGCCACTACCGGCAAATGTTGCTCCAACATCGCCAGCCGCTGAGCAGGTGCAGTACCGAGGCGTTTGTTCAGTTGATCCAGTTCAAACAGCAGCCGAGCGTCATCAGGTTGCAGAGCAAAGGCCTGCTGCAGATGCGCCAGCGCCACGTCATGCTGCTGGAGTTTATTGAAGGCGTAGATCCCCAGATTACGCCAGGCGTCGGCAAACGTCGGCTCCCGCTCCACGCATTGCTGCCACAGCGCTACCGCCTGCGAGTAGTTGCGCTTGCTGTAATGGAAACAAGCCAACAGATACTGTGCAAAAACGCACTCCTGCAGTTGGCTTAGCATCTGCACTTCATTCAGGGTATTGGGGAAGCGCACCTGGTGGCCGAAGCCGTCGCGCGCCTGCGCCAACAGCTGCCGATATTCCCGGTCACTTACCGCGCCTTTGCGCAGGCTGGCCAACATATAGCGCGGCAAGGTTTCCTGGCTGTCCAACAGCGTCAGTAACTCAATCGCCTGCTCTTTGGCTCCCCATTCACAGAGTTGGCCGGCAATGTTTAGCGCATTGATCCCACGGCAACCGGTCACCGACCGCAGCCGTTGTAAATCGGCCTCGGCGTGAGTTTGCGCATAGCGCAGGTAATACAGGCTGTAATGCAGCGGACGGGCGACAAGCTGGTCATCGATATAGTCCAGGCTCTGTGCCCCTTTCCCCAGGCGTTGCAACAGCAGCGCTTTCAGGGCGATCAGCGGATAATGGCTGGCGTTAACACTCAGGCTGCTTTCGCAAAACGCCAGCGCCTGCTGATACTCCCCGCGCCGCGCCGCGACCCGCGCCAGACCATAGAAACCGCCCGGTTTACCGTTACCGCTCCAGATGGCGCGGTAGAAATCCTCGTAAGCCGCGTCGTCGTTACCCAATTGTTCCTGAGCGCAGGCACGAATAAGGCTGACTAACCCGCACTGTGGGTTGCGGTTAAGGTTATGGGCTCGTGTCAGCGCGTCATCCGCGTAGGCAATCGCACGTTGGAAATTGGCACGGTTATATTCCAGCGTGGCCAGAGCCAAATTGCAGCGGTAATCAAGAGGATCCAGCGTCAGACCCCGCTGGTAGTAATCGAACGCCGAACGGCTGGCATGGTGGTACTGCTCCAGATGCTGGCCGATAAACCAGGCTTCATCGGCGCTGACGATCTGTTCTGCCGCCAGTGGCGCTTTGGCGGGCTGCGGCAACTCGGTGCTTTCGCTCGCCTGATGCTGGCGATAACTGAGTACGCTGCGGCCCTGCGCGTCCTGCAATTCAATCGTCAGGCGACCGGAGAAATCACCGGTCATGGTCTCCAGCAGCGCCGCACCGGGGGTGAGATCAACGCGGCGGTCGAGCAGCAGCTGCTGGTCGCTATCGCTGCGGATCACCAACCGGTGCTGCGCCAGCGACGCGACCGCATACAATCCCCACACCAGTTGTCGCCCGTCGCTTTCCAGTTTTAGCGCGGCACGGGTGTTGGCGTTCTGCACCATGCCCAAGGTGTTGTAGGGCAGGAAATTCTGCACAAAGCATTTTTCTTCGTAGGCGTCGAGCCAGGTGAAATCCGGTTGGTTATCGGTGTAAACCCCGGTCATCAGCTCAATGTAAGGGCCGTTATTGTCGGTCAGATTGCGATCCCAGGCCTGGCCAAATTCGCCGTGGCCCCAGCTCCACTGTTTCTTGCCGGGCGACACATGGCGATCGGCGATGTGCAACAATCCGCCCTGCTCATCGTGGCTGTAAGCGCCTACAAAGTCATAGTCCGACTTATGCGCCATGTAAGACGTCGGTACCGGGATATTCTTGTAGCGCGAAATATCCACACCGGCTGAATAATCCACCTTGTAGTAGGTGCCGGTGGCAATAGGGAACGAAGAGACATCGCGCTTGCCATGGTCAAAAACGGCGGTCACATCCGGCGGGAATACGCTCTGGTGATCGTCTCCACCTTTCACCGCCGGGTTGGCCCACCACAGGAAATGGCGCGGCGTCGGGTTAGGGTTAAAGATCTTGGCGCTAATTTCAATCAGCGCGCGGTCAGGATACAGCGTGAAACCGGCCATCACCTGCAGCCCGCGCATCGGCTCCACCTCCCCCAGCCAGACGGTCTTCGCCCCGTTATCGTGCTGCTGAATCTGGCAGTCCACCGGCATATAGGTGGTCGGACGGTGGTGTTGCGGCCAGTTGAACTCGATCCCCCCTGAGATCCACGGCCCCAATAACCCCACCAGCGCCGGTTTCACTACCTCGTTGTGATAGACAAAATCGCGCTGCTGCACTTTGTCGTAAGCCCGATGAATACGCCCGCCCAGTTCCGGCAACAGCATCACGCGCAGGTAGTCGTTTTCCAGATATACCGCCTGATAGCGACGCAGGGATTTTTCACCGCTCAGGGTGTCAATAACGCCATAGGGATAAACCGCACCGGACGATCCCTGATAGACGCGATTTTCCAGGAACATCGGGTGCGAGTCCTGCTCGCCCGTGCCGTAAGTGGGTAATTCAACCTGCTCTTGCCAAACCTTGACTGTCCCGTGCATGTTTTCCTCGCTAAAAATACTGAAGGTTGCTTTTCAGGCAGTCTAAATGACAGAATCGGCTACTTTACGCGCTACCATCACGCAATACAGTAAACGGGGTTTAATGAATGGCATTGCAAGGGTTGAATAACCAACGGGTGCGCAATTTTAATAAACGGGTGCTGTGCGCGTTGCTGTATCGGGAAAAGGTGGCCAGTAAATCGACGCTGGCGCGGCTTTCACAGCTGTCTATTCCTGCCGTCGGCAAAATTCTCGATGAGCTGCAGGAAGAACGCCGGGTTGAGCACGACCAGCAGAATTTGCACCGCCGCGGTCTGGGCGGCGGCAGTTACCGCATCGCTGCCTCTGAGCAACGGATCCTGTGCCTGAACGTGTCGCCCTATCTGATTGAAAGCATCGTGGTGGATGGCCTGATCACGCCGTGCAGCGCCTTCACGCCGCAACCGATCGTTGCCACCACGCCACAGGCGATGCTGCAGGAAATGGTGCAGATCTATCACCTGCACAGCCGACAACAGGGGATGCCGCTGAAAATAGCGCTGTCGATCCACGGCCAGGTAAACCCGCTCACCGGGGTGTCGCAGCGCATGCCACAGGCCCCCTGGGAAGGCCCGGTGGAGATAAAATACCTGCTGGAAGAGCGCCTGAAGACCGAGGTCCTGCTGGATAACGACTGCGTGATGCTGGGGCTGGCAGAAAAGTGGCAAAATAACGCTAACGCGCAGGACTTCTGCGTGATTAACGTCGATTACGGCATCGGCTCGTCGTTCGTGATCAACCAGCAGATTTACCGGGGCAGCCTGTTCGGCAGCGGCCAGATTGGCCACACCATCGTCGATCCCGATGGTGGCCTGTGCTCCTGCGGCCGTTACGGCTGTCTGGAAACCATTGCATCACTGTCGGCACTGAAGAAAAAAGCGCGCATTCAGCTAAAAGTCACCCCCAGAGCGCAACACGAAGGCGAAAGGCTTAAAACCCCCACCACCGCCGAGCTGATCGCCCGTTATCATCAAGGGGACCCCGCGTTGCAGGTGTTGGTGCAACGCGCCGCCCAAGCGATTGGCCTGAGCCTGTATAACTTCCTTAACATCTTAAATATTAACCGTATTTATCTTTATGGCCGCAGCTGTGGCTTCGGTCAGGCCTGGCTGGAGACCATCATCAGCCAGACCGGGTTCAACCCCTTCGATCGTCACGATCAGATCCAGACTCAGGCCACGCATATCGGCTTTGGCCAACTCACGCGCGCGCAGCAGGTGATGGGAATTGGCTATCTGTATGTCGAACAGGCACTGACGGAGATGCTATGATGCCGACTTTTATCCCAGCAAAAACAATACGGAGCACCATGAAACCCACCCTACGACACTGGTCGCGCGCAGGCGTGATATGCCTGATGCTGATCCTGGCCGGTTGTTCCAGCAAAAAACCGCGTACCAGTTATGATGCTCATGCCTTTGACGACGCGATTGAGGATGCTGCGGATAAATACGATGTCGATCAAAAACTGATCGCTGCGATGATCAAGGTCGAGTCCGGTTTTAACCCGGCGGCAATCAGCCGCTCCAATGCTATCGGGTTGATGCAGTTGAAAGCCGACACCGCCGGCTGTGACGCCTATCGCTACAAAGGGAAACGTGGCTGTCCGGACGACGACGATCTGCTGGATCCGGATACCAATATCGACCTCGGCGCAGCCTATCTGGCCGTGTTGCAAAAACAGCAGCTTAAAGGCATCGACGATCCTGTCACGCTGCGTTATGCCACCATCATCGCCTACGTCAACGGCACCGGTGCGCTGCTGCGGACCTTCTCCAGCAACCGCCAGCAAGCCATTTCGATGATTAACAATCTGTCACCGGAAGCCTTTAACTGGCACGTGCGCAAGTATCATCCCGCCCCGCAGGCGCCGCGCCACTTGATGAAGGTAGAAGCGGCCTACGAGCAGCTCTGATTTTCAAAAGCAAAAAAGGAGAACCCGAGGGTTCTCCTTTTCATTTAAGCCAGTGCTGAGCCGTTATGGCTTGCCGTTACGAATCGGCTTACGCGGCGGCTTGTTGGACGGCGTACGCTGACGGGTGATGTCGGTGTGCTTGGTCAGCGCCGGGCGGGTATGACGCTGCAAGCGCTTGGCTTCGCGCTGTTCGTCAATGCTCGGTGCCGGCACCAGACACTCGCGACGGCTGCCGATCAGGTGCTTCATGCCCATTTCTTCCAGAGCGGTACGGATCATCGCCCAGTTGGCCGGATCGTGGTAACGCAACAGCGCCTTGTGCAGGCGACGCTGACGATCGCCTTTCGGTATCACCACATCTTCACTCTTATAACCCACTCTGCTCAACGGGTTCTTGCCGCTGTAATACATGGTGGTGGAGTTCGCCATCGGTGACGGATAGAAGTTCTGCACCTGATCGAGACGGAAACGGTTTTTCTTCAGCCACAGCGCCAGATTCACCATATCCTCATCGCGGGTGCCCGGATGCGAGGAGATGAAATACGGGATCAGATACTGCTCTTTGCCCGCCAGCTTGGAGTAATGGTCAAACAGCTGTTTAAACCGGTCGTAGCTGCCCATGCCTGGCTTCATCATTTTCGACAGCGGGCCTTCTTCGGTGTGTTCCGGCGCAATCTTCAGGTAGCCGCCAACGTGGTGGGTAGCCAGCTCTTTGATATAGCGCGGATCTTCCACCGCCAGATCGTAACGCACGCCAGAGGCGATCAGGATCTTCTTGATGCCTTCCAGCGAGCGCGCACGGCGATACAGCTTGATGGTCGGTTCGTGGTTGGTGTCCATGTAGGTGCAGATTTCCGGGTACACGCACGAGGCGCGGCGGCAGGTCTGCTCAGCGCGCGGGTTGGTACAGCGCAGCATGTACATGTTGGCGGTCGGGCCGCCCAAATCGGAGATCACACCGGTAAAGCCCGGTACTTTGTCACGAATTTCTTCGATCTCGCGAATAATGGAGTCTTCCGAACGGCTCTGGATGATGCGCCCTTCGTGCTCGGTGATCGAACAGAATGAACAGCCGCCATAGCAACCGCGCATGATGTTGACCGAGAAGCGGATCATGTCATAGGCAGGAATGGTTTCCTTGCCGTAGGAAGGGTGCGGAATACGCTGGTACGGCAGGGCAAACACGCTGTCCATTTCCGGCGTGGTCAGCGGGATCGCCGGTGGGTTGATCCACACGTAACGGTCGCCGTGCGACTGCATCAACGCACGGGCACAGCCAGGGTTGGTTTCATGGTGCAGAATGCGCGAAGTGTGCGCATACAGAACCTTGTCGGCCTTCACCTTTTCAAATGACGGCAGCAACACGTAGGTTTTTTCCCACGGCTTGGGCTTGGCGGCGCGCACGGTAACCGGTTTGGCCTCCGGCTCCGGTTTACCACCGTCGGCGCACGGCAGATCGTCGCCGTAAGGGTTCGGGATAGGCTCAATGCGGCCCGGCTTGTCCAGACGGGTAGAATCCACCCCGGTCCAGCCCGGCAACGCGCCCTTGCGCATCACCGCGGTGTTACGGATGTCGTGGATCTCACTGATTTTCTCGCCCGCAGCCAGGCGGTGCGCCACTTCCACCAGCGGACGCTCGCCGTTGCCGTAAATCAGCATGTCAGCTTTGGAGTCCACCAACACCGAACGGCGTACGGTATCAGACCAGTAATCGTAGTGAGCGATACGACGCAGGCTGGCTTCGATGCCGCCCAGCACGATCGGCACGTCTTTATAGGCTTCTTTGCAGCGTTGACTGTAAACCAGCGTCGCGCGATCCGGACGTTTGCCGCCCACGTTGCCGGCGGTATAGGCATCATCGTGACGCAGTTTGCGATCGGCGGTATAACGGTTGATCATCGAGTCCATGTTGCCGGCGGTGATGCCGAAGAACAGGTTCGGTTTGCCCAACCGCATGAAATCTTCTTTATTGCTCCAGTCCGGCTGCGCAATGATGCCGACGCGGAAGCCCTGCGCTTCCAACATGCGGCCGATGATCGCCATACCAAAACTCGGGTGGTCGACATAGGCGTCACCACTGATAATGATCACATCGCAGCTATCCCAGCCCAGTTGATCCATCTCTTCGCGCGACATCGGTAAAAATGGCGCGGTGCCATAACATTCGGCCCAATAAGGCTTATAGGAAAACAATTCACGATCGGGTTGGATCAGGCTGGTAGTGCTCATTCTGGTGCTCTTTCACAGGTTAATTAATCGCCGGGCGGCGATTATACGCACTAGTGACAAAAAGAGCATGGTTATTTCACGCCTTCGCCACAGCATCTCGGGCTTCCCTCTCGACTCCACGCGCCTGCGCGGTCATCATAGCGCATTCTGTTCGGCCCACCGGCCGACAGCGGAGGAGATCAATGAGTGAGTTTTTAGCAGTAAAACCGATTCTGGCCCTGGGCAGCGCGATCGTTGAGGTGACGCTGACGCAGGAGCAAAAAATAGGTGGCTGCGCGTTTAATGTTGCGCGGGCGCTCAAGCGCCTGCAGGTCCCGGTGCTCAACGGTATGCCGGTCGGCAATGGAGTATGGGGCGCGGCGATTGAAGCCGAGATGGAAAGTTTAGACCTGCAGGTACTGCTGCGCCATGGCCAGATGGACAACGGCCGCCGTCTGACACAGATGCAACCCAGCGGCGAGTCGCTGTCGGTGAACGAGCCCGGCTGCGAAACCCAGTGGAATAAAGCCCAGTTGGGCACGCTGCCCCTGAGCGAAGACACGCTGATTTACATCAGCGGCGAGCAGTTGGCCGGAGAAAGCGGCGAGGCGGTACGTGAATGGTTAACACGCTTGCCGTTTGACCAGTGGCGGCTGATTGATCCCGGCCCGGGCATCGCTCAATTGGATGAAGATTTCTTTGCCATGCTCAGCGACAGCCACACCCTGCTGACGCTGAACCGAAATGAAGTGGTCACGCTCTGCGGCGCAGGCGATGCGCTCACTCTGGCCCAAGAGTTTGCCACCGCGCACAATATCACGCTGATCTGTCGGTTGGATTGCGATGGCGTCTGGATTTGCCGTGGCGACACCCCGCCGCTCCAGATAGCGGCCTATCCGGTGAACGTCGTCGACACTCTGGGGGCGGGCGATGCCCACTGCGCCGGCCTGCTGGCCGGGCTCTCCGCCGGTTGGCCATTGCCGCAAGCGGTCGATCTGGCTAACCGCGTGGCCGCCTGCGTGGTAGCAACCCAAGGTGCAAGCGACGGGCCAGACTGGCAACAGCTACAACAGCGTTTCCCCGACGTTTGATGCCAAATGGGCGCGGTTTGCGCGCCCCTCTTCTTTTTCTAATGCGCTCGCTCTACCGGCCCGACATATTCTTCCGGCCGGTGCTGATAGTTGAAGGTCAGCGCAAAAATGATCCCCAGCACCAACGTATACAGCGCGAAGATCAACCAGATGCTCTGCCAATCTTTGACGCCGTCGTGGGTGAAGAAATCCACCACTTCGCCGCTGGCTATCGCCCCCAGATACGCGCCGATACCGTTGACCATGGTCATGAATAACCCCTGCGCACTGGCGCGGATGCGGCTATCGGCCTCTTTCTCAACGAAGATGGCCCCGGAGATATTAAAGAAATCAAAGGCACAGCCGTAAACGATCATCGACAGCAGCAACAGCACAAAGCCGAAACCAACCGGGGTCCCATAGGCCAGGAACAGGAAGCGCAGCGTCCAGGCCGCCATGCTGATCAGCATCACCTGTTTGATGCCGTATCGACGCAGGAAGAACGGAATGGTGAGGATAAAGAACACCTCGGAGATTTGTGACAACGACAACAGCACCGCCGGGTATCTGACGCTTATGCTGTCCTGATACAGCGGGTTGCTCGCGAAATCATGCAGGAAGGGATTGCCGAAGGTGTTGGTGATCTGCAGTGCCGCGCCCAACAGCATGGCAAACAGGAAAAACAGCGCCATACGCCGCTGGCGAAACAGCACCAACGCGTCCAGCCCCAGCACGCTGAACCAGCTTTTCGATTTTTCGACTTTGCTGGTCGGGCAATTCGGCAGCGTCAGAGAATAGCAGGCCAGCAACAGTGACACGGCAGAAGCCAGATACAGCTGCATATTGCTCAGCTCAATTCGGCTAAAGCCGATTAGCCACATCGCCACAATAAAGCCCAGGGTGCCGTATACCCGCACCGGGGGGAAATCTTTCACCGTGTCGTAACCGTGCTTTTCCAGGCAGAAATAGGCAATGGCGTTGGAAAGCGAAATGGTCGGCATATACACCATGGCGTTGAACAGCATGACCCAGAACATCACCATCGGCTGCTCAACCTGGGCGGCGCAATACAGCGCAAGAGCACCGAACAGATGACACAGCGCGTACAGGTAATTGGCCCTGATCCAGCGGTCGGCAAGAATGCCCGCCAGCCCCGGCATAATCAGCGCCGCGACGCCTTTGGCGCTGTACACCATGCCCACCTGCAACCCGCTGAAATGCAGGGTATTAATCATGTAAGACCCCAGCGTAACCAGCCAGGCACCCCAAATAAAAAACTGCAGAAAAACCATTATCTTCAGTCGCGTTTTTATTGCCATCACCATCACCTTATTATTTTGATTAAAACGATGATTCACGCGGCCAGGCCCCTGCACCTCGCCGCGGGGGAATTTGCAGCGTTACCGCGTTTTGAAGAACTCACGGATCAGGCGCATAAAGTCTTCTGCCGCCAGGGCCGCGCAGCTCAGCGTTTGCTCGTGGGACAGTGGCGTATCGGACAGCCCTTCGGCGTAGTTGGTCATCGCCGAAACCACCAGCACTTTCAGCCCGCAATGGCGCGCAGAGAGCACTTCCGGCACGATGGACATGCCGACCACGTCGCACCCCAGCGTTTGCATCATGCGAATTTCAGCCGGGGTTTCGAAGTTGGGCCCGGTGTAAGCGGCAAACACCCCTTCCGCCAGCGGAATACCCACGCGCTGGGCCACCTGCGTCAGTTGAGCACGCAAATCGCGATCGTAGGCATTGGCCAGGCTGAAAAAGCGCGGACCGAAACGCTCATCGTTATCGCCAACCAACGGCGACTCGGGCATAAAGTTGATGTGATCGGTGAGGGCCACCAGGCTGCCCGGCGGCACCGACTGGCGCAACGAACCGGCGGCGTTGGTCGCCAGCAGGAATTCGCAGCCCAACAGTTTGAAGGTACGTACGGCAGTGGTCATCACCTGCATACCGCGCCCTTCATAGTAATGACCGCGCCCTTTCATGCACACGACAGGAACACCTTCCAGCCAGCCGGCAACCAACTGGCCGGCATGCCCCACCACGCTGCTGACCGGGAAACCCGGCAGTTCGGCGTAGTCGATGGTCAGGGTGTCGGTCATCACCTCCGCCAACGCCCCCAAGCCGGAGCCCAGAATCAAAGCCGCTCGCGGTTGGAAGCCCGGCAGGCGGGCGCGGATAGTTTCAGCACTGGAAAAAGCATCTTCTTGATTAAACATAGTATTCTCTTCTGTGGAAGGGTGAAATAATCCCCATAGTAGAGAGCGATGCGCACCGGCGACCAATACATTATTGGCGGCTGATTTATTCCATTCACCTATAAATTGCTCGCATCAGGAGGCCATCATCAACCTAAAGCAGCCACAGCAACTGCCGGATCCCAGCCGGATTAACTTCCGCCTGCTGCACTATTTTCGCGTGGTGGCGGAAGAGATGAACTTCACCCAGGCCGCACTGCGGCTGAACATCTCCCAACCCCCGCTCAGCAAACACATCAAAGAGCTGGAGAGCCAACTGGGCGTAGAGCTGTTCAAACGCACCACCCGCTCGATGGCGCTGACGCTGGCGGGCCGAACCTTGTTTCACAACGTCGAGATGCTATTGGATCAGGCGGGTAATGCACTCAATCAGGTGCAGCAGTTGGGGCGTGGCGAAGCGGGCCATATGGTGATTGGCATGGTCGGCACATCGGTGTGGGGTGGGCTGATACCGGCGCTGAAGCGCTTTACCGAACAAACGGCCAACGTCACGTGGGCGTTGAACGAACTGACACCCGGCCAGCAAATAACGGCGCTGCAAAAACGTCATATTGATATCGGCGTGTGGCGAGAAGCCAGGGAACAGATATTACCGGGGCTGGCATGCCAACTGCTGGCACGGGAGAACATTGCGCTGGTGCTACCGCTCGATCACCCGCTGGCACAGGCGGAAAGCCTGCCGCTGGCGGCACTGCGGCATGAAAAATTCATCGTGCTGCCGCCTCATGAGGCCAGTCTGGGGCTATATCTGCACAACCTGTGTTTGCAGCAGGGGTTCAAACCGGATATCGCCTATCAGGTCAACGAACCGCAAACCCTGATGGCGCTGGTGGCCGAAGGCTATGGCATCACGCTGTTGCCGGACAGCTACGGCCGCATTCCGTGGCCCGGCGTGCGTTTTTGCCCGCTGCAGCAGGCACCGTCGGCGGATTTGTACGCCATTTACCATGCCGACAGTGCGACGCCGGTGGTGCAGGCCTTTCTGGCGATGTTGGGTACGGAAGCTTAGCGCCGTACCCAGCGAATTTACAGCGCCGGCTGCACCATAAACTGACCGGCGCTGCCGCGATCTGCCATTTCCAGCGTCTGGCTGTAGTAGAGGAACGGGAAATGTTCTGAGGTGGACTGATTGAAGTAAACCAACAGCTCAACGTCCCCGTCGATCCACACCGTGTCTTTCCAACCGCGATCTTCCGCCATTGGCTGTGCGCCGTTAACGCGCTTGACCAGGAACTGTACGCCCTGAATGTGAAACGCCTGCGGGGTATCCGCATGGATATTCCAGCGCTCCCAGCTCCCCTGCTGAGTTTGCACATCGATGCGGTTCATGTCCCAGATCGCCCCGTTGATCCCGGCCTGGCTATCGCCCAAACGGAACTCGCGGGTGCGGCTGACGCTGCCGTCCAACAGTTGATCGGCCAACAAGCGCATCGGCAGGTTATCGGTCACCAACGGCAACAGCCCGGTCGGTTTCAGCGTCAGCACCTGGGTAGAGACCAGGATGCTCGAAGGTTCAAACAAGCCGCGCAGGCGATCCATAATGCCTGCCGCTTCGCCGGCGGTGATCGTCACCTCATCGCCTTTTGACATGTCGATCAGCACTTCACGGCGTTCGCCCGGTGCCAGCGAAAGTTGCTGTACCGCGACCGGCGCAGGCAAAAAGCCCTGATCGCTGGCGATCACGTTGAGCGGTCGGCCGTCACTCAGTTGCAGCATATAGCGACGCGAGTTGGAAGCATTAAGCAGGCGCAGGCGCACCCAGCCGCGGGAGACTTCGATATAAGGATTTTGTACGCCGTTAACCAACAGCGTATCGCCGACAAAGCCCCCCTGCGACGGCGGGTCATATTCCGGCGTGCCAAAGTTATCGAGGCGCTTGTCCTGAATGATTAGCGGGAAGTCATCTACGCCATAGTGATTCGGCAAAGGCAGCGATTTGCTGACCTCGTCTTCGACCAGCCACAGCCCGGTCAAGCCATTGTAAACATGCGGCGCCATGCGGTTAGGGGTGCTGGCGTGATACCAGCAGGTGGCCGCATTCTGGCGGATCGGCAGCACCGGCGACCAGTCAACGTTGGGAGACATCATGCGCGGCGCGCCACCCATCAACGTACCCGGCACTTGCAGGCCGCTGATGGTCATCGCCACCGGCTCCGGCAGGCGGTTGCTGTAAATCAGCTTTACGTCATCACCGTTGTAAACCCGCACCGTCGGCCCAAGGTACATGCCGTTGATGCCCCACACCGACGCCTTGCGGTTATCCATAAATGCCCAGTGGGCACGCTGTAAGGTTAAAAACAGCGGTTGCCCACGGCGGGATTCCAGCAACGGGGGAACAGGTAACGGGGTCTGCGTTCCGCTCGCCTCAGCCCTCAGCGGCACGGCTCCCGCGCACAGCGCCAAGCCCGATGCCTGAATAAACTGACGTCGACTGAGTGACATATTTTCTCCATGAAAAGCAATGACTAAACCGTGTGCAAAGACCGGGCCCCTGTTAATCAGATTAGCAGGAGCCCCGGCGTTAACGGCATTTGGCGCCGTTTAAAAGTTCATTCTTTGAAGCCGGTAGGAATATTATTTTCCGGCGGCATTGCGCTGGGCGACTTCCGCATCCAGCTCGGCGATTTTCGCCAGCATCAGCTCATGGCAATGGGCCGCCAGCTCACGCACATTTTCTCTACCGTAGCCGCTGATATCGACCGGCTCCAACATTTCGACGATCGCATGACCATTATTCCAACGGTTAAGATTAATTTTACCGCTGGTGGTGGAAACGCAGATGGGCACAATCGGCACCCCGGCTGCGATTGCCGCATGGAATGCGCCGGTTTTAAACGGCATCAGCCCGCGCCCGCGGCTGCGGGTGCCTTCAGGAAACATCCAGATCGAAATGTCGCGTTTTTTAAACTGTTCGGCGACCTGTGCAATGGTGCCGTGCGCTTTGGCGCGGTTATCACGGTCAATCAGCAGGTTACCGGTCAGCCAATACAGTGGACCAAAGAACGGCACCCACAGCAGGCTCTTTTTACCCACGGTCACGGTACGCGGCTGCACCGCTTTGGCGGCGGTCACCATATCGTAGTTATTCTGGTGGTTGGCGATATAAATGCAGTTGCCATTTTTGGCCGCATCGGCCGGTACGCGGACTTCCACCTTCAAACCGAATAACCCGGAAAGGCGGCCAAACAGGTGACCGAAGGTCGCCACATGGCGAGGATCGCGCGGGCTGAACAAACAGTAAATAGAACCGAAGATGCACACCAAAATACAATACAGAGTGGCAAGAATGGCACGCAAAATTAATAACATAACAACCTCATTAGCACACTGCCGACACAGCCTGAAACGCTGCGCAGGTCCCTTTTTCACTTCATACTTGAAGCTGCATCTGTGTTGGCTGCGTCCGCGCCCCCCAGTCACTTAGTTTACTAAGCTCCCAGGGATTTACGGCCTTGCCGCCTTGATGCAACTCCAATTATTTTGGGTAAACTCATTCTTTGATTGCAGGGGCTGAAAACCTGCCCTGCATTTTTTTGCTATTTTCCCGCCAGCCGGCGATACGCACAATAATTTTATGCAGAGAAATGTTAACTATTTGAAAATAATTGCCGGTTGCGTGAAAAAAAGCGGGCGCAATATGCTGCGCCCGCTTGTTATTCCCTCAGGGTTACTCTTCGCTGTCGCCCGTCGGCGCTCGTGCAGGCGCGTCGATCTCTACGCGATCGATACGCTGCAGGCCACGTGGCAGTGAGGTGCCTTTACGGCCCCGCTCCGCACGGAACTTCTGCAAATCTTCCGGACGCAGCGTCAGCTTGCGTTTACCCACATGCAGCGTCACAGAGGTCTGCGGCGGCAACACGAACAGCCATGTCAGCTTGTCTTCACCGGAGGCGGCCTGCGCCGACGGGATAGAGACAATCTTGTTACCCTTGCCCTTCGACAGCTGAGGCAGATCGGCTACCGGGAACAGCAGCATGCGACCGGCTGCGGTGATCGACAGCAGCATATCGTCGTCACCGTGGATCTCCATCGGCGCCAGCGCTTTGGCGTTGTCCGGCAGAGTGATCATCGCCTTGCCGGCACGGTTGCGTGCCACCAAATCGTTGAAGGTGCAAACGAAGCCGTAGCCAGCGTCGGAAGCCATCAGCAGTTTTTGGTCGTCCGCTGCCATCAGCACCTGCTCAATGGTGGCGCCCGGCGGTGGCGTCAGCTTACCGGTCAGCGGCTCGCCCTGCCCGCGTGCCGAAGGCAGCGTCAGCGGATCAAGCGCGTAGCTGCGTCCGGTGGAGTCGATAAACACCACCGGCTGGTTGGTTTTGCCGCGCGCCGCGCTGCGGAAGCTGTCGCCCGCCTTGTAGCTCAGGCCGCTTGGGTCGATATCGTGGCCCTTGGCGCTGCGCACCCAGCCCATTTCAGACAGCACAATGGTCACCGGCTCAGAAGGCACGAAGTCGTGTTCACTCATCGCCTTGGCTTCCGAACGCTCGGTAATCGGCGAGCGGCGATCGTCGCCGTAGGCCAATGCATCGGCCTGGATCTCTTTCTTGATCAGAGTGTTCAGCTTACGTTCGGAGGCCAGCAGCGCCTGCAGTTGATCGCGCTCTTTGGCCAGTTCGTCCTGCTCACCGCGGATCTTGAACTCTTCCAGCTTCGCCAAATGGCGAAGTTTCAGTTCGAGGATGGCTTCGGCCTGAGTGTCTGAAATACCAAAACGCGCCATCAGCACCGGCTTGGGTTCGTCCTCTGTACGGATGATGTTGATCACTTCATCGATATTGAGGAACGCCACCAGCAAACCTTCGAGGATGTGCAGGCGTTTCAGCACTTTTTCCAGGCGGTAGTTCAGGCGACGGCGTACCGTATCGCGACGGAACGCCAGCCACTCGGTCAGGATTTCTACCAGCCCCTTGACCTGCGGGCGGTTGTCCAGACCGATCATGTTCATGTTGATGCGGTAGCTGCGTTCCAGATCGGTGGTCGCAAACAGGTGGTTCATCACCTGTTCCAAATCGATACGGTTGGAACGTGGCACGATCACCAGCCGCGTTGGGTTCTCGTGATCGGATTCATCACGCAGATCTTCAACCATCGGCAGCTTTTTGGCGCGCATCTGGCTGGCAATCTGCTCCAGCACCTTGGCGCCGGAAACCTGGTGCGGCAAGGCGGTAATCACCGCGCTGCCGTCTTCTTTCTTCCAAACGGCGCGCATACGCACTGAACCGCGGCCATTTTGATAGATTTTGCGAATTTCGTCGCGCGGCGTGATGATCTCGGCTTCGGTCGGGAAGTCCGGCCCCTGCACGAACTCGAGCAGGTCTTCAAGCGAAGCGCCCGGCCGCTCGAGCAGCTCCACCGCAGCGGCAGCCACTTCACGCACGTTGTGCGGAGGGATATCGGTCGCCATGCCCACGGCAATGCCGGTGGTGCCGTTCAGCAGAATGTTGGGCAGACGTGCCGGCAACATCTTCGGTTCTTGCATAGTGCCGTCAAAGTTCGGCACCCAGTCAACGGTGCCCTGACCCAGCTCGGCCAGCAACACTTCCGCATATTTGGACAGGCGCGATTCGGTATAACGCATCGCAGCGAAGGATTTCGGGTCGTCCGGCGCACCCCAGTTTCCCTGGCCGTCTACCAGCGGATAACGATAAGAGAATGGCTGCGCCATCAATACCATAGCTTCATAACAGGCGCTGTCGCCGTGCGGATGGTATTTACCCAGCACATCACCGACGGTACGGGCGGATTTTTTGAATTTGGCGCTGTTGCTCAGCCCCAGTTCCGACATGGCGTAGATGATGCGGCGTTGTACCGGCTTCAAACCGTCACCGATGTACGGCAACGCCCGATCCATGATGACGTACATGGAATAGTTCAGATAGGCGTTTTCAGTGAATGTGTGCAGCGGTAAACGCTCTACACCGTCATGAGTCAGATCACTCATTACTCAATTATCCTCAGACCGTGGCTTGGCAATCCCTGGACGACAAAGGGTTGATTCTGCCTGCGATAGTAACCCATCAGCAGGGTAGCTGTCACAGATGGCGCAGCAATCATCCGGCGAAGCCGGTGTATCAGGCAGTTTTGTGCAAAATAGCGCTATGCGGTGGCGCATTTATTGACTCACAGTCAACACTGTTGTGCGCTGGATCGCATTTTTACTTGTATTGCTAACGATTACACTGCTTCTCAGCGAAATGTTTCCCGCCCCCGGCGCGGAGAACATCACACATTCTAATTCTGACAGGAGCCGTGAATAATGAGCAATATCCTGATTATCAATGCTAAAAAGCAGTTTGGCCATTCCAACGGCGAACTCAATCAAACCCTGAGCGACGTGGCGGAAAGCTTCCTGCGCGATGTACCGCACCAGGTGCAGGTCACCGTCATCGACGACGGTTACGACATCGAAGCCGAGGTGCAAAAATACCTGTGGGCCGACGTGGTGATTTATCAAATGCCGGGCTGGTGGATGGGCGAGCCGTGGATCCTGAAAAAATACATCGATGAAGTGTTCACCGCCGGGCACGGCAGCCTGTACGCCAGCGACGGTCGCACCCGCTCAGACGCCGGCAAGAAGTACGGCTCCGGCGGCCTGATCCAGGGCAAGAAATACATGCTGAGCCTGACCTGGAACGCCCCGCTGGAAGCCTTTACCGACCCGGATCAGTTCTTCCATGGCGTCGGCGTCGACGGCGTGTATCTGCATTTCCATAAGGCCAATCAGTTCCTGGGAATGGAAGCGCTGCCGACCTTTATCTGTAATGATGTGATTAAACAACCGGATATCGACAGCGACATCGCACGTTATCGCGCGCATCTGACCGAAATTTTTGCTTAACTGATAGGTTATTCCCGAGATAATTCAAGTTGCATCAAGGCGGCAACCAAACGCATCCGCGGGAGCGTACAAGTGGTACGTGGCCGGGGTAAATACGGACAGCCAACAAAGAGGCGGCTTGAAGTATGATGGGAATACACGTCAACCAATGAGGTAATGATGATCACCGTAATTGCAGAAATCAAAACCAAGCCGGGCCACCGTGAAACGGTTCTGAAGGCGATTGAGAAACTGGTCCCGCTGGTACTGGCAGAAGATGGCTGTAGCGAATACACGCCGATGATCGACAGCCACACCCAGGCGCCATGGCAGAAGCTGTCGCCGGACTCGGTGTTTATGCTGGAGAAATGGGCCAGTCAGGCGCATCTGGAAAAGCATCTGGATATCGCTCACATGCACCGTCATCGTGACACCATCAAAGACAGCGTGCTGGGCGTGACCATTCACGTGCTGGGCAACGCCCTGTAAGATCGGTTGGGAACAGCCAGTCGTTTTCTACAGCGTCTGCGCATCAATATGCGCACTGACGTAGTCCAGAAAACAGGTAATACGCGCCGCCAACTGGGTATTGCGGTAATACACCGCATTAATCGGTTGGCGCACATCCAGCGTTTCCTGTTCCAGCAAGGGTATCAGTCGCCCCGCACGCTGATCGTCTCGCGTCATAAAATCCGCCAATTGCACTATCCCTTCCCCCCGTAACGCCAATTGACGCAGGGTTTCACCGCTGGAAGCCGAGATTGTCGGGGTAATGGCAAAATGCTGCGCCTGCTGATAGCGCAACGGCCACAGGTTGAGCGACTCCGGCTGGGTGAACCCGAGCAGGCAGTGCTCGCGCAGTGCTTCCACGCTGCCCGGTGTACCATTGCGCGCGAGGTATTCCGGGCTGGCGAGAATACGCAAGCGGCTGGAGCCCAACAGACGTGCATGAATGGTCGAGTCCCGCAGCGCGCCAATGCGAATGGCAATGTCGGTGCGCTTTTCCAGCAGATCGATGATCAGGTTATCGGTATTCAGTTCCAGCTCAATCTGCGGATAGCTTTGCCGGAAGCCGGCCACCAGCGGCACGATCACGTGCTCCATAAACGGAGCGGCAGCGTTGACCCGCAGTTTCCCGGCAGGGATCAACCTGCGCAGCGCCATTTGCTCTTCGGCATTTTCCACCGAGTGGATAATCTCACGCGCATGGCTGAGAAAATTCTGGCCTTCTTCGGTCAGCTCCAGTCGACGTGTGGTGCGGCGCATCAGGGTCGTATCGAGTTTTTTTTCCAACCGGCTGAGTGCGCGGCTGATGCCGGAGGTGGTCTGACCGAGCTGTTCGGCTGCGGCAGTGATGGAGCCGCTGTCAACGACGGTGGTAAAGGCCAGTAACTCTTCGAGGGTGATTTTCATGCATGCCGCCCAGAGTGGTCGGGTGCCGCACGCAGCGCCCCTGCGGAAAGAAGGCCCGGCGGAGAAGCCGGGCCTGACAGTCAGACAGAAAGCTCGGCCATATCGCCTTTGTCCTGCAGCCAGTTACGGCGGTCTTCTGAACGCTTCTTGGCCAGCAGCATGTCCATCATCGCCAGCGTCTGATCCACATCGTCGTCACTCACCGTCAATTGCACCAGACGGCGGGTATTCGGATCGAGCGTGGTTTCACGCAGCTGCAATGGGTTCATCTCGCCCAGCCCTTTAAAGCGCTGAACGTTAGGCTTGCCCTTTTTGCGCTTCAACTGCTCCAGCACGCCGGCTTTCTCTTCTTCGTCCAGCGCGTAGTACACCTCTTTGCCCAGATCGATACGGTACAGAGGCGGCATCGCCACATACACGTGGCCGCCCTTCACCAGCGAACGGAAGTGACGCACGAACAGCGCGCACAGCAGCGTGGCGATGTGCAAACCGTCGGAGTCCGCATCCGCCAGGATACAGATTTTACCGTAACGCAGTTGGCTAAGATCTTCGCTGTCCGGGTCAATGCCGATCGCCACGGAAATGTCGTGCACTTCCTGCGAGGCCAGCACTTCGTCCGAAGACACTTCCCAGGTGTTGAGGATTTTGCCTTTCAGCGGCATGATCGCCTGATATTCGCGATCGCGCGCCTGCTTGGCTGAACCGCCCGCCGAGTCCCCTTCTACCAGGAACAGTTCGGTCATGTTCAGATCCTGCGACGTACAGTCGGCCAGTTTGCCCGGCAATGCCGGCCCGCTGGTCAGCTTCTTGCGCACCACTTTTTTGGCGGCACGCAAGCGACGCTGGGCGCTGGAAATCGCCAACTCGGCCAGCTGTTCCGCCGCCTGAACGTTCTGGTTCAGCCACAGGCTGAAGGCGTCTTTCACCACGCCGGAAACGAAGGCCGCGCACTGGCGCGACGACAAACGTTCTTTGGTCTGGCCGGCGAACTGCGGATCCTGCATCTTGACCGACAGCACATAGGCGCAGCGGTCCCAGATATCTTCGGCGGACAGCTTAACGCCGCGCGGCAGAATATTGCGGAATTCGCAGAACTCACGCATCGCGTCCAGCAGGCCCTGACGCAGGCCGTTGACGTGGGTACCGCCCTGCATGGTCGGGATCAGGTTGACGTAGCTTTCGGTCAGCAGCTCACCGCCTTCCGGCAGCCACAGCAACGCCCAGTCCACCGCTTCGGTATCACCGGAGAAGTTACCGACAAAGGCCGCTTCCGGCAGGGTGATCAAGCCGTTGACAGCTTCCATCAGGTAATCGGTCAGGCCGTCCTGATAGCACCAACGTTGCTCGGTATTGTTCAGCTTGTCGATGAAGTAAATTTCAACGCCGGGGCACAGCACCGCTTTGGCCTTCAGCAGGTGGCTGAGGCGCGATACCGAGAAACGCGGGCTGTCGAAGAACTGCTCGTCAGGCCAGAAGTGGATACTGGTGCCGGTATTGCGCTTGCCGCAGCTGCCGGTCACCGCCAATTCCTGCACCTTGTCGCCGTTTTCGAAGGCAATGCTGTAGACGTTACCGTCACGCTTGACGTTGACTTCCACCCGTTTCGACAGGGCGTTAACCACCGAGATCCCCACGCCGTGCAGACCGCCGGAGAACTGGTAGTTTTTATTGGAGAATTTACCGCCGGCGTGCAGACGGCACATGATCAACTCAACCGCAGGTACGCCTTCTTCAGGGTGGATATCCACCGGCATGCCGCGGCCGTCGTCGATCACTTCCAGTGACTGATCGGCGTGCAAAATCACGTCGATGCGCTTGGCGTGACCGGCCAAAGCTTCATCGACACTGTTATCTATCACCTCTTGGCCGAGGTGATTGGGGCGCGTCGTGTCGGTATACATGCCGGGACGACGGCGCACTGGTTCTAGACCGCTGAGTACTTCAATGGCATCAGCGTTATAGCTGGATTGAGTCATCGTTGATTATTTTTTCGTGGTTAAAGGAAGGTGCCGGAACCGTCTGCTCAGACAGCGTTGAGCCCTAAAAAATCCACAATCTGGGGGAAGTAGTGCTCGAAACCGACGAAAGCGTGGTTTCCACCCGATTCCACCGTCTGACGGCACGCAGTGTAATAGGCCACCGCTTGCCCATAATCGAGAATTTCATCGCCCGTTTGTTGCAGCAACCAGATTAAATCCGGTGACTCCAAGGGATCGATCTGCATCGTTTTCAGATCGTAAACGTGTCGTGACTCTAACACATATTGCTGGCCGGTGTAGGGGTTCTCGTTTTCGCCAAGGTAGTCAATCAGCAGCTCAAACGGCTTCACGGCAGGGTTAACCACTACCGCTGGCAGTGAAAAACACTGCGAAAGCCAGGTCGCGTAGTAGCCACCCAGCGAGGAACCAACCAGGCCCATCGTCTGCCCGGCACGCTCCATCACCAGATTCTCGATCATTTCGGCGGCTTCAGCCGGAAAAACCGGCAGCTGTGGCACCAACATTTCGATATGCGGATGATGCTCGGCCAGCCACGCCTTGAAGGACGTCGCTTTGGCCGAGTACGGCGAACTGTTAAAACCGTGCAGATAGAGCAGCGTAGAAGGCATCAGTACCCATCCGAATCCATGTCGGGGCGGAAGTCGTCGTTTTCCAATCGGAAAACCTGCGTCTCGATACGGCCGTCCGGCAGCAAGTCAAGATAGCGCCAGCCGGGCGAAACATCGTCGATGGTAAAATTGGTACAGTGCGGTTTGAACTGCACGCAGGTAGACGGCGACGCCAGCAGACGACGCCCCTGCCACTCCAGATCCAGCTCCTGGTGAATATGCCCGCACAGCAGCGTGTTCACTTTCGGGTAGCGCAGCAGCACCGCACCCAGCATGTGTGGGTTGCGCAGGCTGTGCTGATCGAGCCAGGTGCAGCCGGAAGGCAGCGGATGATGGTGCAGCAGCATCAGGGTATAGCGCTCGGGATAGGCCTGCAGGCAGCGCTCCATCCACTCAAGCTGGTACTCGCTCAGTTCGCCGTGCGGCACGCCGAAAACCTGACTGTCCAGCAGCAACACCTGCCAGTGGTCGCCCACCAGCACCTGCTTTGACGGGGCGATACCGGCGTCGGCCAATGCGTCGACCATCGCCGGCTGAAAGTCATGGTTACCCGGCAACCAGACGCAAGGCGCCGGCAGACGGGCAATACCTTCGGCAAAATGCCGGTAGGCAGCCAATGAATGATCCTGGGCCAAATCACCGGTGGCGACGACCAAATCAAAATCACGCTGCTGCGCCAAAATGGCGTCCAACACCGCGTGATAGCTGCGATAGGTATTGATGCCGAGCAAAGTCTCATTTTCGCCGGCAAAAAGGTGGGTATCTGTTATTTGCAGAATCCTGACCCTGGCCCCACTTGCCACGGTCGGTTTAAACAGGCTTTCCAAATGGTGTCCTTTGTTATCTCAGTCTGTCTAACAAACCGGAACCGCCATCGCTCCATGCGCCAAACAGTAGCGCAACCAATCAGCAAGAAACTGGTTAATTTGATGCTTTTCGTCGCGTTGATGCAACTTTTTGTTGGGATAATCATAACGCGCTTTAAAGCGATAGATCTGCTGACTTGAACACACTTCCGCAACCATCGCGTCATGATACAGGCGCACCGTCATGGCAGGCAGGCTCCAGTAGCTGACCGCCGGGACAGTCTGCTCAATCTGCACCAGCGAGGTATAGCGTGTGGATTCAACAATAGTCAGACGATAACTGGCGCCACTCACCTGATAAGTCACCGTTTCACCCACTTCATCATTGCGCGGCAACAAGCGGCGCAATTGCGCGAAGTTGGTTTCGCACAATCTCATCATTTCGGGGAAATCAGGGGTATAGCGCTGTTTCATTAGTTGGCCCATTCTTTTCTCAACGATTCATGGTGCAACGCCAGCCACTGCAATGCAATCACTGATGCCGCGTTATCAATCGCGCCCTCTTCAACCCAGCGGTAAGCCTGTTCGCGGCTGACCACATGGACACGGATATCTTCATGCTCTTCTTCCAGTCCATGGATACCTTCCGCCGTGGTGGCGTCCACCTCGCCGACCATGATCGACAAGCGCTCGCTGGTGCCGCCTGGGCTCGCAAGATAACTCAGCACCGGCTTGCAGCGCCCGACCGTCACGCCGGCTTCTTCCTGCGCTTCGCGGCGGCACACGTCTTCAACGCTTTCGCCGGTTTCGATCATACCCGCCACCATTTCCAGTAGCCAGGGCGAGCTACTGGTATCGACCGCAGCGATGCGCAGTTGTTCAATCAGCACCACCTCGTCACGCACCGGGTCATAAGGCAGCAGCACCGCCGCGTGCCCACGCTCGAAAATTTCGCGCTTAATCTCCGGGCTCATATCGCCGTTGAATAAACGGTGACGAAAGCGATATAAATTGAGTGAAAAAAAACCACGATAAAGTGTCTCACGTGCAATAATTTCTACATCATTTTTATCGAGAGTAACGGGCGATGGCTGCGAGTGGCTCATAAGCGAATTCTCCTGCGTGAGTATGCCGATAAAATAAACAGTTTTGATGACAGAAACGGCGGGATAATCTTCCGCGGCTTTATGATAGATTGTGAGCCATGATATCAGGTGTGACGTACGCAGCCAGTTGAACTAAGGTAAACAGGCGGCCTGAAAGGTAAAAGTTACGCAAGATGGCACATTCCGCCACCTTATGCGTACAACAGACTCTGTTAGAATCGGCAACTATTTCGTCTATCGTCAGCGCTAACTACATAGCAATATTGCTGCACAACAAGGAATGCAAATGAAGAAACTGCTCCCCCTTCTTATCGGACTGAGCCTGGGCGGCTTCAGTGCAATGAGCCAGGCAGAGAACCTGCTGCAGGTCTACAAACAGGCCAGGGAAAGTAACCCGGATCTGCGCAAAACCGCCGCTGACCGTGACGCCGCATTCGAAAAAATCAATGAAGCGCGCAGCCCCTTACTGCCACAGTTGGGGTTAAGTGCGGGTTATACCCACACCAATGGCTACCGTGACAGTCGCGATCAGAACAGCGATGCCACCAGTGGTTCACTGGCGTTGACCCAAACCATCTTCGACATGTCGAAATGGCGCGCGCTGACGCTGCAGGAAAAAACTGCCGGCATCTCCGACGTGACGTTTCAGACTTCGTCGCAACAGCTGATCCTCGATACCGCCACCGCCTATTTCAACGTGCTGAGCGCCATCGATTCACTGTCCTATACCCAAGCGCAGAAACAGGCGGTATATCGCACCCTGGATCAAACCACTCAGCGCTTTAACGTTGGTCTGGTAGCGATCACCGACGTGCAGAACGCCCGTTCCAACTACGATACGGTGCTGGCGGCGGAAGTCACTGCCCGTAACACGCTGGATAACGCGTTGGAAAAACTGCGCCAGGTCACCGGCACCTTCTACCCGGAACTGGCTTCGCTGAATACCGACCGTTTCAGCACCCAGCGCCCGGAAGCAGTGAATAATCTGCTGAAAGAGGCCGAAAGCCGCAACCTGAGCCTGTTATCCGCTCGCCTGAGCCAGGATCTGGCCCGCGAGCAGATCCGCTCTGCGCAAACCGGCTATATGCCAACGATTGACTTCAATGCGTCAACGGCAGTCAGTAACACCAAAAACAACGGCTCGCGTAATTCAACGCCAGACGCCGATATTGGTCAGAACAAAGTGGGCCTGAGCTTTAATATGCCGCTTTACAGCGGTGGCCAGACCAACTCGCAGGTGCAACAAGCACAGTACAACTTCGTCGGCGCCAGTGAGCAACTGGAAAGTGCACACCGTAACGTGGTGCAGACTGTTCGTTCCTCATTCAATAACGTGAACGCCTCGATCAGTAGCATCAACGCCTACAAACAGGCAGTGGTGTCGGCTCAGAGTTCACTGGATGCAATGGAGGCAGGTTATCAGGTCGGTACCCGCACCATCGTCGACGTGCTGGATGCCACCACCACGCTGTATAACGCCAAGCAACAGCTCTCCAGCGCGCGTTATACCTATCTGATCAACCAGTTGAACATCAAGTTCGCACTCGGTACCTTGAACGAGAACGACCTGATGCTGTTGAACGGTGCATTAGGCAAACCAATCTCTACCTCGCAAGACGTGGTAGCGCCACCGACCACGGCGCAAGACGCTTATGCCGACGGTTATCAGGATAATGCGCCTGCACAGCAAAGCGCAGCGCCGGCACCGGTTGCCGCTACCCGGACCTCTGCGCCGGTGAGCACAACCACTCCGCCTGTACGCAACAGCGGTAATCCATTCCGCAACTGATTCGCGCACAGCATTGAAAACGGGGTATGGCATTTGCCAGCCCCGTTTTTTTTGTCTCGGCTTATAGATTTGGATCCTCAGCCCCAATAGCAGGAATTCACTTCTGGGCGTTTGGGCAGAAGAACTGGCTGAAAATCGAGAAAAGGTTCAAATAACCTGCATAAGTGCTTTCATGTATCCCATCGCATAGGCCATACCCGAGTGCCATGGCGCCTCACAGCTCATCTGCGGCGAATGATCGGGGATCAATACACCGTCAAATTTGCACTCTTTCAGCACTCGCAACACCTTCGGCATGTCTATATCACCTTCATCGATAAAGGTTTCATGGTAGTACGGCACTTTGCCTTTCACATTGCGAAAGTGGATATAAGCAATGGCATCCTGCTGTGCGTACTGCTCCACCGCCTGGTAAACATCCCCCTCTGACATTTCGGCGATAGTGCCAAGGCAGAATTCCAGCGCATTCGCGTGGCTGGGTTGCAAATCCAGCAATTTTTGATACAAATGCGGTTGATTGACCAACCGCGGCTGACCGCGTACAAACTCGAGCGGTGGATCATCCGGATGCGCTGCCAGCCTGACGCCAGCCTCTTCCGCCACCGGGACAATCTGCGCCAGGAACCACTCAAGACGCTGCCAAAGCTGCTCTTTCGTCGTCACCTCTCTCAACCCTGTAGCATCTTCATCCACCACCATATTCCACGCCATGCTGGCCGGTAGCGGGCTTTCTGTTTGCTCATTGGCTCCGTTTAGCCCAACGGTTTTTGCTCCGCCACGCGCTTTATTTTCCTCTATTCGACCGGCGACCCCGGCCAGGCTGAAGTTATAGCCAAAAACGGGAATATCGGCGGCACCCACATTGCGAATAATTTGTTTAACCGTTTCTATCTGCTGATTTTTTTTGGGGCCATCAAACAGAATGTCGTCCCAATGACAGGGATCGAAGTTTTCGATGGCAAAAAATGTCAGGCCGAATTTCTCCATCCGGGCACGAATATCGAGCAGATCTTCCGTGCTCCAGATCTCCGCCTGTGCCGTTCCCCACCCTTGAGTATCGCCCACGGGCTGATTCGAACGAGAAAAACGATCGTTTCGATGAAAGTAATCCACCATGTGCACCACGACATGCGTCGCACCGCACTGGCGAGCAAAGGCAAAGTGCTCATCATCCAGCATATGCTTGTACAGACCGAAACCCAGTTTCATCACCTTATCTCCTGAAGAAAAAATTTTATTTATCACCGATTACGGATTCGTACCCTGCCCCTCAGGCAGAAGCTATCAACCTGTATGACAGGTTATGAGAAATAAAAATAACAGAAAAGCGGCAAATCACTGCGATGTGATCTTCATCGTCAATATGGCAACGGCAAACCGTCGAAAAGAAGAGGGGGTGATATCATCACGGCTATCGCTTTATCTCGTTTGGATGGGATCCGATGGAGAACACTTCACGCTGGCAACGCCTGATCGAAGGCGAACTGCCGCCGGCCCAGCGCCCTGCTCCGGCAATTTATGCTTCCTGGCTACGTTGTCGCAGCCTGATGCAGCCTGCGGTGTGGAAAGCCCCCCACTGCGCGCTGGGCGCGACTTTTGCGTCAATCTGCCAGCGTAAGAACGATCTGCTGACGCTCGGCCAGGCAGCGTTGGAGGACGCCTGCGAATACATGGAACAGCGCCGCTGCCTGTTGGCTATCCTCGACGAAAGCGGCTGCATGCTGTGGCTGTGCGGCGATGTCCTGACTCGCGAACGTCTGCAGCTGTTGGGGTTTACCCCCGGCGCCTACTGGGCGGAAGGTGATATCGGCACCAATGCACCGTCGCTGGCGGCGTCGGAGGGGCATCCGATACAGGTACGCGGCAGCGAGCACGTGCGTCAGGCGCTGCACGACTGGTCATTCTGCGCCACCCCGGTCTATGACAACAGCGGCCGTCAACGCGGGTCAATTGCGCTGGGCTGTCTGCTGGCCGACTGCGCCGCCGGCGATCTGTCCCTGACGCTGGCACTGGCACGCGAAATCGGCAATTCGCTGAATGCCGATGGCCTCCTTGCCGAGTCCAACCGCCACCTGAACCAGCTTTACGGCCTGCTCGACGGCGTGGATGACGGCGTTATGGCCTGGGACCACCGCGGCTACCTGCAGTACATCAACCAGCGTGCCGCCACCCTGTTGAAACTGGATGAGCAGCAAAGCCAGGGCAAACCGCTGACACAGCTGCTGACGCTGCCCGCGTTGCTCAACCGAGCTATCGCCCAGCGTCAGGCGCTGCAGCACGTTGAAGTCACCTTTGAGAGCCAGCGGCAGTTTATCGCAACGCTATTGACCCTGAAGCCGATCTTCGACGGCGAGCGCTGCAGCTTTATCGCCCTGCTGCACCCGCTGGAAAGGCTGCGCCAGTATGTCAGCAGCCAATTGGGGCGCGTCAGCCACAGCTTTGAACAGATGCCGTCCGCCTCGCTGGAGATGCGTCGCTTGATCCGCTATGGCCAACAGGCGGCGAAGGGGCAGCATCCCATTTTGCTGTGTGGCGAAGAAGGCGTCGGCAAGGAACAGCTCAGCCAGGCGATCCACAATGCCAGCGATCGCGCCGCCGGGCCCTATATCGCCCTCAACTGTCAGCTATTGCCGGAGGCCCAGGGGCTGCGCGAGCTGCTGGGCAGCGACGCCAACGAAGAGGAAGCGGGCCAGCTCAGCAAGTTTGAATTGGCCAACGGCGGGACGCTGTATCTGGAACAGATTGAGTATTTACCGATGGAAATGCAGTCGGCACTGTTACAGGTGCTGAAAACCGGCGTGGTAATGCGGCTCAACTCTAACCGGGTGATCCCGGTCGACGTGCGGGTGATCGCCAGCAGCGCCGCCGATCTGCCATTGCTGGTGCAGCAAAATCGCTTTCGCCGTCAGCTGTTTTACAGCCTGCAAGCGTTCGAGATCCAGATCCCGGCGTTACGCCAGCGCCTGAGCGATATTCCACTGTTGGTGAAGCATCATCTGCGTACGCTGGAACAACATTTCCAGTGCCGCTTCCGGGTAGACGACGAGGTGATGACCCAACTTGGGCTCTATCTGTGGCCCGGCAACGATCTGGAGCTGAAAGGCGTGGTGGAGCGCACGGCGATGATGTGCCACGGCCACCACCTGCAGCTGGCCGATCTGCCCGAGCACCTGCTCGGTCAACAGCCCTTACTGGAAAGCGATCCGCAGCCAGGTATGCCGCTGTTAACACTGGCGGAAATGGAGCGCCAGGCGATCATTCGCGCGGCCAACGTCAGCCGCGGGCAGTTGAATGAAATGGCGCAGTTGCTGGGGATTGGCCGCACTACGCTGTGGCGGAAAATCAAACAGTATCAGATTGATATCCGCCAGTTTAAGCTGCGCGCCTGAAGCGGCCGTCAGTGGCTGAGCTGCAATACCCCGCGTGCCGCATCCAGCATCGCTTTTTGGCCGTTGCGGGTTTTGCTCATGCAGTCGTGCATGCCAATCACCATCGGGATCCCCATCGCCTTAGCGAGGATCGCGCTGTGCGAGAGCGCATTGCCACCGCTCAGACAGATGCCCAGCACCAGCCGGCGATCTAACATCACCACGTCAGACGGCATCAGTTCGTCCATCACCAGAATCGACGGTGTGGTCAGCGTGATTAACGGCAACGGCTGCTGCTGCAAATGGCTCAAGGTGCGGCGCAGCATGTCGCGCACATCCAGCTCACGCGCCCGCATATATTCGTCGTCCAGCGCGCGATACTCCTCGGCTATCGCTTCCATCTCCTGCTGCCAGGCCTGCTCGGCACTGCATTGCTGGCGGGCAATGCGAGTATAGGCCGCCTGTTGCAGGTCCGGATCGTCAAGCAACATGCTGTGCGCGCCGAAAATCGCCGCCTGCGGCTTGCCAATCAACGAGCCTGTGCGCTCCGCCAGGCGGTTCAAATCGCTTAGCGTCTGTTGCAGCGCTTCACGCAGACGCTGCTGTTCGTTGAGTACGTCATCGGCGCCAATCTGGCGTTCTGTGATCGCCGGGCAGAAGCTGTACGCCTGCCAAACCGGGCCGCTGGTGACGCTTTCCGCCACCGGGATACCGTGCAGCGAAGGTAAGCTTTGCTCAGAGACCGTTTCGCCAAAGTGCTGCTCCGCCAATGCGCTAAAGGCCGTCAGCGCCTGGTTGGCCTGCGCACCGTCGGCAATCAGCCGGATGGTGTCGCCATGACGCACCTGCAACAATGCCAGTTGGTTAAGGCTGCGAGGATTGGCGCACTGCCCCTGCTTTTCCAGCACCAGTTCGGCATCGAACGGCGCCAGCGCTTCCGCCAGCCGGGCCGCCGGGCGGGCGTGCAGCCCATGTGGGTTCTGCACCGTCCAACTGACGCTTTTCCCCTGCGTCAGCGGTAATTCAACCTTTTTGACCACGGGCGCAGTACCCTCGCCCAGTTGCGCCTGCTTGGCCTGCAGCGCGCCTTGCGCCTCGGCCAGCACCTGCTCCAGCCCCGCGCCGGCATTTGCGGCAACCACGGCGGCCAGCGTCCCTTCAACCAACGGCGCCGAACACAGCCTGACTTTGGCGGCTAGCGCCGGATCCAGCAGATCGATGGCGGTTTCGGCGCTCAACAGCGCGCTGCCCAGGTCCATCAGCACCACAATGCCCGCGCCCTCAGCCACCGACTCTATCGCCTCCATCACCTTGATCGCATCGGTGCCTATCGGATGCTCCGCATCATCGACACCCGCTGCCAGCGCCAGTTTGCAGCCGTCGCCACGCATCATCTGCAATGCCAGTTCCTCAACGCCGCGAGCCAACTGCGCACTGTGTGAAACAACAACGATATTGATCATCTCGCCTCCTGCTATTGGCCGGCGACCTCTGCCAGCGTTTTCATCATCAGCATCACCGAAGTCGCGCCCGGGTCCTGATGACCGATGCTGCGCTCACCCAGATAGCTGGCTCGCCCTTTGCGCGCCTGCATGGTGATAGTGCTTTCGACCGCCTGCTCTGCCCGCTCACTGGCGCGCTGCAGGGCTTCCGCGACGCCAAGCTGCTGCTCAACCGACTGACCAAGGCTGTCCACCACCGCCCACCAGGCATCGCACATGGTTTTATCACCCGGTTCCGCCTTGCCGCGCATCACTACGCCATCAACGCCTTCCTGCATCAGTTGATGCAGCTCCGCCAGATCCAGGCTCTGCTTGGCATTCGCCGCCTGCGCCGCACGAATGAAGAAGGTGCCAAACAGCGGACCGCTGGCGCCGCCCACGCTGGACAGCAGCGTCATGCCGGTGTTTTTCAGGATAAAACCAATGTCTTTGTCCGCCACCGAAGGCAGTTTCTCCACTACCTTGTTGAAGCCGCGGTTCATATTAAGCCCGTGGTCGGCGTCGCCGATCTCGGTATCCAGCCGGGTCAAGAAATCGCGCTGCTGAGTAAACACTTCGCCGCAACGCATCAGCCAATCGACCACTTGTTGTTTGGTTAACGCCATAATTCCTCCTCAGCAACCCCAACGCAGCGCAGGCGTTTTCACCGGCGCATCCCACAGGGACAACAACTCGTCATCCACCTTCAGCAGCGTGATTGAAACCCCTTGCATGTCCAGCGACGTGCAGTAAGAACCGATCAGGCTGCGTTCGACGATCAAGCCTGCTTCGGCGCAACGTTCCGCCAGACGGTGATAGACGCCATACAGCTCGGACAAAGGTGTCGCACCCAGGTTATTCACCAATGCAATCACGCGATCGCCGCGCGTCAGCGGCTGCTTGGTTTGCGCTTCATCACGCCATTCCCCCTGCTGACGATCCCAAACGCGGAGAGTGCGCTGGTAATGGCCATGGTCTATCAGGGTATGAAACATGTCGTCCACCGCCGCATTGAGGGTGGTAAACGGACGTCGCGCAATGCCCGGCTCGCCGTGAATGCCGACGCCAAACTCCATCTCGTTTTCCGCCAGAACGAACGAGGGCTTGCCGGCGGCCGGTACGGTACAGGCTCCCAATGCGATGCCGATCGAATGCCCGTGATTGTTGATGCTGTGGCCCAGCGTCACCAGGCTATCCAGATCGTCACCCCGCGCCGCTGCCGCACCGAGCAATTTTTCCATCAGCACGGTATTGGCCACCCCGCGACGTCCGGCGGTGAACAGGCTGTCTTTCACCGCCACGTCATCGTCCACCAGCACCGTCGCCACCTGGACGCCGCTGTCATGCAGCAGCTCGGTGGCGGTTTCAAAGTTCAGCACGTCGCCGGTATAGTTTTTTATTAGCAACAACACCCCGGCACCACCGTCGATCGCCTGGCCGCACTCGTACATTTTGTCCGGCGTTGGCGAGGTGAAAATTTCGCCCGGGCAGGCGCCGTCGAGCATGCCTTCGCCGACAAAGCCGCAGTGCATCGGCTCATGGCCGCCGCCGCCGCCGGACAGGATCGCCACTTTGCCCGCGACCGGCGCATCGGCGCGAGTGACGAACACCGGCTCCTGATGCACCAACAGCTCCGGGTGCGCCTCTGCCAGCCCCAGCAGTTGCTCTTCCAGTACCGATTCCACCTTATTAATCAGTTTCTTCACGGTTATTTCCTCGTTTGGCCCACGGGACGCAGCCTGCTGCGCCCCTGCGGCATCAGCTTGAGTGTCGTTGCAGCCAGGCATTGCCCAGCCGATCTGCCGTCAGAATGGCCGCCTGAACGCTGGCCGGCGTGACCTTGAACGGCATGTTGTGGATAGTTTCGCCGGCAGCGCAGCTGGCTTCGGCAACCGCCATGATTTTCTCTGCCGCATCGCCGCTAACCCCCATTTGCGCCAGCGTGATCGGCAAACCGAGCTGCCGACAGAAATCCAGCACCGTTTCGATCTGCTCCATGCTGCTGTTTTGCAGCACCAGCTGCGACAGCGTGCCAAAAGCCACTTTCTCGCCGTGGTACAGATGATGGCACTCTTCGAGCACGGTAAAGCCGTTGTGGATGGCATGCGCTCCCGCCAATCCGCTGCTTTCAAAGCCGATGCCGCTCAGGTAGGTATTGGCCTCGATAATGCGTTCGACCGCCTCCGTCACCACTCCGGCCTCGACCGCCAGCTTGGCTTTGACGCCCTCCGCCAACAGCGTCTCATAACACAAGCGCGCCAGACTGAGGGCTGCCAGCGTCGATTTGCCGCCCGCCATACTGGTGGCCTGCGCATCGAAACACGCCTGCGCCTCAAAATAAGTCGACAGCGCATCACCCATACCCGCCACCAGCAGCCGCACCGGGGCCTTGGCGATAATTGCACTGTCCATCACCACCATGTCGGGATTGCGTGGGTAAATCAGGTATTCGGCAAATTCGCCCTGTTCGGTATAAATCACCGATAACGCGCTGGTCGGCGCATCGGTAGAGGCGATGGTCGGGATCAGCACCACCGGCAAATGCTGGTAATACGCAATCGCTTTGGCGGTATCCAGCGTTTTGCCGCCGCCGATGCCAATCACACCGCGACAGCCGTGAGCCTTGAGCTCCCGGCCAAGCCGGTCGATTTCCTTATGGCAGCATTCGCCGTTGAACACGCAGGCATGGTGCTTCACCCCGTGCTGCTGCAGGCTGCCCATCAGGGTATCGCCCGCCAGCTTCATCACGAAGTCGTCGGCAATCACGAAATAATGGTCAGCAAGGTTTTTGGCGTATTCGCCCACGGCGGCCAATGCGTTGGCGCCTTGAATGTACTTGCCTGGAGACTGGATGATTCTCAACATAACCGGATCCTTGTAGGGAAATTGGCGATGGTAACGTTCAGATATCAGGTGATGCTGCGTCGGTCTTGTGCCGCCGCGTTGTTATGGACTGACTATAGGGCTTGCCGCTTGCTTTGCGATCTCGGGATTTTTCGTTTCATTATGGAACATTACTTTCCCCTGTACGTTCCATAATGAAACTCTGACGCCGCTTTTTTAGTCAGTAAAGCGAGCTGGCGCACAGCCCAACGTATAACTGCGTAAAGAGTGGATTCTGTGGGCGTTTCAGCTTTAATTTTGACCATCTTTCCCCTATTCTTACGGCCACTACTGGGAAAGGGCGAAAACAGCCCGACTGATGGGATTACTAACGATGAAACGGACAAAAAACATCAACCAAGAGACGTTCCGCAAATCCTGGCGCAACTACCGTGTTGCCCCCGTGGCTTTGGCGATCAGCGCAGTCTTTATGCTGGCCGGCTGCGAGAAGAGCGATGAAACTGTCTCCATGTATCAGAATGCCGACGACTGTTCGCGCAACAACCCTTCCATGAGCGAGCAGTGCACCACCGCCTATAACAACGCCCTGAAAGAAGCCGAAAAAACGGCGCCAAAATACGCAACCCGCGAAGACTGCGTCGCCGAGTTCGGCGAAGCTCAGTGTACTCAGGCACCAGCTCCGGCCCAGGCCGGCATGGCCGCAGAGTCGCAGAGCAGCGGCAGCTTCTGGATGCCGCTGATGGCCGGTTACATGATGGGCCGCATGATGGGCGGCTCCGGTTTTGCTCAGCAACCGCTGTTCACCTCCAAAAATGCAGCCAGCCCGGCAAACGGCAAGTTTGTTGACGCCAGTGGCAAGAGCTACGGCCCAGCCACAGCCGGCGGCCGCACCATGACGGTGCCGAAAACCGCGATGGCGCCAAAACCGGCAGTGACCAATACCGTCACCCGCGGTGGCTTCGGTGAATCCGTGGCCAAGCAAACCAGCATGCAGCGCAGCAGCGCAACGTCCAATTCCGGCTCACGCAGCATGGGCGGTTAATGCATGAAACGCGTTGCGATTACCGAGCGTCCGGACTGGCGCGAAAAAGCCACCGAATTTGGCTTCCGCTTCCACACCATGTACGGCGAACCCTACTGGTGTGAGGATGCCTATTACCAATTCACGCTGGCGCAGATTGAAGAAATTGAAAACGCCACCGCTGAATTGCACCAGATGTGCCTGCAGGTGGTAGAGAAAGTGGTCAGCAGCGACGCGCTGATGACCAAGTTCCGCATCCCGAAACACACCTGGGAATTCGTGCGCAGCTCATGGCGCACCAACCAGCCTTCGCTGTATTCGCGTCTCGATCTGGCCTACGACGGCGTTAACCCGCCCAAGCTGCTGGAGAACAACGCCGATACGCCAACTTCGCTGTATGAAGCAGCCTTTTTCCAATGGCTGTGGCTGGAAGATCAGATCAATGCGGGCAACCTTAGCCCGGAATCCGATCAGTACAACAGCCTGCAGGAAAAGCTGATCGAGCGTTTCGCCGATCTGAAAGCGCACCACGGTTTTGGCCTGCTGCATATGGCCTGTTGCCAGGACAGCGAAGAAGATCGGGGGACAGTGCAGTATCTGCAAGATTGCGCGCTGGAAGCAGGCGTGCCGACCGAATTCCTGTTTATGGAAGAGATTGGCCTGGGTGAAAAAGGCCAGTTTACCGACCTGCAGAACCAGGTCATCGGTAACCTGTTCAAGCTTTATCCGTGGGAGTTCATGCTGCGCGAGATGTTTTCCACCAAGCTGGAAGACGCCGGCGTACGCTGGCTGGAGCCGGCATGGAAAAGCATCATTTCCAACAAGGCACTGCTGCCGATGCTGTGGGAAATGTTCCCGGATCATCCAAATCTGCTGGCGGCCTACTTTGCAGAAGACGAGCACCCGCAGCTTGACCACTACGTCACCAAGCCGCTGTTCTCACGCGAAGGCGCCAATATCCAGATCGTGCAGAACGGCCAGCAGGTCGCGAGCGTCGATGGCCCTTACGGCGAAGAAGGCATGATCGTGCAGCAGTTCCACCCGCTGCCCCAGTTCGAAGGCAGCTATACGCTGATCGGCAGTTGGCTGGTGGACGATCAACCCTGCGGGATCGGCCTGCGCGAAGATCGTGAACTGATCACCCAGGATCTGTCGCGTTTCTATCCGCATATCATTCTCGGCTAACGGCTCAGTTCTTGGGTAAAAAGCGCGATCTTATCGCGCTTTTTTTATGCCTTCCATCTGGTGATTAATCGATTAACCTTCTATACTCGAAGCGTCTGTTCTCCTCGGGCGGAGCAACCAGATATGAAACTGACATCCATGATCCCACCGCAGGTCAACCTGGCGAACGGATGCTTTACCGCACCTGATGTTCAACGCAAATCCACGACGCTGGGCAGCCTGGCGGGGATCTTTGCTGATCCCGCAGCCTGGCAAAGCTTACCGGCGGAGCTTGCCGTCTATCAGGTTGAAATGTTGCCTTCCGTGCAGCAGGAAGGCGAGCTGTTTGTCGGCACCACTCATCTGCAACCTGGCCGGGTGGGCGACGAATTCTTTATGACCCGTGGGCATTTTCACCAGCGGCCAGAACAGGCCGAGTTCTATTTTGGCCTACGGGGCCAAGGTTTGCTATTGCTGCAACACCAGGACGGCGCTTGTACGCTGGAACAGGTTTCCCCCGGTAGCGTTCACCATATCCCCTCCTTTACCGCCCACCGTTTGATCAATACCGGTAATGACGTGCTTTCTGCGCTGGCGGTGTGGCCAACGGTCGCCGGCCACAACTACGATGCGTTGCAGCCTCAGGGTTTCAAGCTGCGGGTCTTTGCCGATGGCGATGACTGGAAGGCGGAGGCGCAATATGAGTGACTCAATGCTGCGATTTGGGCTTGATGTCCGTATTAGCGACTGTCCGATGGGATTTGGCTATGGCAATGAAGTGATTGGCCCCTTGCCGGAGATACGCACGCTGGAGCAAATCCGCCGTTCCCTGCGCGATCCTGACTGCCAGGGACCTGAGCAGGTTTATGCCATCGCGATGGACGTCGCAAAACAGCAACATTTGGCCGAATTGAAGAAACGCATGCTGTTGTTCGGCATTGTCACCTATGCCCAAGGGCAATTGGGCCAGGAGCCGATACGTAGCCAGGGACACGTACACCGTATCAGCGCGCACAGCGGTTGGTCACCGCCGGAGCTGTATGAAATCTGGCAGGGAAAGGCGATCATTTACATGCAGGAACAGGTGGAATATGAACCGGGCCGCTGCTTCGCCGTCCACGCCGGACCCGGCGAGAAGGTACTGGTGCCGCCGGGTTGGGCCCACGCCACGATTTCTGCCGATCCTCACCAGCCGCTGACCTTCGCTGCCTGGTGCGATCGTGAATATGGCTTTGAATACGATGCCGTGCGTGAATACAAAGGACTGGCGTGGTACCCGCTATTGCAGGGCGACAATATAATCTGGCAACAGAACCCGCGTTATCAATCCGGCCGGCTGCACGCCATCGGCCCACGCCAATACCATGAGTTCGGTCTGAGTGATGCCCCGCTCTACTCGCAGTTTGAAACCGATCCGGCGCGCTTCCAGTTCATTTCCAAACCGGGCAGCGTAGCGGAAAAATGGCAACGGTTTGAGCCCTAAAGATTACTGTCTAATTCAATAATAGGAAATTTCTACCCTATGAGTTTCAAGCTGCAGCCTAGGCGCCTGGCTGCAGCTTGAAAGGCGACGGGTATCAGGAGAACAAGCCGCAGGCCACCCCTGCCGCTGCCAGGGCCAACAGCCCCAACATCGCTTTCACCGGTGACAATCCCCGCTTGGCCATCAGATACCAGGTCATCAGCACCACGATCAGCGGCATCAGGTTAGGGAAAATGCCGTCCAGCATTTGCTGCAGGTGAATATTCACCCCGTCTTTGGTGATGAACTCCAGGCCGGTGCCCAGTTTGACGTAGCTCGCGGCTACGCCGCCCATAACGAACACTCCCAGCAGGGAAAGCGCTTCTCGCAGGCGTGAGGACTTGCTGCTGACCAGCATTTCCACCGAGCCGGAGCCCATATGGTAGCCCTTCATAAACAGCCAGTAAGACCCGGGAATGACGATCAGGCTGAACGCCATAATGTAGAATAACGGGCCAATCACGCTGCCGCCGGCAGCCAGCGCCATACCGATGCTCAACAATATGGGCAGCAACATGCCCGGCACCATGGAGTCACCGATACCGGCCACCGGCCCCATCAGGCCGACCTTGAGCGTATTGATGGTTTCACCGTCGATCGGCTCACCGTTGGCACGTTTTTCTTCCAGCCCTATCACCATGCCGTTAACAATCGCGCCCAGCTGCGGCTCGGTGTTATAGAACGAAGTATGGCGGCGAATGGCCTCAATGCGCTGTTGTTTTTCCGGATACAGCTTTTTCAGCGCCGGCATCATGCTCAGGCAGAAACCGTAAGATTCCAGACGTTCAAAGCTCATCGACGACAGGTTGTACATCATCCAACTGCGCCAGCAACGACGCAGGTCCTGCTTATTCAATTTTGGTGTTGGCGTATCCATCAGAATTCATCCTCATCGTCAGCCTGAGGCGCGGCCTGTGCGGCAGCCGCCTGCGGCTCTGGCTTATAGTTGTAGTGAATCAATGCCAGCAGCGCGCCGACAATCACCAGCGCCACCATATTCAGCTTGAGGAAAACAATGCAGATGAACCCCACCAGGAAGTAAATCAGCATGCTGTAGCTTTTAATAATCTGCTTAAGAAGAATGGCGATACCGACCGCAGGCAGAATGCCGCCGACCACGTTCATGGTAGTCAGCACCAGCGTCGGCAAGCTGTCCATAAAGGCGTTGATATAGCGCGCCCCGAAAAAGACGGCGATAAACGTCGGTACAAAGCGCAGCAGGAAGTTGGTGACCTGCGGCCAGATGGCGCTGTTGAGGTAAATGCCCTGTTCGTCCCCACGTTCCACCGCCAGATCCGCGCGGTGGTTCCAGTAGGAATTGAGTACCATCATGGCATTGAACAGCACGGTGCCCATGATGCCGATAGTCGCTGCCAGGGCGACGGCCACCTCGGGCCCTTTACCGGAAAGAATGCCCAGCGCAATCGCCGGGAATGCTACAAAATTGAGGTCGGCCGGCATCGATCCGCCCGGTGTAACCATGGCGATATAAACCGCCTGTACCGCCACACCAATGATGATGCCGGTCTGTACATCGCCGAGGATAGCCCCCACCAGCATGCCGGAGACCAGCGGACGGCTGAGAATATACCAGCCTCCGGTCAGTCCCAGCAGCCAGGGGCTGCTCAGCGCGCCGAGATAGCAAAGTATCCCGATAAGCGTCGCTTCAAACCACATAGTTCACTCCCGCCGTTCAGGCTTATTTGAGTTTCTTTTTTGCATCCAGCCAGCTGAAATGGCTGGCATCCGGGACTAAACGGAATTCGATGGCATGGCCGTGTTCGGTCAGGAAATCGAAGGCTTCCGACTCTGTTACCGTCACGGATTGATTCGGGCCGATAGTCACCGTGTCTTTGCGGGCAGACATCGGGCCGACGTTGATTTTCTTGTTGCGATTGCTGAGGTCGATTCCTGCTTCCATCAGCCGTCGCAGCGTGACCGGCGATTTGCCAATCACAAAGTACTGCTTGTCGCTGGCAATCACCTTCGGCAGTTTTTCTATCGCCTGCTGTACGGTGAACAGCCATACCTTGGTATCCTGCACTGCCCCTTTCATCACCGATGACAACAGCGGATCTGCCGCGACCTCATCATCAATCGCCACGATGCCGTCGCAGGGCAGCTCTTTCGCCCAGCGGGTCACCAGTTGACCGTGAATGACCCGGTCGTCGATACGTACGAATGAAATAGCCATACTCTCTCCTCAGAAATCGTCCATTTGCGCCGTCACCGCAGGACGGGCAAGCGCAATCGCCTCACCGCCCTGCGCCACCAGCTCCTGTGCCGCCAGTTGAACATCCTTTCCTTCCAGCAATTCGGCACTCATAAGCAACATCGGGAAATTCACGCCGGTCACTACCGCCATCGGCACTGGCGCATTGGGATCAAAGGCGTGACGACAGGCCACGTTGTACGGCGTACCGCACAGCATGTCGCACAGTATCAACACACCGTCAGCCCCTGCGCTCACCCGACGCAGTTCGTCGGCAAAGTCCCGCTTAAAAGCCTCGATGCCGGCGCCTTCACTCAGACCGACATGACTGGTCCCCGGCAACTCACCGTAAACCATGCGCGCGCTGTTCAGTAACGCCTCGGCCAGCGGCCCATGAGAAGTCACAATCACTCTCAACATAATGTTTATCCCCTTACCCAGGCTTTTATGGTGCCCAGGGTTTTACCCAGGCTGCGGCCATGTGGGCTGATGCGATACGCCCCGACCGCAGCCGGGACGATGAAGGTTTCCGCGTAATGCACCACAAAGGGAGCAAAATGGCCCTCAGGGCTTTCAACCACTGCCTCTTCCCCTTCCACCAGATTCAGCACGTTCACTCGCCCTTCGGTATCGTGTAACACCGGTTCACTGAACCAGTGACGGCGGGTTTCGATAAATTCGCGCTCGTGCAGGCCGGTTCGCTCTTCCTGCCAGCCTTGCCCTTCAGCAACCGGTTCAACGTGGTTAACCAGGTTCTCCGTTGCCCAACTGGTGTCGCATTGCCAGTTGATCACCTGCTCACCGTGCTGCAAATGCACCGGACGCGGCAGGCCATCTAATCCCACACGGCCCCAGTCCCACAGTTTGAAGGTGAAAATGTACGGCGTAGCGCTGATCTCCAGCACCATGGTTCCCGCACCTGAACAGTGCACCGTCCCAGCCGGGATCAGGAAGTGATCGTGTTTACGCGCCGGGAAACGGTTCACAAAACGGCGATCGTCGAACGCCTTTTCGCCTCTTTGGGCGGCCGCAAGATCGGCCATCATCGCCTGCGGATCGGTACCGTTTTTCATCCCCAGATACACTTCGGCGTCTTGCTCTGCCGCCAGAATGTAATAGCTTTCATCCTGGGTGTAATGCATGCCGAAATGCTGTTGGATGTATTCCGTCAGTGGGTGCACCTGGAAGCTGAGGTTTTGCCCGCCGACGGTATCCAGCAGGTCAAAACGGATCGGGAATTCGGCGCCGAAACGGGCGTGTACGCGCTCGCCCAGCAGGGGCCTCGGATATAACAGCACCAAATCCTGTGAGGGGATCTCGACCCGAACGTCACCAAAACGCATTAGCAGGCTGTTTTCCTCGGGCACGCAGTCAAAACACCACGCGTAGTTGGCTGCCGTCGGGTCGAGATCGAACTGTTGTTTCATCCATTGACCGCCCCAAATACCGGGGTCAAAAAAGGGCACGACGCGGAATGGACGTTGGGTGACCTGCTGCAATCCAGCGTGGAATGCCTCGCCACTCACGGCCTTGGGCTTACCTGCCTGGTTGGTGTCCAACACCAGGTCAGCACGCTGCAACAACGGGGTTTTATGGCGATCGAACACCCGCCATTCCACAAAAAAGGCCCGCTTGTAACGGCGCAACACGTCTTCGTCCACATTGGTTACGCCCCAGTTGCCCAGTTCACCACGGCGAAAACGCTGCTGGATTTCCCAGCGAGCCATGTCGGCATACACCAGCACATCGCCCTCGGCGATCAACGCCGCGCCCGGTCCATAAATCACTACCAGGCCACTGTCGACGCTCGCAATTTGATCGCGTAGCTGCTGCACGCGCTCATCATCAAAAAATTCAGGCAGTTGATGGCATGAAAGCACGCCAAAAACGCGGTCATCGGTTAAGTTGCGCTCAATCATCGCGTGAATATGCGATTCATCATATTTGGCCAATTCGGCGTTGATACTGCTGGCGGGCTTCAGCGGATGGATAAGATTCTCGCTCAGTTCTGCCAAATTCACCCCAGGGTAGCAATCCACCACCAACAGGGTTTTGCGTAACCCGAGGGTGGCAATCTTGCGGCTGACTGCCTCGACCACCGCCGGCCAACCTTGCCAGGCGGCATGATCAAAGCCCTGAACCGCCACTTCCGGGTGTTTGTCATAGCTTGTTGCGTTGCGCTGTTGCTCTGTCATATCCTTCTGCCTATGCACTGAATAGATAGAAAAAGATTAATCGATTAACCTTATAACAAACAGGCTGATTAACGAGATTAACCTCATATAATGGATAATAACCCGCTAAAAAGCTTATAAATCGCGATCGTCGTCACACTCTATTTAACGAAATCACACAGAAAAAGGTTAATCGATATACCTTGATGTAAAAGCCAGTATCGACAGGAGATGCAATGAGCACCATAACCTTGGCGGATGTCGCCGCATACGCAAAAGTCTCCACCGCGACGGTTTCGATGGTATTGCGCAACCGTGGCCGCATATCGGATGAAACACGCAAGCGTGTGCTGAGCGCCATCGATCATCTGGGCTACGTTTACAATCAGACCGCGGCAAACCTGCGCAATCGCAGCAGCAATCAGGTCGGCCTGCTGCTACATGACATCACCAACCCTTTTTACGCCGAGATGACCGCCGGGCTGAGCCAGGAAATGGAACGCCATCAACTGATGCTGTTTCTGGCCAACAGCGAAGAATCGGCCGACAGGCAACAAAAATTTGTCGACTCGCTGCTGCAAAACAGCGCCAGCGGCATGGTGTTGTGTGCCGCTCGACAAACGCCGAGCCTGTTTTTTGAAACGCTGAAACGCCGCAAGATCCCGGCCATCATGGTGGTCAGGCCGGTGGCTGATGCGCACTTTGACTTTGTCGGCACAGATAACTTCCTTGGCACACAGTTGGCAACCCAGCATCTGTTGGATCTTGGCCATCGCAATATTGCTTTCATCGGAGGATCCATCAACTCCACCACCCGCGCGCAGCGGTTGGGGGGTTACACCAGCAAGCTGCTGGAACGGGGGATTGTGGTCAAGGGCGAATGGATCGTCGACAGCGAGGCCAGCCAAAGCTCCGGCGCCAAAGCTGCAGAGCAGTTGTTGATGGCCCATCCGGAAATCACGGCGGCGTTATGCTATCAGGACATTGTCGCGTTGGGCGTGATGCAGACATTACGCAAACTCGACCGCCAGATTGGCCGTGATTTCGCGCTGATAGGGTTTGATGATATTACCGAAGCGTCGCTGGTGCAGCCGGGTTTGACCACCGTATCGGTGGCCTCCCGCGAGATCGGCCGCAAGGCGGGGGAACTGCTGTATAGCCGCATTCAAGGCAATGATGAACCGCCAAAACGCATCATCCTGCCGCCTTCGCTGGTGATCCGCCAATCCTGCGGCTTTGCCGATCAATCTACGCCGGCCTGAGGCCGGCGTAGAGCCTTTAGCCAACCTGCACCGACAGCATACTCAGTGCGCTCATCTCGATGCCTTCCACCGGAAGGGTTATCGCCTCTTTACCGTCCCAACTGCCCAGTACGTATAACAGTGGGAGATAGTGTTCCGGCGTCGGGTTAGACAGCGCTGCGCCTTCGTGCTGCATAAAATTGACCAGCGGGTGGTTATCCCCCTGATAATTCAGGTTATCACGCACAAACCGGTCAAACGAAGTGGCCCACGGATAAGGGGTGGCGTCCCCCTGCCATTTTACCATCCGCAGGTTATGCACCACGTTGCCGCTGGCGACGATCATCACCCCCTGGTCACGCAACACCGCCAGTTTACGGCCCAGTTCATAATGGTATTCCGCCGGTTTGGTGCCGTCGATGCTGAGCTGCACGATCGGAATATCCGCCTCGGGATACATTTTGATCAACACGCCCCAGGTGCCGTGATCCAGGCCCCATTCGCTGTCGTCTGCCGTGACAGTAATCGGCGCCAACACTTGCTGGATCTGCGCCGCCAGCTCAGGGGATCCTGGCGCCGGATACCGGGTATCGAACAGCGCCTGCGGGAAACCGCCAAAGTCATGGATGGTTCTTGGTTTTTCCATCGCGGTCACCGCGGTGCCACGGGTGTACCAGTGAGCAGAAACGGCAATGATGGCCTTCGGGCGCGGCAGCGTTTCACCCAGATGACGCCAGGCTTGGGTATAGCGGTTTTCTTCCAGCGCGTTCATCGGGCTACCGTGGCCGAGAAAAAGTGCAGGCATACGAGAGCTGTTCATACAAGATCCTTGGTCAGTCGCAAACATGATGGGGACTAGACTACGCCGTTTGCCACGGCGACACAGCCGGATAACCGTGATGATGATCTTCAATAAATTTGAACGGTTAAAACGATAGAAACAATCAGCCAAATCCACTCGATTTATGCCTTTACTCTGTTAGTATCAGAAAATAAACGATAATTTCAGCATAAAAGGAGACAACCATGTCCGTACCGCTGCTCCTGACCTTGCTGGCCGGCGGCGCCACCTTTGTCGGCGCCCTGTTTGGCATTATTGGCCAGAAGCCTTCCAACCGAATGCTGGCTTTTGCTCTTGGATTTGCCGCCGGGATTATGCTGCTGATATCGCTGATGGAAATGCTGCCCGCGGCGCTGCACACCGTCGGCATGTCGCCGATGATGGGTTACGGCATGTTCATGCTTGGGTTGCTGGGGTATTTCGCGCTGGACCGCATGCTGCCGCACCAGCACCCGCAGGATCTGATGCAGCAACCGCTGAAACCGCACAACCTGAAGCGCACCGCGGTGCTGTTGACGCTGGGCATCAGCCTGCACAACTTCCCGGAAGGCATCGCTACCTTCGTCACCGCCAGCGCCGACCTGGAACTGGGCATGGGCATTGCGTTGGCCGTGGCTATCCACAATATTCCTGAAGGTCTGGCGGTGGCTGGCCCGGTGTATGCCGCAACCGGCTCCAAGACCAAAGCCCTGCTGTGGTCCGGTATTTCCGGTATGGCGGAGATTCTCGGCGGCGTATTGGCGTTCCTGCTGCTTGGCCCGATGATTTCGCCGGTGGTAATGGCGTCGATTATGGCGGCGGTTGCCGGCATCATGGTGGCGCTGTCGGTTGATGAACTGATGCCGTTGGCGAAAGAAATCGATCCGCACAATAACCCGAGCTACGGCGTGCTGTGTGGGATGGCGGTGATGGGATTCAGCCTGACGCTGTTGCAAAGCGGCGGCATAGGTTAACGGTTTTCAGCCACAAAAAAAGCCGCATTACGCGGCTTTTTTCATCGTCAGAAGGTCAGTTAGTTATCAGCTGGCTTTCTTTTCGTGAGCCTGACGGTAAGCCACCAGATCTTCGATGGTCAATACGGTCATATCATGCTGTTTGGCAAACACGATCACTTCCGGCGCATGCGCCATGCTGCCATCGTCGTTAGTCAGTTCACACAGCACACCGGCAGGTTTGAAACCGGCCATAGAGACCAGATCGATAGTCGCTTCAGTGTGACCACGACGGCTCAGCACACCACCTCGCTGCGCGCGCAGTGGGAAAACGTGCCCAGGACGATTCAGATCGCTTGGCTTGGCGTTATCGGCCACGGCCGCACGGATAGTGGTCAGGCGATCGGAAGCAGACACGCCGGTGGTCACGCCCTGCGCCGCTTCGATAGTCACGGTGAAGGCCGTCTGGAACTGGCTGGAGTTGTTGGTCACCATCATCGGCAGTTCGAGCTGCTGACGACGTTCTTCGGTGAGACACAGACACACAATACCGCTGCCGTGGCGAATGGTCAGTGCCATCTGCTCAACGGTCATGGTTTCTGCGGCGAAGATCATATCACCTTCGTTTTCACGATTTTCATCATCAAGCACCATTACACCGCGGCCATTGCGCAATGCTTCAATAGCTCGCTCTACGCGTTCTACCGGCGTGCCGAAATCTGAAAGTAGGGTCTGATTCATGGTAAAAAACCTCATTAAAAAATTATGGATTACCAGAACCAGGGCGATCTTGAGGAGTAGCTAGCAATAGCTAAAAAAATAACGCAAGCGGGCGCAAACCCGGCAGATACCGTTACTCTCTCCCATCCGGACTATAACCGTCGGCCCCGGAATTACACCGGATCTGCTGACCTCTAACCAAACTGCAAGAGACTGGCTGAGCGCTCGCGGGCTTTCACCGTAGAAGGTGATTTACCGCCGGTGGGGACTTGCACCCCGCCCTGAGAATAAGCTTCTCGACTATAACGCTAATGATTAATCAGGGCAATTGGCAAAAGCACAATTCGGCCAATCACAGGGAATGCGGTTATTAGTTTATCCGGCGGGCAACTCGCATTACACTAGACGACAGCTATTAAACTCTGAAAGGGATACGCCATGATTGACCCGAAAAAAATTGAACAGATCGCACGCCAGGTGCATGAATCCATGCCTAAAGGCGTACGTGAATTCGGGGAAGACGTTGAGAAGAAAATCCGTCAGGTGCTGCAGTCGCAGCTTACCCGTTTGGATTTGGTCAACCGCGAAGAGTTCGACGTACAGACACAGGTGCTACTGCGCACCCGTGAAAAGCTGGCGTTGCTGGAACAGCGCATGAACGAGTTGGAAAGCAAGCTGAACGCAGCACCAGCCACACAACAGCCAGACGCAGAATAGTTACCGCTAAGGGCGCGGCATCGCGCCCTTACTGTCGTTTTAGCGCCGCCTTCGGCCTGCGCGGCAACACCAGCCAAATCAACGCGAACATCCCCAGCGCATACAGGCTTTTCCAGCCGATAATGACCATCAGCAGCAAACACAGCCCCAGCCCTACCGCCGCCATTAACCGCGAACGTCCGTGCAAAATTCGACAGCCCGCCAGCATACACAGCAGGTAGATCAGCACAAAGATGCCATTGGCATACACCAACAGCATATCCAACGGCAGTTTCAGCGTATAAATCAGCAGGGTAAACAGCAGGCAACAGCCCACCACCGCGCTTAATGCATTGACCGGTGCCTGTCCGGCGGACAGTTTAGCCAACGCGCTGGCTGGCCGATCCTGCGCCTGCGACCACACCAGCCGGGCGAAGCTTTGGGTATAGATATTCACGCTGGCAAAGCAAGCCAGATAACCTATGACGCAGGCTACCCACAACGCATGTTGCCCAAACAGTTGCACCACGATACCCGGCAACGACGCGGCCGCCGCCTGATGTTCACTGTATGCATGAAAGTGCAACACCGCCACGGTACAACCCCAGTACACCGCCCCGGCGACCAGCAAGCCAAACAGCAGGGCACGCGGGAAATCGCGCTCAGGGTTGCGGAACTCGGTTGCCAGATGCGCAAAGGCTTCCAAACCGACAAAGCACCAGAACATCACCGCCAACGCGTGGAACAAATTAGGGGGAGATATTTCGTCGAGTGCTGGCCAGGGGACTTGAGCAGGAGAGATGCCGCCACGCCACCAAATTGCGGCGACCAGCGCCACCACCAGCATGGCGATCAGCGTTTGAATATTGGCGCTGGAACCGGCGCTGCGCGTACCCAGCAGCCAAATCACCATCAGCGTAGCTATTTGCACCAGCAGCAGGCCATTGGCGCTCCAGCCGAACGCGGCCTGCCAAAAACCGGCGGCTATCTGTAACGCCGCGGGCAAGCCCACCGGGATCACCGACAAAAACAGCCAGCCGGTCACTTTCGCCATACGCGGGCCAAAAGCCAGCCCGACAAAATGCGCGGCACCACCGGCGCTGGGGAAATGCCGGCCCAGAGCAGCAAAAGCGATGGCAATAGGGAACACCAGCGCAATCAATACCGGCCAGGCCCAAAGGCTATCGCCCTGCGCCACCTGGGCCGCCAGCGCAGGAACGGCGAACACCCCCGTTCCCAGCAATGAAGTGGACAATAGCCCAACGCCCTGCGCCAAACTCAATTCCTGCTTCAGTCCACTCACTGCCACCGCCGTTTTATCCGCCATACTTCAAGTTGCATCCGCGTCGGCTGCTTTTACTCACCCGATTACTGCCTTGATACCACTCGAATTATTTAGGCTAAAAAGAGTCTGTTAGCCACGCCCGTCTTTGATTGCCTTGATAATATTGGTGGTCGACAGGCCGTCTTCAAAGTTCAGCACCTTGACGTCGCCGCCGTTGGCCCAAACCTCGGCGCTGCCGGCAATATCTTCAGGTTTGTAGTCGCCGCCTTTCACCAGCAGATCCGGCAGTATATCGGCGATCAGGCGTTGCGGCGTGTCTTCTTCGAATGCCACAACCCAATCCACCGCTTCCAACGCACCCAATACGATCATGCGGTTTTCCAGCGCGTTGACCGGACGGGTCTCGCCTTTCAGGCGCTTGGTGGAAGCGTCGCTGTTGACCGCCACAATCAGGCGGTCGCCCAGTTTGCGGGCATTCGCCAGATAGGAAACGTGACCGGCATGCAGAATGTCGAAGATACCGTTGGTCATCACCACTTTTTCACCGCGCTGACGTGCTTGCGCCACGGCGGTTTTCAACTGGGCTTCGGTCATGACGCCAAAGCCGGTTTCGGCACGGCCACGCACCGCATTTTCCAGCTCGATCGGGGAAACGGTAGAGGTCCCCAGTTTGCCCACTACCACGCCGGCGGCGGCATTGGCCAGGAAACAGGACTCTTCCAAGGTATTACCGGCAGCCAACGCGGCAGCCAGCACGCCAATCACGGTATCGCCGGCGCCGGTAACGTCAAACACTTCCTGCGCCTGGGTTGGCAGGTGCAGTGGCGGAACGCCCAATTGCAGCAACGTCATGCCGTGTTCGGAACGGGTGACCAGCAGCGCGGAAAGCTCAAAGTCCGCCACCAGCTTCATGCCGCGTTCGACCAGCTCGGCTTCGTCTTTGCAGTGCCCCACGACCGCTTCGAATTCAGACAGGTTTGGCGTCAGCAGCGTCGCGCCGCGATAACGCTCAAAATCGGAACCCTTTGGATCGATCAGCACCGGCACCTTGGCGGCCCGCGCCAGTTGGATCATGCTCTGTACCTGGCTCAGCGCGCCTTTGGCGTAGTCAGACAGCACCAGCGCACCAATTTGCGGCAGCGCCTGCTGGATGCGTTCCAGCATGGGTTGCGAATCGACGTTGGAGAACCCTTCTTCGAAGTCGAGACGGATCAGTTGCTGGTTGCGTGACAGCACGCGCAGCTTGGTGATGGTCGGATGCGTCGGTACCGAAACGAAATCACAGCGCACGTTCACTTCGTTCAGCTTGGCGCTCAGTGCACGCGCCGCGTCATCAATACCGGTCAAGCCCACCAGGCGTGAGTTGGCACCCAGCGAAGCGATGTTCATCGCCACGTTTGCTGCACCGCCGGGACGCTCTTCAATGGTTTCAACCTTGACCACCGGCACCGGCGCTTCCGGTGAAATACGGCTGGTCGGCCCATACCAATAGCGATCCAACATGACGTCACCCACCACCAATACCCCGGCGCGGCGAAAATCAGGCAGTGTAACTTTCATCCGATAACTCCAAAAAAGTACAAAATTTTAGTGGCGCAGATATTACCACAGACGTCTGTAATAGCTGCAGAACGTATTGCGCAACCGGCATGCCTAACCCAGCCACTTCGCCCAACTGGTGCGAACCTGTTCTCGCTCGGCGGCAAATTGCCCCTTGGCGACCTTGCCGGAATGCTCCTGCAACGCCAGGTGGTGAATTTCATCGCGCATGGTGACGTAGGCCTGAGTGAGCGCCTGCGCCTCTTCTTCCGGCATGATGCCGTAATTGGCCATCAACTCGAAAATGCGTACGTTATCAGACCAACGCGTCAGACGGGGCTCGGTGCTTGCATAGCCTAAGACCAGATACTGGGCAATAAATTCGATATCGGTGATACCGCCCTCGTCGGCTTTGATATCAAAGAGTTCACGCTGCTTGTTGCCGAGGTGATTGCGCATTTTCTCGCGCATCTCGCGTACCTCCAGCCGCAGCGTTTCGCCGTCGCGTGGTTTGCACAAGATCTCACGGCGGATCGCGTCAAACTGCTGATGCAGCGCCGGATCGCCATGGACGATACGCGCCCGAACCAGTGCCTGGTGCTCCCAGGTCCAGGCCTCGTTCTGCTGATAATCGGCAAAGGCTTCAACCGTGCTGACCAACATGCCTGCTGCGCCCGAAGGCCGCAGGCGAGCGTCCACCTCGTACAAAATGCCGGAGGAGGTGCGGGTACTGAACAGGTGCATGACGCGCTGCGCCAAACGCAGATAAAACTGACGGCCGTCGATGCAGCGATCGCCGTCGGTCATCACGTCCGGAGGACAATCCAGAATAAACACCAGATCAAGATCGGAGCTGTAGCCCAGCTCCCAACCGCCCAGTTTTCCGTAGCCAATCACGGCAAAACCGCGCCCTTCCCGCTCCTGCAAATGGGTCGGTTGACCATAGCGAGCAACCATGTCGTTCCACGCTTGCTGCACCACCGTGTCGATAATGGCCTCGGCCAGGTAGGTGAGGTGATCGCTCACTTTCATCACCGGCAGCGCGCCGGAAATATCCCCGGCGGCGATGCGTAACTGCTGCGCCTGTTTGAATTGACGCAATGCCTCAAGTTTCTGCTCTTCGTCATCTTCCGGTACCCGCAACAGGTACTGGCGCAGTTCGCTGCGGTAAGCGTCCGGGGCCACCGGCTGATACAGCGTCGCCGGATCCAGTAGTTCGTCCAGCAACAGCGGATAGCGCGACAGCTGGTTGGCGACCATCGGCGAAGCGGCGCACAGGCGAATCAGATGGCTGAGCGCCGCGTGGTATTCCACCAGCAGCTCAAGGTAGGTGGTGCGCGTTACGATGCTCAACAGCAGCTGGGTCAACCGCAGCAGCGCCGTCGGCGCATCCTGACGCGGACACACTTCCGCCAGCAGACGCGGCATCAATTGATCAAGCACATCGCGACCGCGCGGGCCGATAGTGCGTTTGTCGACATCGTGACGAAACTCGGCGATGGTACGCAACATCTGCCTGCGCGCTTCTTCATCCAGGTGTGGCGTCAACGGTGCCAGCTCGTGTTCTTCCAGTGCGTCCTGCCACAGGCTGTGGTAGTGCTGATAATCGGGATCTTCGCCCACATCGGGGCTATCGTCGCCAATCAGGTCGTTAAATACCGCTCTCACCGCCTGCATATGCTCGTCCAGCGCCGCGAGCAGCGTCGACCAGTCGTCGAACCCCATGCCCCAGGCCAAACGGGCCTGATCGAGCTCATCTTGTGGCAGCGTCTGCGTTTGTTGGTCGGCAATGGCCTGCAGCAGGTTTTCCAGCCGGCGCAGGAACAAGTAGCTGGCGCTCATCGCCTGTACCTGCTGCGGCTCCAGCAACCCCAGTTCCCCCACCGCCTGCAGCGTGGGCAGCAGCGATCGCCCCTGCAGTGCCGGCTCTCGCCCACCGCGGATCAATTGGAATACCTGAGTGATAAATTCAATTTCGCGGATGCCGCCGGCACCCAGCTTGATGTTGTCTTTCAGCCCACGCCGCCGCACTTCGCGGGCGATCATGCCTTTCATATTGCGCAGCGACTGGATCACGCTGAAATCGATATAGCGACGGAAAACGAACGGCCGCAGGGTTTTGCGCAACTCTTCACTGTAGGCGTCTTCCGAACCGCCCATCAGCCGCGCTTTCACCATCGCGTAACGTTCCCAGTCGCGCCCCTGCTCCTGGTAGTAATCCTCCAGGGCGGCGAAGCTCATGACCAGCGGACCACTGTCGCCGAAGGGCCGCAGCCGCATATCCACACGATAAACAAAGCCGTCGATGGTTTGCTGATCCAGCGCCTTGATCAGCCGCTGCCCCAGACGGGTAAAGAACTGCGCGTTATCCAACTCGCGCCGTCCTCCCTGGGTCTGACCGTTTTCCGGGTAGGCAAAAATCAGGTCTATATCGGACGAGAAGTTCAGCTCGCCGCCGCCTAGTTTCCCCATGCCTAGGATCAGCAACGGCTGGGGTACGCCCTGGGCGTTGCACGGGGTGCCCCACTCACGGCAGCAGGTTTGATACAGCCAGTCGCGAGCGCTGACGATCAGCGTTTCCGCCAGCCCGCTCAGCTGCAACAGCGTCTCTTGCGTGCTGCACAGATTCTGCGCCTGCGCCCAGGCGATCCTCACCAGCGTCTCGCGGCGGAACAGACGTAACGCGCGCATCAGTTGCGCTTCGTCGCGCACATCTTCCAGCGTGTCTTGCAACCAGGCGGCGTAATGTTGCCACTCGTCCGCGACCGGTGGCTGTTTGCGCAACGTCTCCAGCCATTGCGGCTGACTGAGCAACATGTCGCAGACAAAATCGCTCGACGCCAAAACCTGCTGTTCCTGGCTGCTGAGCACGCAGTCCGCGCCCTGAGTTTCCTGAAAACGCTGCACGATGCTCTGTGCCTGAACCTGTAACCTGCTCGAGAGTGGCAACATAGTGAAGGATCCGTTCTGCGGCCTGCGCCTCGCAGGCCAGCTTTATTAGCGGAGCGCGCCGTTTAACCAGAATGGCGCATGCGATAAGGCCTGCTTGCGGCTGGATTCGTACCAGCCTTGACGACGTTCGGCCAGCGCCTGCTGCAGTTCGCGCCAGCTTTCGATATAAGGACCGGTTTCGTCATCGGGATAAGCACCGGACAGCAGGATAAATGCCGACACCTGACGGGTCAGGCGCGGCAACTGTTCCTCGTATTCATCCTCGTTCAACGTGCGCGTGAAGGCCTCTTTCAACTCGGCCGCGCTGCGCCCCAGCATAATGTCACTGAAACGTTTGAATGAACCGTCGAGCTTGGTTTGCGCCTTGGCGTCGATAAAGGGTTTCCAGGCGCCGGTCACCAACCATGATGTGAGCGCTAACTTACACTGCAGGTATTCTGCGCTGTAACACAACACCTGCGGTTGAGTGCTCTTATCAATCAACAGCGGCTCCAGTGCGGTCAGGCGGGCGCGCAGATCGGCGCTGGCTTTGCGTGGTACCAGACCACCGAAGATCACCAGTGCCTGACGGATCAGCGCAATCGCCTCCATAACCGAGCGACGGGCCTGGGTATCACCGCGCAGCCACAGCTCTTCGTGATACTGCCAGTGGCTCAGGCCCAGTTCGAAGCTGGCAACCATACCCTGCTCTACGCTGGATTTGGCCGCAGGCTTCAATACCGCCAGCGGGCGGCGCTCACGCGGAGCATTGCCCTGCGCCAGATGATAGCCGCGCGCCGCTTTGCTCAGGTTGCCCTGACGCAGGCCACCGTGCATCGCCAATTCGTTGGCCAGCGCCAGCAGATCGTCGGTATTACCCGTTTTAAGCTCCAGCTCAATCTCGCACAGCGCTTCACTCAGCTCACCAGCGCTGACCTCGCCCTGGTCAAGCCCAACCTCAATCTCGCTCTTACCGTAAGTGACCACCCACTTCTCACGCACGAAGTCGGTGCGGAACAGGGGCTGCAACGCCTGCTGCAGCGCGTCGACATCACAGCCTTGCGGCCAGATATCCGCCGGGAACCGTTCCAACGCCAGCTCCGGCGTAGTGATAGCCACATTATATTCCGGGCGCTGATGCAAACCCGCCACCACCTTACCGGCGGTTTTGATGGTCATTTCATAACTGTCGTCGAAGCCGCGGATACGCAGCCCCATATCCTGACTGCGCAGGAAATTATCGGCGGTTTCGAAGTAGATATTGGTCAGTTTTTGCGGCGCGGAATGCTGATGAGGCCAGGCAGCCAACTGCTGCGGCAAAGCGGCAACCGCATCCGGGGTAGCAATAAATTTCAGTTCTATTTCAACGGTCATAAGTCTTTTACACCAATAAGTTACGCATTCGCGTCAGCCTTCACGGCGGCGGGCCTCGCCTGCCGCGCTCTGCCCGATGACGCACAGTTGCCGTTATCTTACCGCGATTCCCTGCACCTTAACCCTGCTAACTGCAGAAAAAACCTGTTACGTTATAAAACACTGCGCAACTCACAGAATCTGCCACAGTAAGATAGTTCTCATTCCGGTTTTTGCGTTGCGTCGTCAGACTGAACGCTCTACTATCGTTCCCATAAATTCACACAGAAACGATGAACTAATGCAGAAATTACGCCTAATTTGCCTTGCCGTGCTGAGCTTCAGCATCACTTGGGGCGCCCATGCCGAAGATAAACGCTATATCTCCGATGAATTGAATACTTACGTCCATAGCGGCCCGGGTAATCAGTACCGTATCGTCGGTACCCTGAACGCCGGTGAAGAAGTCACCCTGTTGAGCGTAAATGACAGCACCAACTATGGCCAGATCCGCGATGCGAAAGGCCGCACGACCTGGATCCCACTCAATCAGCTGAGCCAGACGCCAAGCCTGCGCACCCAAGTGCCGGCGCTCGAGCAACAGGTAAAAACCCTGACCGACAAGCTGGCCAACATCGACAACAGCTGGAACCAGCGCACGGCAGAAATGCAGCAGAAAGTGGCCGGCAGCGACAGCACCATCAGCGGTCTGCAGCAGGAAAACCAGGATCTGAAAAATCAGCTGGTGGTCGCACAGAAAAAGGTTAACGCGGTTAATCTGCAGCTCGACGACAAACAGCGTACCATTATCCTGCAGTGGTTCATGTACGGCGGTGGCGTAGCCGGTGTAGGCCTGCTGCTTGGCTTGTTGCTGCCACACCTGATCCCGCGGCGCAAAAGCAACAACCGTTGGATGAACTGATTTCAGTCTCCTTCTGTTTGAGATCGGGCGCCTGCGGGGCGCCCTTTTTATTGGCTGCGGCACCGCCCGGCTAATTGAGGTAATCTGGTCAGCAGAGCCTTAAGATAAATTCAGGAGTTAACAGTGAAGACTTACCTGGTCGGCGGCGCCGTCCGCGACAGCCTGCTTGAGATACCGGTATTCGACCGCGACTGGGTGGTGGTGGGCGCCGCACCGTCAGAGCTGATCGCGCTGGGATATCAACAGGTCGGTAAAGACTTCCCGGTGTTTCTTAATCCCAAGACCCATGAAGAATATGCGCTGGCGCGCACCGAGCGGAAATCCGGCCAGGGCTATACCGGTTTTACCTGTTACGCCGCGCCGGACGTGACGTTGGAACAAGATCTGCAGCGCCGGGATCTGACCATCAACGCCATCGCCCGCAGCGCCGACGGGGAGTTAATCGATCCTTTCAACGGCGTGGCTGACCTGCAAGCGCGGGTGTTACGCCATGTATCTGAAGCTTTTGGTGAAGATCCGTTGCGCGTGCTGCGCGTGGCGCGCTTTGCCGCCCGCTTCGCTCATCTGGGTTTTACCGTCGCCCCGGAAACCGCGGAGTTGATGCGTCAGATGGCGAACAGCGGCGAACTGGCGGCGCTGACCCCGGAACGGGTCTGGAAAGAAACCGAGAAGGCGCTGCAGAGCCAAAGCCCGCAGGTCTACTTCCAGGTGCTGCGCGACTGCGAGGCGCTCAGCGTACTGTTCCCGGAGATCGATGCTTTATTCGGCGTACCGGCCCCCGCCAAATGGCACCCGGAGATCGATACCGGCATTCACACGCTGATGACGCTGGCTATCGCCGCCCAACTCAGCCCCGAGGTCGACGTACGCTTTTCGGCGCTGTGCCATGATTTGGGTAAAGGGCAGACACCAAAAGAGCTGTGGCCTCACCACCACGGCCACGGGCCTGCCGGTGTCGTGCTGGTAGACGCCTTGTGCCAGCGGTTGCGCGTCCCCAATCCGGTACGCGACCTGGCCAAACTGGTGGCCGAGTATCACGACCTGATCCACACCGTTAACAAACTGCGTCCGGAGACCCTGTTGAAACTGTTTGATGCGGTCGATGTCTGGCGCAAGCCTCAGCGGTTGGAGCAGATGATCCTCACCAGCGAAGCCGATGCTCGCGGCCGTACCGGATTTGAAAACAATCCCTACCCGCAGGGTGACTATCTGCGCCAGGCGTTTCAGGTGGCGAATGCCGTCTCGGTAAAAGAAGTGGTGGCCAGCGGCCTGCAAGGGCTGGCGATCCGCAATGAGCTCAAACGGCGTCGTCAACAGGCGTTGGCCGACTGGAAACAAACCCAGGATATCCTGAAAGACCAGGCATAAAAAAAACCCGCAGCGCGGGGTTTTTTATTGACGTGTCGCTTACATGAAGACCATGTAAACCACGGCGGCAACGATAAAACGATAGATGGCGAACGGCACAAACGAAATGCGTTTGATCAGCGACAGGAAGGTTTTTATCGCGATCAGCGCTACGACGAAAGCGGTAGCAAAACCGACGGCGAACATCGGTAAATCGCCCATCGTCAGGAAGTGCAGGCTCTTGTACAAGTCCAGCCCGCTGGCACCGATCATCATCGGCACCGCCAGAATGAAGGAGAACTCGGAGGCCGCATAACGGTTAACGCCCACCAGCATACCGCCGGCAATGGTCGAACCTGAACGGGAAAAGCCCGGCCACAGCGCCAGACACTGGAAGCAACCAATCATAAACGCCTGGCGGTAGGTGATGTCATCCAGCCCTTCAGCGCTCGGTTTTTTCGGCTTCAGCCATTCTGCCGCCAGCAACAGGAAACCGCCGACCACCAACGCATACATCACGTTTTTCGGTGCGAACAGCGATTTGATGAAATCATGGAACAACAGCCCCAGCACCACCGCGGGGATCATCGCCAGCAGGATATGGCCCAGTTTTAACCGGCCCGCCGTTTTGCCTTCGTGCTCAACCGGCTTACCGCCGAAATGAATGCCGATCAGCCCGAACAGACGGCGCCAGAACATCACCACCACCGCCAGAATCGACCCCAACTGAATGATTACTTCAAAGGTTTTGGCCTTATCGCCGGTAAAACCCAGCCACTCGCCAACGATGATCATGTGCCCGGTAGAAGATACCGGCAAAAATTCAGTTAACCCTTCAACCACCCCAAGAACAAACGCAATAAACAGTGAATGCATGTCCGCCATGTGCTTCGATCACCCCATAAATTTACGGCTATAAACATAAAAAAGCGGCAGTGCTCAATACATTGCCGCTAAAACAATTCTCAGGTTCAGACCAGACTAACGGTCTTTAGTTGCACCTGTATGACAGAACATCACACCGGACGGGTACCACGCTCAATAATCACCCCAACCCGGCTGGCATGTGCAACGGCCCCCGGTTTGCTGACCTTAATACGGACCCAGGGGGAATTGAAGCGCTGGAGCAATATTTCAGATATTTCCTCTGCCACACGCTCCACCAACGCAAAGCGATTTGGCTCCACGTGCTGGATGATGGCTTCACTGATATCGGCATAGCTCAGACAGTCGTTCACGTCGTCGCTGGTGGCCGCCTGGCGGTTGTCCCAACCCATTTCGATATCGAACACCAGCTTCTGGCGAATGTTTTGTTCCCAATCATAAACGCCAATGGTGGTGATTACGGTAAGTTCTTCTATAAATACGATATCCATCACGTCATTCTCTGTTTTTGGCCTTGCCGGATACCACTTCCAGCGGAATATGCGTATTATCCCTTTATGTTGCGAGTAAAACGACCCTTATTAAACGGAACCGCGTTATGAGTGCTACCGCGCTTGGCATGATTATCTTCGCGTATCTGTGTGGCTCAATTTCCAGTGCGATCCTGGTTTGTCGGATCGCCAGGCTGCCCGATCCGCGTGAACATGGCTCAGGGAATCCAGGGGCTACCAACGTCCTGCGCATCGGCGGTCGCCTGGCGGCGGCGGCGGTGCTGGTTTTCGATATTCTCAAAGGAATGCTGCCGGTGTGGCTGGCATACAAGCTTAATGTCCCACCGCTGTACCTGGGGCTGACGGCAATTGCCGCCTGCGTTGGGCACATCTATCCGGTGTTCTTCCATTTCCGTGGCGGCAAGGGCGTGGCAACGGCATTTGGTGCCATAGCACCGATAGGCTGGGATCTGACCGGTCTGATGACCGGTACCTGGTTGCTGACCGTGTTGCTCAGCGGTTACTCTTCGCTGGGCGCGATTGTCAGCGCGCTTATTGCCCCCTTCTACGTTTGGTGGTTCAAACCGCAGTTCACCTTCCCGGTAGCTATGCTGTCATGCCTGATCCTGATGCGGCACCACGACAACATTCAGCGCCTTTGGCGTGGCCAGGAAGGAAAAATTTGGGGCAAATTCCGCAAGAAAAAGCCTGAAGCGGTTGAGCAGGAAACCAAAAAAGAAGAGTAACTCATAACGCCAGGGCAGGTCAGCCTGCCCCGAATTAACCCGGTTACTGTTCCCCACGGTGCCCGGTTTTTTGAGTTATCACTCTATCGTCGTGAATATATTGCGTTTTCCCGCCAGAGTAACGCCTCTGCAGTAATAATATCCCGCTTTCAAAATCGCATGAATTGCCAAATGGCCCCATCGCTAATGATTATCATTAGCGACAATTAAATATTGTCATTCCCTAAAGATGGATCATCAATAAAATGCCTATGAAGACTATTCGGCGCCTGATAATAAAACAGCCTAACCTTTTTATGCTGCTGGCAGGAATATGTACCAGTTCATTGGCTTATGCCGCAGGGGAAAACGAAAGTGTCATTACCGTTTACGGCGAGGGAAATACGGCAGAAGAAGCCATAGGATCCAATGGAACCTATGCCGCCAAACAAAGCGTTACGGCAACAAAAACCAGCACCCCATTAATCAAAACTCCTCAGTCTATTTCCGTTATTACGCAAGAAGAATTACAAACCAAACGCCCAGCCACCATTAAAAATGCGCTCAACTATACGCCGGGTGTAATGACAGGCAACAGCGGCAGTTCGAGCATATTTGATAGCGTCATGATCCGGGGATTCAATAACGTCAGCCAGAATATCTATTTGGACGGTTTGAAATTACAAGGGGATATGTATGCCGACAGCAAAGTGGATCCGTATTTTTTACAGCGGGTAGAAGTTTTGCGCGGTCCGGCCTCGGTGCTGTATGGCAAAAGTAACCCCGGCGGCGTTATTTCCAGCGTCAGCAAGCGTCCACAAAAGCAGCCATTGCATGAATTACAACTGCAGGCCGGCAACCATCACGAATGGAAAACCCAATTCGATTTCAGCGACGCTCTTGATGATGAAGAAGCATTGGCTTACCGCTTAACCGGTAATTATTACGAAGCGCACAGCCAGCAAAAGGGCGAGCGCGAAAAACGCTATGCCATTGCGCCTTCTTTGCTTTGGCAGCCGTCGGATAAAACATCGTTGTTATTTCAGCTGTCTTTGCAAAACGAGCCACGCACCGGTTATTACGGCTGGCTGCCAAGCGAAGGAACTTTGACTTCCGGCGAATTCGGCAAATTGTCTCCTTCGTTTAACGAGGGCGAGCCCAGCTATAACCGTTTCGAACGCCAGCAGCGCACGGTGGGCTATCAGCTTGATCATGCCTTCAACGATACCTGGTCCTTCCATCAGGCCGTCCGCTATCAGCATACCAAGGTCAACTGGCGCAGCATCTATGGCAACGGCCTGTGCAACCCAATGACCTGCATGGGAGTAGCCCCCCAGCAATACGGCACCACCTTGTCCCGCGCAACCATGGTCAGCGACGAGAGATTGAATGGGTTAACCACCGATACTCGGCTGGAAGGGAAATTGAACGCTGGCAGTTGGCGCCACACCCTGTTGATGGGGATCGACTATTCGCAGCTGCGCAACGATCTGCAAAACAAGATGGGCTCTGCCGCGCCGCTCAATCTGGTGAACCCGCAGTATGGCAACCATGATGTGCTTTATTTTGGCGACACCCATACGATTAACAAAAACCACCAGTTAGGCACTTATCTGCAGGATCAGGCCGAATGGCAGAACTGGGTATTCACGCTGGGTGGCCGCTTTGACCACAGCGTCGTAAAAACCCATGAAAGCAGTAATATGACGGGCGCGGAATCTTCATCCAGCATCACGGATAATGAATTCACCTGGCGTGGCGGCGTTAACTATGTTTTCAATAACGGCATCGCACCTTACGTGAGCTATAGCGAGTCATTTGAACCCAATAGCGGCAACAGTTTATCAGGCCAGGCTTTCAAACCTTCCCGAGGGAAGCAATATGAAGCAGGGATTAAATTCATCCCTGATAACGCACCGGTTTCTGCCTCTATCGCCGCATTCCAACTGACCAAAGACAATAATTTACGCCGTGATGCCCTTAACCCTTATTACAATGTGCAGGAAGGCAAAATCCGCTCTCGCGGGATTGAAATTGAAGGTAAGGCCGCACTCACCTATAACCTGAATTTAATCGCAAGCTATACCTATACTCATGCAGAGTTCCGCGATAACTCCGGTAATAATGGTCATACTCCAGCCATGGTGCCTAAACATATGGCTAATTTGTGGACCGATTACACCTTTAATCAAGGCTGGCTAAATGGGCTGAGCCTCGGCGGTGGCGCACGTTATGTGTCAAGCACCCCGGGTGACGATGGGAATAATTTCAAAGTCCCGAGCTATACGGTTTTTGATACCGCCATAAAGTATCAACTGGATGATATCCCCGGACTGGAAAACGCAGAAATTGCTTTAAACGTAAATAATCTTTTTGATAAGCACTATGTTTCCTCTTGCTTTACCAACAATACCTGTTCATGGGGTGCAGAACGGCAAATCCTCACCACATTAACCTTGCATTGGTAATAACAAATATTACAGCCCTATTCTTCCGAAATTATATTGAGCTACATGTCGTGCTTTAATTATGGCGTTTAATTTTCGCCACTCTATTTCTTGGCCAATCTTGGCCAAGAATCCTTATTTATATTCCTCAGGGGAGTTATTATGAGTAGTCATCAAACGGGGGCCGGTAAGCCTGGTCCTATCGGGCGACTGCTGCGGCCTATACGTGGGAGCCTTATTGTCGCCGGGGTACTGGCAGCTATCGGCACAATATTCACGCTGGTGCCGTTGGCGGGCATTGCCCATATTGCCGTCATTGTTTTGGGTCATCAGGAACAAACAGGAGCCGCTACTCCGTTGCTGGCGGCGGGTGGGATTGGCGACAGCGTCGTCGTCTGCCTGGTCAGTCTGTTTGTCGGCTTAATCATTGTCACCCTGGCCGAAGTGCTCGCACACCTGGCCGATAACCGCATTACCCATGGCCTGCGCATTACGGCGGCCCGGCGTCTGGCACAGGTGCCCTTGGGGTGGTTTAGCGACCGTGCCTCAGGCGAAGTGAAACAGGCGATGCAGGACGATATTGGCACTCTGCACGATCTCACCGCCCACTTTTTCACCACGCTGGGACGCACAATCGGCGCGATGCTGATCTCGGTTATCTACATGTTCGTCATGGACTGGCGGATGGCGATCGTCTCGATCATTCCTTTCTTCCTGTTCTTCTTCATTTTCGGCAGGGCTCAGAAAGCCGGAGCGCCCCATATGGGCGAGTTTGTTAAGGGGTTAGGCCGTATCAATAATGCCGTAGCCGAATTCGTTAACGGCATCCCGGTGATCAAGACCTTCAGCGGCGGCGGCAAAGCGCACAGCAGCTACCGTAAAGCGATCGCCTCCTTTACCCAGGTATTCACCCGTACCATGAGCCCGGTGATCAAGACCATCGCGCTGGCGAATGCCATCGTTGCTCCGGTGACCGTATTGGGGGTGGTGTTGGTTTTCGGTACCTTGTTTGTGGCACTGGGCTGGCTTGAACCGCTTAACGTCTTGCCGTTCGCCCTGGTCGCACCGGGTATTTCCGCCCCGCTGCTGCTAATGGGCTTTATTACCCACGGCCTGCGTAATGCCACAGGGGCGGCGGAACGCATACAATCGCTGCTGGACACGCCGATCCTCACGCAGCCGGAAGTGCAGCCAATGCTGAAAGACGCGGAGATCCGTTTCGAACAAACCGGTTATTCCTACAATAGTGACAGTCACGTGCTGGCAGACATCAACCTCAGCCTGAAACCCGGCAGCGTAACCGCCATCGTCGGCCCATCAGGCGCGGGCAAATCCACCCTGGCGCGCTTGCTGTTGCGCTTCTTCGATCCGACGCAGGGGCGCATCACGCTTGGCGGCGTCGATCTGCGCGAAATGAGCTCGACCAAGCTTTATCAACACATTGGTTTCGTGTTGCAGGAAGTGAAGCTGATCCACGCCAGCCTGCGAGAAAATATTGCGTTGGGTCGCCCCAATGCCAGCATGCAAGAAATCGAAGCCGCCGCCATGGCAGCCAATATTCACGATCATATCCTGAGCTTGCCACGGGGCTACGACTCGGTAGTCGGGGAGGATGCAAAACTCTCCGGGGGTGAACAGCAGCGCGTAAGCATTGCGCGCGCCGTGCTGTTGAACCCACCGATTTTGGTACTGGATGAAGCCACCGCCGCCGCTGATGCGGAGAACGAATACCTGATTCAGGAAGCCCTTTCCAACTTTGCCAAAAATCGCACGTTACTGGTGATTGCCCATCGGTTAGATACCATCATGCACGCCGATCATATCGTTGTGCTTGAGGACGGCACGATCCGCGAACAAGGCAACCATGCCGAGTTGTTGGCCGGCCAAGGCCGCTATGCTCGCCTCTGGGCTGCGGGGGGTTACGAAAACATGACGAAACAGGCGGATCAACCATGTTAAAAACATTTATGCAGTTGCTCGGCAACGATGCTCCCATATTCCGTCGTTATATCGGCATGGCCGCGCTTTACGGTGTGTGTTGCGGCCTGACGGTCACCACCTTGGTGCCTATTGTCGGCTATCTGCTGCAAGGTGAAGTCTACACGGCTGCCGGTTGGCTGATAGCGCTTTTCGCCGGCGTACTTTTGAGCTGGCTGTTGCGCAGGCGCGTCGATTTCGCCGGCATGAACGTAGGTTCATCGCTGTTACTGACCGCCCGTCAACGCATTGGCGACCATGTGGCTACCTTGCCTATCGGCTGGTTCACTCCTGATAATACGGCGCGACTCAGTCATGTGGTTTCTCAGGGGATGATGGATGTGGCGCAACTCCCGGCGCACCTTTTTACACCGATCGTCAGCGGTGTCGTCACGCCGCTGGTGCTGGTGATAGCGCTCTGCACCCTGCAGTGGCAAATGGGGCTGCTGGCGCTGGCGGCCCTCCCCCTGATTGCCGGTATTTTCCTGCTCTCAGCGCGGCTCGGTACCCAGGCTGACGAAGCCTTCAATCAGGCATCCGCCCACACCAGCCAACGTATGGTGGAGTTTGCTCAGGCGCAGTCCGTACTGCGTGCCTTCAATGGCGAAGGCGGCGGGACCCGTTTCCTCGAACAGGCCATCGATCGGCAGTATCAGTCAGGCAAGCGGCTTATTTATATCTCCACGGCCTCTGTGGTGCTCAACTCCTGGGTAGTGCAACTGGTGTTTGCCACCCTATTGGTCACCGGAGCCACGCTGCTGAGCCATTCTCAGGGGAACCTGCCGGCTATCGGTAGCGCCGTGGGGACGGTGATCGCCCTGATGCTGGTTAGCCGCTTTATCGACCCGTTGCTGGACGTTGCCAGTTATGGCGAAGCCCTGCGAAACGCCCGCGGCCAGTTAAATGCCGTCAGCGAAATTTTAGCCATTACCCCCTTGCCCGAACCTCAACAGGCGCAACGGCCACATGACGGCTCGCTGGAGCTGCGCGATGTTTCGTTCAGCTATTCGCCAGAACAGGCTGCCGTACTGCGCGGGGTCAGCTTTAAGGTTGAACCCGGCACCATGACCGCACTGGTTGGCGCATCCGGCTCGGGTAAAACCAGCCTGGTTCGTTTGATTGCGCGTTTCTTTGACGTCACCGGCGGGGCAGTGATGATTGGCGGAGCCGACGTACGCCAGATCCCTAACGAACAATTGACGGATCAGATCAGCCAGATTTTCCAAAATACCTACCTGTTCCAAGGCAGCATTGGCGAAAACATCCGTCTGGGTAAGCCGACGGCCAGCGATGAGGAAGTATTGATGGCCATCGAACAGGCCGGGGCGGCGGAAATCATCGAACGGCTGCCCCAGGGGCTGGATACCCCGGTAGGGGAAGGCGGCGCACGGCTTTCCGGCGGCGAGCGCCAGCGTATTTCTATCGCCCGCGCGCTGATTAAAGACGCCCCTGTTCTGCTGGTTGATGAAGCGACTGCGGCACTGGATCCCGAGAATCAAGCGATCATTGCCGACACCCTGGCACGGCTGCGCGGCAAGAAGACGTTGATTGTCATTGCACACCAGCTGTCGACGGTAGCGATGGCCGATCAAATTCTGGTACTGCAAGACGGCGAAATTTCTGAACGCGGCACCCATGCCCAGCTTGAAGCCCTGGGGGGACGCTACGCGCATTTCCTGACTCAGCGGCACAGAACCAAAGGTTGGCGTATTGCCTGACTGAAAACTGAAAAGGCTCCCACTGGGAGCCTTTTGTTTGGCTACGGCAAGAGCCGACCTAATCAGACGGCAGGCAGCTCAGCCAATGGCCAGCGCGGCCGTACCGAAACGCTCAGCTCCGGATTAGCGCCGCTTTTCAGCCGCACCATGCCTGCGTAAGCGATCATCGCACCGTTATCGGTGCAAAACTCCGGTCGGGCGTAAAACACTTCACCGCCGCGCTTATGCATCATTTCTGCCAGCTTGGTTCGCAGCGTACGGTTGGCGCTGACACCACCGGCCATCACCAGGCGCTTAAAGCCGGTTTGTTCCAGCGCGCGCTTGCATTTGATCGCCAGCGTATCCACCACCGCATCTTCAAACGCCCGGGCTATGTCAGCACGCGTCTGATCGTCATTGCCGTTGGAGCGAATGGTATTGGCGGCAAAGGTCTTCAGCCCGGAGAAGCTGAAATCCAGCCCTGGCCTGTCGGTCATCGGGCGTGGGAAGGTGAAACGCCCCGCCGTGCCCTGTTGCGCCATCTTCGACAGCATCGGCCCGCCAGGGTAGTCCAGCCCAAGCAGCTTGGCGGTTTTGTCGAAAGCTTCACCGGCCGCATCGTCGACCGATTCGCCCAGCAGTTCATATTCGCCGATACCGGTCACGCTGATCAGCTGCGTATGCCCGCCAGACACCAGCAGCGCGACAAACGGAAACGCCGGCGGGTTATCTTCCAGCATCGGCGCCAGCAGGTGGCCTTCCATATGATGCACCGGCACCGCCGGCACATTCCAGGCAAACGCCAGTGCGCGGCCAATGGTGGCTCCGACCAGCAGCGCCCCCACCAGGCCCGGCCCGGCGGTGTAGGCAACGCCGTCGATATCCGCCGCGGTCAGGTTCGCTTCCTTCAATGCCGCCTGAATCAACGGCACGGTTTTGCGCACGTGATCGCGGGAGGCCAGCTCCGGCACCACGCCGCCGTAGTCGGCATGCAGCTTCACCTGGCTGTACAATTGGTTGGCTAATAAACCGGCCTGATCGTCATACACTGCAATTCCGGTTTCATCGCAGGAGGTTTCTATGCCCAGTACTCGCATTACATTTCCCATCATTCACGTGCGGCCGCCAGTTTAGCACAATCGGGCCTGTTTACCGCCAGCGTGGCGCACGCTTGTCACCATTATTGGGCTATGTTGATGATTACAGCCACAAATGCCGATTTGATTAAAAACGAGCATTTTTTTCTGATTAGTCTATAATCAGCGCCCGATGCAAAATTGCGCATGTTTTACCAGGGTGGCCGCAGGTTTCAATTTGCTGTGGTGCTTTACAAAGCAGCATCCGTTGAAGTAAAATTCCGCACCATTTTGAAATTGCTGGCGCTTGGCCAGCAGCAAACCGAATTTTATTGAGGTGAGAGGCACATGCCTGTAATTAAAGTACGTGAAAACGAGCCATTTGACGTTGCTCTGCGTCGTTTCAAACGCTCTTGCGAAAAAGCGGGCGTTCTGGCTGAAGTTCGTCGTCGTGAGTTCTATGAAAAACCGACTACCGAACGTAAGCGCGCTAAAGCTTCTGCTGTGAAACGTCACGCGAAGAAACTGGCTCGCGAAAACGCACGCCGCACTCGTCTGTATTAATTCTTCGGGGGCAACCCCGCCGCGTGAATTTCTGATTTTAAAAATCGCGCAGACCGAGTAGTTGCATACGAAGGCCGTGCTTTCCGAAAGGAATGCGCGGCTTGTTCTCGTTTATAGGCTAGTAAAGTAAGGGCTTATGGCTGGACGAATTCCGCGCGTATTTATCAATGACTTGCTGGCTCGCACCGACATCGTCGATCTGATCGATGCCCGGGTAAAGCTCAAGAAGCAGGGCAAGAACTATCACGCGTGCTGTCCGTTCCACCACGAAAAAACGCCTTCATTTACGGTTAATGGCGAAAAGCAGTTTTACCACTGCTTTGGTTGTGGTGCGCACGGTAACGCCGTCGACTTTCTGATGAATTACGACAGGCTCGAGTTTGTCGAAACCATCGAAGAGCTGGCCACCATGCACGGACTGGAAGTGCCTTACGAGGCGGGTTCCGGACCGACGCAAATCGAACGCCATCAGCGTCAAAGCCTGTATCAACTGATGGAACAGCTCAGCGCGTTCTATCAACAGTCACTGCATCAGTCCTCCGGCACGCCGGCGCGCAATTATCTGCAACAGCGCGGGCTGAGTGACGACGTTATCCGTCATTTCGCCATCGGTTTCGCACCTGCCGGTTGGGATAACGCATTAAAGCGTTTTGGTCGTGACGCCGAGTCACGCCTGGCATTGAACGATGCAGGCATGCTGGTGACTAACGATCAAGGACGCTCGTACGATCGTTTCCGTGAGCGCGTAATGTTCCCTATCCGCGACAAACGCGGGCGAGTGATCGCCTTTGGCGGACGCGTATTGGGTGACGGCATGCCGAAATACCTGAACTCACCGGAAACCGAAGTTTTCCACAAAGGTCGTCAGCTGTACGGCCTGTATGAAGCGCAACAGAGCCACCCTACCCCGCAGCGATTGCTGGTAGTGGAAGGCTATATGGACGTGGTGGCGCTGGCGCAGTACGGCATCGATTATGCCGTCGCCTCGCTTGGCACCTCGACAACGGCCGAACATATTCAGCTGCTGTTCCGCGCCACCGACAACGTTGTCTGTTGCTATGACGGTGACAGAGCCGGTCGCGAAGCGGCATGGCGCGCACTGGAAACCGCGTTGCCCTATCTCAATGACGGGCGTCAACTGCGGTTTATGTTTTTGCCCGACGGCGAAGACCCGGACACATTGGTACGCAAAGAAGGCAAAGAGGCCTTCGAACAGCGAATGGAGCAGGCGCAGCCGCTTTCCACTTTCCTGTTCGAAACCCTGATGCCGCAGGTAGACCTGAGCAGCCCGGACGGCCGCGCCAAGCTGAGCACGCTGGCACTGCCGCTGATTACTCAGGTGCCGGGCGAAACGTTGCGCTTGTACCTGCGCCAACAGCTCGGCAGCAAGCTGGGTTTGCTGGACGACAGCCAGTTGGACAAGCTGATGCCCAAGCAAGCCGAAAATGCGAATACTTATCAGGCGCCCCAGCTAAAACGCACAACCATGCGTATACTGATAGGGTTACTGGTACAAAATCCGCAACTGGCTACACTTATCCCTTCGCTTGAGGGATTGGAGCAGACCAAACAGGCGGGTTTGCCGCTGTTTGTCGAGCTGGTGCAGACCTGTCTGGCTCAGCCAGGGCTGACAACCGGCCAACTGTTGGAGCAGTATCGCGACAACAAATTGAGCCAACAGCTTGAAACCTTGGCAACATGGAACCATATGATCGTTGAGGATATGGTTGAACAGACTTTTTTGGATACTTTAGCCAGCCTGTACGACTCGGTACTGGAACAGCGGCTGGAGACATTGATCGCACAGGCCAGAACCCATGGCCTCAGCCCGGAAGAACGTGAAGAAGTCCGTTCTTTGAATCAGGTGCTGGCGAAGAAAAACTGAATACCAAACGGCTTAAGTGCCGATAAATGCGAGGGCAGAGCCCTGCAATATGCCGCCACAGTGGGCCGCGGCAACAACAAAAACGCCCCAAATGCTATTGTTGGCGGTTTCGCCGACCGACACCAACCCAAATACTCTGAAGTGTGGATACCGTCTTATGGAGCAAAACCCGCAGTCACAGCTAAAGCTACTTGTCACCCGTGGTAAGGAGCAAGGCTATCTGACCTATGCTGAGGTCAATGACCATCTGCCGGAAGATATCGTCGACTCCGACCAGATCGAAGACATCATCCAGATGATTAACGACATGGGCATCCAGGTTCTGGAAGAAGCACCGGACGCCGACGACCTATTGCTTGCTGAAAACTCAAACAGCACGGACGAAGATGCGGAAGAAGCTGCCGCTCAGGTGTTGTCCAGCGTTGAGTCTGAAATCGGCCGTACCACTGACCCGGTGCGCATGTACATGCGCGAAATGGGGACCGTTGAACTGCTGACGCGCGAAGGCGAAATCGACATCGCCAAGCGTATTGAAGACGGCATCAACCAGGTGCAGTGCTCGGTTGCCGAGTACCCGGAAGCCATTACCTATTTGCTGGAACAATACGATCGCGTCGAAGCGGGCGAAGCTCGCCTGTCCGATCTGATCACCGGCTTCGTCGATCCTAATGCGGAAGAGGACATCGCCCCTACCGCTACCCACGTGGGTTCTGAGCTGTCTACCGAAGAGCAGAACGACGACGACGAAGAAGAAGATGAAGACGAAGAAGAAGACGACAACAGCATCGATCCTGAGCTGGCCCGTCAGAAATTCGCCGACCTGCGCGATCAGTACGAAGCGACTCGTGTCGTCATCAAAAAGAACGGCCGCAGCCACGCCAGCGCAGCAGAAGAAATTCTGAAGCTGTCTGAAGTGTTCAAGCAGTTCCGCTTGGTGCCAAAACAGTTCGACTTCCTGGTCAACAGCATGCGTACCATGATGGACCGCGTTCGTACTCAAGAACGTATCATCATGAAGCTGTGCGTTGAACAGTGCAAAATGCCGAAGAAAAACTTCGTCACTCTGTTCGCCGGCAACGAAACCAGCACCACCTGGTTCGAAGCGGCGCTGGCAATGGCCAAGCCATGGTCAGAGAAGCTGAAAGACGTCGCCGAAGACGTGCAACGCAGCCTGCAGAAACTGCGTCAGATCGAAGAAGAGACCGGCTTGACCATCGAGCAGGTGAAGGACATCAACCGCCGCATGTCTATCGGTGAAGCGAAAGCCCGCCGTGCGAAGAAAGAGATGGTTGAAGCGAACTTGCGTCTGGTTATTTCTATCGCCAAGAAATACACCAACCGCGGCCTGCAGTTCCTGGATCTGATCCAGGAAGGCAACATCGGTCTGATGAAAGCGGTAGACAAGTTTGAATACCGTCGTGGTTATAAGTTCTCGACTTACGCCACCTGGTGGATCCGTCAGGCTATCACCCGTTCTATCGCCGACCAGGCGCGTACCATCCGTATTCCGGTGCATATGATTGAGACCATCAACAAGCTCAACCGTATTTCGCGCCAGATGCTGCAAGAGATGGGCCGCGAACCGACGCCGGAAGAGCTTGCTGAACGCATGCTGATGCCGGAAGACAAAATCCGCAAAGTGCTGAAGATCGCCAAAGAGCCGATCTCCATGGAAACGCCGATCGGTGATGATGAAGATTCACATCTGGGCGATTTCATCGAGGATACCACCCTCGAGCTGCCGCTGGATTCTGCCACCTCGGAAAGCCTGCGCTCCGCAACGCACGACGTATTGGCCGGCCTCACCGCCCGTGAAGCGAAAGTGCTGCGTATGCGTTTCGGCATCGACATGAACACTGACCATACGCTGGAAGAAGTGGGCAAACAGTTCGACGTTACCCGTGAGCGTATTCGTCAGATCGAAGCCAAAGCACTGCGTAAACTGCGCCACCCAAGCCGTTCCGAAGTGCTGCGCAGCTTCCTGGACGACTAAGGTTCAGCTGTTGACAAAAAACCCCGGCTCGCCGGGGTTTTTTATTGCCTAAAACATGCTGTTGCCGCTGGCGGTTTTCTCCGGCACCGGTTGGGTCACGTCCCAGTGCTCCACGATTTTGCCTGCGTCATCAAGCCGGAAAATATCGATAATCGCGGCCGTCTTGCCCTTTTCTCGTCCGCTGGTCTCTACATGCAAAATCACATAGTTGCCGTCGACAAATGCCTGTTTGATTTCGCTGTGAGAATCGGGGTAACGCGCTTTGAGCAGCTCGACAAACTTGCGGAACCCTTCCACCCCATCCTGCGCATTGGGATTGTGCTGTTTGTACTCGTCACCAAGAAAGGGCCGTGCCGCGGCAAAATCCTTGTTATTTAGCCCCTGCTGATAAAACTCCAGCACGTTATTTTTGTTCTTCAGTTCCTGCACGCTGTTGCCCGCATGGGCAACGCCGCTTGCCAACAGCAGAGCGACCAATCCCGCTTTAATCATCGCTTTCATCCTGCAACTCCCTCTCAGATTATTTCAATGCCAGAAACAGCTCGCGATAACTCTCTGTAAGCTGCTCCAGCGTGGCACGATTCAATCCGCTGGGGTTCGGCAATACCCAAACCTCAGTTTTGCCGATCGTCATCTCCTGACGGCCCCAGGCCGCATTTTTTACCCCAAAGGCGCTGCTGAACGCCTGCTTGCCCAAAACAGCCAATGCGCGTGGCTGGTAGCGCAAGATTTTTTCTTTTAGCGCCTCGCCGCCGCTGAGCAATTCGTCACGCGTCACTTCGCTGGCCGCGACCGTTGGCCGTGCCACCAGCGCGGTGATGCCGCAGCCGGTATCCTGCAGCTGTTGCCACTGTTCGGGCGCCAGTTGACGTTCGGTAAAGCCGGCCTGATGCACCACCTTCCAGAAGCGGTTGCTGCCGTTGGCAAAAGGGTAGCCTTGGTGGGCGGAGGAGAGGCCGGGGTTGATGCCGCAAAACACCACCCGCAGGTTTGGCGCCAGGAGTTCCATAGGGGTCGGGAGTCCATTAAAGGGGATTTACAGCGGTTATCGCAAAATCCGCCAGTAATTACAACAGGCTAGAACTGCGCATAAAAGCAACATACGGATGGTTAACTGTAGACCTGCGTCGAAGGATTGCCGTATAATCTCGCCGCTTGGCCCCTTAGCTCAGTTGGTTAGAGCACGCGACTCATAATCGCTTGGTCACTGGTTCAAGTCCAGTAGGGGCCACCAAATTCAGAAGGGCTTAGACAGGAAACTGACTAAGTCCTTTTTTGTTTTGTGGTTTCAGAAAAAAATAATCGGCGAAATAGGCTTCAGACTTGCGCCAGATAAATCGCCAGAGAGTAACGCTCGTTCCACATCACTCTCTGGAGGTTAATTAACATTGAAATTCGCCATTTAAAAATGGGCGAACCATCTCCTTACTCAGGTGTATGCCGTACCTCTTTCCACACCTGCAAGGCGAGCAACAGCAGCGCCCCGGCCCCAAACACTAACAGTAACCAAAGCAGGCCTTTTTTCCACGCGCTGATAACCTCACTGGCATCCATCGCATTCAAACGCTCGTTTCCCCCCAGAATGACCCTGGATTGAAACCCCACCAATGGCAGCTCATTAACAGACACTGATTTTCGTAATGCAGCAGGGATCAACTCATCTAACGAGATAGCCTGATGCTGAGCCGCTTTATTTCCCCACGCCAGCAGGAAAGGAGGCGTTCCTTGAGCATTGAAAACTATCGTTTTTCTGTCTCGTTCCGCTACAACCTCTGGCATATGATCATTCCATTGTTGGTTGATCCCCTTCAAGCGGATGCCTTGCACCAACAAATCCTTCAGTGGGATCGCTTCAGCAGTGCGATCATTCACCGAGTAAACGACCCGCTTAACCAAAGGCTGCCAACGGTCATTCGCTTTACTACGGTATTCAATCTCAAGTGGTAATACAGTATTGCTTTGTGTAGGCCGCACGCTGATATTGTTAAGCGGTTGAGGATTTGACCAGGTATATTCAGCTTCGCTCGTCGAAATGGCTTTCGAGCTGAACGGCAAGGTGATCCTTTGTTGATCCGTTCGATGAGAAGCAGCAATCCCCTCCGCGGAAAGGATTTTCAGGCCCGGAGCCATTTGATCATCGTTGAACACCAATAATAAGTAACGAATTTGGGAATAATACCTGCCATTATCAAGATCAATAGTATTCAGCAACAGCCGATCGGTACTGGATACTAAATCCATCAAAGGCGCATCATCAACACCACTCATCCATTCATTTAAATCATGGCTGTACATAATGCTCACACGTGACTGCCAATTTTCAGGCTGACGCTCCCAGGTCAGCTTTAACTGGGTAAGGGATGGACTGCTACCATCGTACTGAGGCACCTCCAACAAATAGGCGTTACCCATTTGTTGGTCGCTATCAATCGGCAATATAATTTCTACCCCCCCGACCGATTTTAACGAAATTACCTCTTGCTCCAGCAGAGTCGTCTTTTTACTCTTCATCGGAAACAGCCTAAGAGAGTAAGTCTGACTGTCACTCTGAGTGATCGTATTCGCTGTCAGCGCAAACGCTACTGATTGCCCCTGGCTATTGAACACCCGAACGTCACGCATATCCGGCCACACCGTTTCGGTATAAACCGCCTCTGGCAGTTCAATTCGGAAAAACGGATCCCGACTTTCGGTCGTTAACGGCAAACCATATGCGAAATCTTGAGTTTTTTCGCTAATCGGGCTCTGTTGAGCCTGTGCCGTCCCGGCCAGGCAAAAAAAAACAAAAAATAACCGGCTAGTTATTTTTATATTCATACATTCCCTCGCTCACTATCCATATTGAATCCCTTCTTGTTCTTCGTTTTTGGGGGAAGTGGAGAAAAATATCCCACGATCAAAACCAGTATCGCTACACCGATAAACGAAACCGCACGAGCCAATCCCCCGTGCTGCGCACTGTCCACAAAGATCAGTTTAAGGATAACAACACCTAACAAACCGGCCCCACTGAACCACACCTCACGCCGTTGATGGCGAGTTGACCACAGCATAGTAATCAACGCAGCTAGCATCCAGATTAACGAGAACGATGTCTGAACCAGGTGAGAAGCCCAGAGTGCATCCCCCCGCCAGGCAATTTTTGCGTAAAAAGCCAATATCCGAAGCAGGATGCCATTGCCCCACCAAAACAAAACGGCAACGATAAATAGCAACAGTGCAAGCCTCATTCTGGAACGGTATTCGGGGAATTCCGTACGGACAAACATCCCTTGGGTAACCATTGCCAAAAACGCGAAACCAGCTCCTTCCTCTAATGGATTTAACAAAGGTAAATACAGCCAATCGGCACTAACACCATCAGACATGTTGCCTATAAATAAGAACAAGAGGGTTAATATGATTAGTGGGGCAAGGGCAATACCGCCATAAAGTCGCCGGTGTGCTACAAACGGCCAATATTGTCTGCGAAGCGCGCTATGTGTGGCCAAAATGATCAGTGAGATAACGCTCACCTGCAGGCCAAAACGCCATTCATCCATTCCCCATGGCAAACGCGCAGTACGCCAAAATACCTCATAACCCAGAGCTAACAACACCATCCAGAACAGCGAAAGATGCAAACCTTGCTCCAGATAAGGTAACCGCAAGGAACTGGCATCCCGTTTCAACAACCAATACGCCAATGGCAAGGCCATCAGCCATACAAGGTTTAACCAACCGGATGCCAACAATGAATCCCAAGACCTCATTTGGAAAAACAACGTGGCCAACATTGCTGGCCACAGCAGCCAGACGTTGTAGCCCAATTCAAACCACGCCATTCTTTGCGCCGCGTAACGCCAAGCCGCCACAGATAACGTCACTAATACCAATGCCAGGAGAGCAGTTTGATCGGCTACCAAGAGCAAGCGTGCGACAAAACCCAAAAGACAGACTAACCAGAGACAGATCCCTCCGAACAGGAAAATCCAGCTGATACTCGATCCGACTTCTGCTGCCGACTCCCATTCACGCCAAATAAATGCCACTACGAGCCAGGTGAAGGCTAATACAGCGAATACCAGGGTGAAGGACAGTGTCGACACGCCGGCATGACAAGCTACTACAGCAGAAGCCAACGCCAGTACCAATAATCCGGAACCACTGAGGCTTACGCGGATTTGCTGCTGCATACGGCCGAGCCATAGAATTCCAATCCCTTCCAAAGCCCAGGCCATTGATGTCCATTGCGCTGACAACGCTAGTGGGATAGCCAGTGTGGTAAACACACACCCCAACGCTAACCAAGAAATCGCCAACACCTTTCCTATAGATAAATGGCGTTTCAATGCAACCCAAGCCAGAAGCAAATATAATAAACCAAAGCCAAGCGCAGAAAATGCCGGGCCAAACTCCCACTGGCGAGTGATCCAATACTGAATACCAAAACCTATCAGCGGTGTGCCAAACAACAGCACACTATCAATAACCATCTCGTCTTTGTCAGATAATTTAGAGCGTAGGGCTAAAGCAAGGCAAAGCACGCCAAAAATCATAATATTGGCAATTAGGAGAAGTTGACACACCAGATAATATTCATGAGAGTAATGATTAACACCCCGAACCCCGGCAATGCCAAATGTGAAAATAAAACCCAGAAGGTTAAGCGGCCGCCACGACTGCCAAATGCTGATGGCTAAAATACCCAGTGAGAGCAACAAATAATAAGAGAATAGCGCGACATAATTTGCACTACCGGTGGAAAGCAGTAGAGGTGAAAGATAGCCACCAAAACTGGCAAGTATCGCTAGGCTAGGTGCGCGTTGTAATACAGCTAAACCCACGCTAGCAGCGCAGATGACCAACATCAGCCCAAACGCCAACATATGCGGCAAAAGCTGGTAAAGCCGAAATGCGCCAAACACGGTGATATAGAGGGTCCCAATGGCTCCCCCTTGCAAGATCAACGCATACAAGTTTCGTTTAAGACGTAGGCGCCAACCAAACCATAGTAGTATCCCGCTTGTGGCGGCTGCCCCTATCAGTCTGAACTCTATGGGTAACATGTCTCGTTCAACGGTGTATTTCAGCAAATAAGCCACCCCAAAGAACAGCAGCATGATCCCTAGTTTTGCTAGCGGATTACCTTGCATGAACCAAGTAAATAGTCCACCGAACAAACGGTCTTTTATCTCCTCATCGTTATCAACCTTAGGTTTTGACTCTATTGGCTTTGACTGAAGCCAAGCTGTGGTCTGAGCTTCAGACTCATCAAGGATCTGAATTGGCTTTGACTGAAGCCAGGATGCGGTCTGAGCTTCAGGTTCAATACGTTCCTGACCAGTCGGAAGAGATATTTTTTGTACTGCAATACCTACATCAGCAATGGCACCTGGAGTCTTCGGCATAACATAATCCGTTTTCTCCGCCGACACGGGGTGATTCAAAGGTGCACCGTCCGGTCGTAGGTGCTCAGTTTTGGCGCTTGTGAAGCAATCTACCTGCTGTCGTAGTTCGGTTACGGTGAGTGTCAGTTGCTCTATGTCATATTGGTTACGCTTGCCTCGTCCCAGCGATATAACCACCGAAATAGGCAAGACTATCAGACACAATAACAACGCCAATCCCGCGATAAAAACCAATCCATCCATGGCACGGCCTTTAACTTATCTATTGTGACAACACTCTTACATCAAAAAATGGCTCGCAACAACGGCTCGATAAAACTCTTGGCATGTAGATCAATATTTATTTTAATTAAGTATTATTTCATGCTCTGCTAGTACATATTTTTTGATCTATAAAACTTTATCAATTCGCTTCTCATTCAATACAACAACCAAGATGAGCAGAAATCACTATTCACATAAAGTAATGGATAAAAAACAGAGACACTAGAATAAAACTCACCTTTCAATTCCGTTTCACTCAATAATATCCCCAGCTAATACCATGCTAAAAATAAGATATGAACTTCATTGCCAATCGGAACCAAACAGCGGGCGGTGAGCTGGCGCCCAATACCGACATCGCCAATCTCAAAGCCCAGCGCCGGCATGCGGCGTTGGGCTTTGGCGAAACGGAGCGCGTGGTGTTCTATCGCAAAACGCTGGCTTAATCAGGCGGTGCCGCTCTGGCGTTGATGCGCTAGCTGTTCGGCACGCAGCAGGATTTCCTGCAGATCGTCCTCGTCGATATCAAACAGTTCGCCCTGCATCAGCGCCTCGTGCAGATCGGCGCGGGTGATAGACACCGCATCAATCGGCAGATTAGCCGGCTTCGCCTCGGTCGGCGCCAAAGGGTGCGGGTAGCGTCGCCCGGCCAGGTTATTGAAGACGATCGCCAGCAGCGCCAATAGCACCGAGTTCAGCAGCACCGGGTACAGCACAAAGCTATAGCCCAGTTGATGAATACCCGGGCCACCGAGAATGGCGGTCAGCGCCACCGCGCCACCGGGCGGGTGCAGGCAACGCAGCTTAAACATCAAGCCAATCGCCAGTGCGGCCGCCACCCCGCAAGCCAGCCCCGGGTCGGCAATCAGCAAACTGGTGCTGACCCCCACTGCCGCCGCCGACATATTGCCGCCCACGATCGACCAGGGCTGCGCCAACGGGCTATTCGGCACGCCAAACAGCAATACGGCCGATGCTCCCATCGGGGCGATAAACCACAGGTTTACCTCGCCCAGAACAAAATGGCTGATCCAGCCGGCAATCATCAGCCCCAGCCCGGCACCGACGCTGGAAAGCAAAATCTCTTTTTTGCCCACCGCCAATGGATGCGGCCACAAACGTGCGCACCCTACTTTCACTCTTTCCAACAACGGCATTTTCATGTTACTTCGTGCTGCCAAATTCAACTTAATGGCAACAAATATATCACAACGCCAGGCGTCGCCGCTCGCCGCGCTTTTCATTACGAAAATAACTTTCGGCTAACAGATTGATCTTTAGCCACTCCTCGTCAATTATCAAAGTTCGCCTCCCTTTGCCTTGAGGAAAACCCAATGTCTCAGCCGATTGCCGAACTCTATACCGACGCCGAATTTTTCAGCCCTTATGCCATGTCGGCGTTTATCACCCTGACGGAAAAAGGCATTCCCTTCACCGTGAAGCCGGTCGATTTGTCGCAGGGGAAAAACCATGAGCCGGCCTACGCGGCCCTGTCATTGACGCGCCGGGTGCCAACGCTGGTGGTCGGTGAGTTTCAGCTTTCGGAGTCCTCGGCGATTGATGAGTACCTGGATGAGATCCATCCAGCCCATCCGGTGTACCCACGCGATGTAAAACACCGTGCCAAAGCCCGCGAAGTTCAGGCATGGCTGCGCAGCGATCTGCTACAGCTACGCGCCGAGCGGCCGACCGAGGCAGTGTTCATTAACGGCAAGTTTCCTCCGCTGTCCAACGCCGCGCAGGGTGCCGCCAACAAGTTGATTGCCGCCGTCGAAAAGCTGCTGAGTCACGGCCAGGATAATCTGTTCAGGGAATGGTGCATTGCCGACACCGATTTGGCTTTGATGCTGAATCGGCTGGTAATACATGGCGATCCGGTATCGGAAAATATTCGCCACTACGCTCACAAACAGTGGCAACGGCCTTCCGTGCAGGCCTGGTTGGCGCTGCCAGAGAAAATGCGCGGGTGATAAAAAATCGGCGGCCACGACGCCGCCGTTCTCAACTGAGAAATAACATCACTTCTTGAGGGAAGGCAAATCACCATCCCGCGGGCAGATAGCCTAACAGCGACGCGATGGCATACACCGCGCTGGCCAGATACAGCAACACGATGCAGATCTGCAACAGCGGGTGGGTTATCCAGTTACACTGCCAACGTGGTGTCTGGTCGCCATGCTTGCGCGCCCCACGCAGGATCAGCATTGGCATAATCGACAAAATCACCCCGCTGAAAACCCCGGCGAAATAGAGCGCGTTAACGAATGACACCAACCCGCTGTAGGCCAGCGCGAACGGCGGCAGCACCACCAGCATCAGCACGCCGAAACGGCGTAGTGGCTGTTCGTCGTTGCCCAGCCTGAACTGGTCGAAAATATTGGTCAGGAAGCTGCCGCCGAGGCCCCAGTAAGAAGTCAGCATCGCGCACAGGGCAAAAATATTGGCGGAGAAGAAGGCCCACTGCCCTAACGCCTGGCCCCATGAAATGGTCGCCACGTCAGAAATGTTATTCAGCCCGCTGAGCGCAATCACCGACATCGGCACCGCCGCCAGCAGCACAAAGGTCACGGCCATTCCGACCATAATCGCCTTGGGCAGTTGTTCCGGCTTGTCCGAAAAACCGCGCGCCATTTCCGGCACGATATACTGCGCAGAGAAACAGAACACCACCACGTTGAATACCGGCACCATAAAGCGCCAGTCACCGTCCAGCAGGTTGCGCATCTGGGTGGTGTCTTTGAGCAGCGTGGCCGCCACCAGCGCACTCAGCATGACCACCATGCCGATGCTGATAAACTTCTCCCCGCGGCCAATCGCCTTTAATCCCAGGTACAAGACCCCCGCAGCGGGTACGAAAAACAGCAGGCTGCCTATCGCCGGGGAAATGCCGAACAGGGACTGCAACAGTTTGCCGCTGCCGCTCATGTAGGCGGTCAACGCCCCAATGCTGTTAACGCAAACCGAAGCAAACATCAGCCAGGCACCGATACCGCCGACATAACGTTTCGCCAGTCCGCTCAATTGCAGATGGGCACGGGTACGCAGGGTAGATTCAGCAACGTACAGCATGGTGATAGTGGTCAGACTGCCCACCAGCACCAGCCAAAACAACAGCGGCAGAAAACCGGCCTTGCTGGAGGCGTAGGCGATGGACAGCACGCCGGCGCCAATGTTGGTGCCGACAATCATCGCCACCCCTTCGAGGAAACTCAGTGATTTGGCGGGTGCAGGCGTTCGCACCCCGGCGGCAAGCGCCGGAGAAATAGAGATGTTTTCAGAAGACATGCAGCATCCTTTGGCTCCCGGCGGCGCTGGCCACCGGGGTTGGTTAATTTCCCAGGGGTTAACAGCTCACATCGATACACAGGTATTTCAGCTCCAGATATTCTTCAATCCCGTAACGCGATCCTTCACGTCCGAGCCCTGACTGCTTCACGCCGCCAAAAGGTGCCACTTCATTAGAAATCAGCCCGGTATTGATGCCAACCATGCCGTATTCCAACGCCTCCGGCACTCGCCATTGACGCGAGGCGCTCTGCGTGAACAGATAGGCGGCCAACCCGAACTCGGTATCGTTGGCCATGGCGATAGCTTCCGCCTCGTCATGGAAACGGAACAGCGGTGCCACCGGGCCAAAGGTTTCCTCTTTGGCGAAGCGCATTTTCTGCGTCACGCCAGTCACCACCGTAGGCTGGAAGAAGGTGCGACCCAGTTCGTGCGGCTGACCGCCGATAGCGATTTGCGCGCCCTTGATCAATGCATCGTCGATATGGCTCTGCACTTTTTCCACCGCATCCTGGTCAATCAACGGGCCCTGAGTGGTGCCCGCCTGACTGCCGTCACCGACCTTCAGTTGCTCGACCGCCACCACCAGCTTATCCACCAGCCGGTCATAGATACCGTCCTGCACGTAGATGCGGTTGGCGCAGACGCAGGTCTGGCCGCTATTGCGGAATTTGGAGGCCATAATGCCCGCCACGGCCGCGTCCAGATTGGCGTCGTCGAAAACGATCACCGGCGCATTGCCGCCCAGCTCCAGCGATAGCTTTTTGATGGTTGGCGCGCACTGCGCCATCAGAATGCGGCCGACCTCGGTCGAACCGGTAAAGCTCAACTTGCGCACCACCGGGCTGTCACACAATACTTTACCCACCTGAGCGGCATCGCCGGTCACGATCTGCAGCACCCCCGCCGGAATGCCGGCGTCCTGCGCCAGCTTGCCCAACGCCAGCGCGGTCAGCGGCGTTTGTTCGGCCGGTTTAACGATAATTGCGCAACCTGCCGCCAGCGCCGGCGCCACCTTGCGGGTGATCATCGCCGCCGGGAAGTTCCACGGAGTGATCGCCGCACAAACGCCGATGGGCTGTTTTACCACCACCAGACGTTGTGAAGCCTGCGGCGCTTGCAGTACCGCGCCGTCCACTCGCTTGGCTTCTTCAGCAAACCAGGTGATAAACGATGCGGCATAGGCCACTTCACCGCGCGCTTCCGCCAGCGATTTGCCCTGCTCCGCGGTCATCAACTGGGCCAGATCTTCCTGCGCCGCCAGCACCTTGTCGGCCCAGGTCAGCATCAGAGCGGAACGCTGTTTGGCGGTCAGTTGTTTCCAACCTTGCTGCGCAACCTGCGCAGCGTTAATCGCCTGTTGAGTTTCTTCGCCGCTGACTAACGGAATACTGGCCAGCTCAACGCCGGTCGCCGGATTGATGACCGCTTCACGTTTACCGCTCAGCGCATCGCACCACTCGCCGTTAATCAGGCACTGGCTGCGCAGCAGCTCGGGGTTATTCAATTTCATACCGGTCACTCCTTATTGAGCCAGCGCGCGGGAAAGAATGCCCAGCGCCTTGGTGAACTGGTCTTCAGGAATGGTCAGTGGATACAGGAAGCGGATCACGTTGCCGTTAACACCACAGCTCAGCAGCAGCAGGCCTTCTTCCAGCGCTTTCTGCTGCACCTGGCGGGTGATCTCGGCCGAGGGTTTGCCGGTCTTGGGATCGTTGAACTCCACCGCCACCATCGAACCCTGCGCACGAATATCCGCAATCGCCGGGCTGGTCTGACGAGCCTGCTGCAGCACTTCTACCAGATGCTGACCTAGGCGTTGAGAACGTTGGCATAGCTGCTCTTCTTCAATCACATCCAGCACCGCCAGCGCTGCCGCCACCGCCAGCGGGTTACCGGCATAGGTGCCACCCAGCCCGCCCGGTGCCGGGGCATCCATCACCTCTGCACGACCGGCTACGGCCGACAACGGCATGCCGCCCGCCAGGCTTTTCGCCATGGTGATCAGATCGGGTTTGACGTTGTAATGATCCATGGCAAACAGCTTGCCGGTACGGGCAAAACCAGTTTGCACTTCGTCCGCAATCAGCAAAATGCCATGTTCGTCGCACAAGGTGCGCAACGCCTGCATAAACTCGGCCGGTGCGACGTTGAAACCACCTTCACCTTGCACCGGCTCCAGCACGATGGCCGCAACCTGCTTGGGATCGATATCCGCTTTAAAGATACGCTCCAGGCTGTTCATCGCATCTTCGGTGGTCACGCCATACAGCGCATTCGGATACTGGCCGTGGAACACCGATCCCGGGAATGGCCCGAAGCCCAGTTTATAAGGCGCCACTTTGCCGGTCAGCGCCATGGTCATGTAGGTGCGGCCGTGGAAGCCGCCGCCGAAGGTGATCAGACCCGGACGGCCAGTGTGGGCGCGGGCAATTTTGACGGCGTTCTCTACCGCTTCCGCCCCCGTGGTGAAGAACGCGGTTTTACATGGCCCTTCGATCGGCGCACACTGGTTGATGCGTTCGGCCAGCGAAACGTAGCTTTCGTAAGGGACAATCTGGTAAGCGGTATGGGTGAAGGCCTTCAGCTGCTTCTCAATGGCAGCGATCACCTTCGGGTGGCGGTGTCCGGTATTCAACACGGCGATACCGGAGGCAAAATCGATAACTTCATTCCCTTCGACATCCCACAGCGTGGCGTTCTCGGCGCGTTCGGCGTAAAAGCCGCACATCACACCGACCCCACGTGGGGTGGCATCCTGACGACGTTGATTCAATTCTGCGTTTTTCATGTTGTTCTCTCCAGTCGGTAGTCGGTGCCAGCTATACGGTTTGTTCACATTCGTGAAACAATGACGTTTATTTACACAGGATGTGGCCCTATAATCGAGAGCCAGTTACGATTAATTGAGGGATCCAATTGCGCTCACTGAGTGGTGACCTGCTGTTGCAACGTCTTGGCGAACAGCCGGATGATAAGCTGCATAAGCGGCTGTATAATGCGATCCGCACCAGCATTTTGGACGGTAGCCTGCCGCCCTCCAGCCGCCTGCCCGCCTCACGGGATTTAGCCCAGGAGCTCAGCCTTTCTCGTAACACTGTATTAACCGTTTATGAACAACTCTTGGCGGAAGGATATGTCTTGGCGCGCGCCGGAAGCGGTACATTCGTCGCCGAAACCGTCCCGGACAGCTGTTTATCCACCGTCAGCGCGCCAGCAGGCAGTGACGGGGAACAGCGGCGGATTGAACTGTCAGCGCGCGGTGCCACCCTGCTGCACCACGCCAGCGCCAGCCCCAAACAGTGGGGCGCCTTTATCCCCGGCGTGCCTGACGTCAATGCTTTCCCACACCAGTTATTCAGCAAGATCCAGGCGCGTATCAGCCGTCGTCCGGCCCCGCAGAAGTTGACCTACAGCAACCAGGGCGGCAGTCCGGAGCTGCAGCATGCGCTGGTGGACTATCTGCGCGTAGCGCGCTCGGTACGCTGTTCGCCAGAGCAAATTCTGATTACCGAAGGCATCCATCAGGCGATAGATCTGGTGACGCGCATGCTGTGTAATCCGGGCAACGACGCATGGATTGAAGAACCGGGCTATTGGGGGATCCGCAATATCCTGCGGATGAACGACGTGAATATCTGCCCGTTGGCGGTGGATGAAGCCGGTATGGTGCCACCGGAACAGCCTACCGAGGCGCCGCGGCTGATTTTCGTCACGCCGTCGCACCAGTACCCATTGGGATCGGTGATGAGCCTGGCGCGTCGGCAACGGTTATTGGCCTTGGCGCGCAACGCCGGCAGCTGGATTGTTGAAGATGACTACGACAGCGAGTTTCGCTTTTCCGGTCAGCCGATCCCGGCGTTGCAGGGCTTGGAAGCCGACGCGCCGGTGATCTATATCGGCACCTTCAGCAAAACGCTGTATCCGGCGCTGCGACTGGGTTATGTGGTGTTGCCGAAACCGCTGATGGCGGCGCTGAAAACCGCACATGCAGAGCTGTATCGCGGCGGCCATTTGCTGATCCAGACCGCGCTGGCGCAGTTTATTCAGGAAGGCCACTACAGCGCACATATCCGTCGCATGCGCCTGCTGTATGCCCGGCGGCGCGCCTTCCTAACCGGTCTTATCGAGCAGCATCTGGGTAAGCAGGCCCTGAGTGAATTCAATAACAATGCCGGGCTGCACCTGATCCTCAACCTGCCGGACCAGGCGGACGATGTGGCGATTGCCGCCGCAGCCAATACACGTGGCGTACTGGTACGGCCGCTGTCGCGGTACTACATGTTGCCCAACCATCGCCGCGGCCTGCTGATGGGCTTTGCCTGCGTACCAGAAGAGCAGATGGCCGCCGCTTTTACCCTGCTGTTGGAGTGCATCCCCCCTGAAAACAGAAGGCGGCCCTAAGGCACGAATGAGCCTCATAAGCTCTGTAGGTGCCATTCCCCCGCCTGCCACTGCAAACGATGGGTCAATTTCAGCGCCTGCAGGAAGTTTTCATCATGAGAAACCACCAGCATCGCGCCGGGGAAGCTGGCCAGCGAAGCCTCGATTGCCAGTGACGACGCCAGATCCAAATGGTTAGTCGGCTCATCCAGCAACAACAACTGCGCCGGCTCTCGCCGCCACAGCATGCAGGCCAGCGCCGCCTTCAGTCGTTCGCCGCCGCTCAGCACCGCCATCGGCAACAGCACGCGTTCGGCGTTTAGCTGCAACTGCGCCAATTGACTGCGTACCGTACCCTCATTGAGCGGTGAGTCCTGCAGCCCCAGATGTTCAACCACAGACAGCGAAAGATCGAGCTGTGAAAGGGTTTGATCGAGGTAAGCCGTCGACAGTGGGCAGTGACAACTCCCCGCTTTGGCCGCCAACTGCCCCAGGATCACCTTCAGCAACGTGGATTTTCCGCAGCCGTTCGGGCCGGTCAGCGCCACGCGCATCGGGCCATCAATGCGAAAATTCAGCGGCGGCATGGTGATAAAAGGCAGTTCCAACTGTTCGAGTACCAGCACCTGTTTGCCCGCTACCACGGCGCTGCCCGGCAGGGTGAGCATCACCGGGCAGTCGTCTTCCACCCGCTGATAGGCATCGCGCACGGCGGCATCGAGGGCATCCTTCTGGTCCTGATGCTGCTTGCGCAGCGTGCCGAGGCTTTCTTTGGCCGCCGCTTTGTAGGCCACACGCTCAAAAGACGCGATATTGAGCGTATCGACGGTTTTCAGCGTTTGCGCAGACCGCCGTTGGCTGATGTCGTGTTCTTTCTGCTGCCGGGCCCGGGTGCGCCGCCGTTCCTGGCGCGCGTGTTCCAGCCCGGCTCGTGCGGCCTGCTGCTCCAAATCACGCTGTCGGCGATAGTCGTCGTAGTTACCGCCGTAGCTGTGCAATGCGCCCGGCGTCAGTTCGACAATGCGCTGCATACGCGCCAACAGCTGCCGATCGTGGCTGGCCACCAGCAAGCCACCACGCCACTGTTCCACCTGTTGATACAGCCAGTCGCGGCCCCGGCCGTCGAGATGGTTGGTCGGTTCGTCGAGCAACAAAAAATCCGCGTTGCTCAGTATCGCCCCACACAACGCGGCACGCATTCGTTCACCGCCGCTCAAATCGCTCACGGGGCGTTGCGCATCGAACGCCGGTAGCCCGGCGGCGACAAAGGCAGCCTGCAGACGATCGCGCAGATCCCACTGACCTTCCAAAAGATCGAGATCGTCCGCCAGCGGTTGCCCCTGCTCAAGGCGGGCCAATGCGGCAAATATCTCACCGTAGCCCAGCAGTTGGGCCAGCGTAGTCTGTGGGGAGAGCTCCGGCTGTTGCGCGACGTAAGCCAGCGATGCATGGGATTCAACATGTCCGCCACCGGGATGATCCAGTCCGGCGATCAAACGCAGCAAGCGCGTTTTGCCGACGCCATTGCGCCCAACCAGGCCGCAGCGTTGCTGATCGAAAGTCAAATCCAAGGGACCGAACAGCGTTTCGCCGTCAGCGAACTGGCAGATCAGGTGATGTAAAACAAAATGAGGGGATTGCGCAAAATGAGCCATAAGCACTCCTGAATGAAATCAAAATATCCCCACAAGGCACCGGTGTGCGCAACGTGGGACAAGATATCAGCAGGCGTGTGTGTTCATTTTCGGTGATGGCTCCGTAGAGAGAGGAAATTTATGACGAACAAATGCTAACCCATTTGTTGTTCACCATGCAAACAGAGGCACAGATTCATGACATCTATCACATTCAGCGCAACGCAGATTCCCAACGACAGAGACAACGGCTAGATTTATCTCATCCGACCACTTGAGGTCGCACATAATAATAACGACAGATCATACCCAATAGCTTTCACGCGGCAGCGAGGCAGCAAGTTCGCGAGTCTCCAGGAGCTTACTCAGGTAGGTGACTGGGGTGAGCGAATGCAGCCAACAACGCTGCAGCTTGAAAGATGAAGGGGATGAATGATGGAGACTGCAATGAGCAATTACCCACACCTGCTGGCGCCGCTGGATCTCGGCTTCACCACCCTGAAAAATCGGGTGCTGATGGGATCGATGCACACCGGCCTGGAAGAACTGCCGAATGGCCCCGAGCGCATGGCCGCTTTCTATGCCGAGCGCGCCGCAGCCGGCGTGGCGTTGATCGTCACCGGCGGCATCGCCCCCAATGAAAAAGGTGTGGTCTATCGCGGCGGTTCAACCCTGAGCCACCCGGAGCAGGTCGACCATCACCGCATCGTCACCGACGCCGTCCACAAGGCCGGCGGTAAAATTGCGCTGCAGATCCTGCATGCCGGTCGCTACAGCTACCAGCCGCAGCCGGTAGCCCCCTCCGCGCTACAGGCGCCGATCAATCCCTTTACCCCTACCGCACTGAGCGAAGCGGACATTCTGCAAACTATCGCAGACTTCGCGCAGTGCGCGACTTTGGCACAGCAGGCTGGCTACGACGGCGTCGAGGTGATGGGTTCCGAAGGCTATCTGATCAACCAGTTCCTGGTCGCACGCACCAACCAGCGTGATGATCAATGGGGCGGCAGCTTCAGCAACCGCATGCGTTTTGCCGTGGAGATCGTCCGGGCGGTACGCCAGGCGGTCGGCCACGAATTTATCCTGATTTACCGCCTTTCGATGCTCGATCTGGTTGAAGACGGCTCCAGTTGGCAGGAAATCGAACAGTTGGCGCTGGCCGTTGAGCAAGCCGGGGCCACTATTATCAACACCGGCATTGGCTGGCATGAGGCGCGTATCCCCACCATCGCCACCATGGTGCCACGAGCAGGATTCAGTTGGGTGACCCGCAATCTGATGGGCAAGGTACGCATTCCGCTGATCACGACCAACCGCATCAACGACCCGGCGGTAGCCGAGCAGGTCTTGGCCGACGGCTGCGCCGACATGGTATCAATGGCGCGTCCGTTCCTGGCCGACGCCGCTTTTGTGCAGAAAGCCGCCGAAGGGCGTGCCGATGAGATCAATACCTGCATTGGTTGTAACCAGGCTTGCCTCGACCAGATTTTTGAAGGCAAGCTCACCTCCTGCCTGGTGAACCCTCGAGCCTGTCGCGAAACCGAGATGCCGCTGGTGGCAACGGAGAAGCCGAAAAAGCTGGCGGTGATCGGAGCCGGGCCGGCCGGATTGGCCTTTGCCACCACCGCAGCCAGCCGCGGCCACCGGGTGACGCTGTTCGATGCCGCCGATCAGATTGGCGGCCAGTTCAATATCGCCAAGCAGATCCCCGGTAAAGAGGAGTTCCATGAAACGCTGCGTTATTTCCGTCGCCAATTGATGCTGCAAGAGGTCGATGTGAAGCTCGGCACCTGGGTGACGGCGGCCGATCTGGCGGAGTTCGACGAAGTGATCCTTGCCTGCGGTATTGTGCCGCGCACACCGGCAATCCCCGGCATCGACAACGCCAAAGTGTTGACCTATCTGGATGTGCTACGCGATAAAAAGCCGGTCGGCCAGCGCGTGGCGATTATCGGTGCCGGCGGCATCGGCTTCGATACCGCCGAATACCTCAGCCAACACGGGGTGTCGAGCAGTCTGGATCCGGCGGAATTTAACCGTGAATGGGGTATCGATGACCAGCTTAGCCAACGCGGCGGGCTGGCGGTGCAGGGGCCAGTGGTTGCCCGCCCTGCTCGGCAGATCTACCTGCTGCAACGCAAAACCAGCAAAGTAGGCGAAGGCCTGGGGAAAACCACCGGTTGGATCCACCGCACCAGCCTGGCGATGCGCGGTGTAAAAATGCTCAACAGCGTGAACTACCAACGCATTGATGATGAAGGCCTGCATATTTCACGCGCCGAACAGGAAAGCTGCCTACCGGTGGATACGGTGATTATCTGCGCCGGACAGGAACCCAGACGCGAACTGCAGCAACCGCTGCTGGAGATGGGAAAAACCGTGCATTTGATTGGGGGTGCGGACGTCGCCGCCGAGCTGGATGCCCGCCGCGCTATCGATCAGGGCACGCGGCTGGCAATGGCACTTTAATTCGCTAATCATGGAGGGGCGCATTCACCGCGCCCCTCGGTCAATCAGTAACGTGCGCCGGATTTCACCGCTCTGAGGATCACAAATTTCTTGTTGGATGCCACAACGGTGCAGTTGCCAAACAGGCGCTTCAGCTTATGGTGATAATCCAGATGACGGTTGCCGACGATGCGCAACTCGCCACCGACCTGTAGGCAACGCTTGGCGTCGCAGAACATCTGCCAGGCGGTGTGATCGGTGATCGCATGCTGTTGGTGGAACGGTGGGTTGCACAGTACCGCCTGCACGCTTTCACGCTCAATCCCCGCCAGTGAGTTGTTCACCTCAAACTGACAACGATCCAGATCCTGCGGCAGGTTGTGCTCTACGTTCAACTCGCTGGATGCCACCGCCATATAAGACTCATCGACAAACGTCACCTGAGCCTGCGGATTCTGCGCCAGTGCCGTCAGGCCAATCACGCCATTACCACAGCCGAGATCGACAATATGCCCTTCCAGATCCTTCGGCAGATGTTCCAGGAACAGGCGCGCGCCGATGTCCAGATTGCTGCGCGAGAACACGTTGGCATGGTTGTGGATAAGCCAATCCGTGCCGTCCAGCGTCCAGTTGGTGGTTTCCGGGGCCGCCGGCGGCACAATGTCCGTCACTTCGCAGTGGATCAGGCGCGCTTTCTTCCATGCCAGGCTGGTGCGCGTTGGGCCAAGCACCTTTTCAAACAGCTGCATGGTCGAGGTGTGAACGTCACGCGCCTTGGCTCCGGCGATAATGACCGTATCCGGCGCCACCACGTTGCGCAACGAGCGCAGTTGCTGTTCCAGCAGTGCCAGCGCTTTAGGAATGCGGATCAGCACCACTGCCGGTGATGCAGGCAGTTCGGCCAGGCTGTCCAGCAGCGTCACCTGCTCTGGATCCAGTTCATTGAGCTTCAGGTTATGGCGCGTTGCCAACTGACTCATGTAGGAATCGCTGATGCTGTAAGGCTGATGAGCGTGCAATGCGCAGGCCAGCGTGCCGAAGTTGTCGTTGAAAATCAGCACCGGACGATCGCCAATGTTTATATTTTCAAGCTGTTGCAGCAGATATTCGTCCGCCGCTTCCCACGCCTGCAGTTGGGTGGATTCTTCCTGTTGGGGATAACGTTCCAGCTCAAGTTGCTGTGTTCCCAGATCGAGTTGGCTCATTGCCCCTCCTGACTGATAAAATTTGGGCTGTTTATCCCCTAAAAACGTCCGGCAGTAAAATGTTTTTTCGGATAAATTGCGCATTAACTCGCATCGTGGAAAGCCAATCCCGCTTTTCACTCCTCAAAGCTATAGCATTCATTCCGCTTATTCTGAACTGGACAATTTTTAATCTGACTTGATGTAACTTTAAATGTTACACTCATTCACCCAATGGAATGGGGATGAAAATGATTTCATCGTTCCGAGACGGATACCTGGCGCAATTCTATAGGGAGGGTCGGCGCGATCGTTTGATCCCCTCGACCATTGAGCGCCAACTGGCCAGAAAACTCGATATGCTGGCTGCTGCGCAAAAAGAATGTGATTTACATAACCCGACCGGTAATTATTACAAACGTCTGTCCGGCCCCTTTCAAGGCTGGTCCAGCATGCGGGTGAATCTTCAATGGCGATTAATGTTTCAATGGCGCCACGATGCGGCTGAGCAGATTTATTTGGATCCGCACCAAGATACCTAGCAACGGAGAACCTATGTTAGAGACTACAAGCCGGAAACCCACTACGGTGGGGGAAGTGCTGCAAGAGGAGTATTTAACACCGCTGGGCATTGGGCAGGAGGATCTTGCAAAGGTCTTGGGTGTCACCCGTGCCACGGTAAATCGCTTGTGCAATGGACATCGTCGTCTAAGCGTTGCGGAAGCGAACTTGTTCGCCGATCTGTTCGAAACCACCGCCGATTTCTGGCTAAACCTGCAAGCGGCCCACGACCGTTGGGAAGCCCGACAGGCCAATGTACAGCGCGAGCGTCTGCGTCCGATTATGGAAATATTGGGGCGTAATATTACTCATGCGTGAAATCGAACTGACCTACCTGCAGGGCTACCCTGAACATCTGCAAAGCCAGGTGCAGCAGTTGATCGACCAACGACGCCTGGGGGATGTGCTGTTGCAGCGCTATCCGCAAGTGCATGACTGCACTACCGACAAGTCGCTTTATCAGTTTACCGTCGATCTGAAAAACCAGTATTTGCGCAACGCTCAACCGCTGAGCAAGGTGGCTTACGACGGTAAAATTCAGGTGATGAAACACGCGCTGGGCATGCACACCGCCATTTCCCGCGTGCAGGGCGGCAAACTGAAGGCCAAGGCGGAAATCCGCGTGGCGACGGTCTTCAAGCTGGCGCCTGAGCCGTTTTTGCGCATGATCGTGGTACATGAGTTGGCGCATCTGAAAGAGAAAGACCACAACAAGGCCTTCTACAGCCTGTGCTGCCATATGGAACCCAATTACCATCAGTTGGAGTTCGACACCCGGCTGTATCTGACCCACCTCTCCGTGTTTGGCGATCTGTATGCATAGCGAGATTCGCCTTCTGTAAATGCCGTGATAATCTGATTCTTTCTACCCTGTGCGACGCGTGAAGCGCATAGGGTACAGCGCCTGGGAACCGGAGATATCTATGATTCGCTTTGCCGTTGTGGGCACCAACTGGATTACGGAACGCTTTATCGACGCCGCGCACGAAAGCGGCAAGCTGAAATTGACCGCCGTCTATTCGCGCAGGCTGGAAAAAGCGCAGGAATTTGGCGCCAACTACCACGTCAGCCTGTTTTTCGATTCCCTTGAAGCATTGGCCCAATCTGATGCCATCGATGCGGTTTACATCGCCAGCCCCAACGCCCTTCACTGCCAACAATCGCTGCTGTTCCTCAGCCATAAAAAGCATGTGATTTGCGAAAAGCCGCTGGTGTCCAACCTGCGTGAAGCCGAAAAGCTGGTAGCCTGCGCGCGTGAAAATCAGGTGGTGCTGTTCGAAGCTTTCAAAAGCGCTCATCTGCCGAATTTCCTGGCCCTGCAACAGGCGTTGCCGCAAATCGGCAGGTTGCGCAAAGCCTTCCTCAACTACTGCCAATACTCGTCACGCTACCCGCGCTATCTGGCCGGCGAGAATCCGAACACCTTCAATCCGCAGTTTTCCAACGGCTCAATCATGGACATTGGCTATTACTGCCTGGCCAGCGCCGTAGCCCTGTTCGGCGAACCGAAATCGGTGATTGCCAGCGCGGCGCTGCTGGATACCGGTGTGGATGCCCACGGTACCGCTTGCCTCAACTACGGCGATTTCGACGTCACCCTCTCCCACTCCAAAGTCAGCAACTCGGACATTCCCAGTGAGATACAGGGCGAAGAAGGAACGCTGGTGATTGAGAAAATTTCTGAGTGTCAGGGCGTGGTGCTGACCCCACGCGGCGGCCATCGTCAGGATCTGACCCGTCCTCAGCACATCAATACCATGCTGTATGAGGCACAGGTGTTCGCCGATCTGGTGGAAAAACGACAGGTGGAACACCCGGGGCTGGAGAATTCACTGATTATCGCCCGCCTGCTGACCGAAATTCGCCGCCAGACAGGCGTGGTCTTCCCTGCCGACGGAGAGTGACATGAAACCCTTATTACTGATGCAAACCGGCGATGCCCCAGAGGTTATCCGCCGGGAAAAGGCCAACTTCGACGGCATGTTCTTACAACAGGGGAACATTGATGCCGATCGCGTGCAGATCGTGCACCTTCCCGCAGGCGAGCAGCCGCTGCCGCCGCAAAATTACGCCGGCGTGGTGATCACCGGTTCACCGGCGATGGTGACCGAACGGCTGCCGTGGAGCGAGCAAGCCGCCGAGTGGCTGCGCCAGGCGATGCAGATCCAACTGCCGATCTTCGGTGCCTGCTACGGGCACCAGCTGTTGGCCTATGCGCTTGGCGGTGAAGTCGGTTATCACCCGCAGGGTATGGAAGTCGGTACATTGGACGTCGAATTGCTGCCCGCCGCCGCCAACGACCGGCGAATGGCGATGTTACCGCCGCGCTTCAAGGCCAATCTGATCCACTCGCAGAGCGTGTTGACGCCCCCCGCCGGCGCAGTCGTGCTGGCCCGGTCGCAACAGGATGCCTATCAGATCCTCAGTTATGGCGATCGCGTGCTGACGACCCAGTTCCATCCGGAATTTAACGGCGCGGTAATGCACCAGTATCTGAGCTGGCTCGGTGAGCTGTATCCAGAGCAGCAGGCAGCGTATCAGCTTAAGCAACAGCAGGTTAGCGATACGCCGTTCAGTCGGCTGCTGCTGCAGGGATTTGTCGTCAGCCTCGGCGCGCAAAAAGCCCTGGCCGGGTAACTTAATAAACGTTGACCGCTGACATATTTTGCATTACTTTCTGCCGTGCAAAGGGGAGTAACTTCATTGCCGGTCAATCGTCATTACGATGCGCAAGCATCCGGTTACCGGGCAACATGATGTAACGGGCACGATCAGTGCACCTTCATCAACGTTGTAAGTGAGACCTTGCCGGAAGGCGAGGTTTGCTTGCAGCGTTCATAAGAGCGGCTAGCGTCTTCCGACGTTGGCCGTTTTTGTTTTTGAAGGATACCTCTGATGATGAATACCGTTGGCACACCTTGGTTATGGGGCAGCTTTGCCGCCATCATAGTTGTGATGCTCGCAATCGACTTACTGCTGCAAGGCCGCAAAGGCGCACACACCATGACGCTCAAGCAGGCCGCCAGTTGGTCGCTGGTGTGGGTCAGCCTCTCTTTGCTGTTCAACCTGGGCTTCTGGTACTACCTGAACCAAACCGCCGGGCGCGCCGTCGCCGACACCCAGGCGTTGGCCTTCCTCACCGGTTATCTGATCGAAAAAGCGTTGGCGGTCGATAACGTCTTCGTCTGGCTGATGCTGTTCAGCTACTTTTCCGTTCCGGCCAACCTGCAGCGTCGGGTGCTGATCTTTGGCGTACTGGGCGCGATCGTGCTGCGTACTATCATGATTTTCGCCGGCAGCTGGCTGGTGACCCAGTTCCAGTGGTTGCTGTACCTGTTCGGTGCGTTTCTGCTGTTTACCGGTATCAAGATGGCGCTGGCAAAAGAAGATGACTCGGCGATTGGTGACAAGCCGCTGGTGAAATGGCTGCGCAGCCACCTGCGTATGACCGACAACCTGGAAGGTGAACGTTTCTTCGTGCGCCGCAACGGCCTGCTGTTCGCTACGCCGCTGGTGCTGGTGCTGATCCTGGTCGAACTGAGTGACGTGATCTTTGCGGTCGATAGCATCCCGGCAATTTTCGCTGTGACCACGGATCCGTTTATCGTTCTGACCTCTAACCTGTTCGCCATCATGGGCCTGCGCGCCATGTACTTCTTGCTGGCTAACGTGGCAGAGCGCTTCTCGATGCTGAAATACGGCCTGTCGATTATCCTGATGTTTATCGGCGTCAAGATGTTGATTATCGACTTCTTCCATATCCCGATCGGCGTTTCGCTCGGCGTGGTGGCCGGTATCCTGACGTTAACGTTGGTGATCAACGCCTGGGTTAACCGTCGTAACGACCGTCTGGCCAATCATAAAGCACCATAATCTGTTAGTCGGGGCGGCTTGCCGCCCCGCGATTGTTTGGCAATTCCCCCCAAACGCCAAATGTTATTGCGATCACACAAATGTAATCAGTATGTTATAAAGAGTTGATCCGCGCTCAGAATTTCACCCTCTCCCCTTTCCAATACCCAGGCTTTACTGAATACTGATTCGGCAAACACACTTGGTTACAGATCCCTATAAAGTTGTCCGGTGGCGTTCCCATCGAGGTGACAAAGTCTGTACGCAACATCATCGGGAAAAAGCATTATGCAAAACTTACTACACAGGATCGTACAGGGCAGTCTGGTTAAACAAATCATGATCGGCCTGGTGGCCGGGATTATCGTGGCGTTAATCTCACCGGCAGCAGCTTCTGCGGTGGGCCTGCTTGGCGCCCTGTTCGTCGGGGCACTAAAAGCGGTAGCGCCGGTATTGGTGTTGGTGTTGGTCATGGCCTCAATCGCCAACCACAAGCACGGGCAAAAAACCAATATCCGCCCGATCCTGTTCCTCTACCTGCTGGGGACCTTCGCCGCGGCGCTGGTGGCGGTAGTGGTCAGCTTTATGTTCCCGTCCAACCTGGCGCTGGTGACCGGCAATGCGGATATCAACCCGCCGGGCGGCATTATTGAAGTGCTGAAAGGCCTGCTGATGAGCGTGGTCGCCAACCCGTTCCATGCGCTGATTAACGCCAACTATATCGGCATTCTGGCCTGGGCCGTGGGTCTGGGGCTGGCGCTGCGCCACGCCTCTGAAACCACCAAATCGCTGATTAACGATATGTCACATGCGGTCACCCTGGTGGTACGCGCGGTGATCCGCTGCGCTCCACTCGGTATTTTCGGTCTGGTGGCCTCGACGCTGGCGGATACCGGTTTCGGTGCGCTTTGGGGCTATGCGCAACTGCTGGTGGTGCTGATCGGCTGTATGCTGTTGGTGGCGCTGGTGCTGAACCCGCTGATCGTTTACTGGAAAATCCGTCGCAACCCTTACCCGCTGGTGTTTGCCTGCCTGCGCGAAAGCGGCGTGACCGCCTTCTTCACCCGCAGCTCAGCTGCCAACATCCCGGTGAATATGGAGCTGTGCAAAAAGCTGAATCTGAACGAAGACACCTATTCGGTTTCCATCCCGCTGGGTGCCACCATCAACATGGCTGGCGCCGCCATCACCATTACCGTGCTGACGCTGGCGGCGGTGCATACTCTGGGGATCCCGGTTGATGTGCCCACGGCGTTGCTGCTCAGCGTCGTCGCGGCTATCTGTGCCTGCGGCGCTTCCGGCGTGGCAGGCGGTTCACTGCTGCTGATCCCATTAGCCTGCAACATGTTCGGCATTCCGAACGACGTGGCAATGCAGGTGGTGGCAGTCGGCTTTATCATCGGCGTACTGCAAGACTCCGCCGAAACCGCGCTGAACTCCTCGACCGACGTGCTGTTCACCGCAGCCGCCTGTCAGGCGGAAGATCAGCGTTTAGCGGATGAAGACCCGCTGAAAGTGCGTTAATCCCCAAAATGTTCCAGAAGGCGCTCGTGATCGGGCGCCTTTTTTACGACTGTCGCCTTACAATGTCACTCCACTCTTAAAAATCGCCAACTCACGGAAATCATTGGTTTCGTTGCGTGCTGGCTGACCATTGGCAATCGCCACAATCAGATCGACAAACTGCTCCAGCAGACTTTCCATCGGGGTGCCGTGGATCAGTCGACCGGCATCGAAGTCGATCCAGTGCGGCTTCTTCGCCGCCAGTTCGCTGTTGGTTGCCAGCTTCACCGTCGGTACGAAACCGCCATAGGGCGTACCGCGCCCGGTGCTAAACAACACCATATGGCAGCCGGCACCGGCCAGCGCGCTGGTCGCTACCGCGTCATTGCCTGGCGCACTCAGCAGGTTTAAACCGGGTTGCCGCAGCCGTTCGCCATATTTGAGCACGTCCACCACCTGGCTGTGCCCGGCTTTCTGCGTGCAGCCGAGCGATTTCTCCTCCAGCGTAGTGATCCCACCGGCTTTGTTGCCCGGCGAAGGGTTTTCATAAATCGGCTGGTTATGGGCAATAAAATACTGTTTGAAATCGTTGACCATGCTGACGGTCTTGTCGAACGTCGCACGATCGCGGCAGCGGCTCATCAGGATCCTTTCGGCGCCAAACATCTCCGGCACTTCAGTCAGTACCGTCGTGCCGCCGTTAGCAATCAGATAGTCGGAAAAACGCCCCAACAGCGGATTGGCGGTGATGCCGGACAGCCCGTCAGACCCGCCGCACTCCAGCCCGAATTTCAATTCACTCAGCTTGCCCGGTTGACGGCGATCATCGCGCATCACCTGGTACAGCGCATGTAGCTGCTCCAACCCAGCCTCTACCTCATCGTCCTGTTGCTGACAGACCATAAAGCGCACCCGCTGATCATCAACCGCTCCCAAGGTACTGCGGAAAACATCCACCTGATTATTCTCGCACCCCAGGCCAATCACCAACACCGCGCCAGCATTGGGATGGCGCACCATGTTTTGCAGCATAGTGCGGGTGTTCTCATGATCTTGCCCCAGTTGGGAGCAGCCAAACGGATGACTGAACAGGTGCACGCCGTCGATCCCCTGCGCATCCTGGGTTTCCTTCAGGAAACGCTGCTGGATCTGTCGGGCAATGCCGTTGACACAGCCAACGGTCGGTATGATCCACAGCTCGTTGCGGACCCCTACTTCCCCACTGCTACGGCGATAAAGCTGCACTTCCCGATCCGCAGCCTGCGGCGGTAATACGGGAAATTGCGGCTGATACTGATAGCTGTCCAGGTCACTCAGGTTGGTTTTGGCATTTTGCGAGTGAATATGCACACCGGAAGCAATCGTCTCCAGTGCATGGCCGATCGGCAGGCCATATTTGATGATTGCCTCACCGGCGGCAATCGGCCGTAGCGCAAACTTATGCCCGCGCGCTACCGGCTGCGCAAGCCGAATTGCCGTGCCGTCCAGCATCAACGTTTCATCGGCCGCCAGATCGCGCAGTGCCACCGCGACATTATCCAGCGAATGAATTTTTACCATGCTTTGCATAAACCCACCTCGGGCAGCGGCTACGCCAGTTCAATGGCGAAATAGTTCTTGGCATTGTCGAAGCAGATGTTTTTCACCATCTCGCCCAGCAGCGCGATATCTGCCGGTGCCTCGCCGTCTGCCACCCAACGTCCCATCATCTGGCAAAGGATGCGGCGGAAGTATTCATGGCGGGTATAAGACAGGAAGCTACGACTGTCGGTCAGCATACCGACAAAGCGGCTCAACAAGCCGAGCTGCGCCAATTGCGTCATCTGACGTTGCATACCGTCTTTCTGATCGTTGAACCACCAGCCGGAACCGAACTGCATCTTGCCCGGCGTACCCTCTCCCTGGAAGTTACCGACCATGGTGGCGATCACTTCATTGTCACGCGGGTTGAGGCAGTACAGGATGGTCTTCGGCAGGCCCCCCTGACGCGCCTGGGCATCCAGCAGGCGTGAAAGTGGCTCCGCCAGCGGTCGGTCATTTATCGAATCAAAGCCGATATCCGGGCCGACGCTGGCCAGCATGCGGCTGTTATTATTGCGCAGCGCGCCGATGTGATATTGCTGCACCCATTCACGGCGTTGATATTCTGCCGCCAGGAACAGCAGCACCGCACTTTTGAATTGGGCGCTCTGCTCTGGCGCAGGTAACTTGCCGCTCAGGCGCGCCGTTAAAATCGCATCCAGTGCAGCTTCATCCGCCTCTCCATAAACCACCACGTCCAACGCATGGTCAGCCACCTTGCAGCCATGGGCGGCAAAATGATCCATGCGCTTTTTCAACGCGTCACACAGCGCGCTGAATCGACCGATATGAATATCGGCTGCCGCTTCCAGCTTTTGCAGATAGTCATTGAAGCCCGGCGCATCGATATTAAACACCTTGTCCGGTCGCCAACTTGGCAACACCTTGATATCGAAACTGCTGTCGGCGGCAATGGCTTTATGGTGGCGCAGATCGTCGACAGGATCGTCAGTGGTGCCGACCATCTTCACATTCATCTGCTGCATGATGCCGCGCGCCCTGAAATCGTCCTGCGCCAGCAGGGCATTGCCGCGCTGCCAGATATCGTCCGCCGTCGCCGGGGAAAGCAGCGTGTCGGTGATACCGAACGGACGACGCAGCTCCAGGTGAGTCCAGTGATAAAGTGGGTTACCCAGGGTATGCGGTACGGTGGCAGCCCAGGCATCGAATTTTTCACGATCGCCGGCATCGCCGGTACACAGCCGTTCTGCCACCCCGTTGGTGCGCATCGCCCGCCATTTGTAGTGGTCACCCTTAAGCCAGATTTCGTATAAATTTTTAAAACGGGTGTTCTCGGCGATCTGTTCCGGTGGCAGATGACAGTGATAGTCAAAGATCGGTTGCTCCGCCGCATAGTCATGATACAAACGCCGGGCGAATTCGCTGCCCAGCAAGAAATCTTCGTTTAAAAACGTCGCCATAGCTGGCTCCTCACCTTGCTTGCCGTTCGACACAGTGTTCAATGCGACAAAGTTATCACACCAATTTTATTGGGCGTCCAGCAAAATATCGCCTTCAGCCAGGGTGCCATGACCCAGAAAAGGCCGTTTACCGGCATTTTTGCGGTCAGATAGCGCCTAAACAGCCCAATCATGCGGCAAACAGTATTGCCGAATTGAAAAATGGCTTTTGTGATATCACTCAACTTTTAAATCTGTATGACAAGTTATTGTCTCGCCACCCAGTCGTGCTTGCGGCGGGAATACGCCGGTCATGAACAGGCCGGCGCAAATCAACGATAAAGGGATAACCCCTTAAAACGCTGACGCCGACAGGGCGCCGCCAATTCAAGACTGGGAGATATTTCGGATGCGTAAAATTAAAGGGTTACGCTGGTACATGATCGGGCTGGTGACCATCGGCACCGTGCTGGGTTACCTGACGCGTAACGCCATCGCCGTCGCCGCGCCCACGCTGGAAGACACCTTACACATCACCACGCAGCAGTATTCTTACATCGTTGCGGCCTATTCTGCCTGCTATACCCTGATGCAACCGGTGGCGGGATATGTGCTGGACGTCTTGGGTACCAAGGTCGGATACGCCATGTTCGCCATCCTGTGGGCGCTGTTTTGCATGGGCACGGCTCTGGCCAACAGTTGGGGCGGGCTGGCATTGGCGCGCGGGGCTGTGGGCATGGCGGAGGCGGCAATGATCCCCGCCGGGCTGAAGGCCAGCAGTGAGTGGTTCCCGGCCAAAGAACGTTCCATCGCCGTGGGTTACTTCAACGTCGGCTCGTCAATAGGCGGCATGCTGGCGCCACCGCTGGTGGTCTGGGCAATCGTCGCGCACAGTTGGGAAATGGCGTTCATCATCACCGGCGTGCTGAGCCTGATCTGGGCTGTCTGCTGGCTGATTTTCTATAAACACCCGAAAGACCAGAAGAAGCTCAGCGACGAAGAGCGCGAGTACATTCTGGGTGGGCAGGAAGCACAGCACCAAACCGGCAATGCCAAGAAAATGTCCGCCTGGCAGATTGTTCGCAACCGCCAGTTCTGGGGCATCGCGCTGCCGCGCTTTCTGGCAGAACCGGCCTGGGGCACCTTCAATGCCTGGATCCCGTTATTCATGTTCAAAGCCTACGGCTTCAACCTGAAAGAGATCGCCATGTTCGCCTGGATGCCGATGCTGTTCGCCGATCTGGGCTGTATCGTCGGCGGTTACCTGCCACCGTTTTTCCAGAAACACTTTAAAGTGAACCTGATTGTTTCACGTAAGCTGGTGGTTACCTTGGGTGCCGTGCTGATGATTGGCCCTGGTATGATAGGCCTGTTTACCAGCCCCTATGCGGCTATTGCACTGCTGTGCGTCGGTGGCTTTGCCCATCAGGCGCTGTCTGGTGCACTGATTACCCTGTCTTCTGACGTCTTCGGTCGCAACGAGGTGGCCACCGCCAACGGCCTGACCGGCATGGCGGCCTGGACCGCCAGCACCCTGTTTGCCCTGGTGGTCGGCGCCCTGGCGGACACCCTGGGCTTCAGCCCACTGTTTGCCGCACTGTCGGTATTCGATATTCTCGGCGCCATCGTTATCTGGACCGTCCTGCAAAATCGCCCCGCTACGCAATCCGAAGAGGCAGTATTGGAACCCTCCCCCGCGCGCCATTAACCCCGCAGCCCGGCCATCGCGCCGGGCGCTCCCCGGAGCCCACTGGCAGCTCTGCCGGATAAGTGGTATAACAAATCCATGGCCATGCGCCCCTCCCTATCCAAAGAGCATTCACTATGGAATTCACTGAAACCAGACGCCTGTATCAGCAACTGGCCGCCGAGCTTAAACAGCGTATCGAAAGCGGCCGATACCCGGTGGGCGATAAGCTGCCGGCCGAGCGCTACATTGCCGAAGAGATGAACGTCAGCCGTACCGTGGTACGCGAAGCGATCATCATGCTGGAAGTGGAAGGCTACGTCGACGTACGCAAAGGCTCCGGGATCCACGTGATGTCCAACCAGCAAAAGCATCTGGTAGTGCCGGGCGACAGCATTGAATTTGCCACCGCCGGGCCGTTCGAGCTGCTGCAGGCACGCCAACTGATTGAGAGCAACATCGCCGAATTCGCCGCGACCCAGGTTACCAAGCAGGACATCGTCCAACTGATGGAGATCCAGGAACAGGCGCGCAAGGAAGATCGCTTCCGCGACTCGCAGTGGGATCTGAAATTCCACGTGCAGGTGGCGCTGGCCACTCAGAACACCGCCATGGCCACCATCGTGGAAAAAATGTGGGTTCAGCGGGTGAATAACCCTTATTGGATCAAGCTGCATGAGCATATCGACGATCGCTCCATCGCCAGCTGGTGCGACGACCACGATCAGATCCTCAAGGCATTGATACGTAAAGATCCTTACGCCGCCAAGCTGGCCATGTGGCAACACCTGGAAAACACCAAGCAGATGCTGTTCAACGCCACCAGCGACGATTTTGAATATAATGCCGACCGCTACCTGTTCGCCGATAATCCGGTAGTGCATCTCGATGGCGTAGCCGCCGAAAATAAATAGCCCAGGCGGTCAAAAATCGTCGGGTTATGTCAGGTATTGTAAAATCCGCTGAATCGATGCCTGAACGGCGATTTGCCGTGTAGTATTTCACCGCTGGCAACGTAGATTTCCCTGTTGCCAATCGTGCTATTTTGGTAAAGTTGAGCCACTTTTTTACCCTCTGCTACGGGGCGGGACGCGAATACATGCGCTGGTTGTTTGCCATGCTTATTGCTCTTTTTTGCTGGACCGGTTCGGTCTCCGGCCAAAAGCTATGCGCGGCACCTTCCAAAGCAACCCCTACATCGCTGAGCAGTTTACCCTCGCTCTCCGATCCGCTGCTTTCCCCTTACGACCAGGTTTATCGGTCACCGGCAGAGCTGCAGCGAAAAAAGCCGGGTAAATTGCCGTTGTTATTGCCGCGGTTGCATTCCTTCTCCGGCTCGCTGTCGACCTGCGCCCAATTACCGCCGGTCTATACCCTGGCCGCAGAGCTGGGCCACCGCACCAAACTCCCGCGCCAGAACTCACCTGCGCTCAACCGGCTTGCCCAGATCAACTGGACGCTGCACACCCCGCAGCAGCAAAACAGGCTAGGCGGCTGGAAAGAAAGTAATATGCTTTACCGTGGCACGCTGACTTACCACTCATGACCGGTGTCGCACCGACTAGAATCTACTAAAAAGCAACGCCGTTTCATCATTATCAGCAGCCAGCATCGCCCGCGCGCTTTCGGCCCACACTCGATCAGCCGCTGAAATAAAATAAACAATGACGTTTTAGGAACACCGGATGGACATCATTAAAGAACTGTTACATGCCTTATGGCAGCAGGATTTTGAGACGCTGGCAAACCCTTCGCTGGTCTGGACCCTCTACGTGCTGCTGTTTATGATCCTGTTTTTGGAAAACGGTCTGCTGCCGGCAGCCTTTCTGCCAGGGGATAGCCTGTTGATCCTGGTCGGCGTCCTGATCGCCAAAGGCACCATGAATTTCCCGCTCACCATCCTGATCCTGACCGTCGCCGCCAGCCTGGGGTGCTGGGTCAGCTACATACAGGGCAAGTGGCTCGGCAATACCCGAACGGTACAGGGCTGGCTGTCGCATCTGCCGGCTCACTATCATCAACGGGCTCACCAGCTGTTCCACCGCCACGGGCTTTCGGCCCTGCTGGTCGGTCGTTTCCTGGCGTTTGTCCGCACTCTGCTGCCGACCATTGCCGGCCTGTCTGGCCTGAGCAATGCCCGCTTCCAGTTCTTTAACTGGATGAGCGGCCTGCTGTGGGTCGTGATCCTCACCTCGCTGGGCTTTGCGCTGGGCAAAACACCGGTCTTCCGCAAGTATGAAGATCAACTGATGTTCTGCCTGATGCTGTTGCCGTTGGTGCTGCTGGTCGTCGGGCTGGTCGGCTCGCTGATCGTCTTGTGGCGCAAGAAACGCGCCGATAGCCAGGACCAGGGGAAAGGGGCGTGATGATCAAGCGCCCGCGCTGGCAATATGTTTTGCTGATTGCGCTCGCTTTGCTGGCACTCGCCACGCTGTTGGTGCCCTGCATGGTGCGAACCGAAAGCGAGCTACGCATTCGCGCAGGGCAGCAAGGCCTTTCGCTGCCTGACGGTTTTTATGTCTATCAACGGCTGGATCAACGCGGTATTCGCATCAAAAGCATTACTCCGGAAGGCGACGGTCTGGTGATCCGCCTGGACTCGCCGGAACAGCAGTTGCTGGCGCGCGAGGCCTTGCAAACCATTCTGCCGCCGGGGTACATCATTGCCCTGAGCGAATCCCCAGTACCTACCCATTGGGTACGTGAATTTGCACGCTCTCCCCTTAATCTGGGATAATACCCTTTCATATGAAAGGGTTTCCTTTCATAACACCGCCCTGTTCAATTAAGCATCAATCACCACCGAACTGTGGCGGATTCTTTGGGGTCTTCACGATTTATGGCTATGCTCAAAGTTAGCGTCAGTCAGCTACGTAAGACTCCTGTCGCACTGCCTCTGTCGGCAGTCAGGAAAGCGGATACGTGACAACGCATCCCAATAACAAGGAATTGATAGCATGAAATTACGCCAATCTATGTTACTGGCTCTCCCATTCTTCGTCTTCCCGGCCCTGTCATTTGCGGCTGAGGGCGGCTGTGCCGCCAAAGCACAAGAGATTCAAAAACAGATCGATTACGCCACCCAGCACGGCAATACTCACCGCGTCGCCGGGTTGCTAAAGGCGCTGAGCGAAGTGCAGACAAATTGCACCGAAGCTGGCCTGCAGGCCGATCGCCAGAAAAAAATCGATGAGAAACAAAGCAAGGTAGCCGAACGTCAGCAGGAGCTGAAAGAAGCCCAGCAGACCGGCAATCTGGACAAAGTGGCCAAGAAACAGAAAAAGCTGGCTGAAGCTCAAGCCGAGCTTAAGCAAGCCCAAGCGGAATAATTTTTTTACACTAGCGGATTTATCGCTGAGAGCCGCACCAAGCGGGATTTTTACCGTATTTGAAATGGATGCTTAGTGATATCAACTACTCATCCCCCCTTTGCTCCGGCGAAAAAATCCGCTATGTTAAAAGTCTGTCTCAGTTAACGTTAAGGAATTATCACATGGCACATGATTCAAATGCAGAAAACTTACGCGCTGAACTTAAATCCTTAGCCGATACGCTGGAAGAAGTGTTGAACTCTTCCACCGATAAGCCAAAAGCCGAACTGGAAAAGCTGCGCTCCAAAGCTGAAGGCGCACTGAAGGATACCCGTGCTCGCCTGAGCGATGCCGGGGACAAACTGGCTTCTCAAACCAAACAGATCGCCGGCCAGGCGGACGAATATGTTCGTGATAATCCGTGGACTGGTATCGGTATCGGCGCCGCTGTCGGTGTGGTTCTGGGCGTTCTGTTAGCTCGCCGCTAATTATGGCTGAACAACAACCGCAAGTTCGTGCACAGGGCCCCGCCAAGGGGGTCCTGGATGTCGCCCAGCGCATCATTACTATTCTGGTCGGTATGGTGGAGACCCGTGTCCGTCTGGCAGTGGTCGAGTTGGAAGAGGAGAAAGCTAACCTCATTCAGTTGCTGATCATGGCCGGCATGACGCTGTTGTTCACCGCATTTGGCCTGATGAGCCTGTTGATCCTGATTTTCTGGGCCATCGATCCTATCTACCGCCTGATGGCGTTAGGGGCCACTACCGGGGTGCTGCTGTTCCTGGCCGTGTTCGGTGCTATTTGGACACTGGTCAAGGCTCGCCGCTCCACGTTGCTGGGTGCCACGCGCAAACAATTGGAGATCGACCGTTCCGAGCTGGAGGACGAAAAATGAATCGTCGCCGCTATCTGGAATGGAGAAAAGAGAAGCTCATCCGCAAGATCCAGCAGCAAAGGCTGGATCTTGCGGAAAACAAAACCCTGTGGTTGGAAAAGACCGAGCGTATCGATCGCGGCTGGCAAACGGTTTTCGGCTTGCGTAAATACCTGGTGGTCGGCTCCAGCGTGATGGCCATCTACGGTATACGCCATCCGAGCAAGCTGATTCGCTGGTCTCGTCGCGCTTTTGGTGTCTTTGGCACTATCCGTTTGATCCAGAAAACCTTTTCCAACAAATAACCTTTCGCAGTTCCTTCAATTCTTCCGTTGTTAAGCCCGCCTTTTCGCAGAAAATTCCCTTTTCTGTCGGTAAAGGCTGGGCAACATTCTGATTCCCCTCTCTTTGTTAGCAGGCTAAAGATTCAGTTTTTTTGAAAAAATACGACAGTTTTACTTGCTAACAAAGCGTACGCTTCCCGATTAACATTCACTCCATCGACACGAGACGGGCCGCACGGGGCTAAATACCCGGCATACCGCCCACCGACATGAAAACGCCAAGACTGGCAAACAAAAATCACTTTGGAGTAAATGATGAAAAAATTAGAAGATACAGGTTTGCTGGTTGCGCGTATTTTGATGACAATCCTGTTTATCGTGGCAGGCTACGGCAAAATGGGCGATGCCTATGCAGGAACCCAACAGTACATGCAATCGATGGGCGTGCCTGGCTTCTTGTTGCCGCTGACTATCCTGCTGGAATTTGGCGGCGGTCTGGCAATCATGTTCGGTTTCCTGACTCGTACCGTAGCGCTGTTCACCGCCGGTTTTACTGTGCTGACCGCGTTATTGTTCCATACTAACTTTGCGGAAGGCGTAAACCAGCTGATGTTCATGAAGAACCTGGCCATCGCCGGCGGCTTCCTGGTACTGGCTGTTGCCGGCCCGGGCGGTTTCAGTATCGACCGTTTGCTGAACAAGAAGTGGTAAGTTTTTAATAGTGACACGGGGCCCGGTAAGCGGGCCCTTCTGCTTTTTCACTCGGGCACGAAGGAGATTCCCATGGGACAACTCGTCGATGGCGTTTGGCAAGACATCTGGTATGACACCTCATCTACCGGAGGCCGTTTCAAACGCTCAACCTCTCAGTTCCGCAACTGGGTGACCGCCGACGGCCAGCCGGGCGAACACGGCGTCGGAGGTTTTAAAGCGGAGAAAGATCGTTATCACCTGTACGTTTCACTTGCCTGCCCTTGGGCGCACCGCACTCTGCTGATGCGTAAATTGAAAGGGCTGGAGCAGATCATTCCTGTTTCGGTGGTACATCCGCTGATGCTGGAAAACGGCTGGACCTTCGGCACCGATTTCCCTGAAGCGACCGGCGATGATCTCTATCACTCAGACTTCCTCTACCAGCTTTACCTGCGCGCCGACCCGCACTACACCGGTCGTGTGACTGTTCCGGTGCTGTGGGACAAGCAGCAGCAAACCATCGTCAGCAATGAATCCGCCGATATCATTCGCATGTTCAACAGCGCATTCGATGGCGTTGGCGCACGCGCCGGCGATTATTATCCTGCAGAGCTACGCGGGAAAATTGATGAGCTGAACGGCTGGATTTACGACCTGGTGAACAACGGAGTGTATAAGGCCGGTTTTGCCACCAGCCAGGAGGCCTATGACGAAGCGGTACACGGGGTATTCGACGCCCTGGCACGGCTGGAGCAAATTCTGGGACAACAGCGTTATCTGACGGGCGATCGCCTGACTGAGGCTGACCTGCGCCTGTGGACCACGTTGATACGCTTCGATCCGGTGTATGTTACCCACTTTAAGTGCGACAAACACCGCATCAGCGATTACCTCAACCTGTACGGCTTCCTGCGTGATATCTACCAGATGCCAGGCATTGCCGAAACGGTCAGTTTGCCGCACATCCGCAATCACTATTATCGCAGCCACGCCACCATCAATCCGCACGGCATCATTTCGATTGGGCCGGCGCAGGATCTCGACGAACCACACGGTCGCGACACGCGTTTCGGTTAACGACAAGCTCCCCTTTGCCTGCGGCAAGGGGGAGCGCTTACTGACGCTCCAACTGGGTGAACAGTCTTGGGATCTCGCGCAGGAACCAGGCTTTCGCCTCGCCCATGCTGTCGCGCCGCCAGGCCATGATAATGTCAACTTCACGGCTGTATTCCGGCCCCACCACCCGCAAGCGCCCTTCTTCGATATCTTTCTCGACCATCGGGTAAGGCATGGTCGCCACACCCAGACCGGCCAACAGAGCCAGACGTTTATCTTCAATGGTGCTCACCGTCAGGCGCTGCTGCTTATCCAGCAATTGTACGGTCAATACCGGACGTTCCCTGGCGGTATCGGCTACCGCAATACCACGGTATTTCACCCGCGTGGCCTCAGCCAACGGCTCTGGCTCCAGATGGATCGGATGGTCCGGCGCGGCCACATACATGCTCGTCACTTTGTACAGTTTGCGCGTGTTGATTTCTGACGAGGCGCGAAAATGCATGTCCGGGGCGATAACGATATCGGCGCGCCCCTGCTCCAGCCGCTCCCAGGCTCCAGCCAGCACCTCAGTGAAGATAGACACCTGGGTATTGGCTTTCAGCGCCAGCTTATCAACCAGCGGAAACAGCTTGCTTGGCGGCGACAAGGCCTCGCTGACGATAGTCAGATGGGTTTCCCAGCCGCGCGCCAGTGCCTCGGCGTCGGTGGTCAACTTATCCGCCGCCTCCAGCAGCACCCGTCCACGATCCAACAGCATGCGGCCGACGTTGGTGAATTTGGTGCGGTGGCCGGAGCGGTCGAACAGCACCACGTCCAATTCTTCTTCCAATTTTTGCATGGTGTAGCTGAGCGCCGAAGGCACACGCCCCAGCTCATCGGCTGCCGCAGCAAAGCTGCCACGTCGGTCGATCGCATCCATAACCCTTAACGCTTCAAGCGTTAACGCCCGATCTCTGGCCATCGAATCTCTCTGTCAGGAAATTTGAATATGCCGACCAGATTAACTGGCTAACAATCCGGCGTCCAGATGCTTACCATCTAGATAATGAATTTAGAGAGCCAATTGCCATGATTACATGCAGAACAGCAAAACAATGCGGGCAAGCTGACTTTGGTTGGCTGCAGGCTCGCTACACCTTTTCTTTTGGACATTACTTCGATCCCAAGCTGATGGGTTACGCCTCGCTGCGGGTGCTCAATCAGGAAGTCCTGGCGCCGGGCGCAGCCTTGCAGCCGCGTACTTATCCGAGCGTGGACATTCTGAATGTGATCCTGCAAGGCCAGGCCGAATACCGCGACAGCGACGGTAACACGATGAGCGCCAAGGCCGGTGAGGCTTTGCTGCTGGCCACCCAGCCAGGGATGAGTTACAGCGAACAAAACGCCAACAGCGATACGCCGCTAACCCGTCTGCAGCTGTGGTTGGATGCCTGTCCAGACACCAATAACGAACGTGTGCAGCGCCTGACGCTGCCGGCGAAGGGTGTGACGCTACTGGCATCGCCGGACGGCGCTCAGGGTAGCCTGCAACTGCGCCAACAGGTGTGGATCCATCACCTGGATTTACAGGAAGGCGAGCAGCAGACGCTGGCATTGAATGGGCCCCGCGCTTACTTGCAGTCGATCCACGGTACCATTGAAGCCCAGGGCAACCATCAGGACAGCCAGAACCTGACGTGCGGTGACGGCGCATTTATCCATGATGAAAACCGCCTGACGATACGCGCCGCCACGCCGCTGCGTGCGCTGCTGATCGACTTGCCGGTGTGAGTCACATCCTGAAAGGAAAAAACCCCGCGTAACTTGCGTCACGCGGGGTTTTCTTTATAGAGGGAGCTGACCGGTAAGCCGGGTTCTGTCGTGGACAGTCATTCCTCTAGGCCAGCAATCGCTCACTGGCTCAAGCAGCCTACCCGGGTTCAGTACGGGCCGTACCATGTGAACCCCTATTTGGCCTTGCTCCGGGTGGAGTTTACCGTGCCACGAACTGTTGCCAGTCGCGCGGTGCGCTCTTACCGCACCCTTTCACCCTTACCTGATCCCGCTTGCGCGGGCCATCGGCGGTTTGCTCTCTGTTGCACTAGTCGTAGGCTTGCGCCTCCCAGGCGTTACCTGGCACCCTGCCCTATGGAGCCCGGACTTTCCTCCCCTCCACCTGTCTCCCCCGAAAGGGACGGCAGTGAAGCGGCGACTGTCTGGTCAACTCCGGCGCGGATAGTAGCGTTGCGCTCACGGCAGGTCAACCGCTTTACTGTTCTTGTTGCTCCAATGCGTGTTTATACAACGCATTTTTCTTCACGCCGTGGATCTCCGCCGCCAGCGCCGCCGCCTTTTTCAACGGCAATTCTTTTTGCAACAGCGCCAGCGTCCGCAACGCCTCCAGCGGCAGTGCATCTTCCTGTACTTTGTGGCCTTCAACGATCAGCACCATCTCACCGCGACGACGCACTTCATCTTCCTGCACCCAGGCCAGCAATTCGCCGACCGGCGCACCGGTAATGGATTCCCAGGTCTTGGTCAGTTCGCGCGCCAGCACCACGTAACGGTGCGGCCCCCACACGGTCACCATGTCCTGCAAACTTTCCAGCAGACGGTGGGTTGATTCGTAGAAAATCAGCGTGCGCGGTTCCTCTGCCAGCGCCATCAGCGTATCCTTACGCCCCTTGGTTTTCGCCGGAAGGAACCCTTCGTAACAGAAGCGGTCTGAAGCCAGACCGGCAGCACACAGCGCGGTGGTTGCCGCACAGGCGCCGGGTAAGGGTACGACGCGGATACCGGCTTCACGGCAGCGGCGTACCAGGTGATAGCCAGGATCGTTAATCAAAGGCGTACCTGCGTCGGAAACCAGCGCAATGCTCTGGCCTTCCTGCAATTTCGCCAGCAGTTGATCGGCCTTTTGCTGTTCGTTATGGTCGTGCAGCGCAAACAACCGCGCGCTAATCGCAAAGTGTTGCAACAGCAACCCGGTGTGGCGCGTGTCCTCCGCCGCAATCAGATCAACGCTTTTCAGTACCTCTAACGCACGGTGGGTAATGTCCCCTAAATTGCCGATTGGGGTGGGCACCACATACAGCGTTGATGCAGAAATGACTGATTGTTGGTGTTGATTCATTGTTTCATCCGGATTGCCGATTTAATATTAAGCATCTTGAAAAAAACATCACTGGATACAGTATGCTTTCCTCAACATTCGTTCGTACCAAAGCAGGGCGTTCAAAGCCTGTCCGACTTACCGCAGTTATCGCGGCAGCCCTTTTCCTTGCAGGTTGCCCGAGTCAGGCCCCGCAGACGCCGCCCGCTAATATACAGGACGAAGCGAGCGCCAGTTCCGATTACTATCTGCAGCAGCTACAGCAAAGCAGCAATGATAACAAGGCTGACTGGCAATTACTTGCTATTCGCGCGTTACTGCGCGAAGGGAAACTGCCGCAGGCCAGTGAACAACTGAACCAGCTGCCGAAAAACCTCAGCAGCGTTCAACTGGTGGAGCGCCAGTTACTGAGCGCCGAGCTGCAGGTGGCGAACAAAAGCTACGTCGCTGCCCGCACCACCCTGAGCCATCTGGATACCGGCTCGTTGTCGGCCAACCAACTGGTGCGCTTCTACCAGGCGCAGATCGCTGCCAATCAGGGTAAACCTTCCCTGCCGCTGATCCGCGCTTACATCGCACAAGAACCGCTGGTGACCGGCAAAGCGCACCAAACCAATCTGGACCAGACCTGGCTGGCCCTGCTGCAGCTGACACCGCAGGACATGAACAGTCTGGTGATCAACGCCAATGAGAATGTACTGCAGGGCTGGTTGGATCTGCTGCGCGTTTATCAGGACAACAAACAGGATCCCGATCTGCTGAAGGCCGGTATTAAAGATTGGCAGAATCGCTACCCGCAGAATCCGGCGGCGAAAACACTGCCCACTCAGTTAAACCAGGTGCTGAACTTTACCCAGGCTTCTACTTCAAAAATCGCACTACTGCTGCCGTTGAACGGCCAGGCAAAAGTGTTCGCCGACGCGATCCAAAAAGGGTTTGAAGCGGCGAAAAACGGCGTGACGCCTTCCGCTCCGGTGCAACAACAGCAGCAACAGCCTACCAGCGAGCCGGTACAGGCTCCTGCCTCGACGGATCCCAATGCCAACGGCGCAGTAAGCACCTCGGCGCCGTCAGCAGATGCTGCCCCGGTCACTGCCGCTCAGCCTTCTGCTCCGTCTACCGCGCCAATTACGCCGCCGCAGGCCGCTAACGCGCAAATTAAGGTGTATGATACCTCCAGTCAGCCACTGGCCGCGCTGCTGACGCAGGCCCAGCAGGATGGTGCCACCCTGGTGGTCGGCCCGCTGCTGAAAGAAAATGTCGATCAACTGGCCGGCAGCACCACAACCCTGAATGTCTTGGCGCTTAACCAGCCGGAAACGCCGAAAGACAATCCGAACATTTGTTACTTCGCGCTTTCACCGGAAGATGAAGCCCGCGATGCTGCCCGCCACATTTGGGAACAGCAGAAACGGCAACCGCTGTTGCTGATCCCGCGCGGTGCCTTCGGCGGTCGCGTTGCCAAAGCCTTTAATCAGGAGTGGCAAAAACTGGGCGGCCAAACGGTGCTGCAGCAAAATATCGGCTCCGCCGGTGAACTGCGCCAAATGGTGAACAGCGGCGGCATTCGCATGTCGGGTACGCCAATCTCCACCGCGCCGGCACCGCAGGCCGTTACCATTGCCGGGCTGACCATCCCTGCGCCACCGAGCGATACGCCAGCAGCCAGCGGCGGCAGCGTAGATTCGGTCTATATCGTCGCGACCCAGTCCCAGCTAACGTTGATCAAACCGATGATCGACATGGCCACCAACTCGCGCAGCAAGCCGGCGATGTACGCCAGTTCACGCAGCTACCAGGCCGGTGCCGGTCCGGACTTCCGTCTGGAAATGGAAGGCCTGCAGTTCAGCGATATCCCGTTGCTGGCCGGTGCCAACCCGCAGCTGTTGCAGCAGGCAAGCAGCCAGTTCCGCAACGACTACTCGCTGGTGCGTCTGTACGCCATGGGGATGGATGCCTGGACATTGTCCAACCACTTTGCTGAAATGCGCCAGTTGCCCGGCTTCCAGGTCTCCGGCACCACTGGCATGCTGACCGCCTCACCGGGTTGCGTCATCAACAGAAAACTGCCTTGGTTGCAATACCGCCAGGGCATGGTCGTTCCGGTCTCTTGAGTCAACGCGCCACAGGGGCGGGCTATGAATTACAGGCCCGCCACTATCTGGAACGCGCCGGGCTCACCTTCTTCGCCGCCAATGTTACGCTGCGCGGCGGTGAGCTCGATCTGATCATGCGCGATGGCCAAACCTGGGTGTTCGTTGAAGTACGCTACCGACGCAGCGATGCGTTTGGCGGTGCAGCCGCCAGCGTTACCTATCGCAAGCAACAGCGGTTGCTGCATGCCGCCGCCGTTTGGCTGGCGGGGCGCGGAGCCAGTTTTGACACATCGTCTTGCCGTTTTGATGTTTTGGCCATTACCGGTAGCCAGTTAGAATGGATACCCAACGCCTTCAATGCGGATTAAACGTGGTTTACCGGTGCAGACCGGCCCTTTGACTTAGTGGATTAATACAACGTGCTGGATAGAATTAAAGCCTGTTTTACCGAAAGCATCCAAACCCAGATTGCGGCGGCGGAAGCTTTGCCCGACGCCATCTCGCGTGCAGCAATGACGCTGGTTCAATCCTTACTTAACGGTAATAAAATTCTGTGCTGCGGTAACGGTACCTCGGCAGCCAATGCTCAGCATTTCGCCGCCAGCATGATCAACCGCTTTGAAACCGAGCGCCCAAGCCTGCCGGCCATTGCCCTGAATGCCGATAACGTGGTGCTGACTGCGATCACCAACGATCGCCTGCACGATGAAGTCTATGCCAAACAGGTTCGTGCGCTCGGACACGCCGGCGACGTACTGCTGGCAATTTCCACCCGCGGCAATAGCCGTGATATTGTGAAAGCGGTCGAAGCCGCCGTGACGCGTGACATGACGATTGTCGCACTTACCGGTTACGACGGTGGGGAACTGGCCGGCTTGCTCGGTCAGCAGGATGTCGAGATCCGCATCCCTTCCCACCGCAGTGCACGCATTCAGGAAATGCATATGCTGACTGTAAATTGCCTATGCGACCTGATAGATAATACGTTGTTTCCCCACCAGGACGATTAAGGAACTGAGATGAAGCTAAAAGCCACATTTGCAGTGCTGTCCAGCGCCCTGCTGTTACAAGGTTGTATTGCAGGCGTTGTCGTTGGCAGCGCCGCCGTCGCCACTAAAACGGCCACCGACCCACGCAGCGTGGGGACTCAGGTAGACGATGGGACGCTGGAAGCCCGGGTTGAAAATGCCCTGAGCAAAGATCAGCAGCTGAAAAAAGAGGCTCGGGTGGTCGCAACGGCCTACCAAGGTAAAGTCCTGCTGACTGGCCAATCGCCAAGCACCGATCTGGCGGCTCGCGCCAAGCAAATCGCCATGGGCGTTGAAGGCACCACCGAAGTGTATAACGAGATCCGTCAGGGAACGCCGGTTAGCCTGAGCACCGCCTCCTCCGATACCTGGATCACCACCAAGGTCCGTTCACAGCTGCTCACCAGCGATACGGTGAAGTCATCCAACGTGAAAGTGACCACTGAAAATGGCGAAGTGTTCTTGCTGGGCCTGGTCACCCAACAGGAAGGCCAGTCTGCGGCGCAGATCGCCAGCCAGGTGAGCGGCGTGAAACACGTCACCACCGCCTTCACCTTCGTTAAATGATCCTTCAGGCAAGGGGCCTTCCCCTTGCCGCTTTTCTGCACGCTCCACGCTGTTGTACCCTGGTTTAATGAGTCGCGTTTAAAGTCATCTCTCACTTCATTACGGATAAAATTCAAATGGACAGAATTTTAATCGGTTTTCTCACTGCCGTTTCTTTATTCACCGCCGGAGTTTCCGCCGCCAATCCGCCACAGGAAGCGCCCCACGCCGAGCACGCCCCAGCCCCGATGGTCGATCAAACCGTTGCTACCGAAGGCGCGATCACGGTCAACCAGGTAAAAATCAATTATCAGGCGCAAACCGGGGTGCTGGAATTGAGTAAAGACGACCCAGAAGATCCCGTGACCGGCATGTTCTATGTCGCGTATTTCAAAAAGAATGAGAATAAGAACGAGAACAGGCCGATTACCTTTATCTACAACGGCGGGCCTGGCTCCGCCTCGCTTTGGCTGCATATGGGGGCACTCGGGCCTAAACGGGTTATCGCTACTCAGCCAGAGAAAACACAGCTGGCGCCTTACCAACTAACCGATAACCAATACAGCCTGCTCAACGTCAGCGATCTGGTGTTTATCGATGCCCCCGGAACGGGTTACAGCCGCTTTTCCAGCAGTGCCGCCAGCCAGCCGGAGAGAGCGCAGCAAAAATCACAGAGTGCCAGCAACGTTTATGGCGTCAACGGCGATGCTCAGGCTTTTTCTCAGTTTATCGTTCAGTTTCTAACGCATTACCAACGCTGGAACTCACCTAAATATTTATTGGGTGAAAGCTACGGCACTACCCGCTCGGTGGTATTGGCCGAGACGCTAAAAAATCAGAATATCGATCTTAACGGCATTATCCTGATGTCGCAGTTTCTGAACTATGACAATAATGTCGACGATCCCAATCAAAACCCCGGCGTCGATCAGCCTTACTACCTGGCACTACCCACCTACGCGGCCAGCGCGTGGTACCACCAGCGGCTGCCGGGCAAACACCAGAACCTGCAAACCTTGTTAGACCAGGCCGAGAAGTTTGCACTGGGGACTTATGCCCAGGCATTGCTGCAAGGTGCCAATCTGCCTGAAAAAGATCGCCAAACGCTCGCCGAGCAACTTTACCAATTTACCGGCATTTCGGCCGATTATTGGCTCAAGGCCAATCTGCGCCTGAGTGGGCCGGTTTTCGCCAAACAACTGTTGAGCGGCCAGGACGAGACCATTGGCAGAATCGATACCCGCTATCGTGGGCCGTCGCTGGATAATATCGCCGAAACGTCCAATTACGATCCCAACATCAGTGCAATTACTTCCGCCTACGTCGCGCAATTCCACGATTATCTTGGCAAGACGCTGCATTTTAGCGCCGACCAAAACTATCGCGCATTTTCCGATGAGATCTATGACTGGAACATGTCCAGCAACAGCCGCGACAGATCGTTTAACGTGTTGCCGAGCCTGTCGCGGGTGATGAAAATGAACCCGGCCATGAGAGTGATGGTGATAGGAGGGGTTTACGATCTGGCCACACCTTATTTCGTCGCCAAATATGAGATGAGCCATCTGCCCGTGTCGCCCAAACTACGCGACAATATCCGTTTCTATTGGTATGACACCGGGCATATGCCGTACGTGGATGAACCATCGCTCAAAAAGATGCATGCAGACCTGAGTGCGTTTATCAGTCAAAAACCCTGATACAAAATTCACTGCTAAAGAGACGGCTCCCCTGCCTAACGGTAGGGGAGCATCAGGTTAATCGAGCTTATTCTCTTTCAGGAAGCCTTCCCCACCCAACTGGCGCATCTGGCGCATGATCCACTGCTGTCGCTGTATGACATAGCCGGAAGGCGCATTGGCCTTGAAGCGATGTGGATTGGGCAACACCGCCGCCAGCAGTGCGGCCTCCGATGCAGTCAGACGCTTGGCCGGTTTATTGAAGTAGCGCCGTGACGCTTCCTCTACGCCGAACACGCCGTCGCCGAACTCCACGATATTCAGGTATACCGTCAGGATCCGACGCTTGGTCCACACCAGTTCGATGCCGGAGGTCAAACCGGCCTCTAACCCTTTGCGCAACCAACTGCGGCCGTCCCACAGGAACAGGTTCTTCGCGGTTTGCTGCGACAGCGTAGAAGCGCCACGAATGCGCGTGGGCCGACGTTCATTGTGGCTGAACGCCTTTTCTATCGCCGCCACGTCAAAACCCCAGTGATCCGGGAACTTCTGATCCTCCGCCGCCATCACCGCCAGCGCCATCTGCGGGGAAATATCGTCCATCGACACCCAGTCAGAGTGCGCCACATAGCCAAAATCGCCTCTCAGCCAGGCACCGATCTGCCGCTCGACCATCACCGCAGAAAAAGGCACCGGTAAAAAAGCAAATACCAGGATACCCAGCAGCCAGGCGCCAACCACTGCGATCAATCCGCGTTTCAGCCAAAACCATGGCCGGGATAGCATCGATTTGCCCACAGATTTTCTCATTCAGCCAAATCCAGCACCCGTGAAACCAGCTTATCAATCCCGCGGGCGGCCTCACCGATCGATTTCGCCAACATATAGGCCGGCGTGGTCACCACTTTGTTCTCAATATCCACCACGATATCGTCAACCGGGCAAATGACCGGCTCACCGCCCATGGCATCAATCACTTCACCGAGGTCAGGATCGTTGCCAATGGTCAGCCGCACTTGTTGATCCAGCAACTTTGGCAGCAGCGCCGGCGCGATGCACATAAAACCAATTGGTTTATTTGCCTTATGCATTTGTTGCGTTAGCTTCGCTAAATCTTTATCAATCCAGCATTCCGCCCCTTCGCTGGCAAAACTGCTGAGGTTCTTCGCAGCGCCAAACCCACCGGGGACAATCAGGGCGTCCAGTTGGTCGGCATCGGCCTGTGAAAGCGGCTGGATCTTGCCTCTGGCAATGCGTGCGGACTCCAGCAAAACATTGCGCGCCTCTGGCATTTCATCGCCAGATAAGTGATTAATAACATGAAGTTGAGGTTTATCAGGCGCAAAGCACACCGCCTGTGCGCCTGCCCGGTCCAACGCCAGCAGCGTCAGGACGGCCTCATGGATCTCCGTACCGTCATAAACCCCGCAGCCACTCAGCACTACACCCACGTTTTTCATCACCCTTCCTCCTGTTGATACTGTCAACTGGTTAGTGCTCGGAGTAGTCAAACACTAATCTACATCACACATTTTAATGAATCTTCTAACAAGAGCGCTTACATTTGCTATGTTGTTGGCTGTATGATGTTTAGGAATTCTCTACAACCTGCTCGACCAGAACACTAAATCCAATACGCAGGTTCACAATTTCCCTGGTGTTGGCGCAATATTCGCGCACCCCGGCCTAGGTCGGGGTCATTTTTTTTCAGCTTCCGCTACCCACGCCCGCAGTACCTGCACGTCGTTACGCCATTCCTGCTTCAGCTCATCCACCCAGTCCTGCACGTTATCCCACCACGCCGGCAACGTCGGGGTTTGAATTTGCTGTGCCAGCTGTTGCAGATGGCGCAGACCCACCGAACCCGCTGCACCTTTAATTTTGTGCCCTTCTTCCGTGATGCCTTTCTGATCACGCGCGGTCATATTGGAATCCAACACCGCCAGATAGCCCGGCATCATTTGCTCAAACATCTCCAGGCTCTGATGGATCAACTGCGGCCCCACCAGGTCCATGTACTGTTCCAGCATGGTGGTATCCAGTAAAGACTCATTAATCTGCATCGTCTTTTGCTCCATTTTCTTTGTGGTGTGAGAGGGTTGATGATCCCAGTAATGTTTAATCACCTTGGTCAGCGCCGGCACCGACAGCGGCTTGCTCAGCACGTCGTCCATCCCCGCGTCGAGATACTCTTTTTTGTCTTTCAGCACATTGGCAGTCAATGCAACCAGCGGCGGCAGCGCCTGCCCGGCATAGCGCTCTCGCAGCAACCGGGCGATATCCAGCCCGGTCATGTCCGGCAATTGGATATCCAGCAACACCAGATCGAACTCGTCAGGATCAAACATCGCAAGCGCATCCTTGCCGTTCATCGCTACTTCGACGCTGTTGCCCAGCTTCTCCAGCACCGAACGCGCCACAATCACGTTCAGCTCGATATCTTCGACCAGCAGAATATGCAGCGCCGGTAATGGCAGGGCCTCCTCCGCCTGCGTTTCACTTTCCGCTTCCTTCACCGCCGGCGCCTGGATGGTCAAAGTGAAGCAAGAACCGTGCCCTTGCACGCTGTTGACAGTGATATCGCCGCCCATGCTCTGCGCCAGGCGCTTGGAAACCGCCAGCCCAATGCCGGTGCCGGTCGCCGGACGGCCGCCGTGCTGGTCCTTGACCTGATAATACATGGCGAAGATTTTGTCCTGCTCATCCTTCGGAATCCCCATGCCGGAGTCTTCCACCTCAAACACCAACCGATCCTGCTCTTCGCGGCGTACGCGGACCACGATTTGCCCCTGCGGCGTGAACTTCACCGCATTGCCGATCAGGTTCCACAAGATCTGACGCAGGCGGGTACCATCGGTGATGATTTGCTGCGGCAGCGGTTGCTGCGGCTCCATCACAAACTGCAGGCCTTTCGGCTGAGCCAACAGGCCGGAGAGGTTTTCCAGGTCCGCCAGGAAGCCGGTGAAATCTACCGGTTGATTGTCGAGCTGCACTTTGCGCCGCTCAAGCTTGTCCATCTCGATAATGTCGTTGAAGATATTGCCCAGGGTAATGGCGCTGACATGGATGGTTTTGAGGTATTTCAGCTGTTCGTCGTTTAACTCGGTATCGAGCAGAATGCGGCTCAGCCCGACAATGCCGTTAAGCGGCGTACGAAGCTCGTGGCTGATCGTGGAGATGAAGGTGGTCTTGTCCCTGCTGGCGTTCTCCAGCGCGTCCTGATAGCGCTTACGCTCGGTTATATCGCGGCCGAAGCCCATCAGCCCATGCCGTTTGCCAACGCGATCGTAAAACGGCACTTTGCGCAGCTCAAAACAGGCCTTCCGCCCATCCGGATAGACCAGCCACTGTTCGTAGGTCAGCGAAACGTTGTGGCGGAACACTTTCTCATCGGTTTCTATCACCTTTTCGGCGATTTCCTGGCCGTAAACGTCATACGGCGTCAGGCCAATCAGCTGTTTTTCACTTTTGCCGGTCAGCAGCTCCATCGCCCGGTTACAGCCGGAGAATTCTTTGTCTTCGTTACGGTAATACACCAGATCCGGCGAGGCATCGAGGAAAGAACGCAACAGCGCCGACTGCTGGCCCAGTTCGATTTGCGCCAGTTCGCGCTGTTCCATTTCTTCCGTCAGCTTGTCCATCACCTGCTGGCGTTCTTCTTCCGCCTTGATACGATCGGCAATTTCCTGATTCAGCTGGCTGATGTTGTCCTTAAGCTGCTGGTTCAACTCCAGATCGCGGTGGCGCATCTCTTCCAGCTTATCTACCAGCCGCGCCAGGCGCTGGCGTGATTCTTCAAGCTGTTCGACCACCACCGACAGAAAGTAGACTGCCCAGGGCGTAATCAACAGGCCGAAGAAGATTGAGCGCACCACGTCGATGCTTTCCACTTCGCCGCGCAGCAGCATGGTCACCGCCATCTGCACCACCATCGCCAGCACCACCAGCGCCGACGCCAGCAGCAGCGAAAAGCGTACCAGCCCCAGTTTTACCATTAAATCAACGTAGTACTGGGCTAACACCCGGATTTGCTTCATAGCCGCTCCCATCAGACAGAATCGTCTAAATCATACCGTAAAACACCGAGGAGATAAGGAAGCAAACGTCGAAGTGTGGGAAAGATTGCAAATCAAAACAGCGATCAAGGGCGATATTGCTGCTTTTCATCCAATCGGCTGCCCTGCCCGCCATGGCGTTGCAAATAGCCGCCGACCGCCTGCATGCCGTTCCAGCGGTTTTCGCACCATAACGGTGCCAACAGCGTCGGCCGACGCGCGCTGGCGGAAATACGGTGATATACCACCTCCTTCGGCGTGTGGCGGATCATCTCTCCGGCGCTGGCGGCGTATGCCTCCAGCGACAGTTCAGGCAACCGACCCGCCTGCCAGGCCCGCGCCAGCGTGCTGCCGGTCACGATGTGCAGCGGATGCAACTTGATGCCATCCACGCCGCTGTCCACCACCCGTTGTAACGTGGTCAGATGTTCGGCGGCGCTTTCCCCCGGCAGCCCAACAATCAGATGGCTGCACACCTTCAGCCCGCGTTCGCGCGCCAGCCGGGCGGTGTGCTGATAACAGGAGAAATTGTGGCCGCGGTTAATGCGCTTTAGCGTTTTATCGTGCGCCGTCTGCAGCCCGAGTTCCAGCCACACTTCGTAGCCTTTTTCGCGGTAACTCGCCAGCAGATCCAGGGCGGCAGGTGGCACGCAGTCCGGCCGGGTTCCAACACAAATGCCGACCATATCCGCCTGTCCCAGCGCCTGGCGGTACATCTCCGCCAGCAGATTCACTTCTGCATAAGTACTGGTATAGGCCTGGAAATAGGCTAGGTAGCGTTTTGCGCGATTCACCCTGTCGGCCTGTAGCGCCAACTGTTCGGCGATGCTTTGATACTGCATCTGTTCATCGGCAAAAGAAGCGACATTGCAGAAGGTACAGCCACCACGCCCCAACGTGCCGTCGCGATTCGGGCAACTGAACCCGCCGTGCAGGGTGAGTTTATGGATCTTTTCGCCGTATCGCCGCTGAAGGTCGGCACCAAACATATTGACTAATTGCGGCAACTGCATAATCTTGGGGGTCTCTGTGCTCAAAGCCCGTGATGCTAATAAAAAACGGCTTTTCCCGCGATGACAGAGATCAACGCTTTCTCCGCAAGGCTTCACCAAGCATAACTATTCATTATAAATGCAAATAAAATCATCTTGGCCGAGATGAATTTTTCTTATTTCCACGCAACCGTTAACGCCAGTATGACAAAGCGATGAAAAATAGTTGTAAAAAACAAAAAAGAATAAGTTATTAGAATAAAACTCTGACATTCCCACCCGCACTAGCATGGTGCAGAGATTCAGGCGTTGCACTATAGTGAGACAGCTCACATTTCTTCGGGGGATGACACTCCTCCATGCAAGCTTAAAAAACGCCAAAAAACAATTAATATCAAATAATTAAATACAGTTATTTCATTAAAAAACCCCCTTAGGCCTATATTTGACCTGCGTATTCTTTCTCGCTAAGTTGGAAGTCCGCTGGAAGCTTTCTGGACGGGCAAACGTCTCGTCATATTTATGCAGTAATTTAAGACTCCCTCTTAAAACAAGTCATTTACCACTTGTGAGCACCATCACGAGAGGCCATTGACGGAGGGCGGAAAAGCAGATCGGCGATATTCAGCTTGCTGATTGGACTTCTGCCTGACGTTGAGAAGCCCGCTCGTGAGTCGGTTGTGAGAGTCACGCAGAGCCTGGGGAGGTTCACTGATATGTTGTACGATAAATCCCAAGAGCGGGACAACTGTGGTTTCGGCCTGATCGCCCACATAGAAGGCGAACCTAGCCATAAGGTCGTGCGTACCGCTATTCACGCACTGGCCCGCATGCAGCACCGTGGCGCAATCCTTGCTGACGGCAAGACTGGCGACGGTTGCGGCCTGTTATTACAAAAGCCCGACCGCTTTTTCCGCATGGTGGCGGAAGAGCGCAGCTGGCGCTTAGCCAAGAACTACGCCGTTGGCATGATGTTCCTCAGCCAGAACGAAGAGGAAGCCCGTGCCAGCCGCCGCATTGTAGAAGAAGAGCTGCAGAACGAAACGCTGTCGGTTGTTGGCTGGCGTGAAGTGCCGACCAACCCGGACGTTTTGGGTGAAATTGCCCTCTCCTCCCTGCCGCGTATTGAACAGATTTTCGTTAACGCCCCGGCCGGTTGGCGCCCACGCGATATGGAACGCCGCCTGTTTATCGCGCGCCGCCGTATCGAGAAGCGCGTCCAGGACGACAGCTTCTATGTATGCAGCTTCTCGAATCTGGTGACGATCTATAAAGGCCTGTGCATGCCTGCGGATCTGCCCCGTTTCTATCTTGATTTGGCGGACCTGCGTCTGGAATCGGCCATCTGCCTGTTCCACCAGCGTTTTTCCACCAACACCGTGCCACGCTGGCCGCTGGCGCAGCCGTTCCGCTACCTGGCGCACAACGGCGAAATCAACACCATCACCGGCAACCGCCAATGGGCGCGCGCACGTACTTATAAATTCCAGACGCCGCTGATCCCGGATCTGCAAACGGCAGCGCCTTTCGTTAACGAAACCGGTTCCGACTCCAGCTCGCTGGATAACATGCTGGAGCTGTTGCTGGCAGGCGGTATGGACTTGATCCGCGCCATGCGCCTGCTGGTTCCGCCTGCCTGGCAGAACAACCCGGATATGGACACCGATCTGCGTGCCTTCTTCGACTTCAACTCGATGCACATGGAGCCGTGGGACGGCCCTGCCGGTATCGTGATGTCCGACGGCCGCTACGCCGCCTGTAACCTGGACCGTAACGGTCTGCGTCCGGCACGCTACGTCATCACCAAAGACAAGCTGATTACCTGTGCCTCTGAAGTCGGCATCTGGGATTACCAGCCGGATGAAGTGGTCGAGAAAGGCCGCGTGGGCCCTGGCGAGCTGATGGTGATCGATACCCGCAGCGGCAAGATCCTGCACTCTGCCGAAACCGACGACGATCTGAAAAGCCGCCACCCGTATAAAGAGTGGATGGAAAAGAACGTCAAGCGGCTGGTGCCGTTCGAAGACCTGCCGGCCGATCAGGTCGGCAGTCGTGAGCTTGACGACTCGCAGCTCGAGACTTACCAGAAACAGTTCGGCTACAGCAGCGAAGAACTGGATCAGGTGATCCGCGTACTGGGCGAGATTGGCCAGGAAGCTACCGGCTCAATGGGTGACGATACCCCGTTTGCCGTGCTGTCCAGCCGCCCACGCATCATCTATGACTATTTCCGTCAGCAGTTCGCTCAGGTGACCAACCCGCCTATCGATCCGCTGCGCGAAGCGCACGTCATGTCGCTGGCCACCAGCATCGGCCGCGAAATGAACGTGTTTTGCGAGGCCGAAGGCCAGGCGCACCGTTTAAGCTTTAAATCGCCGATCCTGCTGTACTCCGATTTCAAACAGCTCACTACGCTGGAAGGCGAATACTATCGGGCCGACACGCTCGATCTGACCTTTGATCCAGCGGAGCAGGATCTGGAGCAGACCATCCGTTCGCTGTGCGACGAAGCGGAACGTAAAGTCCGCGACGGTGCCGTGCTGCTGGTGCTGTCAGACCGTGCCATCACCCCCCAACGTCTGCCGGTGCCTGCGCCAATGGCCGTTGGTGCGATCCAGACCCGTCTGGTCGAGAAAAGCCTGCGCTGCGATGCCAACATCATTGTTGAAACCGCCAGTGCCCGTGACCCTCACCATTTCGCCGTGCTGTTAGGCTTTGGCGCGACGGCGGTCTACCCCTACCTGGCTTACGAAACGCTGGCCAAATTGGTAGATACCCAGGCAATCGACAAGAAATACCGTGAAGTGATGCTGAACTACCGTAACGGCATCAATAAAGGCTTGTACAAGATCATGTCCAAAATGGGCATATCTACTATCGCCTCTTACCGCTGCGCTAAACTGTTCGAAGCCGTCGGCCTGCACCGCGATCTGTCCGATTTGTGTTTCCAGGGCGTGGTCAGCCGCATCGGCGGCGCCAGCTTCAGCGACATCCAACAGGATCTGCAGAACCTGTCCAAGCGTGCGTGGTTGAAACGTAAACCGCTGGAACAGGGGGGCCTGCTGAAGTTCGTCCACGACGGCGAGTACCATGCGTACAACCCTGACGTGGTAAGCACGTTGCAAACGGCAGTGCACAGCGGCAAATACAGCGACTATCAGGCTTACGCCAAGCTGGTGAACGAGCGCCCGGTGGCCATGCTGCGCGACCTGTTGGCCATCACGCCGAAGGGCACGCCAATTCCGGTTGATCAGGTTGAACCTGCTGACTCGCTGTTCAAACGTTTCGATACCGCAGCGATGTCCATCGGTGCCCTGAGCCCGGAAGCGCACGAGTCGTTGGCAATCGCCATGAACAGCCTCGGCGGTTTCTCCAACTCCGGCGAAGGCGGTGAAGATCCGGCCCGTTACGGCACCAACAAAGTGTCGCGCATCAAGCAGGTGGCATCCGGCCGTTTCGGCGTGACGCCGGCTTACCTGGTGAATGCCGATGTGATCCAAATTAAAGTGGCGCAAGGAGCCAAGCCGGGTGAAGGCGGCCAGTTGCCGGGGGATAAGGTTACCCCTTATATCGCCAAGCTGCGTTATTCGGTACCGGGCGTGACGCTGATCTCGCCACCACCGCACCACGACATCTACTCGATTGAAGATCTGGCACAGCTGATTTTCGACCTGAAACAGGTCAACCCGAAGGCCATGATCTCGGTGAAGCTGGTTTCCGAACCGGGCGTGGGCACCATCGCCACCGGCGTGGCGAAAGCCTATGCCGATCTGATCACCATCGCCGGCTACGACGGCGGCACCGGCGCCAGCCCGCTGTCTTCAGTGAAATACGCCGGCTGTCCGTGGGAATTGGGCCTGGTGGAAACCCAGCAAGCGTTGGTGGCCAACGGCCTGCGCCATAAAATTCGCCTGCAGGTGGATGGCGGCCTGAAAACCGGCGTGGATATCGTGAAAGCGGCAATTCTGGGTGCGGAAAGCTTCGGCTTCGGCACCGGTCCAATGGTGGCGCTGGGTTGTAAGTACTTGCGTATCTGTCACCTGAACAACTGCGCTACCGGCGTGGCAACTCAGGATGAAAAACTGCGCCGCGATCACTACCACGGCCTGCCGGAACGCGTGACCAACTACTTCCAGTTTATCGCGCGCGAAACCCGCGAGATCATGGCGCAGTTAGGGGTTAGCCAACTGGTGGATCTGATTGGTCGTACCGATTTCCTGACCGAACTGGACGGTATCTCTGCCAAGCAGAACAAGCTGGATCTGTCGCCGTTGCTGAAAACCGCCACGCCGCATCCGGGCAAGGCGCTGTATTGCACCGAAAGCAGCAACCCGCCGTTCGACCAAGGGTTGATGAACAAGGATCTGCTGGCACAGGCGGAACCGCATATTGAAGCGAAAAGCAGCAAAGCCTTCTACTTCGATATCCGCAACACCGACCGTTCAGTGGGCGCTACCCTGTCCGGAGCCATCGCTACCGTGCACGGTGACCAGGGCATGGCGGCCGATCCGATCAAGGCCTACTTCTCCGGTACCGCCGGCCAAAGCTTCGGCGTATGGAATGCGGGCGGCGTAGAACTGACCCTGACCGGCGACGCCAACGACTACGTTGGCAAAGGCATGGCCGGGGGCCGTATCGCCGTGCGTCCACCGATTGGCTCCGCGTTCCGCAGTCATGAAGCCAGCATTATCGGCAACACCTGCCTGTACGGCGCTACCGGCGGCAAGCTGTTCGCTGCGGGCCGTGCGGGGGAACGCTTCGCCGTACGTAACTCCGGTGCCATCACCGTGGTAGAAGGCATCGGCGACAACGGTTGTGAATACATGACCGGCGGCATCGTCTGCGTGCTGGGCAAAACCGGCATCAACTTTGGTGCGGGCATGACCGGCGGCTTCGCCTACGTGCTGGATGAAGACGGCGAGTTCCGTAAACGTGTGAACCCAGAACTGGTGGAAGTGTTGGATGTCGACCAACTGGCAATTCATGAAGAGCACCTGCGCGGATTGATTACCGAGCACGTGCAGGCGACCGGTTCTTCGCGTGCGGAAGAGATCCTGGCCAACTGGCCGGAATGGGCACCGAAGTTTGCTCTGGTCAAGCCGAAGTCCAGTGATGTCAAAGCATTGTTGGGTCACCGTAGTCGTTCCGCAGCCGAGCTGCGGGTTCAGGCGCAGTAAGAGGTCATTAAATGAGTCAGAATGTTTATCAATTTATCGACCTGCAGCGCGTTGATCCGCCAAAGAAACCGCTGAAGATCCGTAAAATTGAGTTTGTAGAGATTTACGAGCCGTTTTCGGAAACTCAGGCGAAAGCGCAGGCGGACCGCTGCCTGTCGTGCGGTAACCCTTATTGCGAATGGAAATGCCCGGTTCACAACTACATCCCGAACTGGCTGAAGCTGGCGAATGAAGGCCGCATCATGGAGGCGGCGGATCTGGCGCACCAGACCAACAGCCTGCCGGAAGTCTGCGGCCGCGTTTGCCCACAGGATCGCCTGTGTGAAGGCTCTTGTACTCTCAACGATGAGTTCGGTGCGGTGACCATCGGTAACATCGAGCGCTATATCAGCGACAAAGCGATCGAAATGGGCTGGAAGCCGGACATGTCCCATGTGCTGCCTACCGGCAAACGGGTGGCGGTGATCGGTGCCGGTCCTGCCGGCCTGGCCTGTGCCGATGTGCTGACCCGCAACGGCGTGAAAGCGGTGGTTTACGATCGTCATCCCGAGATCGGTGGCCTGCTGACCTTCGGTATTCCGGCCTTCAAGCTGGAAAAAGAAGTGATGGTGAAGCGTCGCGGCATCTTCAGCGAGATGGGCATTGAGTTCCAGCTCAATACCGAAGTGGGTAAAGACATCACCATGGAAACGCTGCTGAGTGAGTTTGACGCGGTGTTCCTCGGCGTCGGTACCTACCAGTCGATGCGCGGTGGCCTGGAGAATGAAGACGCGCCGGGCGTCTACGACGCACTGCCGTTCCTGATCGCTAACACCAAACAACTGATGGGTTATCAAGCCGAGCAGCATGAGCCCTATGTCAGCATGGAAGGCAAGCGCGTGGTGGTACTGGGCGGTGGTGATACCGCGATGGACTGTGTACGCACCTCTATCCGTCAGGGCGCCACCGAGGTTATCTGCGCCTACCGTCGTGATGAAGCCAACATGCCAGGCTCCAAGCGCGAAGTGAAAAACGCGCGTGAGGAAGGGGTTGATTTCAAATTCAACCTGCAGCCGCTGAGCATCGAACTGAACAGCGCTGGCCGCGTCGCCGGTGTGAAAATGGTTCGTACCCAGCTGGGCGCGCCAGACGCCAATGGTCGTCAGGTTGCAGAACAGGTGCCAGGCTCCGAGCACGTTATCGATGCCGATGCCGTGGTCATGGCGTTTGGTTTCCGTCCGCACCAGATGGACTGGCTGGCTGCCCACGACGTCGAGCTCGACAAGCAAGGTCGTATCGTGGCACCGGAAAGCACCGATAACGCCTTCCAGACCAGCAACCCGAAAATCTTCGCCGGTGGCGATGCGGTACGCGGTTCTGACCTGGTGGTGACGGCGATTGCCGAAGGGCGTAAAGCCGCCGATGGCATCATGAGCTATCTGGAAGTGTAATTTTTCGCTGACTTCCCCCCAAGGGCCCGCAGCCAAAACTGCCGGGCCTTTGTTTTTTCACCGCAGCCCACACGCTTTGTAACACCCCCTTTTGCCCAACGCGCTATAGTATTGAGTTAGCATCACTCAGGGGCGCTGCTGCGTCTGATATCTTGATAAGGATAGCTAACCATGAAATTCTCCTTTGCCTTACTGACTGGCGCACTGCTGGTTGTCAGCTTCAATTCACTGGCCATGTCGCTCGACTCTCAGGAAGTGGGTTATAACATTGAGGCACGCGGTGCGGCGTCGGTGGTCGCACAACTGGCTAAAGCAGGCCAGCTTGCCGCGGTAGAAAAAAACATCAAACTGGGCGACGATAACTGGATCGCGCTGGCCCCTAAACTGGCCAATGGCGGTAACGCCTCATTTACCGCCGGCGTGAAGTCAGCCCTGTCTTCCGCGTTGGTCTATAACCCCGCGGCGGTGCTGCATGCCCTCGACAAAGGCAATAACTTACCGATCAACGATATCTGTACCGCGCCGCCGGAAGTGCAAGGTGATACCGCTATCACCACGTTCAAGCAGCGCGCCACCCATGCACTCACCACCGTCCGTATCGGCGATCTCAGTGCACCGCGTGACGCCTGTATCGCCTCATTGAAAAGCTAAGCCAAGCTGGATCGCAGGCAATAAAAAAGGTCGCCGAAGCGACCTTTGGTGTTCACTACCGCGAGGTTATTTCACCACGCGCAGTGCCGGGCGGCCACCACGTGGCGGCGGAGGCGGTTCATCGTCCGAATCGTTATCTTCACTCAGATCCGGCCGATCGCCATCAATCACCGACATCAGGCTTTCCGATGGGATCGTCTCATTGTCCAGGCCTTCAAACGCGCCTTCCGCTTCATAAGCGGCTTCCGGTTCGAACATGGTGCCTGCACCGTTCTCACGCGCATAGATCGCCAGCACGGCTGCCATTGGCACAGAAACCTGACGCGGCACACCGCCGAAACGTGCGTTGAAATGCACTTCGTCGTTGCCCAGTTCCAGATTGCCCACCGCACGCGGCGCAATGTTCAGAACAATCTGTCCATCGCGGGCGAATTCCATCGGCACTTGCACATCAGGACGCGTCACATCTACCACCAGATGCGGTGTTAGCTGATTGTCCAGCAACCAGTCATAGAACGCCCGCAGCAAGTACGGACGGCGTGGTGTCATCTGAGACATATCCATGACGCTTAGCCCCGAGTCTGCAGGCGCATTTCGCGCTCGGCTTCGGTCAGGGAGGCCAGGAAGGCATCGCGTTCGAACACGCGGGTCATGTAGCCTTTCAGCTCTTTGGAGCCAGCACCGCTCAGCTCAATGCCTAACTGCGGCAAACGCCACAGCAGCGGCGCCAGGTAGCAATCCACCAGGCTGAACTCTTCGCTCATGAAATACGGCGTCTGACCAAAGATAGGGGCAATCGCCAGCAGCTCTTCGCGCAGTTGACGGCGAGCTGATTCAGCTTCCTGACCGTTACTCTGCTCGATTTTGTACATCAGCGAATACCAGTTTTTCTCGATACGCAGCATCATCAGGCGGCTCTCGCCGCGCGCGACCGGATAAACCGGCATCAACGGCGGGTGCGGGAAGCGCTCATCAAGGTATTCCATGATGATACGGGATTCATACAGGGTCAGTTCGCGATCGACCAGCGTAGGCACCGTCTGGTACGGGTTGAGGTCAATCAGATCCTGCGGCAGGTTATCCAACTCAACCTGCTCAATCTCGACGCTGACACCTTTCTCCGCCAGTACGATACGTACTTGATGGCTAAAAATGTCGGTCGGGCCAGAGAACAGCGTCATTACCGAACGTTTGTTGGCAGCGACAGCCATGAAAACCTCCAAGTTATCTAGAAAATACTGCGAATAGCCCACTGACAGGCTGCTATCCTGAATGATCTTGACCGCAGGCCAGCAACTCGCAGCTAAACCTTAGGTCTTAAAAACCGGCCTCGGAGGTAAACTGATAACTGCTGCATGGCGAACAGGCGCAAAAGTGGATGATAGTTTACCAGATTTTGCTTGTTTTGTGGGGGCTGTGCGGCGAATTCGTATTGAATTGTCTGATATACCAAAGATTTTAGTAGCAGCGACGTGATTTTCAGGCATAAAAAAACCCGGTGAAGCACCGGGTTTTTTGCGTAAATTCCACTGCCGAAGCAGTAAAAAATTAACGCTTGGAGAACTGCGGACGGCGACGTGCTTTACGCAGACCGACTTTCTTACGTTCAACCTGACGGGCGTCACGAGTGACGAAGCCAGCTTTACGCAATTCTGCACGCAGAGTCTCGTCGTACTCCATCAGTGCACGGGTGATACCGTGACGGATAGCACCAGCTTGACCAGAGATACCACCACCTTTAACGGTGATGTACAGGTCAAATTTACCAACCATGTCAGTCAGTTCCAGCGGTTGACGAACTACCATGCGGGCAGTTTCGCGACCGAAGTACTGTTCCAGGCTGCGCTGGTTAATTACGATGTTACCACTGCCCGGCTTGATGAAAACGCGAGCGGCGGAGCTTTTGCGGCGACCAGTGCCGTAGTATTGATTTTCAGCCATTGCCTATAATCCCGATTAGATGTCAAGAACTTGCGGTTGCTGTGCCGCATGAGTGTGCTCGTTGCCCGCGTAAACTTTCAGTTTACGGAACATTGCACGACCCAACGGACCCTTTGGCAGCATGCCTTTAACCGCGATTTCAATCACGCGCTCAGGACGGCGGGCAATCATCTCTTCAAAGGTCGCTTGCTTGATACCACCGATGTGGCCGGTGTGGTGGTAATACACCTTGTCTGTACGCTTGTTGCCGGTTACAGCAACTTTTTCTGCGTTCAGAACGATGATGTAGTCACCGGTATCAACGTGCGGGGTGTATTCCGCTTTATGCTTGCCGCGCAGACGACGAGCCAGTTCAGTAGCGAGACGGCCTAAAGTTTTACCATCTGCATCAACAACGTACCAGTCGCGTTGAACGCTCTCTGGTTTAGCTGTAAAAGTTTTCATTAGAAAGCTTACCCAATAATTAGTTACACGTTGGTGAACACCCAAACGCTCGAAAACAGTTGAGGCTCACACGACCATACAAGTCCAGCAAACCTACCCCTTCGAATAGCCATTGCCGGCACTATAAAGTTTTTGGGAAAAAAAACTTTGTTGTAACGTGGGGTCGCAAGATTATAGAGAAGTCGCTCACAAAGATCGAACGCTTTTTGAATGGAAACGCAATTAATCGCCAGCAGCGGAAAATCGGGGACACCGGCGGTGGCGCCCCCGGGCAATCAAGGCAGATGCGGCAACTTGAGATACTCCTCGCTTTGCATCTCCTGCAGCCGCGACAGGCAGCGCTGGTACTCAAACTTCAGCCGCTCGCCCTGGTAAATCTCGAACATCGAGGCTTCGGCAGCGATCACCAACTTGACGTGACGCTCGTAAAATTCATCCACCAACGCCAGGAAGCGGCGTGCGGTATTTTCCTTCAACGGCCCCATCACGCGCACATTATACAGGATAACGCTGTGGTAGAGGCGCGATAAGGCGATGTAATCGAGCTGGCTGCGTGCTTCCTCGCACAAGGTATGAAAATCAACGGCCAGCACGCCGTCTACCGCGTGGATAACCTGCAGCGGCCGGTGATTGATCTGCAATACCGGTGCCGCCTCGCCTTTCTTGCCGGCCAGTTTCACGAACATCTGATCCATGGTCTGCCGGGTTTGTTCATCCAGCGGCGTCAGATACAGGTGCGCCTGAGTCAGGGTGCGCAGACGATAATCAATGCCGGCGTCAACGTTCATCACATCGCAATACTCGTTAATCAGGTCGATCGCCGGCAGGAAGCGCGCGCGCTGCAGACCGTTGCGATACAGATCGTCCGGCGGAATATTGGAGGTGGCGACCAGCGTGATGCCACGGGCAAACAGCGCTTGCAACAGCGTCGCCAGCAGCATGGCGTCGGTGATATCGGAAACAAAGAACTCGTCGAAACACAGCACGTCGGTTTGCGCCTTGAAACCATCAGCGATGATTTCCAGCGGATTTTCCTGCCCCTGCAATTCGGTCAGCTCTTCGTGCACCCGCAGCATGAAGCGGTGGAAATGCAGCCGTAGCTTGCGGTCACCCGGCAGGCTGTGGAAAAACATATCCATCAGCCAGGTTTTGCCACGCCCGACCCCGCCCCACATATATAAGCCCTGCACCGGCCGCTGTTTTGCCGTTTCGCTGCTTTTGCCCAGCAAACGGCTCAGCTTGCCGCGCAGACCGCCGGCAGGTGCACTGACGGCCGGTATTTGCTGCAAGGCCTGATAGATATGATCCAGTTGAGTGACGGCCTGGCGTTGAACCTCATCGGCCTGGTATTCCCCCGCAGCAAGCAGCCGCTGGTAGCGTGATAACGGTGATTGTGCCTGCATCTGTTCGATGTTCCCTAAGAACGCTTAGAAATTATTTAGCCCATTTTCGCGACATATTACGGCTGGTTAGCCCTCATATCGCCACAAATGCCCACTCTGAGCGGCGCTGAAAACCCTGTAAAAATCAGGTCAAAGCTCATCAGGATTCCACTCGGACAAGGTTAACGGTTATAGTGGATATTATTAAGTGAAAAATCCCTGCGGAACAACGAAGTCAAAATAGGAGTCATCATGACCTGGGAGTATGCGCTGATTGGTTTGGTGGTCGGTATCGTCATTGGTGCGGTAGCGATGCGTTTTGGTAACCGTAAATTACGTCAACAACAAGTTTTGCAGAACGAGTTGGATAAGAGCAAAACCGAGCTGGAAGAGTATCGTCAGGAGTTGGTCGGTCATTTTGCCCGCAGCGCCGAGCTGCTGGACAACATGGCACGCGATTATCGCCAGCTGTATCAGCATATGGCGAAAAGCTCAAACAACCTGCTGCCGGATCTGCCGATGCAGGAAAATCCGTTCCGCTATCGCCTGACCGAAGCCGAAGCGGATAACGACCAGGCGCCGGTAGAAATGCCGCGCGACTACTCCGAAGGCGCATCAGGCCTGCTACGTGGCGAACGTCCACGCCGCGACTAAACGCCGTTCTTCGCCCGTGGGCCAGTCCCACGGGTTTTTGATCCTCCTCATACTTCTTCCCCCACGCTGAGCTATCCTTAACGCAGACGTTTGAGTGAACTTTTCACGCAAATTCACGGTCTTACCCTTCACTATGGTATTGCTGCTGCTTTATCATCACTATTCCACCGGCAGGTATTGAGAGAGCTATTATCAATGAAGAAAAAGTCGTTAATTCTTAGTGCATTGGCAATGAGTATTGGCCTCACACTGACCTCCGTACCGGCTGCCACCGCCGCGATGCCCGTCGCCGTTCAAGGGCAACCGCTGCCAAGCCTGGCGCCGATGCTGGAGAAGGTCTTGCCCGCAGTGGTCAGCGTGCATGTTGAAGGAACCCAGGTACAACGCCAGCAAGTTCCGGAGGAGTTCAGACGCTTCTTTGGCCCTGGTGGCCCTGGGCAACAGCAAAGCTCACGCCCGTTTGAAGGCTTGGGTTCCGGCGTCATCATCGACGCCGCCAAGGGCTATGTGCTGACCAACAACCACGTGATCAACAACGCCGATAAAATCAGCGTACAGTTGAACGATGGCCGTGAAGTGGACGCCAAGCTGGTAGGCCGTGACGAACAGTCCGATATCGCCCTGCTTCAGCTCAACGACGTGAAAAACCTGACCGCTATAAAAATGGCGGACTCCGATAAACTGCGGGTCGGTGATTTCGCCGTGGCCGTCGGCAACCCGTTTGGCCTGGGCCAAACCGCCACTTCCGGCATTATTTCCGCGTTGGGCCGCAGTGGCCTGAACCTGGAAGGGTTGGAAAACTTTATTCAGACCGATGCGTCCATCAACCGCGGCAACTCCGGTGGCGCGCTGGTTAACCTTAACGGTGAGCTGATCGGCATCAACACCGCCATTTTGGCGCCAAGCGGCGGCAACGTGGGGATCGGTTTTGCCATTCCGAGCAACATGGCGCAGAACCTCAGCCAGCAGTTGATCGAGTTTGGCGAAGTGAAACGCGGGCTACTGGGCATTAAAGGCAGTGAAATGACCGCCGATATGGCCAAGGCCTTTAATACCGACGCGCAACGCGGGGCGTTCGTCAGCGAAGTGCTGCCGAAATCCGCCGCTGCCAAGGCGGGCATCAAGGCTGGCGATATCCTGGTTTCGGTGGACGGCAAGCCTGTCAGCAGTTTCGCCGAGCTGCGCGCCAAGGTTGGCACCACTGCGCCGGGCAAAACCATCAAGGTTGGTCTGCTGCGCGACGGCAAACCGCAGGAAGTTTCCGTTACGCTGGATAACAGCGAAAGCGCCTCAACCAATGCCGAAACGCTTTCCCCAGCTCTGCAGGGGGTTTCACTCAGCAACGGGGCAATCCCAAGCGGTGAAAAAGGCGTGAAGATCGATAAAGTGGATAAAGGCTCTGCGGCGGCACAAATCGGGCTGCAGAAAGACGATGTGATCATCGGCGTCAACCGCCAGCGTATTGAGAACATCACTGCACTGCGCAAAGTGCTGGAAGCCAAACCACCGGTCATGGCGCTGAATATCGTGCGCGGCGGCGAAACCATTTATCTGCTGTTGCGCTGATCGTATATTTGTTTAAAAACCGGGCGCGGTGACATACTGCGCTCGGTATTCTCATGTTATCCTCCCGGTATCTTTCACCTCACGTACTAAAACTCCATGTTTGCTAAGCTTTTGCGCTCTGTCGTTATTGGTCTAATCGTTGCTGGCCTACTGCTGGTTGCGTTGCCTGTGCTACGTTCTTCCAATGCCTTGTTCGCAGACAAACATGACAATACCCGTGATGAAACGCCCGTCAGTTACAATAAGGCGGTGCGTCGTGCCGCGCCTGCCGTAGTCAATATCTACAACCGCAACATGAACGGTACCGCCAACGTGCTATCGCTGGGTTCTGGCGTGATCATGAATGAACGCGGCTATATCCTGACCAATCGACACGTGATCAAGGATGCGCAACAAATTACCGTGGTCGTCCAGGACGGCCGCCGCTATGAGGCGCTGTTGGTCGGCTCCGACAGCCTGACCGATCTGGCAGTACTGAAAATAGATCAGGGCAACCTGCCGGTGATCCCAATTAATAACGCGCGCACCGCGCACGTAGGTGACGTCGTGCTGGCGATTGGCAACCCTTACAACCTCGGCCAGACCGTGACTCAGGGGATCCTCAGCGCCACCGGCCGTATCAGTATGAGCACCACCGGGCGTCAGACCTTCCTGCAGACCGATGCCTCGATTAACCGCGGCAACTCCGGCGGCGCGTTGGTCAACTCCCTGGGCGAATTAATCGGTATCAATACCCTGACCTACGATAAAATCACCGACGGTGAAACGCCGGAAGGCCTGGGTTTCGCCATTCCTATCGAGCTGGCCACCAAGATTATGGACAAACTGATCCGCGACGGCCGCGTCATTCGGGGTTATTTCGGCATTCAGGGCAAAGAGATTATTCCGTTGCGCTCGTCCAATTCCGGCATCGATCGCCTGCAGGGCATTATCGTGACTGAAATTACTCAGGGCGGGCCGGCAGGCAACGCCGGTTTCCATATTAACGATGTGATCATCAACGTGGACAACAAGCCTGCGGTATCGGTGCTGGAAACCATGGACCAGGTAGCAGAAATCCGACCGGGTACAGAAATTCCGGTGGTGGTCCTGCGCGAAGGCAAACGCATCACGCTGAAGATGACGGTGGGCGAATTCCCGGAAGATAACAATTAAAAAGGCCCGGCAATGCCGAGCCCCCAATACTAATGCCGTTCACTTAAGGTGTTTTTTAGGCCAGTTCAATGTTCTTTTCGGTCGATAAACGGGCAAAGCTCCATGAGGTTCTGAAGCTCCGACCGAGCAAGGGTCCGTAGGCGCGGCCCCTTGCAACCCGCGCCTTTGCCCTATCAGACGGTTGGCTGCGCCAACGACTCTCACTTCATCACGCCGCATCACTGCCGGCTACGACAGGCGTCCCTGCCTGTCTCGCCTGAAACCGCCGTCCATGGCGGTTTCGCCTATGCGCCGCTCCTGCGTTCGACGTCTTCAAGGGCACCCAACAACGTGCTCATCTCACCATTTTCACCGTCTTTCATCACTCAACGTCAAACTCAGGGGATAAGTTGCCCGGTGGCTGCTGATGCGGGTGTTGACCTTGGCGCGCATCACCCTCTGCCGAGCAAGGCGGCGTTGTCAGGGGCAACCGGCCAGGGAAGGCCGGTTGAGGCGAGACTAACAGGGAGGTTTGTCGTAGCCGACCCGCCCGACAACGCGGGTGCAGCGAGGGTATCCGCGTAGCGGACAGAGGGTGTTAAGCGAGGGCGCGGGTGGAGGGGCCGCGCCTACGGCCCCTCCAATTGCCGTTCATTGCTGCGGCAGAGAAATGCGGGATATTGACGGCAATTCTGCCTGCACTGAGCCTTCAGGGACCGAATAAAAAATGCCCGTCAGACAAATTACTCGCCTTTCACACGCTCGATGTTAGCACCCAGCGCGCGCAGCTTGTCTTCGATACGCTCATAACCACGGTCGATGTGATAGATACGATCGACGACGGTCACGCCATCGGCGATGCAACCGGCCAATACCAGGCTGGCAGATGCTCGCAGATCGGTCGCCATCACCTGAGCTCCTGACAGTTGCTCAACGCCGTGGCAAATCACAGTGTTGCTCTCGATCTCAGCGTGTGCACCCATGCGGATCAGCTCAGGCACATGCATGAAGCGGTTTTCAAAGATGGTTTCGGTGATCACACCGGTGCCTTCCGCAACCAGGTTCAGCAGGCTGAACTGAGCCTGCATATCGGTCGGGAACCCCGGGTGTGGCGCAGTACGCACGGTCACCGCTTTAGGGCGTTTGCCATGCATATCCAGACTGATCCAGTCTTCGCCCACTTCGATATCCGCACCGGCTTCGCGCAGCTTGGCCAACACGGCGTCCAGCGTATCAGGACGGGTATCTCGGCACATCACCTTGCCACCGGAAACGGCTGCAGCGATCAGGAAGGTACCGGTCTCGATGCGGTCCGGCAGAACGCGATAAACACCGCCGCCCAGACGCTCAACCCCTTCGATAGTAATGCGGTCACTGCCGGCACCGGTGATTTTTGCGCCGAGCGTGTTGAGGAAGTTGGCGGTATCGACAATTTCCGGTTCGCGGGCCGCATTCTCAATCACGGTGGTACCGGTCGCCAGGGTGGCAGCACTCATGATGGTCACGGTAGCGCCAACGCTGACCTTGTCCATAACGATGTGTGCGCCCTTCAGGCGGCCATCGACGGAAGCTTTAACATAGCCTTCTTCCAGTTTGATCTCTGCACCGAGCTGTTCCAGACCCGTAATATGCAGATCGACCGGACGCGCACCGATGGCGCAGCCGCCCGGCAGAGAAACCTGACCACGGCCGAAACGGGCAACCAACGGCCCCAACGCCCAGATAGAGGCGCGCATGGTTTTCACCAGATCGTAGGGCGCACAGAATTCGTTCACGCCGCTGGCGTCAACGAATACGGAACCGTTGCGTTCAATCTTGGTGCCTAATTGGCTGAGTAGCTTAATGGTGGTGTCGATGTCCTTCAGCTTCGGGACATTCTGCAACTCGACCGGCTCTTCCGCTAACAATGCGGCGAACAGGATCGGCAGGGCGGCGTTTTTAGCCCCGGAAATAGCCACTTCACCGCTGAGGCGGGTCCGGCCCTGCACACGAAATTTATCCATTTGACTACTCTCTGTTATCTAAACTGACGCTGCCCGCCCCGCTGGGCAAACAGCCTTAAAATCCGTTGAGTTTGCGATCTCGCTGCCACTCTTCAGGGGTGTACGCCTTAATCGACAAGGCGTGAATACGGTTGTCCGCAATGTATTCCATCAACGGCGCATAGACCGCCTGTTGTTTCTTGACGCGGCTCATGGCGGCAAACAGCTCACCGACCACGATCACCTGAAAATGGCTGCCGTCGCCGGTAACATGTGCTTCTTCCAGTGCCAATGCGCGCATCAGCACATCTTTAATCTCGCTATTTTCCATAGTATCCAGTTCTGTATCAAAAGGATCATAATCAGCCTGATATCTTAGTGGAATACGACGTTTTCTTAAACTAAAGAAAAAGCCCCTGTACAACAGGGGCTTTCTGGGGAGAAAACGTCTTCATCCAGTCGAAAATCGGGCTAACCAGCGGTATCGACAGGCATTATTGCTTGCAGATTGTACAGTGCGATCAGCGTTTTCAAGCGATCGCCGGCGCCAGAAATTTTTAATTCCACGCCATGTTGGCGTTGCTGTTCGCGCAGATGCACCAGCAGTGCCAACCCGGACGAGTCCACCCGCTGCAGTTGCGCAACGTCGATAGCGGTTTTATCCGCCAGCAACGTTTCCCGCTGTTCCCACAGCGGCAACAGGGTTTCCCGATCCAACGCACCGCGCAGGATCAGGGTCTGTTGCTGCGATTCAAAGCTGAGTGCAGCTGACATCAGTTTTTCTGATCCAGAGTAATCGGCTGAGCCGCCGCCGCCTGCAGCTGCTTGGTCAGGCCGTCGATCCCCTGGGTACGCAGCGTAGAAGCCCACTCGTTCTGCTTGGTGGTGATCATGCTGACGCCTTCGGCGATCATGTCATAAGCCTGCCAGTTACCGGTTTTGGTGTTTTTGCGCCACTGGAAGTCCAGACGCACCGGCGGACGACCGCCATTGTCGATGATGGTCACGCGGATCGCCACAATGCTGGCGTCGCCCAGCGGCTTCTCTGGCTCAATCTGATAAGTTTGGCCGTGGTACATCGCCAGCGCCTGGCCGTAAGCCTGTTCCAGGTAGGCTTGGAATGCGGTGAAGTAGGCTTCACGCTGCGCCGGCGTCGCTTCTTTGTAAAAACGGCCCAGCACCAGCGCACCGGCGTATTTGACCTGCACAAACGGCATCAGCTCCTGATGCACCACGGAACGCAGGTAGTTAGGGTCCTGCTTGATCTTCGGCTGTTCGGTTTTCAGACGGGTGAAGGTCTTCTCAGCCGCGTCTTGCATCAGGCTGTAAGGATTGGTCTGATCGACCGCATTCGCCAGCGGTGCGACCACCAGCAGGGCAACCATAAGTAAACGTTTAAACATGCAGGTTTCCTCTCTTAATGAATAGGGGCAGCGGCTTGTGGAGCTGCACCGGCAGCCGGCTGAGCAGCCGCGTCTCCCGTTTTGGCAGCATCATCCTGACCGCCGCTCTTATACAGGAACTGGCCGATCAGATCTTCCAGAACCATGGCTGATTTGGTGTCCTGAATCGTGCCGCCATCTTTCAAGATGGCCGTGCCCATATCCGGATCTTCAAAACCGACGTTCAGCGCCAGATATTGCTCCCCCAACAGGCCGGAGGTACGGATCGCCAGTGAGCTGGTGTCCGGGATCTGGTCGTATTTATCCTGGATATCCAGGGCTACGCGCGGCGTATAGGTTTTAGGATCGAGCGTAATATCAGCCACTCGGCCAATCATCACACCGCCGATTTTCACCGGAGAACGCGCTTTCAAACCACCGATGTTATCGAAGGTCGCGTAGATGCGGTATGTTGGCTCGTTACCGATCGATTTAATGTTCGCCACTTGCAGGCACAAAAACACGATGGCGCACAGCGCGATCAGCATAAATGCCCCAACCCAGATTTCACTCTTCTTCGTTTGCATCGAATCAATTCCCAAACATCAGTGCTGTCAGCACGAAATCCAATCCCAACACCGCCAGTGACGAATGTACCACGGTACGGGTCGTTGCCCGGCTTATCCCTTCAGAGGTGGGTACGGCATCATACCCGTTGAAGATGGCAATCCAGGTCACGGTGATGGCAAATACCACGCTCTTGATCAGGCAGTTGAGCAAGTCTTTTTTCCACTCAACGGCGCCCTGCATGGCCGACCAGAAGAAGCCACTGTCAATGCCCTTCCAGTCTACGCCCACCACCGAGCCGCCCCAGATACCGATAGCGACAAAAATCATCGTCAGCAATGGCATGCTGATCAAACCGGCCCAGAAGCGCGGCGCAACGATACGCCGCAGCGGATCGACGGCCATCATTTCCAGGCTGGAAATTTGTTCCGTTGCCTTCATCAGGCCAATTTCGGCCGTCAATGCAGAGCCGGCACGCCCGGCAAACAGCAACGCGGTGACCACCGGGCCCAGTTCACGCAGCAGCGATAACGCCACCATCATGCCCAGGCTGGCTTCTGCGCTGTAAGTGGTCAGTACCAGATAACCCTGCAGCCCCAGCACCATACCGATAAACAACCCGGAAACCACGATGATCAGCAGCGACTGCACGCCCACGCTGTGCAACTGCTTGAGCAACAGCGGCCACTGCCTGCGCGGCTCAGGCCGCCCGACCAGCGCGTTGAACAGCATCAACCCGGCACGCCCAAAGCTGGCGCTGGTGTTGATGCCACGGCGTCCTAACGACGCTAACGCCTGTAATAACATCAGCTTATTTACTCCCTAAACCTAACAGCTCGGCCTGATAATCACCGGCCGGATAACGGAAGGGTACCGGCCCATCGGCAATACCATCCAGGAACTGGCGCACGCGTGCATCAGGATTGTTCTGTAATTGCTGCGCCGTACCTTCGGCTATCACCCGATGATCGGCCACAATGTAAGCGTAGTCGGCGATACTCAGCACTTCCGGCACGTCGTGCGAAACCACGATGCAGGTAATGCCCAGTGCGTGATTCAGCTCATCGATCAACTTCACCAGCACGCCCATGGTGATGGGATCCTGGCCGACGAAAGGTTCGTCGAACATGATCATCTCCGGATCGAGCGCAATCGCTCGCGCCAGTGCGGCACGGCGCGCCATACCGCCGGACAATTCATTGGGCATCAGATCGGCTGCGCCACGCAGTCCAACCGCTTCCAGCTTCATCATCACCGTGCTGCGCAGAATGGGCTCCGGCAAACGGCTATGTTCACGCAGCGGATAAGCCACATTCTCGAACACCGTCAGGTCGGTAAACAGCGCACCGGACTGAAACAGCATGCTCATTTTCTTGCGCGCTTCATACAGTTGATGTCGAGACAACGCAGGAATGTTATCTCCATCAAACCAGATTTCACCGCTGTCGGGTGCCAGCTGACCGCCAATCAAACGCAGCAGCGTCGTTTTGCCAATGCCGGACGGCCCCATTATTGCCGTTACCTTGCCACGGGGAACCGTCAGGTTGATGTCTTCGAATATCAGTCGATCGCCTCGCGTGAACGTCATGTCGCGAACTTCGACCAGATTCTCTGCCTTCTGGTGCATGTTAATTGATCCTTCACGGGTCATTTTTGCCAAATCTACCCACGATGTTAAAGCAACGGGCGCAATGCGTCTCATCTTTACAAAAACTTACCGCCATTTCGCTACCAATGGTGCCATAGGTTTTACTTTTACGCGTCACCCGGTCAAAATTGGCGCCATAACGAAAAAAAACGAAAGTGTTCATATATTAGCCGGGAAAACCCGTTGCTGCGGCTTTAACCTGCGCAACGGAGGGCAAAGCAAGATAGCCGAATTACGGCTTTTAACCAACGAACCGGGATGATACCCAACAAAGGACCCTGCATGTTTCTCGCGATAGCTTTATTAATCGTTGGTTTATTTTTACTGGTATATGGGGCAGACCGCTTAGTTTACGGTGCTGCGGTAATTTCGCGTTCACTCGGTGTGCCACCGCTGATTATCGGTATGACCATCGTCGGCATAGGCACTTCACTGCCGGAGCTGTTCGTGTCGACCACTGCGGCACTGAACGGGCAAATCGATATGGCCGTGGGGAACGTATTAGGTTCCAACATCACGAATATTTTACTGATCCTCGGCGTTGCCGCGCTGATACACCCGCTGGCGGCGCGATCCGAAGTGTTGCGGCGCGAACTGCCGCTGATGTTGGCGGTCACAGTATTGTGCGGTTTCGTGCTGATGGACGGCACGCTGAGCCGTCTGGATGGCGTGCTGCTGTTGGCCGCCGCCGCGGTATTTATTCTGTTGATGTTGAAAATTGCCCGGTTGGCGCAGCGCGAAGGCAGCGACAGCCTGACCGTGGAGCAAATCGCCGAACTGCCGCAGGACAGCAGCAACACCGTGGCGATACTGTGGCTGGTGCTGGCATTTATCATTCTGCCGCTGTCTTCCAAAATGGTGGTCGATAACGCCACGGTCATCGCGCACTATTTCGGTATGAGTGAGTTGGTGGTCGGCCTGACCGTCATCGCCATCGGCACCAGCTTGCCGGAGTTGGCGACGTCCATCGCCGGGGCACTCAAGGGCGAAGATGATATGGCGATTGGCAATATCATCGGCTCCAACATTTTCAACACGGTGATCGTGCTGGGCGTGCCCGCCCTCCTGTCCCCGGGTACCGTCGATGGCGCCGCCTTCCATCGCGATTACTGGGTGATGCTGGCGGTCAGCATTGTGCTCAGCGCCCTGTGCATCGGGCGGAAACATCGCATCGGCCATCTTGCCGGCGCTCTGTTATTATGTGGTTTTATTGCGTATCTTGCGGTGCTGTTTTTTAACCCTTTCGATTCATTTAGCTATACCCAATAGCCTTCGGGAGGCAGGACAGCGGCAAAAGAATGCATCCCTGCGAGCTTAGTCCGCTAAGTGACCAGACCAAACGAAAGCAGCCAACGCCCAGTATCCTGAAGGATGAAGGGTATAACCGACGGGAATGAGTATGTCGAACATTCAGTTGCAACCAGGCTTTGATTTTCAGCAGGCAGGCAAAGAAGTGCTGCAGATTGAGCGTGACGGGCTGGCCCAACTCGATCAATACATTAATGCAGACTTTACCCGTGCCTGCGAGTTGATTGCCGAGTGCAGTGGCAAAGTGGTGGTGATGGGTATGGGTAAATCCGGGCACATCGGCTGCAAAATTGCCGCCACCTTCGCCAGTACCGGAACGCCTTCGTTCTTTGTTCATCCTGCAGAGGCCAGCCATGGCGACCTCGGCATGGTGACAACTCAGGATATCGTGCTCGCCATTTCCAACTCAGGTGAGTCCAACGAAATACAGGCGCTGATCCCGGTGCTGAAGCGTCAGCAAATCCCGCTGATCTGCATGACCAACAACCCGGAAAGTTCGATGGGCAAAGCGGCGGATATTCACCTGTGCATCAAGGTGCCACAGGAGGCCTGCCCACTCGGTCTGGCACCGACCACCAGTACCACCGCTACGCTGGTGATGGGGGATGCGTTGGCCGTCGCACTGTTAAAGGCGCGCGGTTTCACGCCGGAAGATTTTGCGTTATCGCACCCGGGTGGCGCACTGGGCCGCCGACTGCTGCTGCGCGTCTGCGACATCATGCACAGCGGTGACGAAATTCCTCACGTCAGCGCCGATGCATCTCTGCGCGACGCGCTGCTGGAGATCACCCGAAAGAACCTGGGTATGACGGTCATCTGCAACGATTTGATGAAAATCGCCGGTATCTTTACCGACGGTGACCTGCGCCGGATATTCGATATGGGCATTAATCTTAACGAGGCGCGGATCGTCGATGTCATGACGCTCGGCGGTGTACGAGTTCGCCCGAACCTGCTGGCGGTGGACGCGTTGAATCTGATGCAGCAACGCCATATCACCGCGCTGCTGGTTGCCGATGGCGACCAATTGCTGGGTGTGGTACATATGCATGACATGCTGCGCGCCGGCGTCGTTTAACTATGGAAGAGAACTCAATGAGTCTGGTTGAAACCTGCTACGGGCCTGTAGAGCAAGACGTCATGGCGCGTGCCGGCAAAATCCGCCTGCTGATTTGTGATGTTGATGGCGTACTGTCAGACGGCCTGATTTTCATGGGCAACAATGGCGAAGAATTAAAAGCGTTCAACGTGCGTGACGGCTACGGCATCCGTTGCCTGAAAACTTCGGATATCGAAGTAGCTATCATCACTGGTCGCTCCGCCAAACTGTTGGAAGACCGGGCTAAAACACTCGGTATCACCCACCTTTATCAGGGGCAATCCGATAAGCTTTTGGCCTTCCGCGAACTGTTGGATACACTGTCGCTGACGGCAGATCAGGTCGCCTATATCGGCGATGATCTGATCGACTGGCCGGTCATGGCGCAGGTTGGCCTGGCGGTCGCGGTGGCAGATGCACACCCGCTTCTGTTGCCACGAGCCCACTATGTTACCCGCATTGACGGCGGCCGCGGTGCGGTACGCGAGCTGTGCGACATTATTCTTTTGGCTCAAAACAAGCTGGAAGACGCCAAAGGGCTATCGATATGAGTAAAACCAAACTTTGGATCACCCTGTTGCTGGCGGTGATCGCCTTGGCGCTGATTGGCTGGAACATGACGGATTTCAGTGATGATACTACGCCGGGGCCGGTGAACAGCCAGGACCCGACTTATCAGAGCCAGCACACGGTCACCATAGTGTACAATCCGACCGGCAAGCTGAGTTACAAGCTGGTGGCCGAAGACGTAAAATACTACACCGCCGATGAATTAAGCTGGTTCACCCAGCCGGTGATGACGCTGTTTGATGAAAACGCGGTGGCCACCTGGTCAGTTCGCGCCGACCGCGCCAAACTGACTAAAGACCGGATGCTGTATCTTTACGGCCACGTCGAGGTGAACAGCCTGACCACCACGTCGCAGCTGGAAAAAATTAAAACAGACAATGCTCAGGTGAACCTGGTGACCCAGGATGTGTCTTCGGATGACGAAGTGACACTTTACGGGACGAACTTCACCTCTAACGGCATGAAAATGCGTGGGAACCTGCGGGCCAAAACCGCTGAGCTGATTGATAAGGTTAAGACCAACTATGAAATTCAAAACCAACAAACCAAGCCGTAATCTGTTAATCGGCAGCTTGATTTTGGCCGCCAGCGCCCCCGCATGGGCGCTGAAGTCCGACTCCAATCAGCCGGTGAGCATCGACTCGCTGAAACAGTCTCTGGACATGCAGAGCAACGTCAGCACCTTTACCGATAACGTGGTGATCAAGCAAGGCACCATCGATATCAAAGCGGACAAAGTCGTGGTCACCCGCCCGGGCGGCGATCAGAACAAAACCTATATTGAAGCTTTCGGCAACCCGGTAACCTTCTATCAGATGCAAGACAGCGGCAAGCCGGTGAAAGGCCACGCTCAGAAGGTGCGTTACGATGTGGCGTCTCAGTTGGTGACCCTGACCGGGAACGCCTACCTGGAACAGCTCGACAGCAACGTCAAGGGCGATCGCATCACCTACCTGGTGCAACAGCAGCAAATGCAGGCGTTTAGCGATAAAGGCAAGCGCGTGACTACGGTTCTGGTACCGTCGCAGTTGCAAGACAAAAACGGGCAAAACAAGAGTAACTAATCACTTATGGCTACACTCATCGCAGAAAACCTGGCGAAAGCCTACAAGGGCCGCAAAGTCGTTGAAGACGTCAGCCTGAAAGTGAAATCCGGCGAGATCGTCGGCCTGCTGGGGCCAAACGGCGCCGGCAAGACCACCACGTTCTACATGGTGGTCGGTATCGTTCAGCGTGACGCCGGACGTATCGTGATTGACGAAGAAGACATCAGCCTGCTGCCGCTGCACGCCCGTGCGCGTCGTGGCATCGGCTATCTGCCGCAGGAAGCCTCGATCTTCCGCCGCCTGAGCGTTTACGACAACCTGATGGCGGTGCTGGAGATCCGTGACGATCTCAGCAGCGAACAGCGGGCAGACCGTGCGGTAGAACTGATGGAAGAGTTCCATATCTCCCATCTACGCGACAACCTGGGCCAGGCGCTGTCCGGTGGCGAACGTCGCCGCGTGGAGATCGCCCGTGCGCTGGCGGCTAACCCGAAATTCATCCTGCTGGATGAACCCTTCGCCGGGGTTGACCCGATTTCCGTTATCGACATTAAAAAAATTATCGAGCACTTGCGTGATAGCGGCCTGGGCGTGCTGATCACCGACCACAACGTGCGCGAAACGCTGGACGTGTGTGAACGCGCCTATATCGTCAGCCAGGGCAAACTGATTGCTCACGGCACGCCGGATGCTATTCTGGCCGATGAGCAGGTAAAACGCGTTTATCTGGGCGAAGAATTCCGCCTCTGAGTACCGGCGCGTCCTGATGGGCGACTGTTAACGGAAGTAGACTGAAGAATATGAAGCAAGGTTTGCAACTCAGGTTTAGCCAACAACTGGCCATGACCCCCCAGCTCCAGCAGGCCATACGCCTGCTGCAGTTGTCCACGCTTGAGCTCCAGCAGGAGATACAGCTGGCGTTAGAGAGCAATCCACTGCTTGAACAAACCGATTTGCACGAAGAAATCGACGCTAAAGAGACGACCGAAACCGAAGGTTTGGATACCCGGGAAGCGCTGGAACAAAAGGACATGCCCGAAGAGCTGCCGCTGGACGCCACCTGGGACGAGATCTATACCGCCGGAACTCCGTCAGGGACTCGCACCGATTACAGTGACGACGAACTGCCGGTGTATCAGGGCGAAACCACCCAAACCCTGCAGGATTACCTGATGTGGCAGGTGGATCTGACGCCGTTTTCCGATACCGATGCTGCCATTGCCACCTCGATCGTCGACGCCGTCGATGACACCGGCTATCTCACCGTGCCGCTGGAAGACATTCTGGAGAGCATGGGTGACGAGAATGTGACAATGGACGAAGTCGAGGCGGTATTGAAACGCGTACAGCGGTTTGATCCGGTTGGCGTCGCGGCGCGCGACCTGCGCGATTGTCTGCTGGTTCAGCTATCCCAATACGCCCAAGACACGCCTTACCTGGCGGAAGCGCGCCTGATCATCAGTGAACATCTGGACTTGCTGGCTAACCACGACTTTCGCAGCCTGATGCGAACAACGCGCTCAAAAGAAGATACACTGAAAGAAGCGATGTTGCTGATCCAGTCACTCGATCCGCGTCCAGGCCAGTCGATCAACACCGGCGAATCTGAGTACGTGATCCCGGACGTGCTGGTACGCAAAGTGCAGGATGTGTGGACGGTCGAGCTCAACAGCGACAGCATCCCAAGGCTGAAGATCAATCAGCAGTATGCTGCACTGGGCAATAGCGCGCGTAACGACAGCGACGGTCAGTACATCCGCAGCAATTTGCAGGAAGCGAAATGGCTGATCAAGAGCCTGGAAAGCCGCAACGACACCCTGCTGAAAGTTTCGCGCTGCATCGTCGAGCAGCAGCAGGCGTTCTTTGAGCAAGGCGCGGAATTTATGAAGCCCATGGTGCTGGCGGATATCGCTCAGGCCGTGGAGATGCATGAATCGACAATCTCACGCGTGACCACGCAGAAGTTTTTGCACAGTCCGCGCGGCATTTTCGAATTGAAATATTTCTTCTCAAGCCACGTGAATACCGACAGCGGGGGCGAAGCTTCCTCTACGGCGATCCGGGCGGTGGTGAAGAAATTGATTGCGGCGGAAAACCCCGCCAAACCGCTCAGCGACAGCAAGCTGGCTACCCTGCTCTCCGATCAGGGGATCATCGTGGCGCGGCGTACCGTCGCCAAGTACCGAGAGTCTTTGTCCATCCCGCCGTCCAACCAACGTAAACAGTTGGTTTGACCTCTATTGAGAAGGAAGACACTATGCAGCTCAACATTACCGGACACCACATCGAAATCACCGAACCCTTGCGTGAGTTCGTGAACACCAAGTTCGCCAAACTCGAACAGTATTTTGACCGCATAAATCAGGTGTATGTCGTGCTTAGTGTGGAAAAAGTGCAGCAGATTGCTGAAGCGACGGTGCACGTGAATGGAGGCGAGTTGCACGCCACCTCGGAAGACGAGAACATGTATGCGGCAATTGATACCCTGATCGACAAACTGGCGCGTCAATTGAACAAACATAAAGACAAACTGAAACAACACTGACATTCTGGGCCGTTTCCGTCAGCGGGTACGGCTCAAACGTAGCCTCGGCCATCGGCGCGTTACCTGTTTGGGTACGCGCCGATAAGCCATCAGGGTTAAACAAGGCGAAAAATCACCTCACAAGCCTGCTTGCTGGTGTGGTTTTAAGTGAAGATGAGATGAACAACGAAACAATGCAGTTAAGCTCGGTATTAAATATCGAGTGCACCAGAAGCTCCGTACATTGCACCAGCAAGAAACGGGCTTTGGAAATTATCAGCGAACTGGCCGCCAAACAGCTCAATCTGCCACCCCAGGTGGTATTTGACGCGGTTCTCACCCGCGAGCGCATGGGCAGCACCGGTATCGGCAACGGTATCGCCATCCCCCATGGCAAACTGGAAGAGGACACACTGCGGGCCGTTGGCGTGTTTATTCGTCTCGACCAACCTATCGCCTTCGACGCCATTGATAACCAGCCGGTCGATCTGCTGTTCGCCCTGCTGGTGCCGGCCGACCAATGTAAAACCCATCTGCATACCCTGTCTCTGGTCGCCAAGCGTCTGGCCGACAAAACAGTATGCCGCCGCCTGCGCGCGGCGCAAAGTGACGAAGAGCTTTACCAAATCATCACCGAGTAACGCCCGGCTGGCGTGACTTCCAGCCCGGATAACGATACTGTTTAGCCATGATGGATTCCGGTTCAGGCCGGAATAATAAAGTTTCTAACGGTGGCGATAAACGCCACCGAGATGCCAGGGGGAGTTGCCACATGGTGCTGATGATTGTCAGCGGCCGTTCCGGTTCAGGGAAATCCGTCGCCTTGCGGGCGCTGGAAGACATGGGTTTTTACTGCGTTGATAACCTGCCCGTGGTACTGCTGCCGCAGCTTGCCAATACGCTGGCGGAACGCAACAGCTCCGCGGCGGTAAGCATCGACGTGCGTAACATGCCGGAATCGCCGGAAGTGTTTGAATATGCGATGACCCAACTGCCGGACAGCTTTTCGCCGCAGTTGCTGTTCCTTGATGCCGACCGTAACACGCTGATTCGTCGTTACAGTGATACTCGTCGCTTACACCCGCTGTCCAGCAAGAATCTGTCGCTGGAAAGCGCCATCGATGAAGAAAGCGATCTGCTGGAACCACTGCGTTCACGAGCCGATCTGATCATCGACACCTCGGAAATGTCGGTGCATGAACTGGCCGAAATGCTGCGTACCCGTTTACTGGGCAAACGCGAGCGCGAGCTGACCATGGTGTTTGAATCCTTCGGCTTTAAACACGGTATCCCGATCGACGCCGATTACGTGTTCGACGTACGTTTCCTGCCGAACCCACACTGGGATCCTAAACTTCGCCCGATGACCGGCCTGGATAAACCCGTCGCCTCATTCCTCGATCGCCACACTGAGGTGCACAACTTTATCTACCAGACCCGCAGCTATCTGGAACAGTGGTTGCCAATGCTGGAAACCAACAACCGCAGCTATCTGACGGTGGCCATTGGCTGTACCGGCGGCAAACACCGTTCAGTCTACGTAGCGGAACAGTTGGCCGATTACTTCCGCTCTCGCGGCAAGAACGTACAGTCACGCCACCGCACGCTGGAAAAACGCAAACAATGACGGTCAAGCAAACGGTTGAAATCAAAAACAAACTGGGCATGCACGCCCGCCCGGCGATGAAGCTGTTCGAGCTGGTGCAGAGTTTTGATGCCGAAGTGATGCTGCGTAACGACAGCGGCACCGAGGCCGAGGCCAGCAGCGTGATTGCGCTGCTGATGCTGGACTCTGCGCAGGGGCGCCATATCGAGGTGGAAGCCACCGGCCCGGATGAGGTGAAAGCGCTGGCCGCGGTGATTGAACTGATTAATTCCGGTTTTGACGAAGACTAGCTTCCCCGCAGCGAAGAAGCCAATATCAAGAACGCGCCCATCAAGGCGCGTTCAGCATTTGTGAGACATCCCCAATTCCCGATGCATGCCAAATAGAAACATCTTGCCTCTCTGCAAACCCGATCCCAACGATTGTAATAAGCATAATCATATGATTTTATTATTTAATAATAAATCTATAGTGGTTTCTCAACAGCAAAATACTAAACCCTACCGACAAGTTACGCCGCCGCTCGCCGCAGAGACAAAAAGGAAGTTTACAATTTGTGAACTAGCGATTCAGCCGCTACAATGATGACAGGGCATGGATGAGGGAGAGATGCATATAATTTCAAGGGAACCGTTCAACGAGGCCGCAATCCGCTACCCCAACGAAGCAGCCTCTCTCAACACAATCTACAAAACGCTGCGCCGGGGGACATTTCATACGCCGGAAGATTTAAAATCCCTTTTCCCCAGCCTGGACAGAATGAAGTACAAAGCAAAATGGTGGGTCATTGATGTCGGAGGAAATCATCTCAGGATCTTATTCTTTGCCAGTTTTGATACCCAGAAAATATTTGTTAAACAGATAGTGACTCATGCAGAGTACGACAGATTACTGCAGCAGTACCGGAGGAACCCAAAATGATCACCGATGCGCTTAAGGCCACCCATGAGCTGTTACGCGCCATACCCTTGTTAGGTGGCAGCACCTCGCCACAGGATTACCGTGATGCTCTGGCGTTAGTGGAACACCTGCTTGAAACCGACGAGCGCCACCCGCTGATTGACGTTCTGGCAGCCAAGATCGTCGAGTATGAAGATAACAGCCCTGATTTTGCAGAGTTCAATCAGCGTATCGCACAGCTACCACAAGGTGTAGCCGCGCTGAGCGTGCTGATGGAGCAATATGGCCTCAGTCAAAGCGACTTCGAAAACGAGATCGGCAAAAAGTCACTGGTGAGCCAAATTCTAAGCGGAAAGCGATCGCTGACCATACCCCATATCATGGCGCTGGCAAAACGTTTCAACCTGCCGCCGGCCTTGTTCTTGCCTGAAGCCCGTTAGAGAGGGTCCTCCAGTCCTAGATCCGGCTCAAACAGTCCAGCGCCACCGCCTTGAAGCTATCGAAGTTGTTGCTGCCCAACAGGCGGCTCATTGACCGCTCGCGTACAAAGGTGACAAACAGCTCATAAATAGCCATCGCTTCTTCGTAATCGCTTTTGCTGATCGCCAACAGGAAGATCACGTGGGCGATTTCGCCCTCTCCCCAGACCACGCCCTGCGGCGCCAGCAGCGTCACCACCACGGTTTTTTTCGCCAACAGGCCCAACGAGTGCGGCAGTGCGATCCCCTCGCCCAGCAGCGTGGAAACAATCGCCTCGCGCTCTACGACCGACGGATAAAAGTCATCACCTACGTAGCCTTCGCGCTCAAGTTGGCTGCACACTTTCTGGAACAATTGCGCCTGAGTCAGCGGCTCGTTCACCACCATAAAATGGTCGGCGTCGAAAAACTTCTCCAGCATATAGGGCTTGGTGCGATCCACCAGCACCAGCTTACCCAACTGTTCTAGCTGGTATTCGGTCGGGAACGGTGACATCACCACCACCGGTTTGTTCTTTTCACTGACCCGCGCGTTGGAAATGACAAAGTCTTCGTCGATATGATTGAGCACCTCGTAATCGCGTAGCGAAACGATGCGCGTCATCACCAACTGCGGGTATTTGCGTGCGATTTGCGCCTGGATCATCCGGACCGTCGAGTTGCCGGTATCGCAGACCAACATCACCTGCGGATGGCGCTCATAACCGATGTTGTAATGCCGCTCCAGACCAACGCCAATGTGCAGCACCAAATAGCCGATCTCGTTTTCACTCAGGGTGTAAGGCGTGTATTTTCCCCAGCTCGATACGGCCGCCAGCGTCACGTCGTAGGCCATCGGGTAGTGCTGCTTGATGTTCGCCAACAGCGGGTTGGGGATATTAATCTGATATTTCACCCGGGTGATCATGGTTTTGATGTGGGTGAGCAGATCGGCCCGCAGCTGTTTGTCCCCCTGCAGGTTGTAGTTATAGTGCGAATTGATATACGACAGGATGTAATCCACCAGCGCTTCTTCATCGTCGGCGTTGATCTCGGTCGGCTGCACCTCCTGCACACGACGCGCGGCGATGTTGACCCGTAGATAAGCCTCCTCCGCCATCGAGACCTCTTTGCCACTGGCTTTGCGTAACTCCCCGGCTAGCCAGGTAGAAGCCTTACGCACCGCGTCATCACCGTCCTCAACGTCAAAATCCGGCAACGGATAGCCGTCGGTAATGCGCCGCAATGCCACCGCACAGTAGAAAATCAGGTACTGTTCACCTTCGTCGGTCAGACGAATAGCATATTGAGACAACAGCGGATGCAGCAGCCCGGCAAAGGTCGCCACCTGCGGTTGCTGCAGGATCTCATTGTTAAGCAATGGGTTTTCGGCATCGGCCAAATGCAGTTGGAATAACAAGTCGGTCAGGCAGGCGCGGATCGCCATCTCCGAGCCGAACAGCTTCATGCCGTAGCGCGGCTTGGTCTCGATGGTCAACTGATAGTGCGCCAGGCGCTCCCTCACCTCAGCCATGTCGTTTTGCAGCGTGCCGCGGCTGACAAACCATTCGTCGGCTAAATCTTCCAGCTTCAGAGAAAAGGCTGAGGTCAAAAAACGAACCAGCAGATAGTGTACCCGCTCCTGTGCGCTGCGTGGCGTGGCGTGTTTTTTACGCTCCTGATGCTGCAGGGCGCTGAACAACCTGGCGTCATCCACCTGCAGGCGATAGCCCGCACCGCGGCTATGCACAAAGTGCGCACCATATTTTTCCAAAATATCGTTCAGCGCGGTGATATCAGCCCGCACGGTTCGGGTGGACACGGCAAAACGCTTCGCCAACTCGTCCTGCGGCAAGGTTTCAGACTGCAAAGCATCGAACAGATAGGCCAAACGCGGGTAGGGAAATCGCACCATTCTCTTTCCGTCAATTAGAGTGCCCGCCAGGTGGATCCGGCGGGCAACAAGTTACTTGGCTAGCGGCAAGAACACCATTTGCGAGGGGCTGCCGACCGGCGTATAGCCTTCAACAAAGCTGAGTTTGCCACTGGCCTTATCCACGCTGAAACGGGTGACGTTATCGCTGCGTTGATTCATCGCATACAGATAGCGCCCGTCCGGACTCAGCGTTAACGAGCGCGGATAATCCCCGCGCGTCCAGGTTTCCGCCACCGAATGCAGCTCGCCGCCACTGCCAACGCTGAACTGCGCGATGCTGTTATGCAGCCGATTGGCCACGTACAGATTTTTGCCATCCTCGCTCAGCACCAGGCCGGCGGCGAAGTTGGTGCCCTTATAATCGGCTGGCAGCGAAGAGACCACGTGCAACTGTTTCAGAGTACCTTTTTGGTTATCAAAACGGTAGCTGGTCAGCGTGGAAGCCTCTTCGTTCACCAGCAGCAAGGTTTTCCCGTCCGGATGGAACACGAAATGACGCGGCCCGGCGCCGGCGGAGGATGCCGCGATCCACGGCGGATCGTTCGGCGTTAACTGGCCGCTGGCATCGTCAAAGCGCCATTGATAAATACGATCCAGCCCCAGATCGGTGGAGAATACAAACTTGCCGCTCGGATCGCTGGCGATCATATGTGCATGCGGGCCGTTGTGATCGCTGATGGCAAAGCTGCCCTCCACCGCCGCCTCCGGCTTGCCGGCCCCTGCCGGTCCTTGCTGTTGCTGCACCGAACTGGCCGTGCCCAGCTTGCCGTCGCTTTCAACCGGGAAAGCCGCTACGGTGCCGCTGACGTAGTTTGCCACCAACAGATGACGACCGTTTGGCGTCAGGAAGAGATAAACCGGCCCCGCCCCCTGCGCATCAACCTGATTGAGCTGGGTCAGGCTGCCGTCCGTCGGATTGATACGGTAAGCAATAATGCCGCCATGTTGAGTCCCGTTAAAGTCCGCCACTTCGCTGGCGACATACAGCGTCTGGCCTTTAGCATCCACGGTAAGCTGTGCTGGGTTCGGCTGGCTGCTGGCCAGGGTTCTGGCGCTCAGTGCGCCGCTGACCGGATCGACCTGCACCCGGTAAACGCCTTCGCCGTTAGGGTTGTAAGTACCGATATAAGCAAAATGAGATGACGTAGATTTCATTGCATCCTCAGCATGAAGCGCCGGGCTAGCCATCGCCAGCAGCGCCAGAGTGACTGCAGTTCGCAGGGTGGAAGATGTTTGCCAGTTTCGCATAGTTATCCTGATGGTATACCCGTCGTCTTTCAAGCCACAGCGTTGTTAGCTGCAACTTGAAAGCCAGAGGGGAAAGATAGCGGCGCGGTGTGCCCGCGCCTGGGGATACAGAGCCTGCGCCTCCCTGCCTTACGTCATCCGATAATGCGCTTTAACCCACCAGCTTTTTGGTGGTCGCCAGCAGGGTTTTCACGTCCTGTGGGCGGGTGTTACCGGTGCTGGAGTCGATGATTGAGCTATAGATGTGCGGGATCACGCGCTTCACGCCGGCAGCCAATGCGATCTCGACGATCGGCTCGAAGTTTTCCAGATCGATACCGCCGGTCGGTTCCAACATAAAGTCATGATCGGCACAGGCTTTGGCGACATACTCGTACTCCTCTCTGCATGCCAGGCCGCCCATCGGGAAATATTTGATTGAACTACCGCCCATGTCTTTCAACAAGGCGATGGCGGTTTCCACCGGCACAATGCCGTCCGGCGCGGCAGCGCTCAGCGGCCCCGTCGAAATTTTTACCCAGCCAACGCGGCCGGTTGGCGACACCAGACCGTTCACCACGCTGTCATTCTGCCCCAGCAGCGCACGGCTAGCGCCCACGCCGGTAAACACCTGATTGACGTGCTGCGGCTGTACCCGCTGGGAAATCAGGCTGACCATCGCCGATTGTTTAGGATCGCCTGCGCCCAATCCTACCGACAGCGCATTTTCTATCAGACGCGCATAACGCTGCATGTCCGCAACTGCACTGTCGACGTCCGGGTAGTTCTTGGAAAGCACCCCCACCAGCACATGCCCTTCTGCCGCCGCATAAATCTCCTGCGCGTTGTCTTTCGAACCGGCCAACACGTTGAGGCACACGCGATCGCGATAGTAGTTAGGTTGCAGCTTCATGCTTGTTTCTCCGTGAACAGATTTTTAATACAGGTGAAAACGGTCATCAGCTGTTGCTGATCAACGCTGCGCACGTCCACTTCAATCTTGCCTTCGTTAGCTTTATAGCCTCGGAAGTAGATAGCGATCTCGCCGGTTTTCAGCGCCTGCACAATGTCGTAGGTCGACCATCCCAGCACCGCTTCGTCGAACGTGATTTCTGCCCGTGCGATATCACGCCCGGCGCTGTCCCAGACGGTTTTGGCACTGATACCGGTCAGGGTATTCAGACTGTCGATAAACGGCGTCATTCTTTCCACCATCTGCTGCCCGGTGGTTTTCTCCAGCCGCAGGTAGCTTTCGATCGCCTGCGTCAGGCCGAGGATGCCCTCTTTGCCGACCTTCATCGCCCGGCCGATACCACCGGTTTGCAGCTTCACCCATTCGACGTACTGTTTCTTGCCAATCACCAGACCGCTGGTCGGGCCTTCGATGGCCTTGGCGCCGCTGTAAACCACTAGGTCGGCTCCCATCTGGTAGTAGCACAGCAGATCTTCTTCCGCCGCGGCATCGACGATCAGTGGCAGGTTATGTTTGCGCGCCACCACCACCGCCTGCTCAACGGAAAGAATGCTTTTCTGCACGCAGTGGTGTGACTTGATATAGAGGATCGCCGCCGTTTGCGGCGTAATGCAGGCCTCGAGCTGCTCGGCGGAACACTCGTTGGCGTAACCGGCTTCAACCACCTTGCCGCCACCCAGCGCCACCATGGTATCGACCGGCGCACCAAAGTTGACGTTATGACCGCGCGGCAACACGATTTCGCGCGGAACGGTAATAGGTGCGGAGTGCAGGTTCACCAACAGGTTGGCGTTGTCTTTGACGATCAGCGCCGCCACTGACTGGGCAATGCCCGCCGAGGCGCAGGAAACCACCACCGCGCTTTCGACATTCAGCAAATTGGCGATGTAAGCGCCGGTTTTGTCGACCAGATCCTTGATTTCGAAGTAGTGGTTCATGCCGTAATCCACGGCGTCTATGACGTCCTGGCGCGGCGTAGACACGCCGAGTGCAGTCATGCGACCTGAAGTGTTGATGACCTGTTTTAAATTATATTTTTCATAAATCGAAGACATGAGCGGCTTTCCCTTCATCGGTTAATAGGATTTCCCCGGCCACCACGGCAGCCAGCGGAACCAGCAATTGTTGACCCTCGGCCGACTGCCCTTCTGAATCGGCGAACACCTGTGGCCCCTGACGGAGCTCGAACAGTGTGAAATCGGCATCGCAGCCCTGCTCTAGTCGCCCCTTATGGGACAGGTGCAGCGCCGAGGCGGCATTTTCCGTAACGCAGGCAATCACCTGCGGCAGCGATAGCCCAATGCTGAAGAATTTGGACATCACCGTCGCCAGGCTGTGTACCGGCCCGGCCATCCGGTTGCGGCAGTAGATATCGGAACTGATGGTATGCGGCAAAATGCCGAGCGCTATCGCCTGACGCGCCACCTCGAAGCTGAAGCTGGCGGTGCCGTGGCCAACATCCAGCAGGACGCCGCGCTTTAGCGCGCGCTGGATAGACTCACGCAGCGTGCCCGCCGGCGTCAGAATGCGATTCGGTTTGCCGTTGTAGCAGTGAGTGATAATGTCGCCACGGGTTAGCAGATCGGCTATTTCATCCAGGTCTGGCGGGTTATTGCCGATATGAACCATCAACGGCAACAGGTTATTTTCTTGCTGGATCTCTTTGGCCAGCACCAACGGCCGGATGCCGTTCTGGCCAACGACGCTGCTGCTCATGCGCGCCTTGATGCCGATGACAAAACCGGCATGTTTGTCGATCGCCCGGCTGACTTTCTGTTTGTCGATGTCTGCCAAATCAGCCAGTTCGTTCTGACGCAGCAGGCCGATGCGCGAAATGTTCAGGAAGGCGAAAACGTTGGTTTTGCTGCTGCGCGTCAGCGTATAAAACGCATCCACGTCGTCGGTGCCGGTGCTGCCGGCATCCACCACCGTGGTGACGCCACAGGCCGTCCCGACCAAGTCCGGTTGGTCATGATAAATCGGCGAAGAGGGGTAGCAGTGCACGTGGGAGTCGATCCAGCCGGCGCTCAGGCGGCAGTTACCCGCCAGATCCAGTCTTCGATGGGCGTGGACGTCGTCGGCCAATTGACCCACTTCGGCAATCTTGCCGTCTTTGACCGCCAGATCCACCAGCCGATCATCCGCCAGTCTGGCGCCTGTGATTACTAAGTCATACATACCGCATTACTCCTTTTACAGCCTGGGGACGGCACCCGGTACCGCCCCCAGCAATCACGTTCGTGATTAGGCGATAGCTACCGGGAAAATGGCCCCTAACAGCATCGCACCGAGGATCGCCCCACCGGTGATCGGCTTATTCCAGATATAGAACAGCAAGGCGCCAAGCAGCGAGCCGATACCGATCGGAATGGAAGCGGTCATCGCCGACAAGATGATCAACGGCCCCAGGAAACGCCCCGAGGAGTTACCGGCGCCCATCATCACGTCCGCCCCGTAGGTGGAGTTGCTCTGATTGATGGTAAATTTACGCGCCAAAATGATCAGGTAGCCAATCGCCAGGCCAATCACCAGGCCGGTCACCAGCGAGGCGGCAAAGTTAGCGACCGGGAAAATGATCCCCGCCCCCAACAGCAGCGCCGGAACCCCCAGCCCCACGCCGGTCTGGATCGCACCGCCGATGTCCAGGATCCCCACCAGCGAACCTTCAATGATGCGCGCAAACAGGAAGCTGGCCCCGAAGGCCGCCACGGCACCGTAAACGCCAGTGTCCATTCCCGCACGCAGCATGGAAACAAAGGCCACTTCGTTAAACGCGCCGATGCCGTACAGGTAGTACATATGTGTTCCGGCGAACACGCCTGAGGAAAGCAGACCGACAAAAATCGGGAATGACCAGTCGGCATACCAGAAGCCTTTTTGGGTTTGTTCTTCCATTATCCAGCTCCTTATTTACCGCTCAGGGTGTTGTGAATGGCGTCCAACCAACCCGGCACGCCAAGGCTGAAGGACTCGAGGACTTTCATGTCGAAGCCGCGGAAGAACCCGCTCAGCACGAACAGCAGCACGATCACCGCCATCATGATCTTGGTGATTTTGTTCCAGCCGCTCTCTTCCACGCCTTTACCGATCAGGATGCCCAGCACCAGCCCCGGTACGGCGTTGCCCATAATCAGCTGCGCCAGGCCGCCGAAGATGGTGCCCCAGAAGCCGGAACGGCGTCCGGCGTCGATCGCCGCCAGCCAGAAGATCACCGGCATCACGGTATTCACCAGCAGGTTTGCTGCCGGCACCAGCACCTTGATCGCCGTCACCTGCAATGCGGCAGGCACGGCGGAAGCGGTGGTATTCAGGAATGCCACAACCAGCATGCCGATGATGCCGCAGGCGATAGCCATTTTTTTCGGATCGTGCAGCGTTTGCGCCAGGTTGCGGTTTTTGACCATCAACGCAGCCGCGCCCCAGTGTGGAATAATGCGGTGGTCAACGTCCTGCGTGAAGGCCCCTGCTGCCACGGAAGACGCCCAGGCGTTGAAGAAGAAGCCCAGACCGAATGAGAAGTGGGAAGCCGGGTCACCCTCGCAGGAGTTCAACTCGCCCAAGGTGCGGAAAGCTCCCATGCCCTGTGTCGTCGGAGCATGGAACATACGTGCGGCGCCGGCCCCTACGCCAACCCCCACCAGTCCGCCGATAATAAGCGACTTAAATAAGATGATTAAAAACATCAGTATACCCTTTGATTTATGCTAACGTTTTTATTTCGCGACGAAGACAACTTTTTCTGTATTGATCATTGTCACGTTCACGGTTATTTCCAGAGCCACGAAGTAGCTTTTTCTTTCGCGCGGCAGAAAGAAAAACAGAAACTTTTCTTTTGTTATTTTCTCTTCTGCTTTTAATACGCTGACATCCTGCGGTTCAATACGCAGCAGAATATTACCGGTGGATTTTAATACCGCGCCCTGCACATTAGCCAAGGCGGAAGCAAAAGCTTTCGCTTTGCTATCGCCCTTACCCTCCACCTTTACCGACGTTGTATATTGTTCTTTCATTACGGGTTGCCGTGTTTTTTGACGTAAGCTTCAACCAGTCTTTGACCCAGCTCTTCTTTATCCATAAAACCAAAACCCAATACGGTGCAGCCTTCGTTTATTGCCGTCACGCCCTCATCAATGGAACGCATGCCGTATTTGGCTTTGTATCCGTATTTAGTCTGGGCGGTAATGGCACCAGCGCCGCCGCTGCCGCAGAAAGAAATGCCCAGCTGCGCGCCTTCCGCTTTCATCACGTCACCCAGCTTCATGTCGGCCGCCACACCGGGGATCACGATGGCTTTTCCGCCTGCATTTTCAATGCCCTGACCCACTTTCTGACCTTTACCCAAACGATCGCCAATCACTACGGTAATCTGACCCATGGTATTTTCTCCTGATTAATTTAATTCGGTAAAAGCTATTGGTTATTATCTTTTGCCACTTCAAAATGGACGGAAAGCAAATAAGCTTCTTCAATTGGCAAAGTGGAAAATTGGTCGACTACCCGCTCCGCCATTTGCATGGATTCCGCCGAGATCTCGTCAAACAGTGATTTATCGACTTCCGGTAATGGCTCGCCGGTTATTGAGCGCAACACCATGGCGCGAATATGCGACTCCAGCATCTGTTGCTGCACCGCATTGGTATAAATATCTTCGGCGTTTAGCATGGCGGTAATATCAGCCAGCACCCGTTCGGTTATCGCCCCGGCCGTGCTGACGTCAGGTTGTTCACTATTTTCTCTCGCAGCAGATCCATCATTCACTTTTCAGTTCCCCTAGATCCAAACATGATTCCGTAAGTCGCACAGCACATCACCTGAATAAGCCGCCTTCTCTGATGCCTTTACCCTAACCCCGGAGCGATATTCTGTGTACTCTGTTTTTTTCCAGTTGAAAGTGGAAATTCAATGACCGTCAGGGATCCATTTCGCAAAATAAGCATCTGCCAGATAATTCAATTAGATTACAAAAAGATATCGCCACAAAAGGTTTCCAGTTGAGCCAAGGGAGGTGAAAAGCTTCGTGATCGGGATCTCTTTCTTTTCCCGGCTTAACCGCCTACTATCGGTAAGACAATTCGACATCAACAACACCCCCGTACCTCTGGCGCGGGGGTTTTGCTTTTGTGCTGTTTTTCCGAATTTATGGGCGCGTTACCCGACGCCTTTTGATTTGACTGGAGAGTGGAATGACCAAGCCAACCATTACTATTAATGAGCTGGATGCGGAACGCCTGGATGCGCTATTGGAACAACCGGCCTTTGCCAACACCGATGTCGCGGCTGCGCTGAACATCGAGCTGGATCGCGCCGAAATTCTGCCGCCGTCCCAGATCCCGGCCAACGTAGTGACCATGAACAGCCGCGTACGTTTCCGCGATCTGCACACGGCAGAAGAACACGTGCGTACGCTGGTTTACCCGGCTTCGCTGAAGGATAGCCACGAACAGCTGTCGGTGATGGCGCCGCTGGGCGCAGCGCTGCTGGGCATGCACATCGGCAACCAGATTACCTGGCAGTTGCCGAACGGTGAAGAAGCGCGTATCGAAGTGCTGGAACTGTTGTACCAGCCGGAAGCGGCGGGTGAATACCACCGCTAAGCGGTTTTCAGGGCGGTGACCAGCCGCCCTTTCTGTCTCTTACACACCGATGGCGATCAAAACCAGGATCAGCAACAGCACGTAAATTCTGGCATGCAGCCGATCATTGACCTTCGGCAGCCACTTCCTGGCAACCACCGTCCCCACGACACCGCTCGTCACCAACTGCCCGAGCAGGGCCAGATTGACGTAACCCAGATAGTGCGGCCCTGTCATTTCCCTCCAGCCCAAACCGACGTACATCAATGCCCCCACGACGGCGACAGGGATCGACAACGCATTGGCCGAACTGACGCAATGCCGCATCTCGAACCCATGGCGACGCAACAGAGGCACCGTCATCACGCTCCCCCCTACGCCGAGCAGGGTCGCGATGACACCAATCAGCGGGCCGCCGATCAACAGAGTCGATGGTGAAAGTACAGCGCGTACCGGCTTAACCAAAAACCCCGGCCTGAACAGACAATCCGCAATCGTCACCAGGATGTAAATCACAAACAACAAGCGCACCGTGCCGTCCGCCAACAGGCTGGATGCAAAAGCCCCCAGCACGGCCCCCATCCCGATATAAAAAATGAGCGGGACCAGAGTTTCACGCAGCAGGTTGCCGCTGCGCCACTGGGCAAAAGTGGCGTAACCTGCCGTGAAAATCATCACCGCCGTCGAGGTGGCCACTGCGATATGCATCGCCTGACCAGGCTGTTCCCCCGAGGCGCTCACCAGATGGTAAACCAGTGGCACCACCACAAAACCACCGCCAAAACCGAACACGATGGTCGTCATACCGGTAACAAAGCCGGTCAACAGCACGAAAATAATATCCGCCATAGCCGCAGGCACTCCTGAGTAAAGATGTCGAGCGGCAGCATAAAACACCGGCTTTTGGCTTGCTTCATATCAAAGGCCAACTATCATTGCGTTTCGGCCAACTGTTCAGCGAAGGCTTTATGCGCAATCGACATATTGACGATCTCGACTCGGTGCAAAGGCCCGTGATTGCTATTGGCACCGACTACCCAAGGGGTTACCTGCTGCCTATGCACCAGCATCGGCGCGCTCAATTGCTTTACGGCGCCACCGGGGTAATGCACGTGTTCACCCGTCAGGGGAACTGGATTGTGCCGCCTCAGCATGCGGTGTGGCTGCCCCCACAGATGGCGCATGAAGTAAGAATGGTCGGCGTCACGACCCGCAGCCTGTACATTGAACCTGCCGCGTTGTTGGTTGACCCACCACAGGATTGCCAGGTGGTCAGCGTAACGCCGCTGATGCGCCAACTGTTGATGGCCGCCGTCGATATGCCGCTAAATTACGATGAGCAAGGCCGGGATGGCGCGCTGGTTAGCCTGCTGCTGCATGAGCTGGCCAATCTACCGCCTCTGCCACTGCATATCCCCCTGCCGGCGGACCGGCGGCTGAGTGAACTCTGCCAGCAATTCCTGCAACACCCTGATGCGCACGATTCACCTCAGGCATGGGCTTCGCGGCTGTATATGAGCATCCGCAGTTTCAGCCGCCTGTTTCGCGCTCAGACAGGAATGTCCTTCTCACAATGGCGTCAGCGTGCCTGCGTGGTGTTGGCGCTGGCCCAATTGGCCGAAGGCAGCAGCGTGACGCAGGTGGCTCTGGAACTAGGGTATGAAAGCAGCGCGGCGTTTGCCACCATGTTTCGCCGCGTGCTGGAGCAAGCGCCGTCCTGCTATCTGGCTTCAGAACGGCGCGAAAGAGGTTAGCGGAACTTCTTGTGGTTAGCGTCGCGGGTTTGTTTGAAGCCCTGCGCGACCTGCTTGGCTTCGGCCAGCTTGCCTTGATTGGCCAGCGCCAGCGATTGGTCGATCTGACCGATCAGCGTGTCCAGCCCGTGGTGGAAATCTTTTATCTCCGGGCTATCGGGCGCTTTGTCCTCCAGCTTGGGCGGCGTGCTTTGCTTTGCATCCACTGCGGCGGCGCGCATGTTCTGCAAACTTTGCTTCAAGGTATCCGTGGAGTCAGTGCTCAGCACCGTTTTGTAATTGCCTGCGATGGTATCCATATCGTCGGCCAGATCGGCCGCGACCGCCAGTGAACTGGCGCCCAGCAGCGCCAGCGCCATCAGCGCTTTCAGTTTGTTCGACATGCTTGCTCACCTTCCAGTTATTGTTTTAGTGGTCCCCTTTTAGGGCCGTGCGCCGCCATTGACCACGCCATGACGCAGCACAGCCTAAACATAGGCAAGGGAGCAGAAAACCGAAACCGGAGATTTGTAAGCAAGGTTAAAACAGAGGAAGGGGAAACGGCTGGCAACGGGAGCGGCCAGCCGTGGCGAACATTATTGACCGGCGATTTTCATGTCCGGCAGTAAAACGGAGCCGCACTGAATATTGCTGCGGGTTTCGATGTCGCTGCCCACGCTGACAATATTGCGCAGCATATCCTTGAGGTTGCCGGCGATGGTGATCTCGCTGACCGGATACTGGATCTCGCCGTTTTCCACCCAGAAACCGGCGGCGCCACGCGAGTAGTCACCGGTGATACCGCTAACGCCCTGGCCCATCAGTTCGGTCACCACCAGGCCCGTGCCCAGTTGCTTCAGCATGCCGGCAAAGTCATTACCCTGCCCGGCAATGCGCCAGTTGTGAATACCGCCTGCGTGTCCGGTGCTGTGCATACCGAGCTTGCGGGCTGCATAGCTGGTCAGCAGCCAGGTTTGCAGTACGCCATCTTTAACGATGTCGCGCCGTTGGGTGCGTACACCTTCGCTGTCGAACGGCGTGGAAGCCAGGCCTTTCAGCAGGTGCGGGTGTTCTTCAATGGTCAGCCAGTCCGGCAGGATCTGCTTGCCCAAAGAATCCAGCAAGAAAGTGGATTTACGGTAAACGCTGCTGCCGCTGATGGCGCCAACCAAATGCCCGAACAGGCCGCTCGCCACTTCGGAAGCGAACAGCACCGGGGCGGTCATGGTAGACAGCTTGCGCGGTGCCAGACGCGACAGCGTGCGGCGGGCACATTCCTGACCCACCCATTCAGGGCTTTCCAGATCGCCCATCGCACGGCCGATGGTATAGGCGTAGTCGCGCTCCATATCGCCATCCTGCTCGGCAATCACGCAGCTCGACAGCGAGTGCCGGCTGGAACAGTAGCTTTGCAGCATGCCATGACTGTTACCGAACACCTTGATGCCGTAGTGGCTGTTAAAACTGCCGCCTTCGGTATTGGTGATGCGCTTGTCAGCCGCCAGCGAAGCCTGCTCTGCGCGAGCAGCCAATTCGATACCGCGTTCGGCGTCCAGTTCTGCCGGATGGAACAGATCCAAGTCCGGTGCATCAAACGCCAACAGGTCCTTTTCCGCCGGGCCGGCGTTCGGATCTACCGAGGTGTAACGGGCAATATCCAGCGCCGCCTGCACGGTGCGGGCAATGGCATCCGGGCTGAGATCGGTGGAAGAAGCGCTGCCTTTGCGTTGCTGGTGATAGACGGTAATGCCCAACGCGCCATCGCTGTTGAACTCAACGTTCTCCACTTCGCCAAAGCGAGTGCTGACGCTGATACCGGTAGATTTGGTCACGGCAACTTCTGCCGCATCAGAACCGGCGCGCGCCAGTTCCAAAGCCTGTGAAACGGCCTGTTCCAGCGCCTTGCGCTGTTCTGCAACTTGAGTGACTACTTTCATCAATCTGCCATACTTAATCAGAAAATCGTTGAGAAAAGTGCCGTGGCGGCGTGGTTGCGCGCGGAGTCACGCGCAAAAATCATGTGATTTATACTTTTGAGTCTAACAGGAACCGCGTGGAATTTCGCATAAAGCCGGCAACCTGTTAGGATTAGCCTCTTTTTAACGGAGCCTACCATGAACAAACAGCCTGAAGACTGGCTCGACGATGTCCCGGAGAACACGGACGAGGACGATGACGAGATTATCTGGGTCAGTAAAAGTGAAATTAAACGTGATGCCGAAGCCCTGAAAGACCTGGGGACCGAACTGGTCGAACTGGGTAAAAACGCGCTGGAACGCATCCCGCTGGACGAAGATTTGCGCGCCGCAGTTGAGCTGGCGCAGAAGATCAAGAAAGAAGGCCGCCGCCGTCAGCTGCAGCTGATTGGCAAAATGCTGCGCGCCCGCGATGTAGAGCCGATCCAAACCGCGCTCGACAAGCTGAAGAACCGCCATAACCAACAGGTTTCGCTGTTCCACAAGCTGGAAGCGCTGCGTGACCGTCTGGTGGAAGAAGGTGATGACGCGATCCCGTCGATTCTGGCGCTGTATCCGGAAGCCGACCGCCAGCAGCTGCGCTCACTGGTGCGTAACGCACAGAAAGAGAAAGCCGCTAACAAGCCACCGAAAGCTTACCGTCAAATTTTCCAATACCTGCGCGATCTGGCCGAAACCGCCGAATAATCGCCGCCGTCACCACGGGATGAACCCGATTCATCCCCGGTGATGTGCAGGTTCACCGCTGCTTTCACGGATATTGAAACGCAGGCTGCCTTCCAGTTCTTCTTCCGCCTCTTCAAACAACAGGATAATCGCACCAAAGCGACGTTTGCTGCGGGCGTTGAGATGGGTAAACTCAATCTCGACCGGCAGGCCGATATCCGCCGTCACCACGTCCCACAGCGCGTCAAGATTGGCACCAAAAGCCTCATCCAGTGCAAACTTATGCGCAAAATCGCGGTAAAAAGCCGGCAGATCGCTAATCTGATTAAAATCGAACTCTACTTTTGCCATCAAGCTCACTCCACCCGAATGAAGTTTTTATAATGGTCACGCGTGACAAAAATCAGGCCATCACTGGAATACAGCAGGCGATCGGCACCACGCCGGCCGCATTGGTAATTGATATCCGCCTCGCGCCATACCCGGCTGCGGGCCGCAGGCAGTTGTCCTTCACGGTTTGAGAAACGGTCGCCACCAATTGCCTTGCCCGGCAGCACCGAACACAGGTTGCCGTTACGTGCATCCCATCCCTGCTCGCGCGCCTGTTTTTTGGTGATGTAATAGTCCGGCAGCCGCTGATGCTGCTGCAGGTAGCTCACCACCCTTTTCTGCTGCGTCAGTTGGTCAATACTCTGGCCTTCGGCCACCGCCGGTACGTTGGTAATCGCCCGATCGTTACCACGCAGTGCGCTAAAACCGGCTATCACAATGGCGATAACTACCGCCACGAGGATCCGCTTATTCATTGCTGTCCCTGAATTATGGCCGACAAGGGTGCACCGGCACCCATGCTAGTTGGATTTATAGATGAAGAGGATGAAGCAGAGATGACTGGTATGTAACGTTTTCACTTCAGGGAAACCACGCCCCACAACCTGCAACACCCATTCAAGCTAATCATGCCATTGTGCAGCGCGTCTGGCACTCAGTGCAACTCTGAAACAGGCCTCTATCAGGCAAGTATAGCCCCGGCAGGGGCGTTTGGCGTATCAGTCGATCAACGCGTGGCGGTAGCGATGCAGCATGCCGGCCAGGCGTTTTACCGGATCGGTAACGCTGAGCGGTGCGTGGTAATCCACCAGCTTTTGCTGATAGTCATTCATTTCGTCCAGCAGCCGATCGTAATAGTAAGCGCGCTTCACGTCGTTCTTGGCCGAAACCACATGATCGGCAGTGTTGCGAATCTGCTTGTGGAACGCCGAAAGTTCTTCGCTAACCGGGATCTCCGCCCGCTGCATGCGCTGATGAGCAATGATCAGGTTCAGCGCCAGCCGGTATTTGGCGATGTCGTTCGGGAACATCATCAGCAGTTGGTTAAGCTGCTGATACAGCGCCGGCAGATGGTTTTGCCGACGGCGCGACGCCTTGGTGGTCAGTGCCGATACTGCGCTGCTGACAAACTGGTTCAGCAGCGTGCGGCCGGTGCGCTCACGTGAATTATCGCGGATCAGCAACAGCACCATCAACCCCACGCAGCTACCGAGGAACTGGCCAAGCGCACCGTCGAGAAACTGAGTGACGTTGAATTCCATCGGGTTACTCAACACCAAAATGTTGATGGTCCCCGCCAGCAAGCCGAGCGAACCCAGCCGCCTTTTCTGCACTTCGATACCGATGAAAAACGCCAGCAGCCCGAGGCTGAGGCACAGCAGCAAAATGCTTTGCTGGGTCGCCGGCAGGATCACCATAAAGAACAGCGAACCGACCGGGATTGCCGCCAGCATGCCCAGCACAAAATCCATTGCGACCATACGTGGCGCGGGGGTACGCATCGCCAGCGAGGTGATCACCGCAATGATCACCATAAAACCGCTGCCGGAGGTCCAACCGGTCCACAGCCACAACAGGCTGCCGAAGGTCGTCGCCACAAAGGTACGCAGACCGTTGATCATCGCGTGATGGCCTTCCGCCGACGTCGGTTTGATCACCACCTCACTGCTCAGCACACTTTCTTCCACCGCGCTGATGCTGCTGTTGGTGTGCACGCCTTTAGCCAATAACAGATAACGCGTGGCCGCCCCGACCCAACTGCTGATGGTCAGCAAGGTTTCGTCGGTGCGGTTGGTGGTCAGCACCTGGCGCAACAGCTTCATGCGCTTGTGAATTTCCTGCGGGGTATCCGCCGGCACCATCAGCAGTTCGCGAATATTCTCTTTCACCGCATCCGGATGATTCAGCAGGATTAAATACGTCTCGCAGGCCTGGGTAATCAGCGTCAGCGACAGCGTATGCAACGCCTGAACACGGCGGTTCACCTTTTGCCAGCGTGAAGACTCCATCATCAGGTTGCTGCGCATGCCGTTCAGCGCAGTGGTGCTTTTCACCAGGTTGCTCCAGGCACGGTCAATGTCTTCTTTCTCGGCATCGCTGATGCACATCTGCATCAAGCGGTACTGATCCACCAACAGTTGATCCACCGCGCGATCGATATCCTGCTTGATCGATCGCGGCGAGAACAACAGATCCGCCAGCACTGCGCTGACGATCCCCAGCACGATCTCGCTGCAGCGCTCAATGGCGAACTGCGGCGCTTCCAGCAGGTGGGATTCGCTGGTGGCGACCGTCACGATAATGATCAGCGCGGTATAACCGGCCAACCCCCAGGCGTAAGAATTCTCGACTTTAATCAGCGAGGACAACCAGGTACAAAAACCGGCCCAGATACAGCACAACAACAGCATCACAACGGGCGCACGCGCCGTAGTGACGATAATCGCCAGGCCGACGAAACACCCGATAAAGGTACCGATGATACGCAGCCAGCCGCGGTGGCGGATAGCGCCGGAGAAGGGTTCGCCACCGGCGGCAAAGGCCGGGCCGGCGGCCACGATGGCGGCGGTCATCGCCGACCAGCGTGGCGTTTCCAGATTGAGGTGGAAGCCGACAAACAGGGCAAACACAATGGCAAAACTGAGCTTGAAGGCAAATCTCAGCCTGATAAAGGTTGGGTTATTCATTAACCGAACTCACGCAGCCGATGCATCAAACGCACAAAAGGCGAGCCGCTGTCGGTAGCGCGATCGTTCTTGCCGGTGATCACCACGGTAGCCGTGGTACCTGCCGGGTACGGATGCAATTGGTCTTTGTCATCCAGCAGAATTTTCACCGGCACGCGCTGTGCCAGGCGCACCCACTCCAGGTTGCTGTCGATCGACGCCAGCCCTTTGCTGTTCACGGTGCTGCTGCTGTTATTGACGGCGGCGGCCACGCTGTCGACGGTGCCATGCATGATACGGTTACTGCCCAACGGGGTAATTTCCGCACGATCGCCTTTGTTCAGACCATGCAGCTTGGTTTCTTCCAGATAGGCCAAAATATAGAAACTGTTTTTCTTCACCAGCGCCACAGCGACTGAACCGCGGGTAATGTACTCACCGGCATGCACGTTCAGGTTTGTGATCCAGCCATCGGCCGGTGCGCGCACCGTGGTACGTTCCAGGTCCAGCTTCGCCAGTTCACGCGTCGCTACAGCCTTCGCCAACTGATGTTCTACGGTTTGCAGAACGTTATTCGCCTGGTCTATTTCTTCCTGCGACATCGCCTGCACGCCCAAGCGAACACGACGGCCCGCCTCCCTTCTTTTTTCCGCTGCCAAGGTCTGGTAGTAGGCCACGTCGGCGTTAGCTTCCGCCAGAGCCTGCTGGTAGCGCGGCTGGTCGATCACCAACAGCACCTGCCCTTTCTTGACCAACTGGTTATCCACCAGCGTCACGTCGGTCAGCAGCCCGGTAACGTCCGGCGCTATCGCCACCACGTCGGCAGTAAACTTGGCATCACGCGTCCAGGGGGACTCGGTGTAAAACACCCAGGCTTTGAATACGGCGACGATCCCCAGCAGGACCAGAATCAGAGTGATCGCGATTCGGGTTATTTTTATTGAAAAATTTTTCACAGCGACCTCAAACGAAAAGACATGAAATCAGATAGAACAAACAGCAGTACAGCGCGGTATTGAACAGCGCTGGATGCCAGACAAAATCGTAGATCCCGGTAGGCTGCAGCAAGCGGCGCAGCAAGAAAAACAGCGCCAGCGAGACCAGCAATTCAAAAAATACCGGGGGGAACGACAGTCCGAAAATGACCATAACCGGAAGCAAACTCATCAATTTTTCCTTATTACTCACTGCACCGGGCGTAACCCTTTATACCCGTCATCTTTCAAGTTGCAGCGCTGTTATCTGCACTCGCTCACCCCTGTTACTTACTAAAGTAAGCGCCTGGGGTGAGCGAGCTGGTCGCCTAGCTGCAACTTGAAAGCTATAGGGTATATTTCATTCACATTCTCTTTACATTTTAGCCGACACGCACCACAAATTCCGCCCCAGACAGGTTGTCCAGGCCACGAACCTGAAAAAAAGGTAAACTCTGGAACGTACATCCGCGATAGGGAATGCGAGGATACCGGAGGGATCGGCCACGGCGTCGGCGCCGATCGCACTCGCGCGTTGATAAGGTCTTTCCACCCGACCCCGTTATATTAGCGTGCTTACTATCAACTCATCAACAATCTGTGATCTAAATCACTTTTAAGCCAGAGTGAATAATGGAACGATTAAAACGGATGTCGGTATTCGCCAAAGTGGTTGAATGCGGGTCATTTACTGCGGCGGCGCGCCAACTCGATATGAGCGTTTCGTCTATCAGCCAGACCGTCTCCAAACTGGAGAATGAGCTGCAGGTTAAACTGCTTAACCGTAGCACCCGCAGCATTGGCCTGACGGAAGCCGGAAAAATCTATTACCAGGGTTGTCGTCGCATGTTGTTGGAAGTGAGCGAGGTGCACGAACAGCTGTACGCGTTTAACAATACCCCGACCGGCACGCTGCGCATTGGCAGCTCGTCCACCATGGCGCAAAACGTGCTGGCGACCATGACTGCCGATATGTTGAAGGAATATCCTGGCCTGACGGTGAACCTGGTGACCGGTATTCCGGCGCCGGACCTGATTGCTGACGGGCTGGACGTGGTGATCCGTACCGGTGCGCTTCAGGACTCCAGCCTGTTCTCCAAACGTCTGGGATCCATGCCGATGGTGGTCTGCGCCGCCAAAAGCTATCTCAGCCAGCACGGTACGCCGCAGAAGCCCAGCGACATGGTCAACTTTTCCTGGCTGGAATACAGCGTGCGGCCGGATAGCGAATTCGAACTGATCGCCCCTGAAGGCATCAGCACGCGTATTGCGCCGCAGGGACGTTTTATCACCAATGATTCACAGACCATGATCCGCTGGCTGAAAGCCGGGGCCGGCATCGCCTATGCGCCGCTGATGTGGGTGATCGAAGAGATCAAACGTGGTGAGATCGAGATCCTGTTTAAAAGCTATCATGCGGATCCTCGCCCGGTGTACGCGGTGTACACCGAGAAAGATAAGCTGCCGCTCAAGGTGCAGGTGTGCATCAACTACCTGAGCGATTACTTCAAGCGCGTGGCGGAAGTTTATCAGGAGTATCGCTGAGCAAAATACGGCGTGCCAACGCGGCAAGCAACAGCAAGGCCAGCATGCCCAGCCCCCAAACCAACCAGACAAGGTACCCAGCCCAGGTGATCAACTGCGGGAAATAACTCGCCAGCCAATCCCCCAGTTGCTGCAACAACGGTAACCAGCTTTCCAACAGCGCCTGCGGCACCAGGCTAAGCAACCCCGCCAACGGGGGCGCCAGCTCCGCAGAACCCCTTTGTGCCAGCCCCGTCAACGACGGTAGCCAGGCCAACACGCCGGAAGCTCCCCAGGCCAGCAGCGTCCATAACGTCATGGCCGCCAACAGGACGACCAGACTCCATCCTGATTTGGTCATGGTTGCCCTCCGCTGACCGCCGTACCACATTGCTGGCAGAAACGGCTCCCCGGCGGCAGCGGCGCCGAACACCCGCGGCAGGACGCTGACTCCGTTTCGAAAGGTTGGCCGCAGCGGTGGCAGTAACGGGCACCGGGCCGGTTAGGCGCCTGACATTGCAGGCACTGCGGGCCCTGATCGCCATGCTGGTTATAACGGTTACCATGGTGTCCGCCCCCGTGCCGCGAACGTGAGTGGCCACCACCAAAGCCACCTTGTCCCAAAAGCTTTTTTAACATGCTCATCGCACTTCACCTCTCTGCTGTACGCCAGGACTCAATGTAAACCCTGGAGTAAACTCCAGGGTAAAGCGCTGCGAGAGGGATTTACGTTTAATTACATCCTAAGATCAGCAACGCTTTGATGTGGCTAGCAAAAAGCATCATCTGTCATTACCTGGCCTGCTGCCGGTGCGCTATGCTGCGGAGACCTCTCCCTGCATCAGGAATAAAAATGAAAAAAATCATACTGGACTGCGATCCGGGGCATGACGATGCTATCGCCATGCTGCTGGCCTGGGGCAATCCGCAGATCGAGCTGCTGGCCGTCACCACCGTGGTGGGCAATCAAACGCTGGATAAGGTGACCCGCAACGCGCTGGCTGTTGCACGTATCGCCAATATTACCGGCGTGCCCTTCGCCGCCGGCTGCACACGGCCGCTGGTGCGGCAAATCGAGGTTGCGCCCGATATTCACGGCGAGTCCGGCCTGGACGGCCCGGTTTTACCTGAGCCAACGCTGACGCTGGAAACGCGACACGCGGTAGATTTGATTATCGACACCATCATGGCCCATCCGCCAGGCAGCGTGACGCTGGTCCCCACCGGAGGCCTGACCAATATCGCCATGGCAGTTCGTAAAGAACCACGGATTGCCGAACGGGTGAAGGAAGTGGTGCTGATGGGGGGTGGCTACCACGTGGGGAACTGGAGCGCGGTAGCGGAATTCAATATCAAGATTGATCCGGAAGCCGCGCACATCGTTTTTAATGAGAAATGGCCGCTGACCATGGTCGGGCTGGATCTGACCCATCAGGCGCTCGCCACCCCAGAGGTGTGTGCACGCATTGCCGCCATCCACACCGGACCAGCCAGGTTTGTCGGCGAATTGCTCGCGTTCTTTGGCAAAATGTACCAGCAGGCGCAGGGGTTCAGTGCACCGCCGGTACACGATCCCTGTGCGGTGGCCTACGTTATTGCCCCCGATGTGATGACGGTGCGAAAAGTCCCGGTAGATATCGAACTCACCGGCACCCTGACACTGGGCATGACGGTAGCCGATTTCCGCACAGCACCACCGCCCGACTGCCCTACGCAGGTAGCAGTAACGCTGGATCAGGATAAATTCTGGGGTTTGGTGGTGGATGCTCTAGAGAGGATTGGGGACGTGAAGATTTAATAAACGGTTAACAAGCCGGGCATTACCGATGCCGAACAACTGGAGCTCATCGCCGCAGCCGGTGTTATTCGGTTGCTGTGGCGGGAGGACGAAGTTTTTAGGGTATAGATGTAAAAATCCCGGCCAGTTGGCCGGGATCTTCATTCTACTAATGGTTCCAGCTTGAGAAGATGGTTTTTGGCCTTCTCAACAAGATGTAAAAATTCATCATACTTGAACTCGAGAACATCATTATCATTGGGATAAATAATAATATTCACGGATTTCCTATCCTCGGATAATGAGATCTCTCCCCACTGAACTCTATTAAATGATAATTCAGCATAAAGATCCTCCCTGTCCACAGAGCTTCCCACGCTATATTCCAACATAATGTAATCCTTATCATTTAATCGGCGGTTCTCTAAAACCAATTAGCCTTGATCCATCTGCATTAAAGAGCAAAGCACGCCCATCAGGAGCGGTTGCTTCAACCACAGTAACTCTTTGTTTTCAAATACAACTCTAGTTTCAACCTTCGTACTAGGGTTATTCAAAATATCGTTAACTATTGCTTGAGCCTCTTGGTTTAAAACAGCGGCCTTTTGGCTTGTATAAGAATAAACAGAACCATCTCTCCCACCATGCTTCTGCAAAGCACGACCTGCATCAGTCAAACCATTTCTATTAGGGGCTGAAGCAGCTTGGTTAAGTTTATCCTTTGAGAAGCCATTTTGAAGAGCTTCCTGATTCCGAGCATTCTCTTCATCCTGAGGCTCCCAGCCACCTGGCGTTCCAGATCCTGTCCCACCCGCTTCTGCTTTCTCTGCGTCCGTCAGCTCCTTCGCCACATTCGGCTGACGCGCATTCTCTTCCCGCGATTTGCTTGGATCTGAACCATCATCCGCATCCCAGGCTTCATTTCCGCCTGCACCATTGATGGACGTTTTCGGCAGCGCTACCGGTGGCGGCACCGGCGCAGGAACCGCTACGAAGTTATTCTCTACCGCATTCTTACCGGCCTGCGAAGCCGCTACCGCCCCTGCCGTACTGTCTGAAGCTATCCCCCCTGCCAGTCCTGCGGCCAACTGGCTCAAAGCACTGACCTCCTGCTTCTCACCTTCTGTCAGACTGCTTATGTCACGGCCCGGGAACCTTATCTCTGTTATCACTCGCGCGGCCAGCTCGCCACCGCCCGCACCCACCGCACCGGCTACCGCAGACTGGTTGTTCAGTTGCGCAGTTATCGCCCCCAATAACGCATGCGCCATTGCGTTCGCTGCCACGTTATTTTCACCGACCCGCGCCTTGTTTTCTCTCGCCAGATACGGTGCCGCTCCGCTCGCCAAAGCGCCGGCCAGATTGTTCCCCGCCAACGCCTGCAGCGCGCCCGTTACCGCCTGCGAGGCCCGTTGCATATCGCTGCCGGTGCCGTATTTCTGCATCTCGGCCTGATATTCCGGCGTTTTACGCAACGCTTTCGCATCCAGCCCCGGATGCTTGTCCTTTGCCTTCTGCAAGCCATTGATATCACCCTGGGTGCGGACAATATCCATCGTCTGCCCGGCGATTTCGCCGATCAGCTGCGCCTGCTTCAGCCGGTTCTGCTCTTTCTCCTTGTCGAAGATCGGCCCGATACTGCCATTGGCGTTATCCGTATCCCGGCTCAACGCATTCACATCTTGCTGCTGGTTGGCCCCATCGCGAATAACCACGCTACCGCCCGACACCGCAGCCTTGGTCGTGCCTTCTGCATGTCTTTTAGAACGGCAATCTGATCATCGACGATAACTGGCTCACCGAGTACGGCATCACCAACCCGAAACCTCTGGAGATCACCGCCGCACCCGGTGTGATCCGGTTACGGCGGCGGGAAGTGGGAGGATTTGGGGTTTAAAGACAAAGATCCCGGCCAGTTGGCCGGGATTTCAATATTGCTAATTTTTCAATAAATGTCTTAATTGTTTTAAAGATCCTTGTATATCCGGATCTTCAGGGTCAATACTTTCATTTCTAAATAAAGCAACCGCATAAACCTGTTCTAAAACAAACCAATGTTCATGGAATTCATTTTTCCATTCCACATCAACAGATTGCAAACAAAATAATAAACCTTCTAAATTATCAATCAGCTTTTTAAGCGATATTTTGTTCAATGAATATAAATCCAACATTTCTCCCATCAAGGAAAGCTGGCGTTGATCATATTCGCTCAATGTCATATCAGAAAGTAAAATCATTGCTTTATTTTCCCATAATCAACAGTAACAACAGTTCCACTTTTGGTATCCGTAATCACCGTTATATTATTCTTACCATCGTAATATGCCGTTGTACCCGGTCTTTTACCTACCACAGCATTTTCTGGGCGTATCGCATTTTCTACTGAGGTCGGCGTAATGCCTTGACGTTGCATACGATCCAGTGAGTGACTGGAGTAATCTCGACTGTTGATTATTGTCGGTTTATTCGAACCATCAATTACATTTAGCGGATTACCTTTCGAACCAGTTGGAGTTTTTGCTGATATTTCAGAACTAGCTTTATTAATCAGCTTAGATGCTTCAGCAACATCACCTTTCTTCAGCGCCTGCTGCGCTCCTTTAATTGCTTTGCCTGCAACATCTCCCAGTCCTGGGACAAGCCCTATTGTAGCTGCCAGATAATCTATCGCGCTCTGCGCTTCTGCAAAACTCTTGATATCCCCGACCACAGGCACAAAATCTACACCGAACGAGGCCATATCTTTCAGCTCATCCCGGCGCTGAGTGTACATCTTCACTGAGCACGCTTCTGCACTCATTCCGGCACAGTTCTGCTGTTTATAGCGTTTATTTTCTGCTTCAACGCGATCTTCAGCGACCTGCTGAGGTGTCTTACCCTGCGATGTTGCATCTATCAAATCACTCAGCGAGTTATTCTCTACCGCATTCTTACCGGCCTGCGAAGCCGTTACCGCCCCTGCCGTACTGTCTGAAGCTATCCCCCCTGCCAGTCCTGCGGCCAACTGGCTCAAAGCACTGACCTCCTGCTTCTCACCTTCTGTCAGACTGCTTATGTCACGGCCCGGGAACCTTATCTCTGTTATCACTCGCGCGGCCAGCTCGCCACCGCCCGCACCCACCGCACCGGCTACCGCAGACTGGTTGTTCAGTTGCGCAGTTATCGCCCCCAATAACGCATGCGCCATTGCGTTCGCTGCCACGTTATTTTCACCGACCCGCGCCTTGTTTTCTCTCGCCAGATACGGTGCCGCTCCGCTCGCCAAAGCGCCGGCCAGATTGTTCCCCGCCAACGCCTGCAGCGCGCCCGTTACCGCCTGCGAGGCCCGTTGCATATCGCTGCCGGTGCCGTATTTCTGCATCTCGGCCTGATATTCCGGCGTTTTACGCAACGCTTTCGCATCCAGCCCCGGATGCTTGTCCTTTGCCTTCTGCAAGCCATTGATATCACCCTGGGTGCGGACAATATCCATCGTCTGCCCGGCGATTTCGCCGATCAGCTGCGCCTGCTTCAGCCGGTTCTGCTCTTTCTCCTTGTCGAAGATCGGCCCGATACTGCCATTGGCGTTATCCGTATCCCGGCTCAACGCATTCACATCTTGCTGCTGGTTGGCCCGATCGCGAATAACCACGCTACCGCCCGACACCGCAGCCTTGGTCGTGCCTTCTGCATGCCCTTTATTGCCCGCGCCGGAAAGGGCCGCGCCCGCCAGATTGGTCAGCAGATCTGACCCCACCGGGCCGCCGCTGCTGATGCTGCCCCCTTGATGCTCGGCCTTGAAATCCGCCTGATTATGGATATCACTGAAGCCCAGGGTGCCGGTATCAAGACGGTTTTTCTCTGGCGTGGCAGTACTGGCGATGACCGCGCCGTCCAACTGCGTATGCTGGTTAACCTTAATATCATAGCCGCCCTTGCCGGCAAATATACCGGTTTGCTCCTGCACGCTGTCATAATTGCTGTGCAATTTGTCACGGCTCATACTCAGACTCGCCGAGCCGCCAGCACCGAAGATAGCCACACTGACACCACCACTGACGCTGCTTTGTTTGGCGTCATAGTTGTCGCTATCCTGCTGGCTTTGCATTATCAGGTTACCGCCGGTATCCACCTCCACCCTTTCGCCACTGATTTGTGCCCCTGACAAAAGGGTATCCCGGGTACTGCGCATTGACATCACGCCACCGGTGTCTATCGTCGTCTCAGTCCAAAACGCTCCATCACCATGCTCACTGCCCTGGCTTTTGTTGGCATTGGCGAAGACGCTCAATCCCGTCTGTTTTCCCACGCCAATGCTGACGCCGATATTGCCGCCGCTGCTCTTGTTACTTCCTTCGGTCTTCTGAGTATTGGCTGCGCCCAACAGCAAGATGTCACGCTCGGCGGCCAGGGTGGTGTTGCCCGCCACTTTAAACTGACTGCCGACAACGACAATGTCACCGCTGTCAGCAGTATTGCCCTTGCCGGTTGCAGTCACCTGCATATTATTACCGGCACTGAATGTTGAACCGGCGATGCTCGTTTGTTCCTGATGCTGTTTCGACGACGATTTCTGGCCGCCAAGAGAAATACTGATCCCCACCATGCTGCCTTCTTCAGTATCGGTATCGCCGACTTTTGCCAGTCGACCCGCCTGAGCGGCCTGCACGCCGGATAATGCCGCTTTGGCCCCCTGCAAGGCAGCCAGTCGACCGTCGGTCTCCTGCTTTGCCTGTTGAGCCGTTGTCACCGCACTATTAATCGCACTGCCCACCGTACCGGACAGCGCCAGACTCAGGCCACTCTGTTTCTGTTCGAAGGCTTCGTCACGACGACGAATATCCTTACCCGGGTCGATATGGACGCTATCCCCCGTCACCGACAGGTTCTTATCCGCAATCACATCTGCGCCACTGATATGCACCTTGCCGCGCGCTTCGATATCCACGCTGCCGCCGGTCGAACCTATGGTGCTGACGCTCTGGCTTTGGGTAGTGCCATCTTCGTTCAATTGATGACGAGAAGATTTACTGCCGATGGTCACGCCGATGCCGCCGCCGCTGAACACGCCGCTGGTTTTTTTCTCGTTCAGCCGGTAAAGGGATTGCTCCTCGGTGGCGGCAAAAATATCGATGTTATTATCGGCCTTTAATGTGACCTGGCCGTCCCCCACTACCGTCGAGCCCCGTACTGTCAGGTCGTTACCGGCGTTGAGTAAAACGTTGTCGCCACTCAGTACCGTTCCTTTCTCATGGGTCGCGTAGTCCTCCTCCACCGTATGGGTGGTGGTTTTGGACATAAATCCTTTTTTGACCTTAGTCTCTTCGAAGAAGCTGTAGTCACTTTCAGCTACGCTGTCCACCACGATATTACAGTCGGCGTTAACCACCAAATCTCCACTTACCTGTGCCTGCGTGCCCTCGAAGATGGCATCCTGGCCAGCATCAACGCGCAAACTGCCGCCGGCGATTTCGGTGACCTGTTGGCGTATGGACTCCTTCACCCGCTGCTGGCCGCCGCCGTGGCTTGCCTGATACTCCCGGTTTTCCACGCTGTTAAGATTTACGTCTCGCTTGCCACTCAGAAGGATGTCGCCGTCGCCCACCAACACCGCCCCCTGCGAGTTCAAATCACGCTCGGCATGTAGCGTCATATTCCCACTACTGGTGATGATGCTGCGATCGGCACCGCTGCTGATGCGCTCGCTATTACTGGTTTTATCACTGGATTCCGTGCGATTGACAAGCAGGTTGATATCACCCGTCGCCTGCAGATTCATCGTGCCATCAGAGGCGATCCTCGCGCCGATAACATCGATATTTTTGTCGGCACGCATGATCAACGCATCTTCTGCGCTGATGACAGCAGTATCGCCAACTTCTGTACGCGACAGGGACAACGTCTGGCCGCCCTGAGTCCCTGTGGCATCCCACTGGCGAGCCTGAGTTTTATTGATAATGCTGCCATCCAGACTTTCAATCGCGACCCGCTTGCCGCTGATGGTCGAGCCGATATTGCTGATATCGCCAATGGCGTTGAGCTGCAAATTGCCGTCGGCGTCGAACAGCCCCTGGTTAAGGTTGTTGATAACCGTTTTACTATTAACGTTGAGCCGTTCACCACCTTGTAGCGAGCTGCCGTCATTACGAATACTGCCGCCGTTCAGGTTAACGATATTGCCGGTGATCACGCTGCCGTTGAGCTGGGCTGCGTCACCTTTGGCCAAATAGAGTTTTGGCGCCAACACCGTCTGGCCGTTAATGGTTACCTTCTCCCACCAGACGATGCTTTTATCCAACAGCGCAACCTGGCCCGGCGTCAGGCTAACGCCAAACTGCAAGTTCAGGCCGCTCTGCGCTTGTGCGGCGTTGTCGATCAACTGCTGCATCTGCGCCAAATCGGAGCCGATACCGTTGAGATAGCGCTTGCCGGTCTGGCTGAGCATGGCGTTGCTGATATAGCGGGTATCGAACGCCGCATCCCCAAGGAACCGATAGTCGTAGTCCGGATTAAGTCGCAGCCGATCGAGGAAGTAGGCCGAACCGATAAACTGTTTTTCATCGGTAAAACGGCGGTCGTTTTCACGCGGAGCGGCACCCGGCTGTTGGCCCAGCATGGCGTAGAGATCGTTGAACAGGCTGTTATCCAACTGCCCCAGGCCGTCCAGTTTCGGGTTGGTGGTGATCAGGTATGGGCTATTGGGATCCGCGCTGACGACAAAACGGCCGCTATCCCCGCCCGGCAGTGGGTAGTCCGCCAAGGCTACGGCGTTATTACCCAGCGAGCCCAGGGCCGCCTGCAGGTTGTCTTTCCACTCCGCTGAACCGAAGGCAACGCTCTGATCCGCCGCCAGATCCTGCTGTTGAACACCGCTGATAGCCTCCGGCTGCTGCAGGCTGTCCAACGTTGGTCGTGCCAGGGTATGGCTCAGGCTGCCGGCGTTCGGTGTCACCATGCTGTTGCTGATATCGTCGGTAAAGCGGACGTTAACGGCACCACCGGCCTGGATCACGCTGCGATAAACAGCGGTGTTTTCGTTCTGGTACTCTGGCTGTCCGGTTAAGCGGTACTGAATGGGGGTATTGACGTTATCACGGATGTAATTGCCGCTCTTTTTGAAGTCAGCCAACGAGCGGTGCTTGTCGAAATCATACTGTGCGATTTCGCCGTCATAACGGTAATTCAGGTATTTATTCTGACTTCCTGCCTGGGTGCTCTCATTATTCAGCGAGCCGCCACTCAGCGAAATATCACCATTGGCCAGCATGTCGCTGGCAATATTGTCAAAACGCGTAATGGTGCCGACAATGTCCTTTCCTGCGGCAATTCGCCCAGCGCCCCCGTTCGCAGTGACGGTTACGCTGGAGGATTCAACCAGGATCTTTTTATCAACGGCAGGCGCTTTAGGCGCTAAATAATAGTAATCATCAACGGAACCGTTGCCATGCCCCATGCTGCCGCCGGTGCGCACCGTTTTAATGTAATAACCGAGCTCGCTTTCAGCCAAATCCCCCAGTTTCATATTGACCAGCGTCTGGCCATTCCACAGCGGATCTTTCGCCGTCGTCTGCTTTTCGGTGCTCACCGACCAGCCATCACGCTGATTGAGCAAATGCGCGGTGTTGATCTGAATATTGCCATTTTCGGTCTCGATGGTGCCGGAGGTGTTGACGATCTCACTGTTGGCATTGCCGGCCGCGTCTTTTTGCATCCACAGGTTGTTGCCCGCCAGGACGTCGCCACGCTGGTTAGTGATACGTTCCGCCAACAGTTGCACATCGCCACCGCCGTACAACATGCCGATGTTGAGCAGATGGTTAGCCGCGCTCAGCAGCAAATTGCCGGCGGTACCGATAAACCCGTTATTATTGATGTCGCCACGGCTCAGCAACTGTACCCAGCCACCCGACTGCAGACTGGCGGTGCTGGTTTGCGTGATGCCGGCGGCTTCGATCCGCACGTCGCCGCTTCCGCCGCGCAGGGTACCGGCATGGGTCAGTTGGCCAGCGCTACGCACATCGATGCTCTGGCCCTGGAGGGTACCCAGCAGCACAACATCGCCGTCGCTGCTCAGGGTCAGCTTTTTACCTGCCGCCAAAGTGCCATTCTGGGTGAAGGCTTCCTTTAACGTCAGCGTAATATTGCCCAGCGCCACCAGTTGACCGTACTGATTCAGCAGGCTGCTCACCAATGTCGCATCGCCACCGCTGAACAGCTTTCCGTTCTGGTGGTTATCAATCTGCCGCGCGTTAACGCTCATCTGGCTTGTCGCCAATAGCGTGCCGGTATTATCCAGGCTGCCTGTCTGCAGCGTTAAATTGCCACCCTGCAGGGTTCCCATATTATTCAGAACATCGAGCGTAAACCGGGTATCGCCGATACCGCTCAATGTGCCGCTGTTATCCAACCGGGTGCCCCTGAACGTCAGGCTATTGGCCTGCAGCCAGCCGAGGTTATTCAGCGAAGGCGCTTGAAGATCCAGTGCGCCGCCGACGATCATTTTGCCTGAGTTGATCAACTGGCGATCCAACCGCAATACGCTGCCACCATCTCCCTGCAGATCCCCAGCGTTGTTTAGCTCTGCCGCCTCTACCCGCAGGGTTCCCAGGCTGCGCACCGTGCCATCAGCCAGGTTATGGAATATGCCACTCAGCTTGGCCTCCAGATTTTTCTGCCCCTGCAGCCTGCCGGTGTTGGTCAGTTCAGCGGCTTTTAACGTCAACTCGCCCGCCTGTACATGGCCCTGATTGTTCAAGGTCTGCGCCGTCAGATCCGTTTTCCCACTGGAGAAGATCTTGCTGCTGGTTTCCGTCTTGAGGCTGTCACTGAGATCCAAATGGATCCCTCCCGTGCCCGCCTGCAACACGCCTTTATGATCCAACTGCTGAGCCGCCAGCCTGATGCTGTCGCCCTGCCATACTCCGTCGTTTTCGACTGTCGCCGCCCCTACCGTCAGTTCCCCTTCGCTGAGCAACTTGCCGCTTACTGTGTTGTTCAGATCTTTTTGCAACTGCAACGCCAACTGCCGTAGACCAATCAGATTGCCGCTGTTGTTCACCGTGTTGGCCGTGACGGTGGTCGCCGCACCCTGCGCTTCCCCCTGATTGCTGATGCTGTCGGCCGAAAGCTGTAATGCGCCTTCGCTCAATACCTTGCCGTCGTTTTTCAGCGTGGCAGCCGTCAGTTTCAGTGGCCCCTGGCTCAGCACTTGCCCACTGTTGTGCAATGTCTGTTCAACCGTTGCCGTCAGCCCATTTTCCCCCAGGGTACTGCCAGTGTTGGCCCAACCTTGTACGCCGATATCAATGTTCTGTCCCTGTAGCTTACCGGCGTTATTCAACTGTTCCCCCTGCAGCGCCAACGCCCCCCCGGCCAGCACTCGCCCTGCCACGCGGTTTTGCAGATCTTTCGCTGTAATCTCCGCCAACCCCTTGGCCTGTATCAGCCCACTGTTCTCCACGTCTTGCGCCGTGAGCTTCATGCTGTTTGCCGCGAGGGTGCCGGTATTGTTCAACGTTGGAGCCTTTAACGTCAGCGTATTGTCCACCACCAGCTTGCCCTGGTTGTCCACCTTTTCACTAAAGCTCAGTTCCACCCCGGAGGCGCCGATCTGCCCGCTGTTGACCAGGGTAGTGCCATTCACCGTCAGCCGTTTGCCGGCCAGCAGTTCGCCTTGTTGATCGAGCCGATTTACCTTCAGCGTGAAGCCATTATCGGCCTGCAGATGCCCTCGCTGGCGCAGTGAACCACCGCGCCAGTCAATGTTAAGTGCGTTGATTTGGCCGCTGTTATCGGCCGTCGCAGCGGAAAAGTTCAAATCCCCCAAGGTGTTAAACACGCCCGCCAACTGCGCATCCTGCGTAATTTTTAACGCCATGCCCTGTTTGGCCTGGGTGCGGGCGCCTGCGGTGGTCGACAAATTCTGGCTGTCCATCGTCAGGGCGAGTTCGCTGGAAAGCAGCCCACCCAACCGCACGTCATTAGCCTGAATGACAATATCGCTATCACTCAGCAGCGATGAGCCTGCAACTGTGCTCAGTATGCCGCCGTTGAGGGTGATGCCCTGTTTGCCGCTGGCGCTGCCCGCCAGCAAGAATTCCCCGGCCTGTACGGTTAAGAGGCCATCTGCAGACAGGGAACCTGCCACGTTAAGCTTGTCGCGCACCCGCAGCTCAAGGTGCTGCCTGGCCCCGATGGCCCCCTGGTTATCGACGCTTTTGGCCGTAATCCGCTGAACACCGCCCGCTTGCAACTGCCCCCGGTTATCAAGCAGTTCGCCGATCAGCGTCTGCGTGCCCTGTGCCTGTATCCGCCCGCTGTTGTCCAGGCTCTGTGTCTGAATGTGGCTGTCGCGGTTGGCGGCCAGCTGGCCGCTGCTGCTGAGGTTATTGGCTTGCAGGTGCAGATCGCGCCCGGCGGTCAGAACGCCCTGCCAGTCGCCGTCACCGTTAAGCGTCATATTGATGTCACCTTCGGCAGTCAGGCTGCTGTCTTTAGCGCTGCTCAGGGTGTCTGCGGTCAGCTGCAGTTTGCCGTCAGTACTGGCTTTGCCCGCCTGCAATTTGCCTGCGGCGCTAAGCTGCATATCGCCTTTGGCGTTCAACACGGCCTTGTCCAGGGCCAGTTCACCCCGGCTGTTCAGGCTCATCGCCTGGCCGGCCTTATGGTTGCCGCTCAGCGTCATTCCTGCCGCCGTAGCATTCAGGCTCCCCTCTGCCAGCGTATTATTCAGCCGCAGTTGCCCATTGGCATCCAATTGAATATCGCCCTCACGCGCGTTGAGGTTGCCGAGGTTGATCCCAACGCCTTTTTCACTGGAGACCAGGTGGATACGGTTGGCGTACATGCCACCAAGCGCACCAGTATCAATCGCCACCTTGGGCGCGTCGCTACTGCCTGCAATCGCCGTGGCCTTGCCGGTAGCATCTACCCGGTTGGCCCCGAGCGTGATGCTGAGGTCCTTGGCGTGCAGTTGCGCGTTAATCTCGGTTGCGCGGGCGATCAAGGCAAATTTTTCGCTCTTGCCGGCGTCCAGCCCGTTACCCTGAATGGTGATTGCCCCCTGGGTGACTTCCAACGCCTGCAGCTTGCCGTCAGCACCCACCACCGGCTTGCCGGTCGTCAGCGTCGCGTTGGGGGTATTGATAAAGCCGCAGCCGTCGCAGGTGATGCCATAGGGGTTGGCTACCATCACGCTGGCCTGCTTGCCCGCGACCTCCAGGTAACCGCGCAGCTGTGAGGGGTTCGGTGCCACCACCTCATTGATGATGCCCTGCGCTTCCCCGCCGGCCTGCAGGTTGGGGTTGTTCTGGATCAGCCCGCCAAGCTGGCTCTGATTGAGCTGGCCAGTGGCGTTGTTGAGGATCGTCCCCTCTTTGCCAATGTTGAAATCATTGTATTTGTTATGCGAAATACCAGCCTGGTTCGGCGTGGCAATATTGATCACCGGCACACCATTGGCGGCCTGATCCACTCGGGTATTGCCTTCGGCTACGTTAATGCCCTCGGCCAGTACAGGCAGCAACGGTTGCCCCGCCAGCAATGTGCACAGGGTATAGCTCAGCAGGCGCTGCGTGGTATTAAGGTTTTGATTATCACTATGTTTCATCCTTGAAACCTTCCTGTGCGTTAGCGTTAAATAACGATATTGACCCGGTAATAGACCGAAACACGATCCGGTTTCATTCCATCCGGGTAAGCCAGTGGCCAGCCGACGGTCAGTTGACTGCTGAAATAGCGGCTACGGCTCCCCAGGCCCAGGGCGCCGCCCCACAGCGTCCCCGAGGCATTGGCATCCAGCGCGTCACGGTGCAGATAGCCGCCGTCCACCGCCACCAGGGCGTTAATACTGCCGACATACGGCAAGGTCACCAGCGCCCGGTTAACTTCATTACGCCAGTAGCCGCCCTTGTCACCGGAAAGATACTGCTCCTTGAAACCACGTACCGAGCTCTCACCACCGATGGTCAGACGTTCGCTGCCGTATAAGCGGTGATTGCTCCACTGGCTGTACAGGCTGGTGAGATAAGTCCAATCTTGCGACAGCGGCAGGTAGTAGCTGCCGGAAAGCGAAAGTTTATGAAATTCGGCGCGGGCGGCTTCCTTGATTTTGCCGCTGTCGTTCTCTGCCCCGAGCCACGGCACCCCGCGGCTGTAAGCCGGGTTCAGGGTGGCGAAACCGCCCAACAGCTTTTGGCTGTGGCTAACACCCAGCGTCACGCTGGTCAGTTTGCGGCTGCTGCTTTCCAGCCGGGTGTCATTGAGATAATTGCGATTGATGCGGTGCGTGACCCCCAGCGACAGGCCGGTTTTCATTTCGCCGTCACGGAACAACACCCGCGAAACGCCCAACCGATGGGTCTGGCTGTCACCGCTGGAACGCCAGTCAAAGCCCTGGTTGTTGAGGGTAGCCAGGTAGTCGCTGTAGGAATAGTTGTAATCCAACGTCCAGTAGCCGTAAGGCAAGCTGAGGCCGGCCTGCACGCTGCGCGCATTGTGATCGTTGGCAAAATCGCTGCTACGGGCACCGGCGACAAACCATTGATCCGCCAGCCCCAGCAGGTTATTGCCGGTCAGCGATCCGTTGATCTGACCGGCACCGGTACTTTTTTGCCCGCTGTTGTCGAACCCTGCCCCCAGCGTCAGAGGAAACTCAGGTTTGGCGCTCAGATTGACCACCGAGTAACCCGGCCGGCTACCCGGCAGAATTTCTATCTGTACCGGCTGCTGACGCAGTCGGTTGATCTGTTCCATGCCCTGTTCGATATCACGCAGATTAAGAATATTGCCCTGCAGGCCCGGGAAGGCCATTTTCAGCATGCGATCGTCTCGTTGCTCCAGCAGAACGTTCTCCAGCTTGCCCTCCAGCACCAGCAACCGCAGCTCGCCGCGCGACAGATCCTGTTCGGTCAGGAATGCGCGGCTGGTGATATAGCCACGGTTGATATACCAATCGGAGATCTGCTGCACCAGCGTCTGGACTTGGCCCAGATTCAGACATTGCTGCAGATAAGGCTGCGTGAGTTTACGTTGTGCACTGGCGGGCAGATGAGCCGCGCCTTCCAGCCGGATATGGGTGATGCTAAAACAAGGTCCGCCAGCGTTGGCGTTGGGTGTTGCAGGGGTCGGCCAGGCCGGCGTCAGGCTACGTTGCAGCTCCTGCCGCTGCTGCTGGTTTTGCTCCAGCAATTCACGCTGCTGTTGTTGAATGGTGTCACGATCTGCCGGGCTAAGCAGGTTAGCGCACGCCGCGGAGGAAAAGAAAATGCACAGCAAAGCTGTCGAAAGCCGTTGAGTCACTGAATCCATTCAGAAGATCATCCGTGTGTTTTTTCAGCATTTTAACGACGAAAGGAAGAATGTAACAAGCTGTGAATCATTAGCTGGAGAGGCAATTAGGGCAATCGATACAGAAAGCTCTTAGGGAAAACCGCAGAAAATAGCTTCAAATAGTTAAATCTAATTTATTGATTTACTGAGGCTGGGAAAAACAGTGGATCGCTCTTAATTTAAGCAAAGCCAACTCATTGCCGTTAATGCGATGCAGGCCGCAAAATGGCGTTTGATAGGGGCCGGGATCCGGCCCCAGGAGACGGTTACGCGGTACCGCCAACGGTCAGGGTGTCCAGCTTCAGGGTCGGTTGGCCGACGCCCACCGGCAGGCTTTGCCCCTCTTTGCCACATACACCAACGCCTTTATCCAGCGCCAGATCGTTGCCGACCATTGAAATCTGCTGCATCGCCTCGATACCGGAGCCAATCAGCGTAGCGCCTTTCACCGGTTTGGTGATGCGGCCATTTTCAATCAAATAGGCTTCGGTGGTGGAGAACACGAACTTGCCCGAAGTGATGTCCACCTGACCGCCGCCGAAGTTAGGCGCATACAGCCCGTACTCGACGCTGGCGATGATCTCTTCCGGCGTCGACTTACCCGCCAGCATGTAGGTATTGGTCATGCGCGGCATTGGCAGGTGCGCATAAGACTCGCGGCGGCCGTTACCGGTCGGTGCAACGCCCATCAGGCGCGCATTGAGCTTATCCTGCATGTAGCCTTTCAGGATGCCGTTCTCAATCAGCACGTTGTACTGACCCGGTACGCCTTCGTCATCGATAGCCAGTGACCCACGACGCCCTTGCAGAGTACCGTCATCCACTACGGTGCAAAGCTCGGAAGCCACCAGTTGGCCCATCTGACCGCTGAACACCGACGTACCGCGACGGTTGAAGTCACCCTCCAGGCCGTGGCCTACCGCCTCATGCAGCAGTACGCCTGGCCAGCCTGCGCCCAACACCACCGGCATATTGCCCGCCGGCGCCGCAACGGCAGACAGGTTGATCAACGCCATGCGCACCGCCTCTTTGGCGTAGGCATCGGCGCGAACGTCACCCTCGACGATTTCCAGGAAATAATCATAGCCAAAACGACCGCCGCCGCCGCTGGAGCCGCGCTCACGCTTGCCGTCTTGTTCCACCAGCACGCTGACGGACAAACGCACCAAGGGGCGCACGTCCGCCGCCAGGGTGCCGTCGGTAGCCGCGACCAGGATCTGCTCATATACGCCGGTGATACTGGCGCTGACTTCCTGTACGCGCTTATCGGTAGCGCGGGCCACCTTATCAACGCGATGCAGCAAGGCGATTTTTTCTTCACGCGGCAGGCTTTGCAGCGGATCAAGCAGCGGGTACAGCGCCTTATGGCTGATTTCGCCCAGGGTATGTACCTGGCCGTTGCCCTTGTCACGTACGATGCTGCGCGCCGCCTGAGCGCTCTGCTGCAAAGCGTTCAGGGTGATCTGATCGGCATAGGCGAAGCCGGTTTTTTCGCCGCTGACGGCGCGCACCCCGACCCCTTGATCGATATTGTAAGAACCATCCTTGATAATGCCGTCTTCAATCACCCAGGCTTCATGGTAGCTCGACTGGAAATAGAGATCGGCATAATCGAGGCGGCGTTCTGCCAGTTGCCCCAGGACGGAAAACAGGTCTTGGTGGCTCAACTTATTCGCAGCAAGTAACTGCTCACTGACAAACGTCAGGCTCATAATTTTTTCACTCTTTAATGGAGGAGTTTTTTTCAAACGGCGCCGTCAGCGACATCTGGAATCTGTTGTGTTGCAACACCGGCATCTGCTCACGAATCGTTTTGAGGCCGGTAGTGTCAACCCGCACTTTCAACGCCGAGACCGCATCCGCGTTTTCGGCCAGCACCTTGCCCCAACCGTCTACCGCCAGCGAGTGGCCCCAGGTGCGGCGAGTCGGGCCATGGCTGCCGACCTGCGCCGGCGCCAGGATCACACACTGGTTTTCAATCGCCCTTGCGCGCAGCAGTATTTCCCAGTGCGCTTCGCCGGTCACGCGAGTAAAGGCTGCAGGCACGGAAATCAGTTCAGCGCCCTGCGCTCGCAACGCCTGGAACAGCGCCGGGAAGCGCAAATCGTAGCAGATGGTCATGCCAAGCCGACCGACCGGGGTATCCACTACCGTGAGCTGTTGGCCATGTTGATAGGTGTCCGACTCACGATAATGGCCGTGGGAGTCGTTAATGTCCACGTCGAACATGTGCAGTTTGTCGTAACGCGCCCGGATCTCGCCCTGATCGTCAAACAGCAGGCTGCTGGTAGTGATAAGCGCAGGATTTTCGCGGCTGACCAGCGGCATGGAACCGACCAGCAACCACACGCCATAGCGTCGCGCCATTTCACGCACCGCGTTTTGCAACGGCCCGTCGCCCTGTTGCTCCGCATGCTCACGATAGGCCGCAGAGTTGGCGAACAGCAGCGCATTCTCCGGCGTCATTACCAGTTTTACCCCGGCATTGAGCTGCTTAATCTGCTGTTCAATCTGGGCCAGGTTGTCACGCACCCGATCGCCACTGCACAACTGTAACAACGCAACGTTAGCATTTCTCATGACGCCTTATCCTCCTTTGGCTTACGCAACACCTCATTGATCTTCGGCTGATCCAGGCTGCCGCCGATATGGTAACGAATCAGCGAAATCTTGTTCCACAGCGGCCCCAGCACTTTGGACGCGGCAAACACCGCAGCACCGACAATCGGGTTAATCACGAATGCCGTCGCCACGCCGACGGTGGCTGAAATTTCCGGCGCCACCACCGCTTCCATATCAATCTGCCGACGCGCCAGGTCAATTTGCCCGCTCATGGCGATATCCGCTGCCAGCCCGTCTACCAAAAGGTTATCGGTATGCATTATGCCATCTTTCAACCACGAGGTGCTGCGGATGGAGTCAAAGTAGAAGCCTTTGCCGAAGGTATCGCTGAAATCGAACTGCAGCTTGCGTAACAGGGCATCGAAGCTCACCAGACGCAACAGCTGGCCGGCACGACCGCCGCCCATGCTGTCGATTTCGCCCTTGCCCATATTGATTTTCAGCGCGCCACTCAGGGTGTTCAACTGCGGTTTCCACGGCTGGCCGCGCCAGTAGAGATCGAAATCGACGTCATAAGGTGCACCTTTCAGCGGCGTGGTGATGCCGAAGAAAGCCGCAGTTTCATCAATTTTGGCACCCAGCAGTTTACCTTTCAGCGAGCTGCGCTCTTCCTGGGCATTCTGTTTCCATAAACCGCTGGCGGTCATGCGCCCTTTGCCGGTATCGACTAACCCGTGCGTCAGCAGGAGGGTATCCCCCTGATTGGTCAAATCCGCCTCAACCTTGCCGAGGTTCTGCCCCATCACCCAGCACGACTTACAGCGCAGCATCAGCGACGGCCAGTCGCGGAAGGAAACCTTGTCTGCGGCCACCTGCGCAGCTGCGGTCGCCGTCGGAGTGCTCTTAGCGGCGTCAAACTGCGGGTTGTAATAGAGATAATTGATATCGGCGCGCCACGGCCCCCGGTCCGCCACCCGCAAACTGCCGTCAACCTCATCGCCCTTGGCGCTGACCAGCGTGGCCCCCAGCTGCTTCTCTGCCGACAGCGTCAACTTATGCCACGCCTGACCGCCTAGCAGCAGCTGTGGCGTTTTTAGTGCGACGGTGGTCGGGAAGTTAAATCCGCCCACCTTGCCCATACCGCCACTTTGTTTCAGCGCCGGTGCCATCAGGCCCAGCCATTTCTCACCGTCCAGCGGCGGCAAGTTCAGCGTCAGCGATTTTCCGTTCGGTAACGGTGGGGTTCCACTACCAGCGGTCTGCCAGGCCGCCCGTGCCAGCGTGACTTGCTGTTTAGCGAAGGTCCATTCGCTGTTGAATTTATTTTGTTTGCCAGCACTGCCGGTCAGCATGAATCCATTCAGGCCGCCTTTCACTTTTACGCTCAGCGGCAATGGCTCACCCGCCGGTTTATCTAATGGTGAAGGTAAGTGACTACTTACTTTCTTAAGGTCCGCATCAACGCCAATGTCATAGCTGGCCGCGCCCTGATGAGGCAAGACAATAGCCACTTGGCCTTGCCAAGGGGCGCTGCCGCTCAGTGCATCGCTCACTTCCTGCGGGATGCCAGGGAATTTGCCCGGTTGCCAGTCAGCTTTCAGGCCAACGTTGACCTTGTAATCGTTTTTCCCTTCCTGAGTGTTGAAATCCACCGCCACCGGCTGTCCAAACCAATTGGCAGACAGGGTATCGCTGCTCAGGTTGCCGTTATCAAAACGGAACTTGCCGCTGACCTTTTGCAGCTCACTGTCGATAGGCTTCACCAACAGTGAGTTATTGTTCAGTGCGACTTCACCGGTGGCGCGCACCAGCTCGCCGTTCAAGGGAATATCGAGGTGTAAGCGCCCACTGACATTACCACCAATCTGCAGTTCGTCCAGGGCCGAGCCCAATGAATCGTGCAGCGGAGTCTGTTTGAAATAGTCATGGATCTCCCCCCCCTGGCCCGCGACCTCGGCATCCACCAACAAACGCTCTTTCAGGTAGTCCGGAATGACGGCACTGACATTTTTGCCATCGACTTTACCCAATTTGGTTTGCGGAGCATTCATCCACAGCCCCTCATTGGCGAAGTCGAGATCGATAGCCAGATCGGTCAACGCCGGCCAATCCGGTTGGAACTGGAAGGTGGAATGACGCAGCGGGACAAACACCTCAAACTGACCTTCGTTTTTGCGGTACGGGAAATGCTGCGGATCGCCGTTGTAGATCAGCGTGGCGTTATCCACCTGCCCACCCTGGATGGCGCCGCTGAGGTAATCCACCAGATGCTTGCCCATCAGGGGCTCAGGGAAGTAGCGCCAGGCGTCCGCGCCGTCATACAGACGGATACCTGCCAGAATATTCAGCCACGGGTCGCCTTTGGCCGGCTGCTGATAGCGGAAGTCACCGTTAACCCACAGCGATTTGGCTTTCACATCCAGGTTTTGGCTCGCCAGTTCCCAGCCCTGGTCATTGTTCTGCCAGGTCAGAGCCCCCCGCGCGCTGCTGATTTCCAGAGGTGCCTGGAACATATCGCCATACGGCAAGGTGCTGTTATTGAGATCAAGCTGCAGACGACCATTTTCCACACCGCCACTCAGTGCGCCGGAGAAGTGATTCACGCCGGGCAACAGTTTCCAGTGCTGCCAGCTGACGTCCTGCCAGAGGGCCTGGAAACGCGTTTTTTCCGGTTGTTTCAGCGGGATATCCAACGCCAGCGCGTTGACCTTGCCTTGCGGCTGCAGATCGTTCCAGCGATCCAGCACGTCCGGGCTGAGGAAAGAGAAGGTCGGCAGTAGCGCGGCCAGGCGCTCGAGCTGAATGTCAGTGGCGCGCACGCGCAGCTCTTCGGTTTGCCCTGGGCCCAGGAACTCGGTGTTTTCCGGCAACCACAGCGCAGACAGCTTACCCTGTGGCCAGGCCTGACCGTCGGTGGCCAGGTTCAACTGCGGAACGTCCACCTGCCAGCCGGTACCCTGACGGCTGAGCGTCAGCGCCAGGTTGTCCACGTCGAGCCGATGAGCTTGAGTCCCCACGTTCCAGTTGGCCGCCCCCTGTTTCAGTAATGCACTGCCGGTGGCGATTTCACCATTTTGGATCTGCAGCCAGGCCGCCAGACTGAAGTCTGCGCTTTCCAGCCCGGTATTGGCACGCAGCCAACGGGTGAACCAGGGCTTCATATCGATATTGTCGGCCTGCATATAGACAGTGCCGGTATTCAATAGCCCTTGGTTATCACGCAGATCCATGCGCAGTTGCACCACACCATGCTGACCGTTCAGCGTCGACAGGCTGATCTGCCCTTCTGCCCGGTGACGATCGCGGCCGTTCAGCCAGGTCAACTGCGGGATTTCGAATTCGGCACGCGCGCCGGCGGGCGTCAGGAATGAGATGCGGCTGTCGCGCAGGTCGAAATGATCCAGCTGATGCAGCAGCAAATCGGTGATTTTACCCGGTTCGATGGTGCTACCCTGGTGCTCATCGCCGCCCAGCGTGGTGTTAAGATCGAACTGGAGTTGGTGAAAGGTAAGATCGCGGAACTGCCAGCGCAAATGCAGCAGCGATTGCCACACGTCCAGCGCCAAGGTCACGCGTTCAATCTTCAGATTGCTTTTGGGCAGCGTGGCGCGCACGTTGCGCATTTCAAGCTGTGGGCCAAAAGTTTCCCAACTGCCCTGGATGAAATCGACCTGTACGGGCACGCCGGAGAGGCTTTCAACCTTTGCCAGCAATTGAGGGCGATAGTTGTTCAGTTCAGGCAGCGCCAGACGCAGCCCGCTGATCAGCAACGCCACGATGACAATCAGAGTGGCGCCTGTAGCTAACAAAATCCCAGGCAGTCGCCTCACGCAGTTCTCCTTGCTTCCGCTGCCTGGCAACGGGAATATCTATGCACGATGGGGCTCAGTATGCTGAGCCCCACTCATGTCTGACTTTAGCCACCAACGGGCGAACTACATCATGACAACGTCAAATTGTTCCTGGCTGTATAAAGGTTCGATTTGTACCTTCACCTGCTTGCCCACAAAGATTTCCACTTCGGCCAGCGCATGGGACTCTTCGCTTTTCAGCGCCTCACCCACCGCCGCAGAGGCGTAAACCAGGAAACGATCTGAATCATAAGCATGGTGCACGCGCACAATTTCACGCAAAATTTCGTAGCACACGGTTTCCACTGTTTTCACCGTGCCGCGTCCCTGACAGGTAGGACAATCGTTACACAGCACATGTTCAATGCTTTCCCGCGTACGTTTACGCGTCATTTCCACTAAGCCTAGCTGAGAGAAGCCGTTGATCGTGGTTTTTACCCGATCTTTACTCAGCGCCAGCTCCAGCGAATGCAACACCCGGCGACGGTGCTCCTCATTGTTCATGTCAATGAAGTCAATGATGATAATGCCGCCCAAGTTGCGCAGCCGCAGTTGGCGGGCAATGGCCTGGGTCGCTTCGATATTGGTATTGAAGATGGTTTCGTCGAGATTGCGGTGGCCGACAAAGGCGCCGGTATTGATATCCACGGTCGTCATCGCCTCGGTCTGATCGATGATCAGATACCCGCCGGACTTCAGCTCGACCTTACGCTCCAGCGCACGCTGTATCTCGTTTTCGACGTCGTACAGATCGAAGATTGGCTGGCTGCCGGTGTACAGCTCCAGCTTGGCGGTGATATCCGGGATGTACTCACCGGTAAACTCCACCAGCAGGTCGTGGGTCAGGCGGGAATCCACGCGGATCCGGTCCAGCGCCGCGCCGGCGAAGTCACGCAAAATGCGCTGCGCCAACGCCAGCTCGCCGTATAATTTGTATTTGGTCTGGTTGCGTTTTTTACGCTCCATCACCTTGGTCCACAGGCGTTTGAGGAAAGCGGCGTCCTGCGCCAACTCTTCTTCGCCAATGCCTTCAGCCGCGGTGCGGATGATAAAGCCGCCCAGCTCATCACAGTAACCGGCCACCGCTTTTTTCAGGCGATCGCGCTCGGCTTCACTTTCTATACGCTGCGAAACGCCAACGTGCGCCGCCCCCGGCATAAACACCAGGTAACGCGAAGGCAAAGTGATGTCGGTGGTCAGGCGTGCGCCCTTGGTACCGAGCGGATCTTTCACCACCTGGACCATCAGATCCTGTCCCTGGCGCACCAGTTCGGCAATGTCACGCACGTGGAAATTTTTCTGCTCATCGCCGGCGACACATTCCGTGTGCGGCATGATATCGGAAGCGTGCAGGAAGGCCGCTTTATCCAGGCCGATATCGACGAATGCCGCCTGCATGCCCGGCAACACGCGGCTTACGCGCCCTTTATAAATATTGCCGACGATGCCGCGCTTGGATTCGCGTTCGATATGGATCTCTTGCAGGATGCCGCCATCAATATAGGCAACCCGCGTTTCAGACGGTGTGATATTAACCAGTAGCTCAGCTGTCATGCCTTCTCCTCAGAGCCGGTCGATAATGGCAGCGCCCATCAACCGGTTCTTACATCACGTAATGCGACAAAATTACTGAGCAGCTCATGTGTTTCGACTAACGGCAGGCCCATCACCGCATGATAACTCCCGGTTATCGTTCTGACGAAACAACCACCCTTTCCTTGAATTCCGTAGGCGCCCGCTTTATCCATCGGCTCGCCCGTAGCAATATAGTCGCAGATATCCTGCTGTGACAGGTTGCGGAATGTCACGTCCGTCACCACCAGTTGGCACAGAACGTCATGGCGATCGGCGATCGCCACCGCAGTCATCACTTGATGCTGTTTACCCGACAGCGCCGCCAGCATTTGTGCCACGTGCGTCTCGTCCTGAGGTTTTTCCAACACCCGGCCATTGAGCACCACAATGGTATCGGCACCCAGCACCGGCCACGCCTGCGGTGCCAGCGCCACGCCGGCTTTGGCCTTATCCTGCGCCAGACGGCGCACATAGGCTTCCGCGGATTCCCCTTCCTGCCGCTGCTCTTCGGTATCCGTCAGGATAACTTCAAAGGGGACGCCCAACAGGGTCAGTAATTCATGTCGACGGGGAGAGCCGGAGGCCAGATAAAGCGAAGTCATTGTTATACCCTTACTGTACGGCGAACTGACGGCGAATTTTTCGCATCAACAGGAACAACCATGGCCACAGGATGCCGTTTACCACACTACTCCAGAACACCTCTGGGCGGAAAGAAACGTTGATCACTAAAAACTCGGCCCAGAACACCACAACGTCCATCGCCAGTGACAGCAGCACGACGATCAGCGCCTGTTGCCAGAGCGCCATATTGCGGAACAGTTGGAATTTGAACGCCACAAGATAGGCAATAATACCTAACGCCAGCGCGCGTACGCCCAGCGTGGAACCGAGGATCAGATCCATAATCAGCCCCAGCACGAAGCCGGTGCCGACGTTAACCCGATGAGGCAGCGCCATCACCCAGTAGATCAGGATCAAAGCCAGCCAGGAGGGACGGAACATGTAGATCTGTTCCGGCCACGGCATGATTTGCAGCACCAGCGCCACCAGGAATGACAGCCAGATTATCCAGCGCCCGTTGCTGCGGTAACGATTCATTGCGTGACTCCCGCAGCAGGAGCGGCGGTTTGTACCGCGGCCCCGGTTGCCGGAGCAGGCAGAGGCAGTTGCGGCCCCACCGCATCAGCCGGCGGCAGAACCTGCGGCATCATCTGCATCAGACGCTCATTGGCGACGCGATGAACTTCATCGGGCGGCAACGGCATGTCGCCGTTACGATCGGCCCCCCACAGCAGCAGCAGATAGCGCAAGCGCTGTAACCCTGCGGTTGGTCGAGCCTGAATCACGGTATAGGCGCGCTGATTATCCACTTTGACCGAGGACACCACCGCCACCGGATAGCCTTCAGGGAAGCGACCACCAAGGCCGGATGTGACCAGCACATCACCCACGCGGATATCGGTATTGTTCGGCAGATGCTCAAGCTGTAAATCGTCGGCACAGCCGCTGCCTGCGGCGATCACGCGGATATCGTTGCGCAGCACCTGAATTGGCAGCGCATGTGAAGCATCGCAGATCAGCAACACGCGGCTGGTGACTTTAGCCACCGCCACCACCTGGCCCACTACGCCTTTATCACTGATGACCGGTTGGCCTTCATAAACGCCGTTATCCGATCCTTTGTCGATCACTACCTGATCGCTGTAAGGATCCGAGCCGGTCGAGATCACCTGGGTGACCATTTTGTGCTCGTCCTGGCGCAGCGGCGAGCCTAACAGCTCACGCAAGCGGGCGTTTTCCTGCTTGAATTGGCCAAGAAGAAGAATATCGCTGTTTTTCAGCAGCAGTTCCTGCCGCAGAGCCCGGTTTTCCAGCTCCAGCTGTTGGCGGGTAGCCAGCGTTTCTGAAACGCTGTCCAAAACTTTACGTGGCCCATTGGCCAAAAAATAGAAAGGGCTGACGGCCGTGTCCATGTAGTTACGTATTTTCACGAACGTACCGAGACGGCTATCGGCAACGATCAGGCCAATGGCCACGATCACCGCCAAAAAAAGTCGTAGTTGCAGGGAAGGCCCCCTGCTAAAAATCGGCTTCATAAATTATGCGTGTTCCTCGACAACAGAAAGAGGAACCGTACCTGATTTTCGCTTTGCGCATTCACCCGATACGATTCCTCCTTCTTGGGGCTGACTATTCTTCGCTGAACAAATCGCCGCCATGCATGTCGATCATTTCCAACGCCTTGCCACCGCCGCGGGCTACGCAGGTCAGCGGATCTTCTGCCACGACCACCGGAATGCCGGTTTCTTCCATCAGCAGGCGATCCAGGTTGCGCAGCAATGCGCCACCGCCGGTCAACACCATGCCGCGTTCGGAAATGTCGGAAGCCAGCTCTGGTGGACACTGCTCCAGCGCCACCATCACCGCACTGACGATGCCGGTCAACGGCTCCTGCAGCGCTTCAAGGATTTCATTGGAATTCAGGGTAAAGCCACGTGGCACGCCCTCAGCCAGGTTACGGCCGCGAACTTCGATTTCATGCACTTCATCGCCCGGATAAGCGGAACCGATGCCATGCTTGATACGTTCGGCAGTTGCTTCACCGATCAGTGAGCCGTAGTTACGACGCACGTAATTAATGATAGCTTCGTCGAAACGGTCACCACCGATACGTACAGAAGAAGAGTAGACCACACCGTTCAGTGAGATCACGGCCACTTCAGTGGTACCGCCACCGATATCCACCACCATGGAACCTGTCGCTTCAGAAACCGGCAGGCCGGCACCGATTGCGGCAGCCATAGGTTCTTCAATCAGAAACACCTCACGCGCACCGGCCCCTTGGGCAGATTCGCGGATGGCGCGGCGCTCAACTTGAGTTGCGCCAACCGGCACACACACCAGCACGCGCGGGCTTGGCCGCATGAAGCTGTTGCTGTGAACCTGTTTAATAAAGTGCTGCAGCATTTTTTCGGTCACGAAGAAATCGGCGATCACGCCGTCTTTCATCGGACGAATAGCCGCGATATTGCCGGGCGTACGCCCCAGCATTTGTTTAGCCTCATGACCCACGGCCGCAACGCTCTTGGGTGAACCGGCACGATCCTGGCGAATGGCAACCACCGACGGTTCGTTCAGTACAATGCCTTGCCCTTTAACATAAATCAGGGTATTGGCGGTACCCAAGTCGATGGACAAGTCATTGGAAAACATGCCACGAAATTTCTTAAACATAACTAAAGGATAATCCTGCAAGCTGGGGGCGGAAAATAAAATCCGCCTACTTTACCAACCACACGAAGCAGCGACAAGGCGCAAAAACGTTCTACTTCGGTGAAAAATAGTCTGTATTGTTTCTGCTCGAATGCACGGAAATTGGATGAGGCCTGAATTCCCTGAACAAAGGCTCAGTTTACCACCCTGTCAGCGCACGAAACGGCGTAACACAGCTCATAAAATCTAACATATTCCCTGATTGCCGCTGGTGGTAAGCACCTACCAACGTTCAACAGAAAAGGACTGACAAGAGCCTATATCAAATAGGCGTCATTGTCGCAGGCAGTTTGGGGGTTATCCCAAAATGACAGAGAAAAAAGCCCAGATGAATTGGCGCTCATTCTACGTTAATTTTTGTTCGGTATTCAGGTTAAACACGATAACGACGCGAATATTTTTTACGCCCGACGTCTATCGGTTCCGGCGACGCGAAAAAGTCGCCCTGTCCACCGAGGATCCCCCGCTCTTTCAGCGTCTGCCACTCATTACGCGTCCGCACGCTGGCGGCGAAAACCTGAGTGCTGGTACCTTCACAGGCGCCGGTCAGGCTCTGAACGAACAGCTGATTTTCATCACGCTTATCAATACTCCGCACCAGACCCGGATGGAGCTTAACCAATTCCACCGGTAAGGACTTGATATAGGAGGTACTTACCACGGTTAACCCGGCCTGGGACACCGCCAGACGACAGCCCAGCCCTGACAGTAACTTCAGTACCGGACGTAAACGGTCGATATGTTGACACACGTCTGCCTCTGCAAGTTCAATCAGAATTCGCCGACGATGACTTTTTTCACACTGTAACAGGCTATCACGCAGCCAACGCTGGAAACTACGCTGCAACAGTGAGTCTACGCTCAGCGTAAAAGCCAATGTCTCTTCGGGCCACAGCGTCAGTAAAGGAAGAATACGGCTCAGATGTTGACGATCGTAGCTTTCCGCCAGCCCTAACTGCCGCACCAGAGGCATATACTCCGATGGCAGCAGTTCCTGGGTGCCATCGTAGATCCGGCTCATGATCTCAAGGTGATGCACTTCCCCTTCTACCGTCACCGCCGGTTTCTGATACAAACGCGGGCCTCCCCGCGCCAGTACCTGCTCCAGCAGGGTGCGCCACTTGACGCTGCCGCGCCCTTTTTCCGGCACCTGGCTGTCATAAACGTACCAGCCGTTTTCGCCTTGCAACGTAGCATGGCGCGTTGCCTGCTCCGCGTAATCGATCACCTGTTCGGTGGTTTGTCCGCTGCGGTACGCCACGATGCCAATGTGCAGGAATGCTTCACGATCGATAAGCGCCGTTGAAGGCAAGGCATCAATCGCGTTCACCAACTGCGAAGCAATGCCGTCCGCCTCTTTCAGGGTTCGATGCGGTAACAACACGGTGAAATCGCTGTGGAAATAACGCGCCAGCAGCGCCGCCGGATAGCGCATCACGAAGGTCGACAGCAGATTGACCAGCGAGTACATCAGTTCCTGCACCGCGCCGTTGCCGTGAATTTCCCGCAGCGTGTCAAAATCGGGCAGTCGCACCATCATCACAATACCGTGCGAGCCCTCTTCTTCCAGTTGGGTGGTTAGCTGGTTGTCGAAGAACAGTCGGTTATTCAGGCCGGTTTTGGCATCCTGAGCGGCAAAGGCGCGGATCAAGGTATCGACCCGATTGCGTTCCTCGCGCGCTTCCGCCAAATCTGCCAGTAAACGATCTAACGCGCCGCTTACGTTTGCTGGCCATTCGCGCATATCGCCCTGCATCACGCTCTCTCTTTCACCGTTAAGAATGCGCCGTGCGCGGCGTTCCAGCCGATCCTCTCCGTCGGCCTGATCGCGCAGCCAGCGCAGGCTAAACAGCAAGATCACCACCATCACAACGATCGAAAGCGTCACGGCGGCGGTAGATTGCAACGAGCGTACGTCGCTGGCGAAGGGATCAACATAAGTGATATGCAGTGAAGCGCCGGGATGCTGCATCAGCGGCAGAGCCACCTGCCGGTAGCCATTAAGCGATTCCCAGGGCAGCTTCAGCGTCTGCAATTTATAAGAGAGGAGATTGCTGTGGCTGGTATCCACGCTGACAGCCACAATGCCCAGGGGGCGCATTACCAGCGGCAACCAGCGTTTCTGTTCCTCTGGGGACTCATGCAGCATCGCCTGATCGAGCGAGGTCATCAGCGACTCGAAGCGGCGTTCCAGACGATCCTGAGTGACGTAAAAGAAGCTGTATGAGCAGCCCATCAGCATCAAAAACATCGCCAAAGCAACAAGCAAAGTGATCAATGCAGAGAGTTTGGTGGTGAATCGCATCCCTGTGCCTTGTCCGATATGGTTACGTGAGTTTTCACCTTTGCAAGTATAAAGGCCCCGAATCCGCTCAAATGAATCCAACACAATATCCTGATTTTTTTAATGAATAGCGGGTACCGCTCCGGCGATACCCGTTGTCGGTTCACGCCACCCAAGCTACCAAGCCTCGACAACGAAGAAAACCTTCAATCACCCTTTTTTGTCTTTTATCAGGACATAAATTTCTTATATGCATATAGTCAATTAAATCTGGTTCAGCCATCCATGGCAAAAATGCAAACAAGAGGAAGAGTGACATGCGTGCACTGTTATTGGAACAACAAGGCGATCAAACTCTGGCTCACATCAAGGATATCAGCAGCGATCTGCTGCCCGACGGCGATGTCCTGGTGGACGTCAACTGGTCTAGCCTTAACTATAAAGATGCGTTGGCGATCACCGGCAAAGGCAAGATCGTGCGTAACTTCCCGATGGTGCCGGGTATCGATTTCGCCGGTACGGTACGCGAAAGCCGCGACGATCGTTTTAAAGAAGGCCAAAGCGTGGTGCTCACCGGTTGGGGCGTGGGTGAAAACCACTGGGGTGGCCTGGCCGAACAGGCACGAGTCTCAGGCGAATGGCTGGTGCCCTTGCCAAACGGGCTGGATGAACGCAAAGCGATGATCCTGGGTACCGCCGGCTTTACCGCCATGCTGTGCGTGATGGCGCTGGAAGAAGGCGGCGTGCGCCCGGACGACGGCGATATTTTGGTTACCGGTGCCAGCGGCGGCGTGGGCAGCACGGCCATCGCCATTCTGGCGGCGTTGGGCTATCACGTCACCGCCATCAGCGGCCGCGAGAGCAATACCGAGTATCTGAAAGCGCTGGGCGCCAAAGAAGTCCTGTCGCGCGACGGCTACCTGGAAGCCCCGCGTCCGCTGGAAAAGCAACTCTGGGCCGGGGCGGTCGATACCGTTGGCGACACGCTGCTGGCGCGAGTCCTGGCACAGATGAATTATAACGGCACGGTCGCCGCCTGTGGCCTGGCCGGTGGCTATCACCTGCCCACCACGGTGATGCCGTTTATCCTGCGCAACGTTCGCCTGCAGGGCGTGGACTCGGTGCATACGCCACTGCATCGCCGCCAAACCGCCTGGGAACGGCTAGCCGGTATTTTGCCGGACAGTTTCTACCAACAGGCCACCCAGGAAATCACTTTGGAACAGGCACCGGCCACCGCCGCCGCGCTGCTGAATCATCAAGTGACCGGTCGCACTCTGGTTAAAATCCGCTAAAGCTTAAGTCGCCCCCCGGCAACGGGGGGAACATTCGCCTGCGAAATTTCATATTTTCCCGCGCCCTCTCGCATATGGCCTGATTTCACGCCATGCTTACAACACAGATACCCCAGCATACTGTAGGGGCGTTGCATGCTGCGTCCGCGTTAATCGGGCTCAGAAGGTTACCCCCTACAGTCACTCTGACGGGAGCAGGTTTGAGTACCCGCACCTGAAAGGCGGCGGGGATGAAACGCGGAGAAAACACCATGAGAAAGCCCCCTAAATTGACCGAAGCCGATGTCACGCCCGAGAGCGTGTTCCATCAGCGGCGCAAAGTGCTGCAGGCGTTGGGTATCACCGCCGCGTCGCTGGCCTTGCCGCATAATGCGCAGGCCGATTTGCTGTCATGGTTCAAAGGCAACGAACGGCCCAAGGCCCCCGCCGGCAAACCGCTGTCATTCAGCAAGCCTGCGGCCTGGCAGGCGCAACTGGCCATGACGCCGGAAGACAAAGTCACCGGTTACAACAACTTCTACGAATTCGGTCTGGATAAAGCCGATCCTGCCGCGAATGCCGGCGGCCTGAAAACCGAAGGCTGGAAAGTGCGTATCGACGGCGAAGTCGCCAAACCGATCACATTGGATATCGATGACTTGATCAAACGCTTCCCGCTGGAACAACGCATCTACCGTATGCGCTGCGTGGAGGCCTGGTCGATGGTCGTGCCCTGGATTGGCTTTGAGCTGGGTAAGCTGCTCAAGCTGGCGGAGCCGAACAGCAATGCCCGCTACGTCGCTTTCCAAACGCTGTACGATCCGGAGCAGATGCCGGGCCAGAAGGATCGTTTTATCGGCGGTGGGCTGAAATACCCTTATGTTGAAGGGCTGCGTCTCGATGAGGCCATGAACCCATTGGCCCTGCTGACCGTCGGCGTATACGGCAAAACGCTGCCGCCGCAAAACGGTGCGCCGCTGCGGTTGATCACCCCCTGGAAATACGGCTTTAAAGGCATTAAGTCGATAGTCCATATCCGTCTGGTGCGCGATCAGCCGCCCACCACCTGGAATGAATCTGCGCCGAATGAGTACGGCTTCTATGCCAACGTAAACCCGAACGTCGATCATCCACGCTGGTCACAGGCCACCGAACGCTTTATCGGCTCCGGCGGCATTCTGGACGTTAAACGCCAACCCACGCTGCTGTTTAACGGCTATGGCGAACAGGTAGCGTCGCTGTACCGCGGCCTGGATCTAAGGGAGAATTTTTAGGTGCGTTTAACTCCGGCTCATATCAAGTGGATTAAGGTCGCCATTTATCTGGCGGCATTCCTGCCTTTTCTCTGGCTGGTGCTGTCGGTGGACCAGGGTTGGTTCAGCGCCGATCCGGCCAAAGACATTCAACACTTTACCGGCAGAATGACGTTGAAACTGTTGCTGGCGACCTTGATGATTGCGCCACTGGCGCGCTATGCCCGGCAACCGCTGCTGATTCGCTGTCGTCGTCTGGTGGGACTATGGTGTTTTGCCTGGGGCACGCTGCATCTGATAAGCTATTCGACGCTGGAGCTGGGGCTGAGCAATATCGGCCTGCTGGGGCGTGAACTGGTCACCCGCCCTTACCTGACGCTCGGCATTGTCAGTTGGCTGATCCTGCTGGCGCTGGCCGCAACCTCCACGCTGTGGGCGATGCGTAAACTGGGGGCCAAATGGCAGACGTTGCATAATCTGGTCTATCTGGTGGCGATCCTGGCACCGATTCACTACCTGTGGTCGGTAAAAACCTTTTCGCCGCAGCCCTTCATTTATGCCCTGCTGGCCGTCGCGCTACTGGCGCTGCGATACAAGAAATTCCGCAATTGGTGGCGTTAAAAGCCGGAACTTTTCTGTGTTCTACCCCTCATAATGCAATATCGCCCTGGCCAGTTTACTGATTTAGGGTTGAATATCTTCGCTGATAAGACCAGTATTTAGCTGCGAATTGCTACGATATCGTTATAATGCCCGACCTTGTTCCTGTTCTCAGGGTGAATTTTCCCCTTAACAGGTGACAAATCTGTGACGTCGGGTTATTTTCTACGATGATGGTTTTATTGCCGGAGATACCAGCACAATGGCGGATAAGTTTCACATTTTGCTTCTGAACGGCCCCAATCTGAATCTGCTGGGGACGCGTGAGCCGGAGAAGTACGGCAGCACGACGTTAACAGAGATTGTTAACGGATTGGAAAACCAGGCATCCGCACTGGATATTACCCTGAGCCATCTGCAGTCTAACGCCGAACATGCGCTGATCGACCGCATACATCAGGCGCGCGGCAACACAGATTTTATTCTGATTAACCCTGCCGCGTTCACGCATACCAGCGTGGCGCTGCGTGATGCATTGCTGGCGGTGCAGATCCCGTTTATCGAGATCCACCTCTCCAACGTGCATGCCCGAGAGCCTTTCCGCCATCACTCTTACCTCTCCGATATTGCGGTAGGCGTGATTTGCGGCCTCGGCGCGGATGGCTACACATTTGCTTTACAGGCAGCGGTTAACCGTCTGTCGAAAACCCACTAATTGCTACGCAAAAGAGTACGGAATCACACTCATGGATATTCGTAAAATCAAGAAACTGATCGAACTGGTTGAAGAATCAGGTATTTCTGAACTGGAAATTTCTGAAGGCGAAGAGTCAGTTCGCATCAGCCGCGCTGCTCCAGCGCAGGCTTACCCAATGATGCCACAGGCATACGCAATGCCGGCACAGCCGCAGCCAGCACTGGCTACCGCCGTTGCCAGCGCGCCAGCCGAAACGCCTGCAGCACCAGCGGCCATGAGTGGCCACGTCGTTCGTTCCCCAATGGTCGGTACTTTCTACCGCACGCCAAGCCCGGATGCGAAAGCCTTCATCGAAGTCGGCCAGAAAGTGAACGCCGGCGACACTCTGTGCATCGTTGAAGCAATGAAAATGATGAACCAGATCGAAGCGGACAAATCCGGCGTGGTGAAAGCCATCCTGGTAGAGAACGGCCAACCGGTAGAATTTGACGAGCCACTGGTCGTCATCGAATAACGAGGCGAACATGCTTGATAAAATTGTTATCGCCAACCGTGGCGAGATCGCGCTTCGTATCCTGCGTGCTTGTAAAGAGCTGGGCATCAAAACCGTTGCCGTGCACTCGACAGCCGATCGCGATCTGAAACACGTACTGCTGGCTGACGAGACCGTGTGTATCGGTCCTGCGCCATCGGTAAAAAGTTACCTGAATATCCCGGCAATCATCTCTGCGGCTGAAATCACCGGCGCAGTGGCGATCCACCCGGGCTACGGCTTCCTGTCTGAAAACGCCGATTTCGCCGAGCAGATCGAACGCTCCGGCTTTATCTTCATTGGCCCGAGAGCCGAAACTATCCGCCTGATGGGCGACAAGGTTTCTGCCATCAATGCCATGAAGAAAGCAGGCGTGCCTTGCGTACCTGGCTCTGATGGCCCGCTGACCGACGACATGGATAAAAACCGTGCCTTCGCCAAGCGCATCGGCTACCCGGTTATCATCAAGGCATCCGGCGGCGGCGGCGGTCGCGGCATGCGCGTAGTGCGCAGCGACAAAGACCTCGAGCAATCCATTTCCATGACCAAGGCGGAGGCCAAAGCGGCTTTCAACAACGACATGGTTTACATGGAAAAATACCTGGAAAACCCACGCCATATCGAAATTCAGGTGTTGGCGGACGGTCAGGGTAACGCCATCTATCTGGCCGAGCGCGACTGCTCCATGCAGCGCCGCCACCAGAAAGTGGTTGAAGAGGCTCCGGCACCGGGCATCACCAGCGAAATGCGCCGTTATATCGGCGAGCGCTGCTCGAAGGCCTGTGTGGAAATCGGTTACCGCGGCGCGGGCACTTTCGAGTTCCTGTATGAAAACGGCGAGTTCTATTTCATCGAAATGAACACCCGTATTCAGGTTGAGCATCCGGTTACCGAGATGATCACCGGCGTGGATCTGATCAAAGAGCAGCTGCGTATCGCTGCCGGTCAGCCTTTGTCGATCAAACAGGAAGAAGTGAAGGTTCACGGCCACGCGGTAGAATGCCGTATCAACGCCGAAGACCCGAACACCTTCCTGCCTAGCCCAGGCAAGATCACCCGTTTCCACGCGCCAGGCGGTTTCGGCGTGCGTTGGGAATCTCATATTTACGCCGGTTATACCGTACCGCCGTACTATGATTCCATGATCGGCAAACTGATCACCTACGGTGAAAACCGTGACGTGGCGATTGCCCGCATGAAGAACGCCCTGGCTGAGCTGATCATCGATGGCATCAAAACCAACGTTGAACTGCAACAGCGGATCATGAGCGACGAAAACTTCCAGCACGGTGGCACCAACATCCACTATCTGGAGAAAAAGCTCGGTCTGCAGGAAACCTAAGGCAGGCTATTCGCATCGCCTGACAGAAGGCCGGTTAATCACCGGCCTTTTTCTTTACTGCTTTGGGTCACTCAATGGATGATCAAATCCATAATAGTTGTATACCCTAAATAATTGGAGTTGCATCAAGGCGGCAAAGGAGCGCATCCCGATGAGCTTACTGTAGTAAGTGATTCGGGTAAGTGAGCGCAGCCAACACAGAGGCAGCTTCAAGTATGACGGGTATATTGGAGAAACGGATGGACACACGTTTTATTCAAGCTCACCGCGAGGCGCGCTGGGCACTGGGCCTGACGCTGCTCTATCTGCTGGCCTGGTCGCTGGCAGCCTATCTGCCGGACAGCGCATCCGGTATTACCGGTCTGCCGCACTGGTTCGAAATGGCCTGCCTGTTGGTTCCGCTGCTGTTCATCGGCCTGTGTTGGCTAATGGTACGCGGCATATTCCGCGATATTCCGCTGGAGGACGGCGATGCAAACTGAAGTCATTCTGCCGCTGGTCGCCTATCTGGTGCTGGTGTTCGGGCTGTCGGTTTACGCCTATAGCCGACGCCAGAGCGGCAACTTCCTCAGCGAATATTTTCTGGGCAACCGATCGATGGGCGGCTTCGTACTGGCCATGACCCTGACCGCCACCTATATCAGTGCCAGTTCCTTTATCGGGGGCCCCGGTGCCGCCTATAAATACGGCCTTGGCTGGGTGCTGTTGGCGATGATCCAACTGCCGGCGGTTTGGCTTTCACTCGGCGTGCTGGGCAAGAAGTTTGCCATTCTGGCGCGCCGCTACAACGCCATTACCCTGAACGACATGCTTTACGGCCGCTATCAAAGTCGTCTGTTGGTCTGGCTGGCCAGTCTCAGTCTGCTGGTGGCGTTTCTGGGTGCCATGACGGTGCAGTTTATCGGCGGCGCGCGCCTGCTGGAAACCGCAGCCGGTATTCCTTACGACACCGGTTTGCTGATCTTCGGTATCAGCATCGCGCTGTATACCGCCTTTGGCGGCTTCCGCGCCAGCGTGCTCAATGACGCCATGCAGGGGCTGGTGATGCTGATCGGCACCGTGCTGCTGCTGGTTGCGGTGATTCACGCCGCCGGCGGCCTGCACAGCGCCGTGGATAAGCTGCAACAGATTGACCCCGCGCTGGTATCACCGCAGGGCGGTGAACAGATCCTCAGCCTGCCGTTTATGGCATCGTTCTGGATCCTGGTGTGCTTTGGCGTGATTGGCCTGCCGCACACGGCGGTGCGCTGCATCTCTTACAAAGACAGCAAGGCGGTGCATCGCGGGATCATCCTCGGCACCATGGTGGTCGCGGTGCTGATGTTTGGCATGCATCTGGCTGGTGCGCTGGGCCGGGCGGTATTGCCGGACCTGAAGATCCCCGATCAGGTGATCCCGACGCTGATGATCACCGTGCTGCCGCCTTATGCCGCCGGTATTTTCCTGGCGGCGCCGATGGCGGCAATCATGTCGACCATTAACGCCCAATTGCTGCAATCTTCCGCCACCATCATCAAAGATCTCTACCTTGGCGTACGCCCACAGCAAATGCAGAACGAGCGCCTGATCAAACGCTTCTCCAGCCTGACCACGTTGATTTTGGGCTTGCTGGTGCTGTTGGCGGCCTGGCGGCCACCGGAAATGATCATCTGGCTGAACCTGCTGGCATTTGGCGGCCTGGAAGCGGTATTCCTGTGGCCACTGGTGCTGGGCCTGTACTGGGAACGCGCCAATGCGCAGGGAGCACTTAGCTCAATGGTGACGGGTGCGGTATGCTATACGCTATTGGCCAGCTTCAATCTGCAGCTAGCGGGGTTGCACCCTATCGTGCCTTCGCTGCTGCTTAGCCTGCTGGCGTTTTATATCGGTAACGTCATTGGCGAAAAGCGCCGAGTGGCGTCATCATTAGCCTCTTAAAGAGAATTGTTATGCCTTGGATCCAACTAAAACTGAACACCACCGGCAGCCAGGCGGAAGACCTGAGCGACGCGCTGGTTGAAAGCGGCGCAGTATCGGTCACTTTCCAGGACACCCACGACAATCCGGTGTTCGAACCGCTACCGGGCGAGACCCTGCTGTGGGGCGACACTGATGTGATCGGGTTGTACGATGCCGAAACCGACATGGCCGACGTGGTCGCCATGCTGGAACAGCACCCGCTGCTGGGCGTCGGCTTCCGCCATAAAATTGAACAGCTGGAAGACAAGGACTGGGAGCGCGAGTGGATGGACAACTTCCACCCGATGCGCTTCGGCGAACGTCTGTGGATCTGCCCAAGCTGGCGCGACGTGCCCGACCCGAACGCGGTCAACGTCATGCTGGACCCGGGCCTGGCATTTGGTACCGGCACTCACCCAACGACTGCACTGTGCCTTCAATGGCTAGACGGCCTCGATCTGGCCGGTAAAACCATTATCGACTTCGGCTGTGGTTCCGGCATCCTGGCAATTGCCGCGTTGAAGCTCGGTGCAGCGCGCGCTATCGGCATCGATATCGATCCCCAAGCCATTCAGGCCAGCCGCGACAACGCGCAGCGTAACGGCGTTTCAGAGCGTCTGGAGCTGTATCTGCCAAAAGACCAGCCTGCCGATCTGCAGGCCGACGTGGTCGTCGCCAACATCCTGGCGGGCCCATTGCGTGAGCTGGCCCCCTTGATCGGCTGTCTGCCGAAGTCCGGCGGTTATCTGGGCCTGTCCGGCGTGCTGGCAACACAGGCGGCAAGCGTGGCGCAAGCCTATGAAGAGAAATTCACGCTGGATCCGGTCGCAGAGCGTGAAGAGTGGTGCCGCATCACCGGTCAGCGCAAGTAATCCCCTTACTGCCCTGATAAAAACCACCGCCAACGTAGCCCGTGGCGGTGGTTTTTTGTTTTCCTGTCTACGCGACGGCGACACCCCGCTCCTTTGAAACGCCATGCCAAATTCACGTGACCCTGAATATTTTCTGCCTAAGCCTTCACCACGCGATTTCAGCATAATTCAGCCCATTCTCAATGAAAAACCCTGCCAAACGACTTAAATCACTGCCGTTCTCGAGCTGAATCGAGACTCATTACAGATAAAATCCTGTTGTGTTGGGAATATTTTATAGCGCACTAATTAACCAAAATAAGGCAAGCCATTGTTAAGTATATATAATATTTTTATGAATCCCGACAAACCGCATTTTTAATGGCGAATAGCGGCCAATTGGTCAAAGTTTGGCCTTTCATCTCAGCGCAAAAATGCGTAATATACGCGCCCTTGCGGACACAGTATGGTTACTCTTTGTCTATGCGCATTGGACACCACCAGCTTACAAATTGCCTGATTGCGGCCCCGATGGCCGGCATTACAGATCGCCCATTTAGGACCCTATGTCATGCGATGGGTGCTGGGATGGCTGTATCCGAAATGCTCTCCTCCAATCCGGAGGTGTGGCGGACGGATAAGTCGCGTCTGCGTATGGTCCATAGCGATGAACCAGGGATCCGCTCCGTGCAGATTGCCGGATGCGATCCGGATGATATGGCCGCAGCGGCGCGTATTAACGTGGCCGGCGGTGCACAGATCATCGACATCAATATGGGTTGCCCGGCCAAGAAAGTGAACCGGAAACTTGCAGGGTCTGCTTTGCTGCAGTACCCGGATCTGGTTAAACAGATCCTCCACGCGGTGGTTAACGCCGTGGATGTGCCGGTAACGCTTAAGATCCGCACTGGCTGGGCGCCAGAACACCGTAACTGTGTAGAGATTGCCCAACTGGCCGAAGACTGTGGTATACAGGCCCTGACTATTCATGGCCGAACCCGTGCCTGCCTGTTCAACGGCAACGCGGAGTACGACAGCATTCGGGCAGTTAAGCAGAATGTTTCCATTCCGATTATCGCGAATGGTGACATTACTGACCCGCATAAAGCCAGAGCAGTGCTCGACTACACTGGGGCTGATGCCCTGATGATAGGCCGCGCTGCTCAGGGGAGACCCTGGATCTTCCGGGAAATCCAGCATTATCTGGACACTGGGGAACTGCTGCCCCCTCTGCCACTTGGCGAGGTTAAGCGTTTGTTGATAGGGCATATTCGGGAATTGCACGGCTTTTACGGCCAAGGCAAGGGATTCCGGATTGCTCGTAAGCACGTATCCTGGTATCTCCAGGAGCACGCCCCGAATGACCAGTTTCGGCGCACATTCAACGCCATAGAGGATGCCAGCGAACAGCTGGAGGCGTTGGAGGCATATTTCGAAAATCTTGCGTAACAAAAAAGAGCTGACAGAACTATGTTCGAACAACGCGTAAATTCTGACGTACTGACCGTTTCAACCGTGAACTCACAGGATCAAGTGACTCAAAAGCCTCTGCGTGACTCGGTTAAACAAGCACTGAAGAACTATTTTGCTCAACTGAATGGTCAAGACGTTAACGATCTGTATGAGCTGGTATTGGCTGAAGTTGAACAGCCACTGTTGGACATGGTGATGCAATACACCCGTGGCAACCAGACCCGTGCAGCCCTGATGATGGGCATCAACCGCGGTACGCTGCGTAAGAAATTGAAAAAATACGGCATGAACTGATACTAGTCAGTTGGCATGTTGAAAAGGCGCAACCTCGCAAGAGGCGGCGCCTTTTTCTTTTTCCGGATTGCGGGCAATAAAAAAGGCCGGAAGCCCGGCCCTCTTGCAGTATAGCTACCGAGTTATTCGGTGACTTTGTTCTTTAGGCTTTCCGTTTCTTGCTTGGTTTTATCCCAGGCTTTCTCGGTACCTTGTTTGGTGCTGTGCCAGGCTTTTTGCGTACCCTCGGTCACTTTGCTGCCCGTAGTATCGCTTTTGCCTTCAGCAGCATGCTTAGCTTTCAGCTTCAGCTCATCGCCTTTATCCTGCGTTTGGTGCAGTTTTTCTTTGGCGGTATCTGCACCCTTGTGCGCTTGCGCAACAACCTCATCGCTGGCCTGCGTCGTAGTTGCAGCAAACACCGGAGAAGCGAGTAACAATGCAGACAAGGCAAAAATTGATTTTTTCATAATTCCCTCTTTTCAGATACGTGCTATTCAGCCTAGAACAAGATGGCATAATTTTTCTCTTATGCGCCTTAGGAATAGGACTAAAATGCCAAAACACGATACAAAAGCTCTTCAACATTCAGTTGTTCGAACTTTTATGCTACCCCTGCCACTTACCGCGTTCGCTCCAATCAAGGCACAAAAAATTAAAATTTTTCATGTCACAAACTATAATTTATCCGTTTTTTAACACGCAATGAATAGGATGGATTCTATGGTTGCCGTCATCATCATTGGCATATTTATCATCAGCTTTGCCTATGCGCACTCTCGCGGAAAAGAAAAACTAAAAGTGACACGTCAGCTTTTTGATCACTCTACATTTATGGGACCGATCAATATGTTCATGACGGGTTTTTCACGACTGCCTGCCAAACAGCCTTATTTCGATCCTTGTGAGTTTCCCGAGTTGCAGATCCTGAGCGACAACTGGTCGACGATCCGCGATGAAGCAGTTCGCTTGCAAGATCATATCAAGAAGGCGCAATCGCACAACGATGCTGGCTTCAATACCTTCTTCAAACGCGGTTGGAAACGTTTTTACCTCAAATGGTACAGCGACAGCCACCCGTCAGCCGAAGCGCTATGTCCGCAGACGGTTGAGTTGCTGAATCGCCTCCCATCGGTTAAGGCAGCCATGTTTGCCGAGTTACCGGCCGGTAGCCATCTGGGCAAACATCGCGATCCCTATGCCGGCTCGGTGCGTTATCATCTGGGGCTGGTAACCCCCAATGACGATCGCTGTTTCATCGACGTAGATGGGCAGCAATACAGTTGGCGTGACGGCCAGTCGGTGATTTTCGATGAAACCTATGTGCATTGGGCGCAAAACGCCACTAACCAGACACGAATCATCCTGTTCTGTGATATTGAACGGCCAATGAAATGGCGTTGGGCACAGGCGGTAAATCATTGGGTCGGTGCCACCCTCATGTCGGCCGCCAGTTCACCTAACGATGATAAAGACCGCACCGGCTTCATCAACCGGATATTCAAATACGTCAACGCCGCGCGTGATGCCGGTCAAGGCCTGAAAGCCCGTAATCGCCGTGGGTATTACCTGCTAAAATGGCTGGTGATTGCCGCAATTTTCGCCGCCATCATATTTCCCAGCCTGTAAAATTCCGATCTTCAATAGGGGTACAACACGAATGAGAATATTCGCATGCCCCTCTTCTGCTGCACCCAGTATTGTGTGATACAATACGCATTCCTAGAGCCGCCTTCGCTGGCCTACAGCCCTCCTTCCGAAGCCTGATAGCAGCGCGAACCGCCCTTCGAGTGTAAAGATTTAGTCAATTATGGAATCTGGCTAAACCATAGTGGTATCTGGGTGTCTGAGTGGTTGTATCGCAATTGAGTGGATCTTTATGCGTTACAGGTTGCTGCCCCCTTAACGCATAAATGAGTTCATATGAAGCGTCCGCAAAAATTCAAATCGGCCCTGCTGCATCCGCGCTATTGGTTCACCTGGTTCGGCCTGGCTTGCTTATTCTTATTGGTCCAACTTCCCTACCCGGTGCTGCACAAGCTCGGCGTGTGGATGGGCCGCACCTCAATGCGATTCCTGAAACGCCGCGTTGCCATCACCCGCCGTAACCTGGAGCTGTGCTTCCCGGATATGGACGAGGCTCAACGCGAACGCAAAGTGGTAGGCAACTTCGAATCCCTCGGCATGGGCCTGCTGGAAACCGGCATGGCCTGGTTCTGGTCTGATAAGCGCGTTAAGCGCTGGTTCAACGTTTCCGGTATCAATCACCTGAAAATGGCACAACGAAACCAACGCGGTGTGTTGGTGATTGGCGTGCACTTTATGTCGCTGGAGCTGGGTGGCCGTGCCATGGGTTTGTGCCAACCCATGATGGCGATGTACCGCCCACACAACAATAAAGCCATGGAATGGGCGCAGACCAAAGGTCGCATGCGTTCCAACAAGGCGATGCTCGATCGCAAAGATCTGCGCGGCATGGTTCATGCCCTCAAGCGCGGCGAGGCCGTATGGTTCGCCCCGGATCAAGACTACGGCCCACGCGGTAGCGTGTTCGCTCCACTGTTCGCCGTCGATCAGGCCGCCACCACCAGCGGTACCTTTATGCTGGCGCGCATGGCTAAGCCGGCGCTGGTGCCGGTGGTTCTGATCCGCCGCGAAAAAGGTCGGGGTTATGACCTGCTGATCCAACCGGCGCTGGAGAATTATCCTATCGGTGATGAGATTGCCGCCGCGGCTTACATGAACAAAGTGGTGGAAAAAGAGATCATGCGCGCGCCAGAGCAGTATATGTGGCTGCATCGTCGCTTTAAAACCCGGCCGGTCGGGGCTCCGTCATTGTACTGAGCCCAAAAACCATACTTATCAGCCCGGCCAATGCCGGGCTTTTTTGTGCGTCGGATTTAAAAAACTGCGGATGGGCGCTTATCTTTGCTGTAACCTCCTTTTTTACCCGCACAGGAAAAGGAAATGATGAAAGCTCAAGTCCGTATTACTCTGGTCGGTGACTACCAACCTCAGGCCGTTTCTCACCAGGCCATTCCTATCGCTCTCCAGCTCACCGCTTCACATCTTAACGTCGACATTCAATCCCACTGGCTGCCCACAGAAACCATTACCGACACGTCGGTACTGCAGGACTATGATGCCATCTGGGTGGTGCCCGGCAGCCCGTATAATCATGACGATGGTGCCTTTATGGCTATTCGCCATGCGCGTGAGCAAAACGTTCCCTTCCTGGGCTCTTGCGGCGGTTTCCAATATGCGATCGTAGAATACGCCCGTAACGTGATGGGCTGGCACGATGCCGGGCATGCGGAAACCGACAGCGGGGGTAGGTTGGTGATAGCCCCGCTGAGCTGTTCGCTGGTCGAAAAAAGCGGTGCTATTATTTTCCAACCCAATACGCTGGCAGCCCGTGTCTACGGCAAGCTGGAAACGCACGAAGGCTATCACTGCAACTTCGGCGTCAACCCGGAGTTTGTCGCCGATCTGCAACGGCACCCGCTGATAATCAGCGGCCACGACACCGAAGGTGACGTTCGCTCGGTTGAGCTACCGGGACACCGTTTTTACGCCGCCACGCTGTTTCAGTCCGAACGTGCGGCATTGCGAAACGAGCTTTCGCCACTGGTGGTGGAACTGATCAGGGCCGCGGCAACGGCCTGATAGCCCCAGATTCGGCAATAAGGGGGATCATGCCGCTATGATCCTCCTTCTGGGTTGTAATCGCAGGCTCACCACATCAGTTGTCCTATCAGTGGGGCGGCAATCACCGTGATAATCCCCGCCAGCATCATCACCAGGCTGGAGACGACGCCTTCTTCCTGCCCCATCTCATAGGCTTTCGCGGTACCGGCGCCGTGCGAAGAAGCCCCCAGCCCGGCCCCTTTCGCCAGACTGCTGCGTACTGACAGCCGCAGAAACAGGATATCCCCCACCGCCATACCGAATACCCCGGTGATCACCACGAACAGCGCCACCAGATCCGGCTGGCCGCCCATCTGTTTGGCGGCCTCCAGCGCAAACGGCGTGGTGATGGAGCGCACCGCCAGGCTGCGTTGCACTTCTTCCGGCAAGGTCAGCAGGCGAGCCAGCCACACCGAGCTGTAAACCGCCACCAACACCGCCGTTAGCACCCCGGCGCTGAGCGATAACCAATGGCGACGAATGATATGCAGATTTTCGTAGACCGGCACCGCGAAGGCGATGGTCGCCGGCCCCAATAGCCATAGCAGCCAGTGCGTTTCACCGATGTAGTCCTGGTAGGAAATATGGGTCACCACCAGCAGCAGCACCAGGATCATCGGCGTCAACACCAATGGCATCAGCAGCAGGGTACGACGGCGCCGGTAGAGTTTTTTATTGGCGAAGTACAACACCAGGGTTGCCAGAAAGCAGGCGAGGCTAAGGATAAAATCATTCATCGCGTTGTTTACGCCGTTGCAGCCAGACTTCCAGTCTATAGACGCGATCGACCACCAATCCGGTCGCGCCCAGCGTTAGCATGGTGCTGACGGCAATCACCAAGAAAATTTTCCAGCCCTCCACCATTAACAGCTGGGCATAGTTCACCACGGCCACCACCGCCGGAACAAAGAACAGCAGCATCTCGGCCAGCAACCAGCGCGAACCGGCCTTGACCCAGTTCAGCGGCAGAATGCGCAACAGGATCAGCGCCAACAACATCAACATGCCAACAATGTTGGCGGGCAGCGGCAGATGGAACTGCTGCACCAATCGGTCGGCAATCAAAAATAACACCGCATATAAAGCAACCTGGATCGGCACCTGCAGCCGGTTCAACAAAGAGGGAGCTGCGTGGCGGAACGCCAATAACATGGGGGAAGGCCTTAAACAAAAAATTCACGGTTTACAGTATACGCAGCCAGGAAACCTCGCCTGAAATGAATTAAAATTATCGACATCATGCCATCAGGGAATAGTTTCCCGACGGTACTTCCCCCAGGAGAATCCAACGTGGATGTCCGCACCCTGCGCTACTTCGTGGAAGTGGTGCGCCAGCAAAGCTTTACCCGCGCGGCGGAGAAACTGTTCGTCACCCAACCGACCATCAGCAAGATGCTGCGCCATTTGGAAGAAGAGCTGGAATGCACGCTGCTGATCCGCGAAGGCCGTAAACTGCACCTGACCGACAGCGGGCAAGCGGTATATCAGCGCGGGCTGGCGATCATTGATGAGTTCCGCCAATTGGAGGCGGAGCTGGAAGACATCAGTTCGGTCAAAAAAGGCGTGCTGCGGCTGGGTATTCCCCCCATGGTCGGCCGGCAGATTGCCGATCTGATCCGTCAATTCCGCCTAACCTACCCTGGCATCGAGTTGAAAATCTCCGAGCTGGGTGGGCTGTCGGTGGAGCAGGCGGTGATGTCCGGCGAGCTGGATCTGGCGATGACCATACTGCCGGTCGATTCGGATCAACCACTGACCTTCCTGCCGTTACTCGTCCACCCCATGTGCGTGGTTGCGCCGCGTACGCCACACTGGCTTAATCGCACCAGCATCAATATCACCGAGTTGGCTAACTGGCCGATCCTGCTTTATAACGAGGACTTCGCGCTGTACAAAATGCTGATGAAAGCGTTCCGTCAGGCCGGGTTTGAGCCACAGATTGCGGTGCGCAGCGGACAGTGGGATTTTTTGGCTTCGATGGTACAGGCCGGGGTCGGCATCGCCACCCTGCCGGAGCCGGTCTGCCAATGGCTGGATAAGGAAAACCTGATCTGGCTGCCACTGGAACCCCGTATGGAATGGAAAGTCGGGTTGATCTGGCGGCAGGGCAGCTACCTGTCGCACAGTGCACAGGCCTGGATAGCCTGCTGCCGCGATTACTGGCCCGCAGCCAGTAGCAGTCACCACAAATAACAAGGGCCGCATATGCGGCCCCAGACTGCTGATAATTCCTTTGTACTTAAAAGTCATGGATTGCGTGCTGATAAAAACAAAGGATGATGTCTTCAGTTTTACCCCAAACACCCGAAAACCACGCTTTTCGGGTGTTTGTCATCAAATCAGGGCCGCATATGCGGCCCCGTGAGTATTATCCTTCTCGCTCTATCAACAGCGCTTCCAGCAGGTCGAGATCGTGCAACAGCTTTTGCAGCGTCTCGTTGCTGATTTTTTGCGTAGCGCGCAGGTGATATAGCTCACCGCGCTCAGCGCGTAGCGCCGTCAGGCGGAAACGTCGCTCGAGGTTTTCCAGCATCAGCGCATTCTCGATATCGTCTTTGGTGGTGATACGGCGCCGCAGCGTCCCCACCACTCGCGAACTGATCTCTTTCAGCACCTGCGGATCGAGGTTTTCCTCGGTATCAACCGCCAACCGCTCTTCCATTTTGTTGATGCTTTCGATCGCCACTTCAGCCGCCATAGCGATTGCCATCCGCTCTTCGCTTTTGCTGACGCTCTTATCCGCCACCTGAACGCCGCGCAGCAACAGCGGCAGCGCCAGTACGCCGGCAATCAATGAAAGCAGGATCACCCCTGCAGCGATAAACACCAGTTGGTAACGCGCCGGGAAGGCGGTGCCGTCACTCAGCAACAGCGGAATTGACAGCACACCGGCCAGCGTAATCGCCCCGCGTACCCCGGCAAACGACGCTACCCACAGTTCGCGGGTGGTGTAATCGCCGAACTGCAACGGCCGTTTTTTCATAAAGCGACGGCTGGCGTTTTTCATCAGCCACAGCCAGGTAAAACGCAATACCAGCAACGCCGCGTAGATAATCGCCACGTCGGCAAACAGGTACCAGGTCTGAATGGTCGGATCCAGCTCCGCCTGCAGGATGGAGGTTTCCAGGATCCCCGGCAGCTGCAGGCCCAACATGATGAACACCATGCCGTTAAACACAAACTCCAGCATCGCCCAGACGCTGTTGGCGCGCAGGCGCATCGCCAGCGGCGCGTTGCGGATCACGCCGGACTGGCTGATGGTCATCCCCGCTGCCACCGCCGCCAGGATGCCGGATACGCCAATGTGTTCGGCAATCAGGTAAGAAGCAAAAGGTAACAGCAGCAGGAAGACTATCTGCGTCGCCGGGTCATCGCCGCTCCAGCGGCTCATGATCCGCAAAGATTTACTGTAGAGCCAGGTGACCGCTACGCCGGCCAGCAGGCCGCCGATCGCCACCTTGAGGAATTCGAGCGTCGCGCCGCCCACGGTAAACACCATGGTGCCCATCGCCACCGCGATAGCGAATTTGAGTGAGACCAGGCCGGACGCATCGTTCATCAGCGCCTCGCCTTCCAGCACGCCCATGATCGGCTTCGGAATACGCCCTTTACCGACGATGCCGGACAGCGCCACGGCATCCGTTGGCGACAGCACCGCCGCCAGCGCAAACGCCGCCACCAGAGGAATGCCCGGCACCATGGCGTAAATCAGATAACCGACGCCGACCACGGTGATCAGCACCAATACCAGCGCCAGGCCAAGAATTTCACGACCGTGGTGCAAAAACTCCCGCGTCGGGGTTTTCCAGCCATCGGCAAACAGCAGCGGCGGGATAAACAGCACCAGGAACAATTCAGGGTCAAAGTCGACGTGCAACCCGAAATGCGGCCAGGCCAACAGGGCCCCGATACCGATTTGCATTAACGGCAGCGGCACCTGGAACGGCAACATGCGCGTCACCACCCCGGACAGGGAGACCACCAGGATTAAAATGAGGATTGTAAAAAAGATTTCCATGCTTTCCTTAGACTCTTGGGTTCAGACTACATCTCTGATGTATACCCGATAGTAGATCACTTTTTTTACGGCGGTTAAAGCTTGTTGTGCCTTTCAAAATGCAGCATCGGCAGAAGGAGATTTATCTGAATAGGGTATGAGGGCAAACATCCCCCGCCAGAGCGACGGGGGAAACGACATAGCGGTTAGATTGCCCAGCCGCCGGCATAGAATGCCACCAGCGCCACGGCGATCAGCACGGTACCGATATTCAGCCGACGCCATTCGCCGGAGAAGATACGGCCAATCACCAATGAGCTGAAGCCCAGCATGATACCGGTGACGATATTGCAGGTCAGCACGATAAACACGGCGCACAGCAGGCCGGACATGGCATCGACAAAATCATTGAAGTCCAGCTTGGTCACGTTGCTCAACATCAGCAGGCCAACGTACATCAGCGCCGGTGCGGTCGCGTAAACCGGCACCAGATAAGATAACGGCGACAGGAACAGGATCAGCAGGAACAGCAAACCGACTACGGTTGCTGTCAGCCCGGTTTTACCGCCCGCAGCCGTGCCCGCTGCGGATTCGATATACACCGCCGCCGGGGCCGCACCGACCAGACCAGAGAAAATGCTGCTCAGGGAGTCCGAAGTCAGCGCCTTGCCGCCGTTGATGATTTGCCCGTCTTTATCCAGCAGGTTGGCCTGACCGGCCACCGCACGGATAGTACCGGTAGCGTCAAATACCGCGGTCATCACCAGCGCCAGCACGCTCGGCAAGACCACCGGCTGCAATGCGCCCATGATATCCAGGCTGAAAATCAACGAATTGCCGTTGGCATCCGCCAGGCTTGGCATCGCGAATAAGCCCTGGTATTTCACCGCAGGGTCAAACACCAACCCCACCACCGAAATAGTGATGATCACCAGCAGAATACCGCCGGGAACGCGCAGTTTTTCCAGCCCGAAAATCACCGCCAATCCGAGCAGCGTCATCACTACCGGGAACGAAGTGAATGCGCCCAAAGCCACCGGCAGGCCGTCCAGTGGGTTTTTCACCACCAGGCCAACGCCGTTAGCGGCGATCAGCAACAGGAACAGACCAATACCGATGCCGGTACCATGAGCGACGCCCATCGGCAAATTACGCAGGATCCAGGCGCGAATACCGGTTACCGAAATAATGGTAAAAAGCACCCCCATCAGGAATACCGCCCCCAACGCCACCGGAATGCTGATGTGTTGGCCCAGCACCAGACTGAACGCCGTGAAAGCGGTCAGGGAAATCGCACAGCCGATGGCCATCGGCAAATTGGCCCATAACCCCATCAGCAACGAACCGAGACCCGCCACCAGGCAGGTGGCGACAAACACCGCCGTTGGCGGGAAGCCGGCTTTGCCCAGCATGCTCGGCACCACGATCACCGAGTACACCATCGCCAGGAAGGTGGTTAGCCCCGCCACCACTTCCTGACGCACGGTGCTGCCGCGCGCAGAAATATTAAAATAACCATCAAGCCCGCCTTTTGGTTTAACGGCGTTATTCGCTTGAGAATTCGACATGTTGCTGTCCCCTGTGTTTCATTGCCAGCCCGTTTAAAGAGGCTTGTTATTCCGCCCACGCATGTTCATTAGGGTAACGTTTGCTTTTCTGCCCTTTGCTCACGTCGCCAATGGGCGTCGCATCAAAGGCAAACGTTTAACTCACAGTGAATGGTGCGGGTAATTTATGGTGGTTTATTCAAGGCAAACGATTATCCAGCCTTCCATACCGTCTGATCAACCAAAGATCGCGCCAATTTATGCGGAAAAGCACTGGGATCAATCATTATCGAAAATACGGTATTTGTCTCATAGGTAAATCCGATGGGAACGCCCCCCTTTCGGAGGGCAAAACGACTACTGAGCCTGGGCCGCCTTTTCATCCATGTACATCAGTTCCCAGATGTGTCCGTCCAGATCCTGAAAACCGTGTCCGTACATAACGCCATAATCTTGCGGCTGGTTATAGGTATTGCCGCCGGCGGCGATCGCTTTGCGCACCAGATCGTCCACCGCTGCCCGGTTAGGCTGCGACAGGCATATCAGCACTTCGGTCGCCTTTCTGGCATCGCTGATCGGGTTCGGGGTGAACATTTTGAATTTGTCGTGGGTCAACAGCATCACATAAATGCTGTCGCTGACCACCATGCAGGCGGCGGTGTCATCGGTAAACTGTGGATTAAAGCTGAAACCAAGACGAGTGAAAAACTCGATGGATACGGGCAAATCGCCCACCGGCAGGTTAACAAAAATTTGCGTAGCCATGGGCTACCTCCGACGAAGAGTGACCTCATCGAGTATAGCCCACTCGCTCATTTCAGCAGGTCATAAGGCCCGCCCTGCTCCAGCGCCCGTTGGTAGGCCGGCCGCGCATGGATACGCTGGAGATAGTCGCGTAGCTTTGGACAGCCATCCAATGCGCCACGTGCCGCCATCGCTTCCAGCGGAAAACTCATCTGGATGTCCGCCGCGCTGAATTCATTGCCGACAAACCAGGTGCTTTTGGCCAGGTGCTGTTCAAGATAGTCGCGGTGCGGAGCAATCTGTTTATCCAGATACTCCCGCTGTACGCCTTTGCCAATAGCCCCTGCCACTGGTCGTAACAGCCAGGGAATGGGCGGCTGGCCCAAGCGGCTAAACACCAGCTTCATCACCAATAGCGGCATCAGTGACCCTTCGGCATAATGCAGCCAGTAACGATACTGTTGCCGGGCATGATAGTCGGTGGGGATAAACTGCCCCTGCGCATCGTAGGCTTCCTGCAGATATTCAATAATGGCGCCGGACTCCGCCAGCGTCAGATCGCCATCGACAATCACTGGCGACTTGCCGAGCGGATGGATCTTTTTCAACTCCGCAGGCGCCAGCATGGTTTGCGGATCGCGCTGATAGTGCTGCACCTGGTACGGCACTCCCAATTCTTCCAAAAACCACAGGATGCGCTGCGACCGCGAGTTATTTAGATGGTGCACGATAATCATGGGGCTTCTCCACTCTGTTGCCACACCCGTTATATGTCGAGGCTTCTGGTTAAAGGGTAGTGGTGAATTATCCCACCTGCCAATAAGGTCATCTGTCGCTCAAAATTAAATCAATAAATTTGACAGAGATACTCAAAACTCTCCGATTTTCTCTTTGGGCATGACGGCCTATTATCTAACACATCGAGAGACAACAGCCTCTCACCTAAAAAATACCCTGAGGATTGAATCATGAAAAACATCAAATTTTTTGCTACTGCTCTGCTGCTGACTACCGCTTCTTTCGCCAGCGTTGCCGCTGACCAACCCGCTAACCAGCCTGCGGCCGGTGCCCAGAAAATCGGTGTGGTGTCCGTGAGCGGCGCTTCTAACCTGAGCACGCTGGAAAATGAACTGGCCAGCAAAGCCGCTGCATCCGGTGCCAGCTCTTACCGCATCATCTCCGCCGGTGGCCAGAACAAACTGTATGGCACCGCAGAAATCTTCAACTGATCGTCAGACAGTAAACTGACGGAAGAAAAAAGCCCCGCAAGGGGCTTTTCTCGTTTCTAGCGAGCATCAAACCTCTCCGCCAGCTTCTGCAGCCGAAATTGTTCGATCATGAAATCAACAAACACTCGGGTTTTGGTCGGCAGGAACTTGGTGGTGGGGAAATACAGGTGCACGCTGCCGCGATCGACATACCAGCCCGACAATACCCGCACCAGTCGACCGCTTTCCAGATAAGGCAAGGCGTTCGGCATGGCGATCAGCGCGATCCCCAACCCCATTTCCGCGGCCTGCGCTGCAGCATCCGGTTCATTTACCGTCATTTTGATTTCCATCGACGGCGCTCGCTGTTCATTCTCCGCATTACGCAGCGGCATATTACGGATCCGCCCGGTTTGCGGTGAGCGGATAAAAATGCCCGCATGGTTCATCAACTGTTCCGGCTGCCGGATGGCAGTGTTGCGCTGCAGATACGCTGCAGAAGCCACCAGGACGCCGTGGGCTGGAGCCAGTTCACGGGCAATCATGCCCTGCGCCAATTCGATACCGCCCCCCATTGCAGCATCAAAATGCTCACCAATCAGATCCACTTTACGGTTGTCGAAATGCCAGTCGGGGACAATTGCCGGGTACCGCGCCAGAAAGTCGGGCAGCATCGGCATGACAAAATGCAGGCCGAACGCCGTCCCCATGCTGACCTTCAGCGTACCGGCCGCCACGCCGCCGCTGCTGCTTATCCCCTTTAGTGCGCACTGGATCGACAACAGGCCGCCGCTGACCTCCTGCAAAAAACGCTCGCCCTCTTCGGTCAGGATCAATTTGCGCGTATTGCGCTGGAAAAGCCTTACCCCGACGATCGTCTCCAGCTTGGTCACGTTCTTCCCGACTGCCGCAGAGCTGATGCCCAGCTTGCGTCCGGCCGCAGAAAAGCTGCCGTTCTCTGCACTGCTGACAAAACATTCCAGGTGACCAAGCATGGTTGCTCCTGTTGATTTCAAACCCACGGTTTAAGCTGATTATAGCTCTTTGTGGCTAGTGGCGACCCGGCGTTTCCCAGATACTGATCCGGTAGATGTTTAACCTCACCCCACTCTGGAGAAGCACCATGACAACAGCACATCCTCTGCAAAACAAAGTCGCATTTATTCAGGGCGGCTCACGCGGCATTGGTGCCGCCATCGTTAAGCGCCTGGCACGTGAAGGCGCCACCGTAGCCTTCACCTACGTCGCCTCCGCCGAAAAAGCAGACGCCCTGGTGGCCGAAATCAGCGCCACCGGCGGTAAAGCGCTCGCCATCAAGGCCGACAGTGCCGATGCCGCGGCCCTGCAACAAGCGGTACGCCAGGCAGTAAACAGCCTGGGTAATCTGGACATTCTGGTGAACAACGCCGGCGTGCTTGCGATGGGCAGTACCGAAGAGCTGCCGCTGGAAGATCTGGATCGCACGCTGGCTGTCAACGTGCGCAGCGTATTTGTCGCCAGCCAGGAAGCAGCGCGCCATATGAATGACGGTGGCCGAATCATCAATATTGGCAGCACCAACGCTGAACGCATGCCCTTTGCCGGCGGCGCAGTTTATGCCATGAGCAAATCCGCGCTGGTCGGTCTGACCAAAGGCATGGCGCGCGATCTGGGCCCACGCGGCATCACCGTCAATAACGTGCAACCCGGCCCGGTCGATACCGACATGAATCCGGCCAGCGGTGATTTCGCCGAACAGTTAAAAGCCATGATGGCCATCAGCCGCTACGGCAAAGATGAGGAGATCGCCAGCTTTGTCGCTTACCTCGCCGGTCCGGAGGCGGGCTATATCACCGGCGCCAGCCTGAGCATCGACGGCGGTTTTTCGGCTTAAATGTTCTGAAAAGCAAAAAGCCCCGAAAGGGGCTTTTTTTTGGGCTTAAGACAACCTGATATCAGAAAGGAATATCGTCGTCGAAGTCCATTGGCGGTTCATTGCTGCTGGCTGCCGGTGCGTTGTTCTGCGCCGGGCGCGCCTGCTGGCCACCGCTGAACTGGTTGCCGCCTTGTGGCTGCTGAGGTTGACCCCAACCGCCCTGGCCGCCGGAAGCCTGACCACCGCCTGCCGGTGCGCCACCGCCTTGACGGCCGCCCAGCATCTGCATGGTGCCGCCAACGTTAACCACAACTTCGGTGGTGTATTTTTCTACGCCAGCCTGATCGGTCCATTTGCGAGTCTGCAGCGCGCCCTCGATGTACACCTGGGAACCTTTACGCAGATATTCGCCCGCCACTTCAGCCAGCTTGCCGAACAGCACGACACGGTGCCACTCGGTCTTTTCTTTCTGCTCGCCAGTCGCCTTGTCACGCCAGCTTTCGGAGGTTGCCAGGGTAATGTTGGCCACTGCACCGCCATTCGGCATGTAACGGACTTCCGGGTCTTGGCCCAGATTCCCGACCAGAATTACTTTGTTTACGCCTCTGCTGGCCATGAGAACTCTCCTGATGATTGATTTTTACACAGTATAAACGAGTAAGTTTAACACGCTCAGCCTGAAACGACACCCGTGTTGATTACTGCGTGCTGTATTCCGGAATTGTCCTTTCGATCGACCTGTTTGCATTCATGTACTGGATATTCATTCAGGTTTTTTTGTGTCATAATTATGCGTTTCGTACTGGCTGTGCCGGTTTTTTGCGCGTTCGATCACATAATCGTGTGTAAATCACCCAGACAGGCGCGGTGTATCATCAAGACGGGAAGTGTAAATGGACAATATCGAAGTTCGTGGTGCTCGAACCCATAATCTCAAAAACATCAACCTGATTATCCCGCGTGACAAGCTGATCGTCGTCACCGGTCTGTCCGGTTCAGGCAAGTCCTCGCTGGCCTTTGATACCCTGTATGCCGAAGGGCAGCGTCGCTACGTCGAATCGCTCTCCGCCTATGCACGCCAGTTCCTTTCGCTGATGGAAAAACCGGACGTCGACCACATTGAAGGTCTGTCACCGGCAATTTCCATTGAGCAGAAATCGACCTCGCATAACCCGCGATCGACGGTCGGCACCATCACCGAGATCCACGATTACCTGCGTCTGCTGTTTGCCCGCGTCGGCGAACCGCGTTGCCCGGATCACCATGTCGAACTGGCGGCACAGACCGTTAGCCAGATGGTGGATAACGTGCTCAGCCAGCCGGAAGGCAAACGCCTGATGCTGCTGGCCCCGGTGGTAAAAGACCGCAAGGGCGAGCACACCAAAACGCTGGAAAACCTCGCGAGCCAGGGCTATATCCGTGCACGCATCGACGGCGAAGTGTGCGATCTTTCCGATCCCCCGAAGCTGGAGTTGCAGAAAAAGCACACCATCGAAGTGGTGGTCGATCGCTTTAAAGTGCGCGATGATCTGTCGCAGCGTCTGGCGGAATCCTTCGAGACCGCGCTGGAGCTGTCCGGCGGCACCGCCATTGTGGCTGATATGGACGACGAAAAAGCGGATGAGCTGCTGTTTTCCGCCAACTTCGCCTGCCCTATCTGCGGCTACAGCATGCGCGAACTCGAACCGCGCCTGTTTTCGTTCAACAACCCGGCCGGCGCCTGCCCAACGTGCGACGGTCTGGGCGTACAGCAGTTCTTCGATCCGGAACGCGTAGTGCAGAACCCCGAGCTTTCGCTGGCCGGCGGTGCCATTCGCGGTTGGGATCGCCGCAACTTCTACTACTTCCAGATGCTGCGCTCGCTGGCAGAGCATTACGCGTTTGACGTTGAAGCGCCTTTCAACAGCCTGGACGCCAACGTGCAGAAAGCGGTGCTCAGCGGCTCCGGTAAAGAATCGATCGAATTCAAATACATCAACGATCGCGGTGACACCACCGTGCGCCGCCATCCGTTCGAAGGCGTGCTGCACAACATGGAGCGCCGTTATAAAGAAACCGAATCCAGTGCGGTGCGCGAAGAGCTGGCGAAGTTTATCAGCAACCGCCCTTGTGCCTCGTGCCACGGCACCCGTCTGCGCGAAGAAGCGCGAAACGTGTTCGTTGAAGACACCACGCTGCCGGAAATTTCCGATCTGAGCATCGGCCATGCGATGACCTTCTTCCAGAACATGAAGCTCAGCGGGCAGCGCGCCAAGATCGCCGAGAAAGTGCTGAAAGAGATTGGCGATCGCCTGAAGTTCCTGGTGAACGTCGGCCTGAACTACCTGTCGCTGTCGCGTTCGGCGGAAACCCTCTCCGGCGGTGAAGCGCAGCGTATCCGTTTGGCCAGCCAGATTGGCGCCGGCCTGGTGGGCGTGATGTACGTGCTGGATGAGCCGTCAATCGGCCTGCATCAGCGCGACAACGAACGCCTGCTGGAAACCCTGATCCATCTGCGTAACCTCGGCAATACGGTGATCGTGGTGGAACATGACGAAGACGCCATCCGCGCCGCCGACCATGTCATCGACATCGGTCCCGGTGCCGGCGTGCACGGCGGCCAGGTAGTGGCGGAAGGTACCGTCGAAGACATCATGGCGCAGCCTGAGTCATTGACCGGCCAGTTCCTCAGCGGCAAACGCGAGATTTCCATCCCGGAACAGCGCGTCCCGGCGGACCCGACCAAGGTGCTGAAATTGAGCGGTGCTCGCGGTAACAACCTGAAGGACGTGACGCTGACGCTGCCGGTGGGGCTATTTACCTGCATTACCGGGGTATCCGGCTCCGGCAAATCCACGCTGATCAACGACACGCTGTTCCCGATCGCCCAGCGCCAGCTCAACGGTGCCACTATTGCCGAACCGGCGCCGTTCCGCGAAGTGACTGGTCTGGAGCACTTCGACAAGGTGATCGACATCGATCAAAGCCCGATCGGGCGCACGCCGCGTTCCAACCCGGCGACCTACACCGGCATCTTCACTCCGGTGCGTGAGCTGTTCGCCGGCGTGCCGGAATCGCGCAGTCGCGGTTACAACCCGGGCCGCTTCAGCTTTAACGTCAAGGGCGGCCGCTGCGAAGCCTGCCAGGGTGACGGTGTGATCAAGGTGGAAATGCACTTCCTGCCGGACATCTATGTGCCGTGCGACCAGTGCAAAGGCAAACGCTATAACCGCGAAACGCTGGAAGTGAAGTACAAAGGCAAAAGCATCCACGAAGTGCTGGAGATGACCATCGAAGAGGCTCGTGATTTCTTCGACGCGGTACCGGCATTGGCGCGTAAGTTGCAAACCTTGATTGAAGTCGGCCTGTCTTACATCCGTCTCGGCCAGTCGGCGACCACGCTGTCCGGCGGGGAGGCGCAGCGCGTCAAGCTGGCTCGTGAGCTGTCAAAACGCGGTACCGGTCAAACGCTGTACATTCTGGATGAGCCGACCACCGGGCTGCACTTCGCCGATATTCAGCAACTGCTGGCGGTGCTGCATCAACTGCGCGATCAGGGCAATACCATCGTGGTGATTGAGCACAACCTGGACGTGATTAAAACCGCGGACTGGATTGTCGACCTGGGGCCGGAAGGTGGCAGCGGCGGCGGTGAGATCCTGGTTGCCGGCACGCCGGAAACCGTGGCTAACTGCGAAACGTCGCACACCGCGCGCTTCCTTAAGCCGTTACTGAAGAAGAAATAATCCCCTGCCAGGCGGGCCGTTACTGTAGCGGCCCGCACGCTTACCCGTTTCGGTCAAATTGAACAGAAACAGGCAAGATTTAGACATTTTCAGGCATTTCCCTCCCCGCTCTCAGCTTTTATCATCAATGTTCCCTCTGTGGCCCTTTGCCGTACTCAGGCCACGTCCACCGGCACCCTACTGCCGGAAGCCGTTCCCCCCATACACTGATGACTGGAGTTACCATGAACATTACGCACGCCTATGCCGCGCATGACGCCAAATCAGCGTTAGTTCCTTTTGATTACACGCCGCGCACCTTGCGCGACCACGATGTGCAAATCAAGGTTCTGTTCTGTGGCGTCTGCCATTCGGATTTGCACCAGGCCCGCAACGAATGGAGCAACACTCTTTTTCCGGTGGTTCCCGGCCACGAAATTGTGGGGCGCGTGAGCGCCGTCGGCAACCATGTGTCACGCTATCAGGTCGGTGATTTGGTCGGCGTGGGCTGTATGGTGGACTCCTGCCGCAGCTGTCCGAGCTGTGACGAGGGTCTGGAGCAATATTGTGAAAATGGGTTTACCGGCACCTATAACGGTGAGGATCGACAAACCGGCGCCACCACCTACGGCGGCTACTCCACCGATATGGTAGTAGATCAGGACTTTGTACTTCGCGTACCGGAAAACCTCGATCCTGCCGGTGTCGCCCCCTTACTGTGCGCTGGTATCACCACCTATTCCCCGCTGCGTCAATGGGGCGCCGGTCCGGGTAAAAAGGTGGGCATCGTCGGTCTCGGCGGGCTGGGGCACATGGGCGTTAAACTGGCCCGGGCGATGGGAGCGCATGTGGTGCTGTTCACGACTTCAGCGTCCAAAGTCGAAGATGCCAAACGCCTCGGCGCTCACGAAGTGGTGATCTCACGCAATCCGGAAGAGATGGCGCAGCACACCAACAGTTTCGATTTTATTCTTAACACGGTGGCGGCCCAGCACGATCTGAACCCGTTCCTCAATCTGCTACGCCGTGACGGCACCCTGACGCTGGTTGGCGCACCGGAGCATGACCATCCGTCACCGCAGGTGTTTAACCTGATCATGAAGCGTCGTCGCATCGCCGGTTCACTGATTGGCGGCATTGCAGAAACCCAGGAGATGCTGGATTTCTGCGGCCAGCACGGCATTACCTCGGATATCGAACTGATCCCGATGCAGCAAATCAATGAAGCCTTCGAGCGGATGCTGAAAAGCGACGTGAAATATCGCTTCGTGGTGGATATCGACTCTTTGCGAGCCTAAGCCTCTCGGGCGCCCACAGCGGCGCCCGATTTTCTTACAGCTGCTTTATCACTCGTGCCGGATTGCCACCGACCACGCAGTTCGCAGGCACGTCCTTGGTCACCACCGCACCGGACGCCACCACCACGTTATCCCCCAGCGTAACGCCGGGATTAATCACCGCACGACCGCCAATCCACACATTATTGCCAATGCGCACCGGCTTGCCGAACTCCGCCCCGCCCACGCGGGTTTCCGCATCCAGCGGATGGGTGGCGGTATAAATATGCACTCCAGGTGCCAGCAGGCAGTTATCACCGATATGCACTTCGCATACGTCGAGGATCACGCAGTCAAAATTGGCGTAGAAATTCTTCCCCAGATAGATGTTGTAGCCGTAATCGCAGCGAAACGTCGGCTCGATAGTGCCCCCCTGATACTGGCCCAACAATTCTGCCAATCCCTGTTTACGCAGGTCGCCCTCATCCGGTGACGAATGGTTGTAACGGTGGATCAATTGGCGTGCGCGCTTGCGCTCGCTGCGCAGCAGTTCGTCGCCGGCGTCGTACAATTCACCGGCAATCATTTTGCGTTTTTCTTCACTCATCGCCATCTCGCGGCATCCTTTGGTATTTCGGCTTATTGATTAAAAAGCCTAGTCTTTCCTCATCCACAATAAAACGGGAACGTTCCCAATATCGAATCACGATCACAGTTTGGCGGGAAAACAGAAGAAATAAACGAAGGACTCAGGCAGGCGCTACACCTGCCGTTATCAATGGCTAGGCGCGCAATTCCTGGCGCACATGGTCGGGTAACCCTTCCAGCACCAGCTGATAGGAACTGTCGATCAACGTATAGAACTGCGAGTTCGGCAGATTGCCATCAAGAAAGACCGTATTCCAGTGTGCCTTGTTCAGTCCGACGCAGGGGACGATCTCCGGGTGATGCTCCCGTAGGCTTTCCGCCAGTTCCGGGCTGGATTTTACCGCCAAAGCAGGTCGCCCCTGTACCTCGCACACCATGGCGAACATAACGTCGCCGACTTTGATCTGGCTGGCCTGCCACTGGTTCTGGTCGCTCTGTTCCGCGCCCGATTTCGCCATGCAGTATTCCAGCAATGCTGTGTTATTCATTGGGTTATTCCCCCTGTAACGTGGCCACAACCCGGCGTGAACCGCCGTGGATGCGGTGCTCCCCCAGCCAAATTCCCTGCCATGTGCCCAGCATCAGCCGCCCGTGACCGACAGGCAGCGTCAACGACGTGCCCAACAGAGAGGATTTGATGTGCGCCGGCATGTCGTCCGGCCCTTCGTAGTCATGCTGATAGGGTGCGTTCTCTGGCACCTGACGCAGGAAATGCTGCTCCATGTCGGCTCGCACCGTAGGATCGCAATTCTCGTTCAGCGTCAGCGAGGCCGAGGTATGCTGCAATAACAGATGCAGCAGGCCAGTTTGCAGGCGGTGTAAGTGGGTTAGCTGGTCAGTAATCTCTTCGGTAACCAGATGAAAACCACGCGCTTTTGCGCTGAGGATTAGCGTTTGCTGATGCCACATAAGTGAGCGCCCCTCAATCAGTATATTCTCTCTCCAGTTTGCGGCAACTCTGGCGGCAAACCGACAACAAAAAAGGAGCGATATCGCTATCGCTCCCTGGCTAACGTCAGTTTACCCTAACAGCTTTTACTGCACGGCGGCAAACGCCTCGGCTACCTGATGCACGTTGTGGTGGTTCAGGCCAGCCATGCAAACGCGTCCGCTGTGGATCAGGTACACGCCGAACTCTTCACGCAGGCGATCAACCTGTGCGGCGCTGAAGCCGGTGTAGCTGAACATGCCGCGCTGTGCCAGCAGATAATCGAAGTTCCGTTGCGGCAGGGCGATTTTCAGCGCTTCCACCAGCGTCTTGCGCATCTCGAGAATACGGGTGCGCATGGTTTCCACTTCGTCCAACCACTGGGCTTTCAGCTGCGCGTCGTTCAGCACCTTAGCCACCACCTGCGCACCGAAGTTCGGCGGGCTGGAGTAGTTGCGACGCACCGTGGCCTTCAGTTGCCCCAACACGCGTCCGGCCACTTCTTCGCTTTCACACACCACCGACAGGCCGCCGACGCGTTCGCCGTACAGCGAGAAAATTTTCGAGAAGGAATTGCTCACCAGGCATGGCAAACCGGCCGCAGCAATAGTGCGGATAGCGTAGGCATCATCGGCAATGCCGCCACCGAAGCCCTGATAAGCGATATCGAGGAACGGGATCAGTTCACGCTCGGCGATCACTTTGACCACTTCATCCCACTGAGTGTGGGTCAGGTCGGAACCTGTCGGGTTATGGCAGCACGGGTGCAGCAGTGCGATGCTGTGCTTCGGCAGCTGTTTCAACGCGCTCAGCATGGCGTCAAATTTCACGCCCAGGCTTTCGCTGTCGAAGTACGGATAAGTGTTCACTTTGAACCCAGCGCCGCCAAAGATGGCAACGTGGTTTTCCCAGGTCGGATCGCTGACCCACACCTGCGAATCTGGGAAGTAGCTTTTCAGGAAGTCGGCACCGACTTTCAGCGCGCCGGAACCGCCCACGGTTTGAATGGTGGCGATGCGCCCTTGCTGCAGCATCGGGTGTTCGGCACCGAACAGCAAATGTTGGATCGCCGTGCGGTAAGGCAGCAGACCTTCCATCGGCAGGTACACCGATGCCCCATGATCCACGCTGTTCAGCTGCGCTTCTGCCGCAGCAACCGCTTTCATCTGCGGGATAATACCCTGCTCATCATAGTAAAGGCCGATACTCAGGTTAACCTTGTGCGCACGTGAGTCTTTTTTGAATTTTTCCATCAGCGACAGGATCGGGTCACCTGCGTAGGCATCAACATTCTGGAACACGGATTATTCTCCTGGATTAGGGTGAGTAGGCACAGCATTACGCTCCTAATATAGACGGAAAAGGCCGTTCAGTTTGAGCTTTATCTCGCAACCGGCAACAAACCATTTTCCTTGATTCGGTTGAGCACCACCGCCGTTTTGATATGCGCCACGCTTTTGTGGCGGGACAGTGTCTGGCTGATCAAATCGTCCAGTGCCGGCAGGTCCGCCACCGCAACCTTCAGCAGATAATCAGCATCGCCGGTGGTTTTGTAAGCGTCAAGAATGGCGTCCACTTCTTCCAGCATCTGGTGGAAACTGTCGATCTGCTCCTGAGCATGGTGGGTCAGACTCACTTCTATCAGGCCAACCAACCCTAGCCCGACGGCCTCCGGTGCTAGTCGCGCGTGGTAACCGCGGATCAGTTGTGCCTGTTCCAGGCTGATACGCCGCCGCGAACACTGGGATGCAGACAGCCCCACCAGATCGCTCAGCTCCTGATTGGTCAGACGGCCATTGGCCTGTAACAGCGTCAGGATTTTCATATCAAAATCGTCAATGTTGTACATAGCCACCTGTAAACTGTGTTAATAAATGTTGACGTTACAGCCTATCAGTTTTTTGACTGTGGATACCCTTCCCGCGCCGAGGTTGTGAAGCGCACAGCAGCAATGCCGGACGTTTCCGCCTGCCAATGGCATAAAAAACGGGTAACTCGCGCAAGTCAGCAACAATGAGCGGTTAAATAGCGCATAAAACCACGAATGTATAATAAGGACGCCGATGAAAAGATTTCTCCCTCTCGCACTGCTGGTTGCCGCCGGAAGCGCCAGCGCACAATCGCATTTGGATAAGGTGATACAACAAGGCACGCTGGAAGTGTGTACCACCGGCGATTACAAACCCTATACCTTCCAAAAAGAAGACGGCAGCTACGAAGGCATTGATATCGCCATGGCGGAATCGCTGGCAAAAAGCCTCGGCGCCAAGGTGAAATGGGTGAAAACCAGTTGGAAAACCCTGACACCGGACTTTGTCGCCGGCAAATGTGATATCGCCATGGGCGGCATCTCAGTCACGCTGCAACGTCAAAAGCAGGTGTTCTTCGCCGACCCGTTGGATACCGACGGCAAGATCCCGTTAGTGCGCTGCACCGACGTGAAGAAATACCGCACCATTGACCAGATCAATAAAGCGTCCGTGCGCCTGCTTGAGCCAGCGGGCGGCACCAACGAGGCCTTTGTCCACGCCTATCTGCCCAAGGCCAAACTGACGTTGTCCCATGATAATTTGGGGATTTTCCAGCAGTTGGTCGACAAGAAAGCCGATGTGATGATCACCGACGCTTCCGAGGCGCAGTATCAGCAAAAACGCTATCCGAAGCTGTGCGCGGTCAACCCGAAAAAGCCGATGCAGTATGGCGAAAAGGCTTACATGCTGCCGCGTGACGATTTGAGCTGGAAGCTGTATGTGGATCAGTGGCTGCACCTGGCCAAGGCGACCGGTGAGTATCAAAGCATTATCGATCAGTGGTTGGCAGTGAAGAAGTAACTCAATATAACGGGGCCGCTGCCTGGCGGCCCCTCAATGAACTTATTCGCCGATATATTCCATCGCCACGCGCTGCGTCAGCTTGGTAATCAGTTCATAAGCACTGATGCCGGTGCAGTCGGCGATGCGTTCGACCGGTAACTCCCGCCCCCACAGCACCACCTCATCCCCGACCTTGTCGGTCGCGTTCGGCCCCAGATCGACCGACATCATGTCCATCGACACCCGGCCCACGATCGGCACTTCACGGCCGTTGAGCCACACCGGCGTACCGGAAGGCGCGCTGCGCGGGTAACCGTCGCCGTAACCCATCGCCACCACGCCCAAGCGAGTATCACCTTCACTGACCCAGGTACCGCCGTAGCCTACGGACTCGCCGGCCTTGTGCTCACGCACCGCGATCAGGTTGGACTTGAGCGTCATCGCCGGCTGCAGATCAAACTGGCTGCCGTTGGCGTCCTCCATCGGCGAGACGCCATACAGGATAATGCCTGGGCGAACCCAGTCGTTATGCGCATCTGGCCACAGCAGGGTACCGCCGGAGGCGGCAATAGAACGCTGGCCCGGTTTACCACGGGCAAACTGTTCAAAGCACTGCATTTGTTTGAGCGTGGCATCGGAACTCGGCTCATCGGCACGGCTGAAGTGGCTCATGATATTCACCGGCTGCACCACATTGCGGCAGGCGCTCAGACGCTGATAAAACGCCTCGGCATGCTCAGGGCGGACCCCCAGACGATGCATGCCGGTATCCAGCTTCATCCACACCGGCACCGGACGCGCCAGCGTGGCCTGCTCCAGCGCTTCAAGCTGTTCGATACTGTGCACGGCGGTTTCGATGTTATTGGCCACCAGCACCGGCAGATCCTCGGCCGAGAAGAAGCCCTCGAGCATCAGGATGGGTTTGACGATGCCGCCGGAGCGCAGCTTCAACGCCTCGCCAATGCGGGCCACGCCGTAACAGTCGGCATCTTGCAGGGTGTGAGCTGTTTCCAGCAGGCCATGTCCATAAGCGTTTGCTTTCACAACGGCAATCAGGCGACTTTGCGGCGCCTGACGGCGCACCTGTTGCAGATTATGTCGCAGAGCGCGGCGGTCGATTACAGCGGTTGCCGCTTTCATTTCAGTTCCTTAGCTGATTATTCGTCATCATACTGTGGCCCCGCATAGTTATCGAAGCGCGACCACTGGCCGTTAAAGGTAAGGCGTACGGTACCTATTGGACCATTACGCTGCTTACCCAGAATAATTTCGGCAATCCCTTTAAGATCGCTGTTCTCGTGATAAACCTCATCACGGTAGATGAACATAATCAGGTCGGCATCCTGCTCGATGGAGCCGGACTCACGCAGGTCGGAGTTGACCGGGCGCTTGTCGGCACGCTGCTCCAGGCTTCGGTTCAGCTGCGACAGCGCCACCACCGGTACCTGCAGCTCTTTCGCCAGGGCTTTTAACGAGCGGGAGATCTCGGCGATTTCCAACGTTCGGTTGTCGGAGAGCGACGGCACGCGCATCAACTGCAGGTAGTCGATCATGATCAGGCTGATGCCGTCATGTTCACGGAAAATACGCCGCGCACGGGAGCGCACTTCGGTTGGCGTCAGGCCAGAGGAGTCGTCAATGTACATATTGCGCTTCTCCAACAGGATACCCATGGTGCTGGAAATTCGCGCCCAGTCCTCGTCATCGAGCTGGCCGGTACGAATACGGGTCTGATCCACACGTGACAGCGAGGCCAGCATACGCATCATGATCTGGTTGCAGGGCATTTCCAGGCTGAAAATCAGCACGGGCTTGTCCTGCGTCATCGCGGCGTGTTCGCACAGGTTCATGGCGAAGGTGGTTTTACCCATTGCAGGACGGGCAGCGACGATGATCAGATCCGATTTTTGCAAACCGGCGGTTTTCTTATTGAGATCCTGATAGCCGGTATCCACCCCGGTCACGCCATCGTGCGGCTGCTGATACAGCTGCTCAATACGCGCAACGGTATCTTCCAGGATACGCTCGATCCCTTTTGGACCCTCATCTTTGCTGGCACGGTTTTCCGCGATTTGGAATACCCGCGATTCGGCTAAATCGAGCAGATCTTCACTGCTGCGCCCCTGCGGATCGTAGCCAGCGTCAGCGATCTCATTGGCCACCGAGATCATCTCACGCACTACCGCACGTTCACGCACGATATCCGCATAAGCGCCGATGTTGGCAGCGCTTGGGGTGTTTTTCGATAATTCGGCCAGATAGGCGAAGCCGCCGACAGAGTCCAGTTCGCCCCGCTGTTCCAGCGATTCGGACAGGGTGATCAAATCGATAGGCCGACTCATCTCCAGCAGGCGCTGCATCTCGGTAAAGATCAGGCGGTGCGGGCGGCTGAAGAAATCATTGGAGACCACGCGTTCCGCCACGTTATCCCAGCGTTCGTTATCCAGCATCAAACCGCCCAACACTGACTGCTCAGCCTCCAGCGAATGTGGCGGCATCTTCAGCCCTTCCATCTGGCGATCGCGGGGACGTTCTCTGGCTTCGTCTGCGTTTGTTTTGTTGGTTGGTTTTTTTCCTGCCATGAAGCGTATTCTTAATCCGGTTGCGAATGAAGGATCCTGACGCGAGAGTATACGTGATTTTTATCTGTGATTCCTGCGGCATAACCGATGCAAAAAAGGTATCAATCCGCGCGCGGACAAACTGGATCGCCAATACTAAAACGCGTAGGGTGAAATCAGACACCCACACGAGGTACTGATATGGCCAAGCGCATTCAATTCTCCGCCACCGGCGGCCCTGAAGTGTTGCAATACGTTGATTTTACCCCACCAGACCCGGCAGCCGGTGAGGTGCAGATCGAGAACAAGGCGATCGGCATCAACTATATCGACACCTACATACGCAGCGGGTTATACCCGCCCGCCAGCCTGCCAAGTGGGTTGGGCACCGAGGCGGCCGGGGTGGTCACCAAGATCGGCGCAGGAGTCAGCGCGCTGAAGCCGGGTGACCGCGTGGTTTACGCCCAGTCAACGCTCGGTGCTTACAGCGAAGTGCACAACGTCGCGCAGGAAAAAGTGGCCATCCTGCCGCACAATCTGAGTTTCGAGCAAGGGGCAGCCTCATTCCTGAAGGGGCTGACGGTGCATTACCTGCTGCGTCAAACCCATGAGGTGCAGCCGGGTGAAGTATTCCTGTTCCATGCTGCCGCAGGCGGTGTCGGGTTGATTGCCTGCCAGTGGGCCAAAGCGCTCGGGGCGAAGTTAATCGGCAGCGTCGGTTCCGACGAAAAAGCCGAGCTGGCGAAGCGTGCCGGCGCCTGGGCCACCATCAATTACCATAAGGAAGACATCGCCCAGCGCGTCGCCGAACTGACCCAGGGCGAAAAAGTCGGCGTGGTGTATGACTCTGTGGGCCAAAGCACCTGGCAAGCCTCGCTCAATAGCCTGAAGCGACGCGGGCTGATGGTGAGCTTTGGCAACGCCTCCGGCCCGGTTACCGGAGTCGATCTGGCGTTACTCAACCAGAAAGGCTCTCTGTATGTCACCCGCCCTTCCCTCAATGGCTACATCACCAGCCGCGCGGAGCTGCAATTTGCCAGCAATGAGCTGTTTTCATTGATCGGCAGCGGGGCCATCAAGGTCGACGTGAAGGAAGAGCAGAAGTTTGCGCTGGCTGACGCACAACGTGCGCATCAGGTGCTGGAAAGCCGTAATACCAGCGGCTCAAGCCTGCTGATCCCTGGTCGTTGAGTTGGAAAAAAGATCGGTAAAATTAGGTATAACGTGCGGTGGTACATCGTCTAAAGGCGAAGAGTGGAATATGATCTTCCGGCAATTCACGTTGTTCAATAGGGAAATAGCTCTGAAATGAAAATAAAAATGCTGGTTACAGCGCTGGTTTTCGCCGCAGCTCCAGCGTTGGCCGCCGCAGCGCAGGCAGCGACGCCAAACGCAGAAAAAGACGCATTGATGAAATACCCTTACTCTGCCGCCTATACGCAATGTATGAGCAAACCAGATCTCAATACACCAAGTATGGCTGCCTGCATTGAAACAGAGTTCAAGCTCTGGGATGCACGCCTGAACAAGTCCTATAAGGAAGCGCTCAAGTTTAAGGCGGCTCCAAAAGCCTGGCGTGAGGCACAGCGTAACTGGCTGAAGTTCAAAGACAGCCAATGCCAGGCGCTGGTGGCAGCACCGCATGGCTCCGGCGATGCACTGGATGCGGCTTCATGCCAACTGAACATGACCATTGAACGCACGTTGCAGCTTGAAAGCGACGACTGGCCAAGATCTTAATATTGCTGGATTATCAGTAACAAAAAGGGCTCCGTAAGGAGCCCTTTTTGTTACTGCGTTTGTAGGGGTAGAGCAGAGTCCGCCAGAGACAGTGGGTTGCTTGAGCAACGCTCGTATTGGGTATTATTGTCTCTTGCGGTGATGAAATCGGTCGCATCGCTGCATCGGCAAACATCCTAACAGCCCCGAGTCGCAAAAAAAATGGCTAATGCGCCGCACCGGCCGTTTAAACGTCAAGCTGTGATCGCTGCCGCATTAAGAACGCCTCTGTTGCTCGATTTTCAGCGTGACCGACTGATTATTCGACAAAAAATTAATAGCGGCGTATTGAAGGCTTCTGCATTGAACGGTAGATCCAAACGCCAACCACCGCCAAAATCAGCCACGGCAACAGCTTAATCACCATCGCAAACAGCCCGCCAATCAGCATGAATGCCGCGGCCACCAGCAACGCCGCGAATACGCCCAGCAACGAAATGCCCGTCACCATCAGCATGACGACAAAGCCGACCAGAAAGAAGAGTTCCAACATGATTTTGCTCCTTCGCAAAACAAAGTATCTGCGAAGGTATTACAAGAAGCGTGCCAAAATGGTGAGAGGACTAAGTTATTGAAATTGAAAAAAAGGCATGCCACATCACGCAACATGCCTGGTCAAAAACACTAACTGTTAGTCAGAATTTTATCTCTATTACGCCATCTCGGTGCGCGGTAGGCGAACCAAATCCAGCGCCTGCTCAACCACGCGTGCATCGGCCCCTGGCTTATGGGCATTCTCACTCAGGTGACGGCGCCACTGACGGGCACCGGGCACGCCCTGGAACAACCCAAGGATATGGCGGGTGATATGGCCCAAATAGGTGCCCTTCGACAGCTCGCGTTCAATGTACGGATACAGCGATTCGATAATCGCTATGCTGTCCATAACTTCGCTTTGGCAGCCAAACAGTTCACTGTCGACCCGCGCCAGAATGCCCGGGTTCTGGTAGGCTTCGCGCCCCATCATCACACCATCCAGATGCTGCAGATGCTGTTTCGCCTCTTCCAGCGTTTTCACCCCCCCGTTAATCGCCAGAGTGAGCGTCGGGAAATCCCTTTTTAACTGGTACACGCGCGGATAATCCAGCGGTGGCACTTCGCGGTTCTCTTTCGGACTCAGGCCCGACAGCCATGCCTTGCGGGCATGAATGGTAAACATGTCACATTCACCGCGCCCGGCGACGGTGGCGATGAAATCGCACAGAAACTCGTAGCTGTCCTGATCGTCAATACCAATGCGGGTTTTCACCGTCACCGGGATCGACACCACGTCGCGCATCGCCTTGATGCAGTCGGCAACCAGCGTTGCCTGCCCCATCAGGCAGGCACCGAACATGCCGTTCTGCACCCTATCCGACGGGCAACCGACGTTGAGGTTGATCTCGTCATAGCCGCGCTGCTCAGCCAGTTTGGCGCAGTGCGCCAGCGCAGCCGGATCGCTGCCGCCCAGTTGCAGCGCCACAGGATGTTCTTCTTCGCTGTAGGCCAGATAGTCGCCCTTACCGTGGATAATCGCGCCGGTAGTCACCATCTCGGTATACAGCAAGGTTTCCTTGGTCAACAAGCGGTGGAAGTAACGGCAATGACGATCGGTCCAGTCGAGCATAGGCGCGATGGAAAAACGATTGGCGGCGTATTTTGGGGCGTTATTGTCTGTCGTCATGCTGGGCTACTGGCTACCTGATTCTGTCTGGGGTTCAACGAACGGCATGCTGCCGCAAACGGCTATTATAACGACAATCGACGGCGTTGGGAAAACCGCTGTGTCGCCGATAAAAAAGCACCGGCAAAAGCGAATAAAAAGAGGCTGTCAGGTGTTCTCTCTGTAAGGTCGCAGTTCTGCGTCCTTCATGATGAGGAAATAACCATGAACAGTTTCGTTAAACGCCTGCTGCTGCCAGTCATTGCCGGTTCACTGCTGTTTTCCGGTACGGCTCTGGCGATGGGCGGCGATGGCAGCGGTCAAACCACGCCAACCTGCCCCAAAGGCCAGATATATGATACGAAAACCAAAACCTGCATGGTGGATAAAAGCAGCATGGTCAGCGACAACGATCGCACGAACTATGCCTATGCGCTGGCCAAAAGCGGCCGCTATCAGGAAGCGCTGGATGTGCTGAATACCCTCAAAGATCCCAACACTGCCGTGGCGCTGAATTACCGCGGCTATGCCACCCGCAAGCTCGGCCGCACCGACGAAGGGATCGGCTACTATTTAAAATCAGTGGCGCTCGATCCGAAATACCCCAAAGTCCGCGAATACCTGGGTGAGGCTTATATGATCAAAGGTCGTCAGGACCTGGCGAAGGAGCAGCTTAAGGTTATTCAATCGCTGTGCGGTACCGGTTGTGAAGAATACCGAGATCTGGCGGCGGCTATCGATCATCACCCTGAATCGTAAAACCCGGAGGCAAACATCAGCAGCGACGCGATCCGCAGCGAAATCGGCCAATATCTCTCCCGCCTGTGGCGCTATGGCTTGGTGCTGTCCCACCGGCGGGACGTAGCCGACGACTTGGTGCAGGCCACCTGCGTGCGGGCGTTGGAACGCGCCGCACAGTTTGCCGTGGGAACGCGTATGGACCGCTGGTTATTTTCCATTCTTCACTCCATCTGGTTGAACGAGGTCCGCTCTCAGCACATTCGCCAGGGACAGGGCTTTGTCGACGTTGAAGAACTGGCCGGTGCGGAAAACGGCGAGCAGCCGATTTGGGCCAATGAAGTGATGCAACGGGTTAATCAACTGCCGGAGGCGCAGCGCAATACGTTGTTTCTGGTGTACGTGGAGGAACTTTCTTACCAGGAAGCCGCTGAGGTGCTGGGTGTGCCCATTGGCACCATCATGAGCCGTCTGGCGGCGGCACGGCTGCGGTTGGCGAACGACAGCCTGCTGCAAACCCGTACCCCGCAGGTAAAAGGAGAACAATCATGAGTTCCGCCTACGCAACGGATGAACTGCTGGTCGCCTATCTGGATAATCAGTTGGACCCACAGCAACGCCACCGGCTGGAACAGCGTCTGGCCGGCGAACCAGCGTTGGCTGAACGCTTGTCGTTGCTGGAGCGCAGCAGCTTGCCCTTTAAGCAAGCCTTTGCGCCTTTGCTTGATGAAGCGCCGGTGCAAAGATTGCAGTCAAAATTGCCACTTATCGTCCCATCGCCACCGCACGCTATCAGCCGCCGTGGCCTGATTGCGGCCACCGTCGCTTTTCTGGCATTGGGCATCGCAGGCGATCGCGCCTATCTGCAGCTCAGCCAACCGGATGACAACTGGCGGAGCCTGGTCGCTCAATATATGGCGTTGTACACCCCGGAAACGCTGATGGGTTTTGAAGGCTCCGCAACGCAGATTGCCAGTCAACTACAGCACACCGGTGATCGGCTGGGCATCGCGCTTCCTCTGTCGCAGCTGACATTGCAAGGGGCCGAACTGAAAAACGCCCGTGTGCTGGCGTACGACGATCGCCGTATTGCTCAATTAACCTGGTTGGATGCGCGGTACGGTGTTTTGGCACTGTGTATTATCCAGCAACCGGGCAAGTCGCAGCCCGCCGAGAGCGAAGAACGCCTGGGAATGAATGTGGTCTATTGGTCCGATAGCAGACACAATTTCATGCTGATTGGCCATAACCCGGCAGTGGAAATGGTCAGATTGGCCAGTCAATTACAGCGTTCGCTGACCGCCTAAGAGCCTACGCAAAGCCATAGCCTGCGAGAACGGCACGGAACATCGTGAATACCATCACATTTCCGGCTAACAACGGGCGCTAAACCGGACGTTTAATGCGGCATATTGGCAGAAAAGTGGCCGACTCTCGGCGATTTGGCTGAAGCATGGTAAAATCGGCTTTTTTACGTACCGGGAAATTTGCCATGAACTCAAGCACCCAGGAAAAGCTGCTGGCGCAGGCTGAACAACTCTGTCAGCAACGCAATGTGCGACTGACACCGCAGCGGCTGGAAGTGTTACGCCTGATGGCACAACAGCCCGGTGCCATCAGCGCTTACGACCTGCTGGATTTGCTGCGCGTAGCCGAACCCCAGGCCAAACCCCCCACGGTTTACCGTGCATTGGATTTCCTGTTGGAACAAGGCTTTATTCATCGTGTGGAATCGGCGAACAGCTATGTGTTGTGCCATCATTTCGAACAGCCGATGCATACTTCCGCACTGTTTATTTGCGATCGCTGCGGCCAGGTGACTGAGCGCACGACCGAAGGGATCGAAGAGACGCTGCAAAAGCTGGCGAAAGAGTCAGGATTTGCCCTACGTCACAGCGTGGTAGAAGCCCATGGCCTGTGTGAGGGTTGCGTTGAGGTAGAAGCCTGCGATAGCAAACATGATTGCGGCGAACACGATCACAGCATCGCGATCAAGAAGAAATAAGAGGGTATCAGGTACCTCCCTGTACCTTCGGCCATAGCGTCAAGGGGATTGAAACGCCTGGCCATCAGCATAGTTTACGGCCGCAATCCGCTGCGGCCTATCGCACTACCAGCGATACTTGTTGTGGTCTTCCCAGGATTTCACTTCTTTCTCGGCCGCCTCTTTCTGGTAGCCGTAGCGTTCCTGAATTTTACCGACAAGCTGTTCGCGTTTCCCTTCAATGACCGTCAAATCGTCATCGGTCAGCTTGCCCCATTTTTCCTTCACTTTCCCTTTAAACTGCTTCCAGTTACCGTCGGCTTGATCTTTGTTCATAACCTCTCCGTTACCTGTGATTAGTCAGTTTTAAAAACTTGTCGCTGGGCTTAACTGAGTAATAATCATGGTCAATTGACCTAAAATGAAGGGAATGTCATTCCAATTCATTCCGCCAGCCACATGATTAACTATAGCAACAGATATCGATAAATAACAAAAAACCAGAATAAAAATTCAACAAAACAACAAAATTCAGTAAAACACCCGAAATAACAGTCAGTAAGCGGGACTCAATCGACGCGATAATATGTAACTCAATATGAATACAAAACATTAGTTAATTTTATGATAACGTCTCATTGTGAGCCGTTGGATCCGCGGCAAACCAGGTACCGCGCAGCCTGTGGCGGTGCCAAATCCAGCCGAGCGCGATGCCGCGCAGAGAAAGAAAGACCGCCAGCGCCAGCCATAAACCATGATTGCCCAAGACGGGTACGGTCAGCAGCGTTAAACCATAGCCGGCCGCTGCCACTGCCATGCTGTTGCGCATTTCTGCTCCTCGGGTGGCGCCAATAAACATGCCGTCCAGCAAATAGCACCATACGCCCACCAATGGCAGCACCACCTGCCACGGCAGATAGTGGCCGGCCAGCGCACGCAGTTCCGGTAACGAGGTCAAGGCGGCGATAATATGCTGACCGGCAACGGCATAAACCAGGCCAAAGGCCAACGCGACCAGACAGGCTTGTCGGCAAGCCGCACGCCACACCTTGCGCAGTTGGCTATCGTCACGCGCGCCATAGGCATGGCCAGAATGCGCTTCAACCGCGTAGGCAAAACCATCGAGCGCATAGGCAGTAAAGGTCAGTAAGTTCATCAGCACCGCATTCACCGCCACTACTTCGCCGCCAAGCCGGGCACCGAAGATGGTCAAAGAAGCGAAACACAGCTGCAGCAGCAGGGAACGCAGCATAATGTCGCGGTTCAGCGCCAGCAAACGCCGCAGGTTACCGCGCCAGGCAGTGCGCAGCATCGGCATGGAAATGCCACGTAGGCGCATGACCCGCCAGGACAGCCATAAGCCCAGCAGCAGCGTGGCATACTCAGAAATAGCGGTCGCCGTCGCCGCACCTTGCACGTTCCAGCCCAGCCCCATCACCAGCCAGATATCCAGTACAATATTCAATAAGTTGCCGACAATCAGCAGGATCACCGGCGCACGTACGTATTGCACGCCAAGCAGCCAGCCCAGGATAACCATGTTCGCCAATGCCGCCGGCGCGCTCAACCAGCGGATCTCGAGGAATAATCGGGCCTGCTCCAGCACCGCCTCGTCGCCACCGACGATTTTCAGCGCCAGTTCGATCAGCGGATGGCGCAGCAAGACAATGGCCACACCGGCCAACGCCGCCAGCAGCAGCGGTTGCATAAAGGCGCGCGCCAATCCCTGTGGGTTTTGTGCGCCCAGAGCCTGCGCAGTCAGACCGGTGGTGCTCATACGCAGGAACAACAACAGCATGAACAGGAAGCTGGTCGCCATCGCTCCCACCGCCACACCGCCCAGATAAACAGGGCTGTCGAGGTGACCGATCACTGCGGTATCCACCAGCCCAAGCAACGGCACGGTGATATTGGAGAAGATCATTGGCAGCGCCAGGCGCCACAAGGCTTTATCGGTATCGCTGGTGAAGGCGGAGAGCAGGCGCATAGTGAAATGTTCCCGTGGCAATGCGGTTTTAATCGGTCAGAAATGACATCGCCCCAGAGCTGGGGCGATTTAAATCAAAGGGCAGCGTGCAGGCTTATGGGTTAAACCCAGTCGCCGTTGCGGATCACGCCGACCGCCAAGCCTTCAATGGTGAAGTTCTGCTGACGCAGATCAACCACAATCGGCTGGAACTCACTGTTTTCCGGTAGCAGCTCAACCACGTTACCGTGCTTTTTCAGCCGCTTGACCGTAACTTCATCTTCGATGCGCGCCACAACCACCTGGCCATTACGCACGTCCTGAGTTTTATGCACCGCCAGCAGGTCACCGTCCAGAATACCGATATCACGCATCGACATGCCGTTAACCCGCAGCAGGAAATCCGCGCTCGGTTTGAACAGTGAAGGATCCACCTTGTAGTGACCTTCGATATGCTGCTGCGCCAGCAGCGGCTCACCGGCAGCCACGCGGCCAATCAGCGGTAAACCCTCTTCATCTTCCATCAGCAACCGAATGCCGCGCGAAGCGCCCGAGACGATTTCGATGACGCCTTTACGCGCCAGCGCTTTCAGATGTTCTTCTGCGGCATTTGGCGAACGGAACCCCAGACGCATGGCGATCTCGGCACGCGTCGGCGGCATGCCAGTGGACGAAATATGATCGCGAATCAGATCATAGACCTCTTGCTGTCTGGTAGTTAGTGCTTTCATTCCGCCCCCTGTTTGTTTATACAGTCTTGCTGTGAGTATATACAGGTAAGTGCGGCTTGGGAACCGAAGAATGAATAAAAATCAGGGATTAGCGACCCGGATCGCAACGAGCTTGCTCTGCTCAGACAAAGTGCTGCCACAGGACCGCGGCCCAAACAAACAGCGCCAAAATAACCGCCAGCAAAACTGCCGCCGACCCCATATCCTTGGCCCGGCCGGACAGCTCGTGATACTCGGTCCCCACCCGGTCAACAATCGCCTCAATTGCGCTGTTGAGCATCTCGACAATCATCACCAGCACCACCGACCCAATCAGTAAAATGCGCGCTATCGCACCCACGTCCAGCCAAATCGCCAGTATGATAGCCAGCACGGTCACCACCAACTCCTGGCGGAACGCCGCTTCGTGCTGCCAGGCAGCGGAAAAACCTTTATAAGAGTAGCCGGCGGCTTTAATAATACGGGTCAGGCCGGTTGCTTGGTTCGTCATGTTTTTAGTGCCTTTCGCAGAGGTAAGTCATAATTAAACAGTCTAGGCCAGGAAGCGCTCACGGCTCCCGGTTTTCCAACACCACAGATCTGCTACCCGGTTTCTGGTATGCTTGCGGCGCATTGCTAACAAGAGGCTTCACGTTGTTATGTCAGGTTGGCGTAAAATTTATTATAAACTATTGAATTTACCACTCAAATTGTTGGTAAGAAGTAAGGTTATCCCTTCAGATCCGGTCACGGAGTTAGGGTTGGATCCCTCACGGCCGATTTTGTATGTTTTACCTTATAATTCCAAGGCGGATTTACTGACGCTGCGCACCCAGTGCCTGGCGCAGGATTTGCCCGATCCTCTCGAACCGCTGGAAATAGACGGCACCGTGCTGCCCAGCCACGTGTTTATTCACGACGGCCCGCGCGTATTCCGCTACTACACGCCGAAAGAAGAGTCGGTAAAACTGTTCCACGACTATCTGGATCTGCACCGCAGTAACCCGGATCTCGATATTCAGATGCTGCCGGTTTCGGTGATGTTTGGCCGCTCTCCGGGGCGCGAAGGCCACGGCACACCGCATCTGCGCTTGCTAAATGGCGTGCAGAAATTCTTCGCCGTGCTGTGGCTCGGCCGCGATAGCTTTGTGCGCTTCTCCAATACTGTTTCGCTGCGCCGCATGGCGACCGAGCACGGTACGGACAAGATCATCGCGCAAAAGCTGGCCCGCGTAGCCCGGATGCACTTCTCTCGTCAGCGTCTGGCCGCCGTAGGCCCAAGCCTGCCGGCCCGTCAGGACCTGTTCAACAAGCTGTTGGCGTCCAAAGCGATCGAAAAAGCGGTCGAAGACGAAGCGCGCAGTAAAAAAATCTCCCACGAAAAAGCCCAGCAAAATGCCATTGCATTGATGGAAGAGATTGCCGCCGACTTCTCTTACGAGACTGTGCGCCTTTCCGACCGCGTGCTGAGCTGGACCTGGAACCGCTTGTATCAGGGCATCAACGTCACCAACGCCGAGCGGGTGCGTCAGTTGGCGCAGGACGGCCACGAGATCGTGTATGTACCCTGCCACCGCAGCCACATGGACTATCTGCTGTTGTCCTATGTGTTGTACCACCAGGGCCTGGTGCCGCCGCACATTGCTGCCGGCATCAACCTCAACTTCTGGCCGGCCGGGCCGATCTTCCGCCGCCTGGGCGCGTTCTTTATCCGCCGGACCTTCAAAGGCAACAAGCTGTACTCGACGGTGTTCCGTGAATACCTCGGCGAGCTGTTTACCCGCGGTTACTCGGTGGAATATTTTGTCGAAGGCGGGCGTTCCCGTACCGGGCGTTTGCTGGAGCCGAAGACCGGCACCCTGTCGATGACCATTCAGGCGATGCTGCGCGGCGGGGCCCGCCCTATCACGCTGGTGCCGATTTACATCGGTTACGAGCACGTGATGGAAGTGGGAACCTACGCCAAAGAGCTGCGTGGTGCCACCAAGGAAAAAGAGAGCCTGCTGCAGATGCTGCGCGGCTTGCGCAAACTGCGTAATCTCGGCCAGGGCTACGTGAACTTCGGCGATCCCCTGCCGTTGACCACCTACCTGAACCAGAATGTGCCGCAGTGGCGCGAATCGATTGACCCGATCGAATCCCAGCGCCCAAGCTGGCTGACGCCGACGGTCAACGATCTGGCGGCCAAGATTATGGTGCGCATCAACAATGCCGCAGCGGCCAACGCCATGAACCTGTGTTCCACGGCGTTACTGGCTTCTCGCCAGCGCTCGTTAACCCGCGAGCAGTTGCTTGAACAGTTGGAATGCTATCTGCAACTGATGCGCAACGTGCCTTATGCCGATGACGTTACCGTGCCGACTCAAACGCCGGATGAGTTGCTGGATCACGCGCTGAACATGAACAAGTTCGAGGTGGAGAAGGATAACATCGGCGATATCATCATCCTGCCGCGCGAGCAGGCGGTGCTGATGACCTATTACCGCAACAATATCCATCACCTGCTGGTTCTGCCGTCACTGATTGCCACCATCGTGATGCACCATCGCCGGGTATCTCGCGCTGAACTGCTGCGCCAGATTGGTTTGATTTACCCGATGCTGAAAGCCGAGCTGTTCCTGCACAACGACAAGGAACAACTGCCGGAGGTGCTGCAACCGCTGATCGAGGAAATGATCCGTCAGCAATTGATCTGCGATAAAGGCGACGATCTGGTACTGAATCCAGCGCGCATCCGTCCGTTGCAACTGCTGGCCGCCGGTGTCCGTGAAACCTTGCAGCGCTACGCCATCACCATGTCTATCCTCAGCGCCAACCCGAGCATTAACCGCGGTGCGCTGGAGAAAGAGAGCCGTATCATGGCGCAGCGTTTATCCGTGCTGCACGGCATCAACGCGCCGGAGTTCTTCGACAAAGCGGTATTCTCCACCCTGGTGGCTACGTTGCGTGAAGAGGGTTACATCAACGATATTGGCGATGCGGTGCGTGAGCACACCCTTGAGGTGTACAACATGCTGAGCGACCTGATTACCCCGGAAATCAAACTGACCATTGAAAGCGTCAGCATGCCGGCGGAAACCAACGCTCTGCCGGAAGCGGTTGAACCAGAAGAGAAAGACCAGTAATACGTTGATAAAGAAAATAAAAAGGCACCCCAGGGTGCCTTTTTTACTGTCCGAACGTGGTCAACTTTGCCAGTAACTCAGCGCAATACCGATAAACAGTACCAGCCCGACGTAGTTGTTATCCAGGAACGCTTTGAAACAGGCATCCCGTTCACGACCGGCAATTTGTTTTTGCTGATGGATAAACAGGGCTCCCGCCAGCAACAGCGACCAATAAAACGCGCCGCTCAACTGCGCCAGATAGCCCACCCACAGCATCAGCAGCAAGGTGGCGAACTGCAGCAGGCCGACGATCAGTTTGTCATAGCGGCCGAACAAAATGGCGGTGGATTTCACACCAATCTTCAGATCATCGTCGCGATCGACCATGGCATACAGCGTATCGTAAGCCACCGTCCAGCAGATGTTGGCCAGCAGCAGCAGCCAGCAGCTCAGCGGCAGCGATTCGCTGACGGCGGCGTAGGCCATTGGAATGCCCCAACCAAACGCGGCGCCCAATACGAACTGCGGCAAATGAGTGACCCGCTTCATAAACGGATAGGCCCATGCCAGCGCCAACGCCGCCAGAGACAGCCAGATGGTCATCGCATTCAGCGTCAGCACCAGCGCGAACGAAATCAGCACCAGCACCACAAACAGGATCTTGGCCTCTTTTTCGCTCACCCGGCCGCTGGGCATTGGGCGTCCGGCGGTACGCTTCACATGGCCATCAACGGCGCGATCGGCGTAATCATTCACCACACAGCCGGCGGCACGCATCAGGAAAACCCCGACCACAAACACCAGCAGGATAGACAGCGACGGCACGCCCTTCCCCGCCAGCCACAGCGCCCACAGCGTCGGCCACAGCAACAGCAAGGTGCCAATAGGTTTATCGATGCGCATCAGATGGCTATAAGCCTGCCATTTACTTTGAATCACGCTTCCCTCCAAGGTATTTCCTCTCCTCATCATTCGGGGTCAGTACTGCCCGCGGCGTACAGCGGCGAAGCCGGTAGAAACAGTTCGGTCAGCAACAGCGGTTTACCCGCCAGTCGCAGGCGGGAACGGCGTGCCCACAGCGCATCTTGCCGACCGATATGGATGTAATCGCGAGTTAACTCGTCGCTGCTAAAAAGATAGCGCCCCAACGGCAATGTGCCCAAATCCACCAGCGCCAAATCCGGGCCGGTCAGAGTTTCCTGCGGGATCACCGTACGCCCCAGCAGCCAGGGCTGGTTGTCGCCCAACAGCACGATTTCACGCAGCCAGTATCGTGGGCTGTCAGGAAGATGGTCGGCTTCTTCGCCCAGTTGATCGCGGGTGATAAAACACTCGCGCTGCGGCTCAACGTGCACGCGCCCGCAGTGACGTTCAAAGCGGCGGGTCATGGATCCTAACTCCATCAGCCAATCACTGACGGCGGCGGGTGGCGGAGATTGTTGCGCGGATAACCACTCCAACGGCGGCAGGATGGAATCCTTATTGCCAGACATTGCTCTACTCCATGCCTGACGCCGCGCCCTGCGGCCGCGCCAGACCAGACAAACTGTTAACAGTCGACCATTGTAACGCAGAAATTCAAAAGCGGCAGGCTGATTCGTGGCGTGGCGCGCAGCAAAATAACGCCCCAAAAAGCAACGCAATGTCATCTTTCTGCCATCTGTTTTCTTTACCTTCGTCCACCGGAGCGATGGGGATTCTGTGATCGCCTGCAAACTTTCGCCTCTGCCACATTGTTTTATCTACGCGCGTAGATACTCTTGTGCCGCAGCGTTGAATCGCCATCAGTCCAACACTTTGTCAGCAAACCTTCTTGCCGACACCAGGGAAACCATCTTTAACGGCGCCATTTATGGCGCATGACGAAAAGAGGATATCAATGCCATGAGCGAAACAACGCTTGCACACCAACAGGCCGCCGGCGATACGCTGGCGGCCGACGAACGCCTGGCCACCAAAGAAGGACGCGGCCAATTCTGGCGTGCCACTTTTTCCTGCTGGCTCGGCACCGCGATGGAATATGTCGATTTCGCACTGTATGGCCTGGCGGCCGGTATGGTGTTCGGCGACGTGTTCTTTCCCGAAGCCACACCGATAGTGGCGCTGTTGGCCAGCTTTGCCACTTACTCCGTCGGCTTTGTCGCCCGTCCAATCGGTGCGTTGGTCTTTGGCTGGATTGGCGATCGCAAAGGCCGCCGCGTGGTACTGCTCACCACGGTCGCGTTGATGGGCGTTTCTACCACGCTGATCGGGCTGATCCCCTCCTACGCACAAATTGGCGTTTGGGCGCCTGTCTGTCTGGTGATCCTGCGTTTTGCGCAAGGTTTCGGTGCCGGAGCGGAGCTCTCCGGCGGCGCGGTGATGCTGGCAGAATACGCACCGGCAAAACGACGCGGTCTGGTCGCTTCGATCATCGCCATCGGTTCCAACAGCGGCACCCTGCTGGCGTCGCTGGTGTGGTTGTTAGTGTTGCAGTTGGACAAAGCGGATCTTATCGCCTGGGGCTGGCGTATTCCGTTCCTTGCCAGCATCCTGATCGCCGCAGGAGCACTGTACCTGCGCCGCCACGTACGCGAAACGCCGGTGTTTGAACGCGAGCTACAGCAAAACCACCAGCGGATGCTGGAAAATACCCCCACCGAGCCGGATAACCGGAGTTATTTGCAGCGCACCAAAGTTTTTTGGATCATGCTTGGCCTGCGCATTGGCGAGAATGGCCCCTCCTATCTGTGTCAGGGCTTTATCGTCGGTTACGTCGCCAAAGTGCTGATGGTGGACAAATCGGTGCCCGCGCTGGCGGTGATGATCGCCTCACTGTGCGGTTTCCTGGTGATCCCCCTGGCCGGTTGGCTTTCCGATCGCTTCGGCCGTCGCATCACTTACCGCTGGTTCTGTCTGTTGCTGGTGTTGTATGCCTTCCCGGCGTTCTGGCTGCTCGACAGCCGCGAACCGGCAACCGTCATTTCAGTGATTGTGGTCGGCATGTGCATTGCGTCACTCGGCATTTTTGGGGTGCAGGCGGCCTATGGCGTGGAACTGTTCGGCGTCAAAAATCGCTATTCAAAAATGGCGTTCGCCAAGGAGCTGGGGTCGATCCTTTCCGGCGGTACTGCTCCGCTGATCGCCACCGCGTTGCTGTCCGGCTTCGGTCACTGGTGGCCTGTCGCCTGCTATTTTGTTGTAATGGCGGCCATTGGCTTAATCACCACCTTCTTTGCACCGGAAACCCGCGGCCGCGATCTAAACCTGCCGCAGGACGCGGCGTAATCAGGGCGCACAGGAACCCAACTTGGATAATCAATCCGCGCGACGCATTACCCGTGCCGACGTCGCCCGCGTAGCGGGCACCTCGGTTGCGGTCGTCAGCTACGTGATCAACAACGGACCGCGCCCGGTGGCGGAAGCCACCCGTCTGCGGGTGCTGGAGGCTATTGAAAAAACCGGTTACCGACCAAACGATATCGCCCGGGCACTGGCTTCAGGCAACACCCTGACCTACGGGTTGGTGGTACCCGATATCTCCAACCCTTTTTTTGCCACCCTGGCCCAGGCGTTGCAGCGAGAGGCTTTCAGCCACGGTCGGGTACTGCTGTTGGGTGACGCCGGTGACGACCGCCAGCGCGAGCACGACCTGATTAATCATCTGCTGCGCCGTCAGGTTGACGGGCTGCTGTACACCAGCGTCGATCGCCATCCCTGGTTCGATCTGATCCGCGCATCCGGCACGCCATGCGTAATGATTGACACCATAGACAGCCATGCCGGCGTCTGCGCCATTCGCGTCGACGAGCGTGATGCGGCCTGTCAGGCAACTCGCCATCTGTTGCAGCACGGCTATCAGGACATCGGCATTTTTGTGGGCCCCTTGACCATGCTCAACGCGCAGGACCGCCTTAACGGCTGGCGTGATGCACTGAAGGAAGCGGGCATTGCGCCACGCGAAGAGTGGATATTCGAAGCGCCCTATACCCGTCAGGGGGGCTATCAGGCCAGCCAGAAAATGCTGCAAGCCCCGCGGCCGCGGGCCATATTCACTTCTAACGAACAACAGGCGCTCGGTTGCCTGTCGGCACTGGCAGAACACCGGCTTCGCGTGCCGGACGATCTGGCTATCATTTGTTTTAACGGCACCCAGCAGTCCGAGTTCAGCGTGCCACCGCTCAGTGCGGTCGAACAACCGATTGACGCCATGGCCAAGCGAGCCATCGCCATGCTGGCTGCCGGTGCTGCACAGCCAGAGCTGCACGAATTCGCTTTCCAACTGCATATCCGCCGATCGTGCGGCTGTTAGTTTATTGATTCAGGTAACCGCTATGCGTTTGATTATTGATTGCGATCCCGGCAACGGCATTCCCGGCGCCAACGTCGATGACGGGCTGGCGCTGGCATTGGCACTGGCGGCCCGCCCGCGACTCTCACTGGAGTTGATCAGCATTGTTGCGGGCAATACGCCACGTGACGTTGGCTTTGCCGTGGCACAACATTTGCTGCAACAAACCGGCTATCAGGTGCCGATTGCCGTCGGCGCGGCGCGCGCGCTGAGCGAACCGCCAGAACCCTGGCGCGCCCACCTCGACCGCGCGATTGCCGATCCGGATCTGGCGGCACTGTGGCGCAATACGCCTTACCCACAGGCCGCAACCACGCCAACGCCGAACGCCGCCGTGGCGATCGGCGAGCTGATTTGCAATAACCCCGGCGAGATCACCCTGGCGGCAATCGGCCCCCTGACCAACGTCGCCCATGCTCTGCAGCTGTACCCGCAGATGGCACAGGCGGTGAAGGAAATTGTTATCATGGGCGGAGTCTTCAACCTGGAAGGCTACATCAAGGACACCAATTTTGGTCTGGATCCGGAAGCCGCACGGCTGGTGCTGACCAGCGGTGCCAATATTACGCTCGCCCCACTGGACGTTACTACGCAAACCATGTTGACTCAGGAAAGCCTGGCGCAGATGACCCAACCGGACACGCCGCTGTGTCGCTATCTGCGAACCACCACTCAACCCTGGATCGACTATTCCCGCCATACCCGCCATCTGCCGGGTTGCTGGATCCACGATGCGCTGGTGATTGCCTGGTTGCTTGAGCCACAGTTGGTGACCACGGAGGAATATTATGTGGATGTCGCACTGGAAGGCGCTATGACGCGCGGCAGTTCTCGACGCTGGCGTCCCGGAGGCCTGCGTCTGACGGTCGGCATGCCGGAGCCCGAAGGCAAGCCGTTGCGGGTGATGCAGCAGGTGGATAATGCCCGCCTGCTGGCGTTGATCGGCACCACCCTGGCCCGCGGATGAAAAAAGGTGCGCCGGGGCGCACCAATCATCGAGCCAGCATCGACAGCGTCGGGTACTACCCCTTGCCTTTCACGCTACCAATAAAGGTTTCACGTGCTGTGGTGGAACCCAGTTTTTCAGCCTCATTCATCAGTTTCAGCGCTTTATCGATATCGCCCGCCTTCACCGCCTGTTTGATGCCGTTGTTAAAGTAAGCTTCGGTGTCATTCAACATGGGTTCCGCCGGTTGAGTCGACGCCGGAGCCGGTGCTGCTGCGACGGCGGCCGTTGATCCCACCACCACTGGTGTCGCCGCCGGTGCCGGCTGCAGCATGCCGATCATGATATTGCCGCTGCCCTGCTCTGCCGTGACCTTCAGTTTGATAGTGCCGCTGGTGCTATGCCGGGCGATCGGATCCGGAATATCCGGCACCGCGTTGCCCACGCCCTGCGCATAAGCCTTGGCCGGGTTGGTCAGTTGCGTGGTTTTCGCCAGATCCTGACGGGTGGTGTACACCAGCAGATAAATTTGTTTCTGACCCAGCGCCGGGGTCAGTTTCAGCGTGCCCTCCAGCCGATCGGATGACATCGCACCCGGTGGTTGATACGGGAAGTAGCTGCTCGGGTAATAGGCCGCAGGGCGCAGGTGCTCATCCAGCACCAACACGCTCGGCGCGTAAAGTGAGTTGTTCTTGCTGATGCTGCTCAGCGTGACTTCCAGCGAACCGCGATCGGCTGGCAGCGTATAAGCGGCGATAGCCCCCTGAATGTCACCCTGGTTGATTTGCGGGCTGACATTATCCAGTTTGATGTCCTGGCTGACCGGCGGCATCAGCGGTTGCCACGGCAGGCTTTGTAGCGTGCTGGCGCTAATGGCCGGCGCGATGGAAACATTGGCCGGCGTATCGGCATTGGCCACCAGCGGTGCGCCAAGGGTCAGAGCCAGTGACAGGCAAAGTGACAGCAGATTCTTTTTCATTGTTATACCCCATGATATCCGGCGCGGCTCAGGCAAGAGAGACGACGCCGGCGAATACAGGCTGGGGAGAGCACCTGGCCCTCCCCGTTATCTCATTACCACCAGATTTCCATCTGGGCGCCGAAGGTGACTTCGTCGTCATTGCCGCGGCTGAAGGTATGTAAGCTGGTGTCGTTGTACGCGGTGCCCGAGTTGTAACCGGCGCCGGAGTCGTTATTGGCGTAGCCCCACTTCTCATCCCACTTGGCGTAGGTCGCGAATACGCGGATAGCCGGACGTGACCAGATGCTGTTGCCCGCTTGCCACTGTTGCGCCAGGGTCACTTTGTACTGACCGTTGCGATCGCCAGTGCGCTGGGATTTCACGTTGTCGTAACCGGCTTCCAGCAGGGTGCTCATGATTGGCGTCCATTTGTACATTGGACGCACGCCCACGGTGTACCAGGTGGTGCCGTTATTGTTGTCACGATCGACATCCTGGAACATACCGACGTACATCAGCGCCCATTGATCGTTGAAGTCGATGGCACCATGGTCCAGCACGCGGATCATCTTGCCGTTGTTGTCGATGGTTGAGCCCTGGTTGCGGCCGTTGTTCTGCGAAGTCATGGAGTCGGTGGCGTACTGCACCACAAACTTGTTGTAGCCGGTCAGGATGCTCTGGGTATGTTCCGCGGTGAACATCCAGCCGTCTTTGCTGGCGCCGTCAGCTAAATGGTATCCGTCCTGAGTATTGGCGCGACCGTAGTCCACACCCAACTCCAGGGTGCCGCCCGGGTTCAACTCCAGGCCGGCCAAGCGCACGTCGAAGGTGTCGTTGACGGTAGGACGTTGATCCCACTCGTTATCCAGGTAACCGTAAGAGCCGCCGGATTCTGAGTTACGGGTTACGGCAGCAGACAACTTGCCGAAGCCCAGATCGATATTTTCCAGACCGGCGCCCGGACCGGAGATATCCCAGTAGTAGAAGTCAATCATGTGAACATCATGACGCTGATAGAAACGCTTACCGGCCCACATGTTGGCACCCGGCAACCATTCAATCAGGTTTTTACCCTGCACATTCACTTCACGGAAGCCTGGCGTCACGTCTTCCCAGTCGGAACGTTGTGAAACGGAGTAAGCCAGGTTGGTATCGAAGTAGAAGCTTTTATCGCCTTCTTTCCACACTTCCTGTCCCAGTTTCAGCTCGGCGTAGGTCTCGCATTCGTTGCCGAGACGGTACTTGCTGCCGGCACCGGTAGCCTGGAAGCACTGTTGCTCGCCACCACTGCCGGTCCAGCCGATGCCGGAACGGGCGTAGCCTTTAAAATCAACGGCCATCGCCTGAGTGGTAAGCACACCAGCGGCGATTGCCAGTGCCAGAGGAAGTTTGCGCAGAGTAGTCATCATTATTCTCCTGTTATACAGACTGTGATGCTTTAAACGCCCGGCTCCTGGTGCAGCCGTTTACATGCCGTACCGTCCTCACGGAACAGATGGCAACGGTGAGGCGGCAAGCCTATGGCGAATGTTGCACCTTCTTCTACCAGCACCACGTCGTTCTGGCGGTAAACCAGGTTTTGACGAATTGCCGGGATTTGGATGTGGATTTGCGTCTCGTTACCGAGTTGCTCCACCACCTGTACGTCACCCGTAAGCAGTACTTCAGAGGCATCACTGGGCAGCAGATGCTCCGGGCGAATGCCCAGAGACATGTTGGTACCGGGCTGAACGTCGGTGCCTTCCACCGGCAACCACACCAACTGGCGGTTAGGCAGCTCGACCTGGACCTGTTGCGGCTCTGCGGCGGTCACTTTGACCGGCAGGAAATTCATTTTCGGCGAGCCGATAAAGCCGGCGACAAAGCGGTTGGCCGGATAGTGATACAGCTCCAGCGGCTTGCCGACCTGGGCGACACGCCCGGCGTCCAACACCACGATCTTGTCGGCCAGCGTCATCGCTTCCACCTGATCGTGCGTCACGTAAATCATGGTGCGCTGCAGGCGCTTGTGCAGACGCGAAATCTCAATGCGCATCTGCACCCGCAGCGCGGCGTCGAGGTTCGACAACGGCTCGTCGAGCAAGAACACGTCCGGTTCCGCCACCAGCGTACGGCCGATCGCCACCCGCTGACGCTGCCCGCCGGACAGCGCTTTTGGCCGCCTGTCGAGCAGGTGAGCCAGTTGCAGCACTTCCGACACCTGATTGACCCGCTGGCTGATTTCCGCTTTCTTGGCACCGGCCAGCTTCAGGCCGAACGACATGTTGTCGGCCACCGACAGGTGCGGATACAGCGCATAGGACTGAAACACCATGCCAATGCCGCGCTCGGAAGGCGGCACCTCATTCATGCGTTTATCGCCGATCATCAGGTCGCCAGAGGTGATGTCCTCCAGCCCGGCAATCATGCGCAGCAGTGTCGATTTGCCGCAGCCCGACGGCCCGACAAACACCACAAACTCACCGTCATCTATCGTCAGATTGACGTCTTTGGAAATCACAGCTTCGCCGAAGGCCTTATAAACGCTGCGCAATGTGACGCTAGCCATGCGTTACTCCCCTGCTTTCGCAGTTAACATTTCGTGTAAAAATGGCGGACGCAAAACCCGCCAAAACCCATTGATGACCCTCTTGCTGCGCACCGTGCTGCCATGCCAGTGGCAAGGTCGCCTCAGACGGCGCGGCCGCCTGAGTATAAGGCTGCAGGTTAATCAGCGCTTCAAGGCATTGATCCTGATGGGTAATAAGTAAACGAACCACGCCGTTATGCTGGCTGACCACGCTCAGTTCGCCCTGCTGGATCACCGGCAAGCGGCGCAGCGCCAACAGAGATTGGCAGTAACGCAAGGTGGATTGGTTGTCCTGCTGCTGGCGGCTGATGGCCAGCGCGCGATGTTCGATGGCCACCTGTTGGTACCAGTGGATCTCACCGTTGGTCACCTGTTCCGGCGCTTCATGCCAGGGCATCGGCGTTTGCGCACCCAGCGGATCCTGCAGGCCGGCGGCGTGTGGCAGACCCAATTCTTCGCCCTGATACAGGCAGATGGGCGCAGGCAACATCGCCAGCAGCGTCAAAAAGGCATCAGCCGAACGCAGATTACCCTGGCCCCAATGGCTAACGACTCGCGGCTGATCCGCATCACCGGTGCTCCACAGGCTGTCTGCCAGAGTGGCGCGGCGAGCATTCAACACCTCAATCAGTTTCTCTACGCTGAAGGGCACGACCTCCAGCGCCAATGGGCTACGAAGGTACTGCTGCGACGCGGCGGCGCGACGAATGTGATGCGGCCCGTCGCAATACCACAACGCCAGACCCTGCGCGGCGACCGCCGCCCCCTCTTGCTCCGCCAATGGCTGCGGCAGGACCAGGCCGTCTATCGACAGCTGGTTCAGGTAGGGCAGCGCCGCAATCATGCCGTGAGCATCACCCACGCCATCCCCGTTTCCATCACGGAAACTGACCGGGTGGATCCGGTACAGGGTTGGCTGAGTGACGGTAGGCATTGGCGACATAAATCCGGTTCCCTGCTGCACGTGGCGATAAAATCAATGTGGCCGATAGTGCGGTAAACCCCACAAAGGGTAATCATCCGTAACAGGATTTTTCATGGGGGAGGAGATGGGAGGATGAGAGAACGACCGCGGGGACGAGAAGTTCCACGCTTAAGACAAATCTGTGATCTGCCTGGCAAAAATCGTCCCCCTATTTTGTGTCTGACACCACAGAATAGGGAGCAATGTTAACTGGATCACACTACGCAGGCGTGGGGCGTAGAGGGGGGGAGGATGAGAATGTGTCGCTTTGTGACCCACTATTACCGCGAAACCTCTCTCCTTGACTTACGTGCCCACAAAAAAGAAGGATTGGATTATGACTCGCAGCTTTACCACCGCCCGCACACTGGTGCTTTCTGCTCTGACCACCCTGGTGCTTTCCTCTTCCGCCTTCGCCAAGATCGAGGAAGGGAAACTGGTTATCTGGATTAACGGCGATAAAGGCTATAACGGCCTGGCCGAGGTCGGCAAAAAGTTTGAGAAAGACACCGGCATCAAAGTGACCATCGAACACCCGGACAAGCTGGAAGAGAAGTACCCGCAGGTTGCCGCCACCGGCGACGGCCCGGACATCATCTTCTGGGCCCATGACCGCTTTGGCGGCTACGCGCAGTCCGGCCTGCTGGCGGAAATCCATCCTTCCAAAGCCTTCCAGGACAAGCTGTTCCCGTTCACCTGGGACGCAGTGCGCTACGACGGCAAGCTGATCGGCTACCCGATCGCCGTGGAAGCGCTGTCGCTGATTTACAATAAAGACCTGATCAAACAGGCGCCAAAAACCTGGGAAGAGATCCCGGCGCTGGACAAAGAACTGCGCGCCAAAGGCAAAAGCGCCATCATGTGGAACCTGCAAGAACCCTACTTCACCTGGCCGATTATCGCCGCCGATGGCGGTTATGCCTTCAAGTATGAAAATGGCAAATACAACATCAAGGACGTTGGCGTCGCCAACGCCGGTTCGCAGGCCGGTCTGCAGTTCATCGTCGATCTGGTGAAAAACAAGCAGATCAACGCCGATACCGATTACTCCATTGCCGAAGCCGCCTTCAATAAGGGCCAAACCGCCATGACCATCAACGGTCCGTGGGCCTGGTCAAACATCGAGCAAAGCAAAATCAACTACGGCGTAACCCTGCTGCCGACCTTTAAAGGCAAGCCGTCCAAACCTTTCGTTGGCGTGCTGACCGCCGGGATCAACGCCGCCAGCCCGAACAAAGAGCTGGCTACCGAATTCCTGGAAAACTATCTGTTGACCAACGAAGGCCTGGCCGACGTCAACAAGGACAAACCGCTCGGTGCGGTGGCCCTGAAGTCCTACCAGGAGCAACTGGCGAAGGATCCGAAAATCGCCGCCACCATGGAAAACTCACAAAACGGCGAAATTATGCCTAATATCCCGCAGATGAGCGCCTTCTGGTACGCCGAGCGCAGCGCGGTAATCAACGCCGTCAGCGGCCGCCAGACGGTGAAAGCCGCGTTGGATGATGTGCAGACCCGTATCACCAAGTAACACACAACGTTGTGCGGGGTGCGGATAAGCGCCCCGCTGTGGCTTCACAGAAAGGAACGCCCTATGCAATTAGCTCACGCCGGGTCGCCTGCGCGCAAAAAGTCGAAGTGGTGGCAGAGTGACGTACTGAAATGGCTGGTCATCGGCCTGTTCAGCCTGGTTACCTGCTATCTGATTGTGTTGATGTATGCACAGGGTGAATACCTGTTTGCCATTCTGACGCTGATACTGGTCAGCGCCGGGCTTTACGTCTTCGCCAATCGCCGGGCTTACGCCTGGCGCTACGTTTATCCGGGCATCGCTGGCATGGGGCTGTTTGTCCTGTTTCCGCTGATTTGCACCATCGCCATCGCCTTTACCAACTACAGCAGCACCAACCAGCTCACCTTTGAACGCGCTCAGTCGGTGCTGATGCAGCGTCAGTTCCAAACCGGAAAAACCTTCACCTTCGGGCTGTATCCGGCAGAAAATCAACGTTGGCGCCTGCAGTTAACCCACCCTGACAGTGACCAAAAACTGATTTCCGAACCGTTCAGCTTTGACGCCAGTGCGCCGCAAACGCTGAAACTGACGGAAGAAAGCGCAGAACCGGTCGGCGAACGCGCCACGCTGCGAGTGATCACGCAAAATCGTCAGGCGCTGAGCCAACTGGTGGCATTACTTCCGAGCGGCGGCGAGCTGCGCATGAGTTCCCTGCGCCAATTTTCCGGCACCACCCCGCTCTACGCGCTGGACAAGGACAGCAATACGCTGACCGACCAACAAACCCATACTCAATACCGCCCAAACCCTGACATAGGCTTCTATCAGGCGGTGAATGCCAAGGGCAACTGGGCCAAAGAGACCCTGAGCCCAGGCTATACCGTCACCATCGGATGGAAAAACTTCCTGCGCGTGCTGCAGGACGAAGGTATCAAGAAGCCGTTCGTGTCGATTTTTATCTGGACCATCGTGTTCTCGGTCATGACCGTGATCCTCACCGTGGCGGTGGGTATGGTGCTGGCCTGCGTGGTGCAGTGGGAAGCGCTGAAAGGCAAAGCGGTTTATCGCGTGATGCTGATACTGCCCTACGCGGTACCGTCGTTTATTTCGATACTGATTTTCAAAGGGTTGTTCAACCAAAGCTTCGGTGAAATCAACATGATGCTTAGCCATCTGTTTGGCATCAAACCGGCCTGGTTCAGCGACCCTATCACCGCCAAAAGCATGATTTTGATCGTCAACACCTGGTTGGGTTATCCCTACATGATGATCCTGTGCATGGGGCTGCTGAAGGCAATACCCGACGATTTGTACGAGGCCTCGGCAATGGACGGCGCCACCCCGATGCAGAACTTCTTCCGCATCACGCTGCCGCTGCTGATCAAACCGCTGACGCCGCTGATGATCGCCAGCTTCGCCTTCAACTTTAATAACTTTGTCTTGATTCAGCTGCTGACCAACGGCGGGCCTGACATGATTGGCACCACCACGCCGGCCGGTTATACCGACCTGCTGGTCAGCTATACCTACCGCATCGCCTTCGAGGGCGGCGGCGGGCAGGACTTCGGACTGGCAGCCGCCATTGCCACGCTGATCTTCCTGCTGGTAGGCGCTCTGGCGATCCTGAATCTGAAAGCCAGCAAGATGAACTTCGACTAGGGAGAAAAATAATGGCCATGGTCCAACCCAAGTCCCAGCGCCTGCGCCTGTGGATGACCCATATTCTGATGCTGTGCTTTATCGCCCTGATCATGTTCCCGCTGCTGATGGTGGTGACCATCTCGCTGCGTTCCGGCAACTTCGCCACCGGCAGCCTGATACCGGAACAGATTTCCTGGGATCACTGGCGGCTGGCGCTCGGCATGAGCGTGACCCACGCCGACGGCAGCGTTACCCCGCCGCCGTTCCCGGTGCTGCTGTGGCTGTGGAACTCAATCAAGATCGCGGTGATCACGGCGATCGGCATCGTCACGCTGTCCACCACCTGCGCCTACGCCTTTGCCCGCATGCGTTTTCGCGGCAAGAGCACGCTGCTGAAAAGCATGCTGATTTTCCAGATGTTCCCGGCGGTGCTGTCGCTGGTGGCGTTGTACGCCTTGTTCGATCGTCTGGGCCAATACATTCCGTTTATCGGCCTGAACACCCACGGCGGCGTGATCTTCGCTTACATGGGCGGGATCGCACTGCACGTCTGGACGATCAAAGGCTATTTCGAAACCATCGATAACTCGCTGGAGGAGGCGGCGGCATTGGACGGTGCCAGCCCTTGGCAGGCGTTCCGCCTGGTGCTGTTGCCGCTGTCGGTACCGATCCTAGCGGTAGTGTTTATTCTGTCGTTTATCGCGGCCATCACCGAAGTGCCGGTCGCCTCGCTATTGCTGCGTGACGTTAACAGCTACACGTTGGCAGTGGGTATGCAGCAATACCTGAATCCGCAAAACTACTTATGGGGCGACTTTGCCGCTGCGGCTGTGCTGTCGGCAATCCCGATTACCGCCGTATTCTTGCTGGCGCAACGCTGGCTGGTAGGAGGCCTGACGGCAGGTGGGGTGAAAGGTTAGATTTTCTCGGGCCTCACTCACGGGTGGGCCCTACTGCGCTTGATGTACTTCAGTTATTTCCGATCAATACCTGTGTCTTCGGCGGCCCTATCGGGCCGCCATTTTTATTTCTGCTATTCCCGTTTTAAGCGGTCGGTATTGGCCAGGTAGAGCGTCACTACCAGTAACAATATCGCGGCGGAATAAATTAGCGTATCGATTGGGTTTTCATGATCCACAATGATCAATCGGATAATTGCGGTGATGCCGATATAAATAAAGTAGCGCAGCGGAAAGTGATACCCAGACTCAAAATATTTAACAATCAACGCGATAAACTCAAAATAGAGAAAGTAAATCACAATCCCTTCAATCAAGAGATAGGACGTAGACTCCTCGTTATTTACAAACAAAACTTTCGCCAAATGAATGGTTTCTTTCACCAAAAAAACGATCAGGATTGCTGCCAACAACAACAGCCCAACGTTCAGCACCCGTTGTAGCCCTTTGGCCACCATCACTGAGCGGGAGGTTTTTGCCATAATTATTCCCCATAAATACCACTGTAATTATCTACGCATCCTAACATAGGCATTATCTTAAAAATTAACATCTGTATGCCGATTGAAAAAAACGATTACCATTCAAACGGTTAAATTTAAATGTTTCATGTGGATATATTTGTAGCAAATTGAAATGTCAACTATGATGGGTCATAGATCTTTACATAAAACAAACACCTCGAATTAACAAGGGAATATTTATGCGCGCTAAGCTTAACGGACTGGTCGCCGCAGGCCTGTTTACCTGTGCATTAACCGGCCATGCCAGCGGATTGGTAACCCCTGATAATGACCTGCGCAACGACCTCGCCTGGTTGTCCGATCGCGGCGTAATCAACGTTAGCCTGTCCACCTGGCCACTAAGCCAGGAAGAGATCAGTTCGGTCATTTCACAGGCCAAACCGGTAACCAATACCGAGAAAAACGTCATCGACCGTGTTCAACGCCGCGTCGGCGAACTGAAAGCCAATATTCGCGTCAGCGGCTACGCCGCTACCGATAAGCCCGGCACGCCACAGGGTTTCGGGCAGAACCAATATGCTGACCAAAGCCTCACCGTCGGTGCCGGTGCCAACGGCGAATTCTGGGACGTGCGACTCCAGGGTTCAGTCGAAGGCGATCAGCGCGTCAGCGACGGTTCCAAATTCAACCTCAACGGCTCCTACGGTGCAGTGAAAATCTGGAACCAGTGGCTGTCCTTCGGTGAGGTATCCCAGTGGTGGGGCCCTGGTTACGACGGCAGCCTGATCCGTTCCGACGCCGCACGTCCGGTCGCCGGCTTTATGCTGCAGCGCGCCGACCAATCGCCGTTTGAAACCCCTTGGCTGTCCTGGATTGGCCGTTGGCAGTACCAACTGACGGCGGGTCAGCTGTCGCAGTACACCGCCGTGCCTGACACCAAGCTGATCGGCGGCCGTCTGACCATGATGCCGACCAACTTCCTCGAGTTGGGTGCTTCGCGCATCATGCAGTGGGGCGGCAGCGGCCGACCACAGTCCTTTAGCTCCTTCTGGGACGCCTTCACCGGCAAGGACAACGATGACTCAGGCCAAGGCAACGATCCCGGCAACCAGCTCGCCGGTTTCGACTTCAAGCTGAAAATGCAGCCGTTGATTGGTCTGCCTGTCAGCCTGTACGGTCAGTTAGTGGGTGAAGATGAAGCGGGCTTCCTGCCATCGCAAAATACCTACCTGCTGGGGCTGGAAGGCCATCCTGAATGGGGCCCAACCACTATCAACTGGTCTATTGAAGGGGCAGATACCCGCTCCGATATGAGCCGTAAAAACTATGTTTACACCCACTACACCTATAAAGGTGGCTACTACCAGCAAGGCTACCCACTGGGCCACGCCATGGGCGGCGACGGGCAAATGCTGTCCGGCCGCGTAGAGATGGTGTTGGACGATGGCCAACGCTGGAGCACACGTCTGGTGTATGCCAAAGTAAACCCGAACAGCCAGCCAATTAACCATGCCTTCCCGAAATCCGACACGCTGAAAGGCATTCAGTTAGGCTGGGGTTACAACTTCGACTCTCAGGTCAAGTTTGATACCAGCCTGTGGTACACCGATAACAACGCCAGCACCGCCGATGACGTAGGCGCAGGCATCAGTTTCGAAGTGCCTATCAATCTGTAATTCCTTCAGACGTAAAAAAACCCGCCAAGGCGGGTTTTTTATTGGCATTCATTCAGACGCTAATTAACGCCATTCTTTGAAGCGATTGATCAGTGCATTGGTTGAACTGTCGTGGCTGCTGACCGCTTCGTCACCGGCCAGTTCAGGCAGAATACGGTTAGCCAGCTGTTTACCCAGTTCCACACCCCACTGATCGAAGGTGAAGATGTTGAGGATCGCGCCCTGGGTGAAGATCTTGTGTTCATACAGGGCAATCAGGCTGCCCAGGCTGAACGGCGTAATCTCACGCAGCAGGATAGAGTTGGTTGGGCGGTTGCCTTCAAATACCTTGAACGGCGCTACGTGCTTAACCTCGTCCGGCGTTTTGCCCTGGGCTGCGAATTCTTGTTCTACCACTTCCAGTGATTTACCGAACGCCAGCGCTTCGGTCTGCGCGAAGAAGTTCGACAGCAGTTTGGCATGGTGGTCGCTCAGCGGATTATGGCTGATGGCCGGCGCGATAAAGTCACAAGGCACCAGTTTGGTCCCCTGGTGGATCAGTTGGTAAAACGCGTGCTGCCCGTTGGTGCCCGGCTCGCCCCAGATGATTGGGCCGGTCTGGTAGTCCACCGGATTGCCGTTGCGATCGACATATTTACCGTTGGATTCCATGTTGCCCTGCTGGAAGTAAGCGGCAAAACGGTGCATGTACTGGTCGTACGGCAGGATAGCTTCGGTTTCTGCACCGAAGAAGTTGTTGTACCAGATACCGATCAACGCCAGCAGCACCGGCAGGTTTTGCTCTGCCGGCGTTTGCGCGAAGTGTTTGTCCATCGCGTGCGCGCCGCTCAGCAACTGTTCAAAATTCTCGTAACCCACTGACAGGGCGATAGACAGGCCAATCGCCGACCACAGGGAATAACGGCCGCCAACCCAGTCCCAAAACTCGAACATGTTAGCGGTGTCGATGCCGAACTCGCCGACCGCCTTACCGTTGGTGGACAGCGCCGCGAAGTGTTTCGCCACGTGTTTTTGGTCACCGGCGGTGCTCAGGAACCAGTCGCGCGCGCTGTGGGCGTTGGTCATGGTTTCCTGGGTGGTGAAGGTTTTGGACGCCACCAGGAACAGAGTGGTTTCCGGGTTCAGCGGTTTGAGCGTTTCGGCGATATGAGTGCCGTCAACGTTGGAGACGAAGTGCATGTTCAGGTGATTTTTATACGGGCGCAGTGCCTCGGTAGCCATATAAGGGCCGAGATCTGAACCGCCAATACCGATATTTACCACGTCAGTAATTGCTTTGCCGGTATAGCCTTTCCAGTCACCGCCAATCACGCGGTCACAGAACTGTTTCATTTTGGCCAGCACCGCATTCACTTCCGGCATCACATCTTTGCCATCAACGATGATTGGGCTGTTGCTACGGTTACGCAGGGCAATATGCAGCACCGCACGGTCTTCAGTACGGTTGATTTTCTCGCCGGCGAACATGGATTTAATCGCGCTTTGCAGATCGGTTTCTTTCGCCAGTGCCTGCAGCTTCTCCAGGGTTTCCGCGGTGATGCGGTTTTTAGAGTAGTCCACCAGCATCTGATCGTTGAAGGTGGCGGAAAACTTGGAGAAACGCTCTTTGTCCTGAGCAAACAGATCGCTGATCTGTACGTCTTTCATCTGTTCAAAATGTTGCTGCAGGGCTTGCCAAGCAGCGGTTTGACTAGGATTGATATTTTTCATAGCAACACTCTTAGGCTTGAGAATAAATGTGACGTGGTTGACCGATTGTAGCCTGTTCGACCGTGATTATGATCTCTTTTCTTGCGATAGGCGCTAACTGTCAATTGCCGCCGCATCGTTTCAGCACTTCCCCTATACTTTTGGATAACAGCCTGTTATCAGGGTTGCTTAACTGTCACTAAACTGTGTCAGGTTATCACCACGTCAATGACGTAATTAGGCTAAGGATGCGCGGCCAGCCAGGCTGCGGTGTGAACGACGAAGGACATGACTATGGAATTATCTGCCCCATTGATGTTGGTGGTTATTGGCTTGAGCTCATTGCTGGCGCAGTGGCTAGCCTGGGTGTTACGCCTGCCGGCCATTCTGCCGTTGCTGGTGTTTGGCATCGTGCTGGGGCCTGTGGTGCATTGGGTTCAGCCGGACGCGTTGTTCGGCGATTTGCTGTTCCCGCTGGTGTCGCTGTCGGTCGCCATTATTCTGTTTGAAGGGGCGCTAACGCTACGGGTCGAGGAAATACGTGGCCTCGGCGGCGTGGTGCGCAATCTGGTAACCATCGGCATGCTGATGACCTTCCTGGTGATCGGCGTGGCCTGCTGGTGGTTGCTGGACTTTCCACCGGAGTTGGCGGCGCTGATCGGCGCGGTCACAGTGGTCACCGGCCCTACGGTGATCGCCCCGTTGATGCGGGTGGTGCGACCGAATGCCAATATCAACCAGGTACTGCGCTGGGAAGGCATCGTCATCGATCCGGTCGGCGCCATTTTTACCCTGCTGGTGTTCGAATTTATCGTACTGAAACAGCATTCAGAATCTTACACCCATCTGTTCTGGACGCTGGGCATTACCGCCGCCGTCGGCCTGGTGGCTGGCGCACTGTTCGGCTATTTGCTGGGCCTGGCGCTGCGCCGCGTCTGGCTACCGCGCTATCTGCAAAACCTGGCGGTACTGGCGATCATGCTCACCGCCTTTGGCGTGTCCAACGCCATTGCCGATGAATCCGGCCTGCTGACCGTTACCGTAATGGGCATTTGGCTGGCCAATATGCGCGATGTGGATACCAGCGACATTCTGGCGTTCAAGGAAGAGCTGTCGGCGATCCTGATTTCAGCGCTGTTTATCATTTTGGCGGCACGGCTCGACGTTCAGGCCTTGTGGAACATGGGCTGGCCATTATTGGGCCTGTTGCTGGTGGTGCAGTTCGTCGCCCGCCCGCTGTGTATTGCGGTATCAACCTGGCGCTCTTCCCTGCACTGGCGCGATCGCCTGCTGCTATGCTGGATCGCTCCGCGTGGCATCGTCGCCGCGGCGGTCAGTTCGCTGTTTGCCCTGACGCTGCAGCGCAGCGGTTATCCGGGAGCCGATCGGCTGGTGACCGTGGTGTTCGCCGTGATCATCGGCACCGTGGTACTGCAAAGCCTGACCAGCGGCATGATGGCGCGTTGGCTGCGGGTACAGCAGCAAAAACCGCGTGGGGTGCTGATTGTCGGCGCCAATAGCGTCGCACGTATGCTGGCACAGGCGCTGATGAAGTTGAATATTCCGGTGCTCGTCACCGACAGCAGTTGGGAATATTATCGCCAGGCGCGTATGGACGGCATCCCCGCCTATTATGGCCATGCTTACTCTGAGCATGCCGAAAACTATCTCGATCTCAGCGACACCGCGCAAGTACTGGCGCTCTCTCCAAACCGCCACCAAAATGCGTTGGCGGTCTATCACTTCGGCCATATTTTTGGCGAAGGACAGGTGTTCGCCATCCGCTCCGGCGCCCCGCTGAAAGGCCGCGGCAACAGTGCGGAAAGTTCGCGCTTCCGCCGGCATGAGATCCTGTTCAATCAAGAGGCCACCTACGGTCGGCTAAGCAGCCTGATTGCCCAGGGCGCCACCATCAAAGCCACCAAGCTGAACGAGAACTTTGGCTGGTTGGAATATATAGAGAAAAATCACGGCGTTATTCCGCTTTTCAGCCAGCGGGAAGACGGCACGCTGCAGCCGATCGGCGCCGGTTTTGTCCCGGCAATGCCCTGTACGCTGATTGCACTGGTACAAGATGAAAATCCCTCAACTTCCGGACGTTGACAGCGGCACGATATCGGGCTATTCCTAACAGCCTACTTGCGCACCCGGTGTGCAAGCCAGAAGAGGCGCGTCGCCCAGGTAGAGTGTCAGAGGAGCCGTTTTCCAATGACGACGCTTGAGGGGGAGCGACGCCGAGGTAAGGTGATGCGCGGCATTCATCGTATCGACTACAGGGGCTGAATCCCCTGGGTTGTCACCAGAATTGTCCGTAAGGGCAATCAACAAGGTGGGGCGCTTCTGGGTGTATCGTAGCTTTCACTTCTACGTCTGCTCCCGTTTATCGCTCCCCCCTTGTGCCAAGGCTATGAAAAAAGTGTTCTCTGAAGAGGGCCACCCTGACACGAGGTTTTTACATGAACCAAGCAGCACCCCAGAATGCCACCGTTGTCGCCAAATTCGGCGGCACCAGCGTTGCCGACTATGAAGCCATGAACCGCAGCGCCGACGTCGTTCTCGCCAATCCGAACGTACGTCTGGTGGTATTGTCCGCTTCTGCGGGCGTCACCAACCTGCTGGTGGCTCTGGCCGAAGGCAGCGACGCCGACAAGCGTCACTATCAGCTCGACGAAATCCGCCGCATTCAATACGCCATTCTCGATCGCCTCGATAATCCGGCGGTAGTGCGCGACGAAATCGACCGCATGCTGGAAAATATTGCCATGCTGTCCGAAGCAGCCTCCTTGGCCACCTCCACGGCGCTGACCGACGAACTGGTCAGCCACGGCGAACTGATGTCTACCCTGCTGTTCGTTGAGATCCTGCGCAGTCGTAATGTGCAGGCGGAGTGGTTTGACGTACGTAAAGTGATGCACACCGACGATCATTTCGGTCGCGCAACGCCGGACAGCGTAGCGCTGAACCAACTGGCCCAGTCGCTGCTCAAGCCACGCCTGCAGGAAGCCCTGGTGGTTACCCAGGGCTTTATCGGCAGCGAGCCGAAAGGCCGCACCACCACGCTGGGTCGCGGCGGCAGCGATTACACCGCCGCCCTGCTGGGTGAAGCGCTGAGCGTCAGCCGGGTCGATATCTGGACCGACGTGCCGGGCATCTACACCACCGACCCACGCGTGGTTCCGGCGGCAAAACGCATCGATAAAATCGCCTTCGAAGAAGCCGCTGAAATGGCCACCTTTGGCGCAAAAGTCTTGCACCCGGCCACCCTGTTACCGGCCGTTCGCAGCGATATTCCGGTGTTCGTCGGCTCCAGCAAAGATCCGTCCGCCGGTGGTACTCTGGTGTGCAACACTACCGAGAACCCACCGCTATTCCGTGCGCTGGCGCTGCGCCGCAAACAAACCCTGCTGACGCTGCACAGCCTCAACATGCTGCACGCACGCGGTTTCCTGGCCGAGGTATTCAGCATTTTGGCGCGCCACAATATCTCGGTGGACTTGATCACGACCTCCGAAGTTAGCGTAGCGCTGACCATGGATACCACGGGTTCAACCTCCACCGGCGGCAGCCTGCTGACCACCTCATTGCTGACCGAACTGTCGTCACTGTGCCGGGTAGAAGTGGAAGAAAACCTGGCGTTGGTCGCCTTGATCGGCAACAAGCTTTCCCAGGCCTGCGGCGTGGGCAAAGAAGTGTTCGGCGTGCTCGACCCGTTCAATATCCGCATGATTTGTTACGGCGCCAGCAGCTACAACCTGTGCTTCCTGGTACCGGGCGATGACGCCGAACAAGTCGTTCGCACCCTGCACCACAACCTGTTCGAATAAGCTACCGTCACCTTTGCAGGCGCGGCACGCCGCGCCTCTACCTCTAAAAAAGCAGTCCATAACCGTAGGGGTTCAGTTCACCGAACCCGCAAAAAACACAACACCACCCCCATCGTTGTTATTTGGCTAAGGAAAACCTCACTCATGCTGGCAAAATTTACCCGATTATTCCCTCTGTGGGCGGTACTGCTCGCCGTCGCCGCCTACAGCACGCCCACCACCTTTACCGGGATCGGCCCCTACGTCAGCCCGCTGCTGATGCTGATCATGTTCGCCATGGGCGTCACGCTGCGGCTCGATGACTTTAAACGCGTACTGTCCCGCCCAGGCCCGGTTGCCGCGGGGATCTTTTTGCATTACCTGATCATGCCGCTGGCGGCCTGGCTGCTGGCAATGCTGTTCCATATGCCCCCGGATCTTTCCGCCGGCATGGTGCTGGTTGGCAGCGTTGCCAGCGGTACCGCGTCCAACGTCATGATCTATCTGGCCAAAGGGGATGTGGCGCTGTCAGTGACCATTTCGGCAGTCTCCACGCTGGTGGGCGTCTTCGCGACGCCGCTGCTGACCCGCCTGTACGTCGATACCGAGATCAGCGTCGACGTCATGGGGATGTTGCTGAGCATTCTGCAGATCGTGGTGATCCCTATTGGTCTGGGTTTGATCGTCCATCACACCTTTACCAAAACCGTCAAACGCATTGAGCCGATCCTGCCGGCGTTGTCGATGATCTGCATTTTGGCGATCATCAGCGCCGTGGTTGCCGGCAGCCAGAGCCATATCGCCTCGGTCGGGCTGGTGGTGATCGTGGCGGTGATCCTGCACAACGGCATCGGGTTGCTGAGTGGTTACTGGGGCGGCAAGCTGTTCGGCTTCGACGAATCGACCTGCCGTACGCTGGCAATTGAAGTCGGCATGCAGAACTCCGGGCTGGCCGCGACGCTGGGTAAAATCTACTTCTCACCGCTGGCCGCGTTGCCGGGTGCCCTGTTCTCGGTGTGGCATAACCTGTCAGGATCCCTGTTGGCGGGTTACTGGTCCGGCCGACCAATCACTAAAAAATAATTTCACCTCGGGGTGCAGTTCACATTTGCGCCCCGGGCTCTCCTACGAAATTTCGTATTTCCCACTGGTCGGATTGTCAGAATTATCCCCATCCTCTATTATCCCCGCACAAAATAAAAATTCAGATTTTTCCCAGAGCTGCCGATAACCGCCTATAACGACGAGAGCGGAAAAGTCCAATTAATTTACTTTTTTAATTACCTCATTATGAGTAATTGAAGGGTAATTATTAAAAATATAAACAAGCAGCCTAATTATTATTTAGAAAAATAAAACCCACCTTCTTATTTTCCACTGGCGAATAAGAACCCCGCAATGTGATTGTCGCTCGCGATTCCGGGCCGGCCGTTGGCCGTCCGTTTATTGACCTCATGGATTGAGTAGGCCGCCCCAGCGGTTTCTCATAATGGATTACAATGATCAGAAAAACCGCCGCCCTGGCGCTGCTGTTTAGCACCGCACTCCCCGCCGCCACCCTGCCGGAAATGGGGGGGTTCTCACCGATGAGCGAATCGCGTCGCGCTTTGCAAGACGGTACGCGTGAAGTGAATCAACAAATAGAGCAGCGGCGCTATCAGCAGCTTAAACAGCAGCAGTTGCTGGAAGACCCCGAACCCGCTGCACCGGCACTGCCACTTTCGGCTCAATGCCTGCCGATCGGCGGCGTGTATCTGCAGGGGATAACGCTGCTGTCGGCGAAAGATTTGGCAACGCTGAGTGCACTGCCAGAGCGCTGCATTAGCAGCAACGACATCAATCGCCTGACGCGTGAATTGACCCGCTTATACCTGGATAAAGGTTATATCACCGCACGCGTGCAATTTATTCGCCCCAATGCCGAGGGTGAATTAGGCCTGCGTGTCACAGAAGGATTTATCGAAAAAATAGAGGGGGGCGATCGTTGGGTTAACAGCCAATTATTATTCCCTGGATTGGAAGGTCAGCCATTAAAATTAACCCAACTCGATCAGGGATTAGATCAGGCCAATCGTTTGCAATCGAATAAAACCCGATTGGATATATTACCGGGCAGCAAAGTTGGTGGATCTATTATTCGGTTGCATAATCAACACACTAAACCCTGGTTGCTGTCCACTACGCTGGATAATTACGGTCAGAAAAATACCGGCCAGTGGCTGGCGCGGAGCACGGCAACGCTGGACAGCCCTTTCGGCCTGTCGGACTTCGCCAGCCTGAACGTTGCCGGCACGCTGGACAGCCCGGCGCAACGCTATAATCGCGCCTATACCCTGCTCTATTCCCTGCCCTACGGCGCTTTCACCTTCAGCGGCTTTGCCAGCTACTCGCAATACCTGAACCACCAGCAGTTGGTGTTCAACAGCTACAAACTGCACGGCCAGACCCAACAGTACGGTCTACGCGGCGACTATGTGTTTTATCGCGATCGAGACCAGATTAACACCCTGAGCGGCCAGCTGACCCATAAGCGCATCACTAACTATTTCGAAACCGTACGTATTGGCCTCGGCAGCCCAACGCTCAGCTTGTTTGAGCTGGGCGTTAACCACCTGCAGATCCTGCCTACCGGGCTGATCAGCGCCAACCTCAGCGTAGAGCAAGGGTTGCCCTGGTTTGGCGCCGACCGTCAAGGGGGGGCCGGGCTGCCCGATCCCCAATTCACCAAGGGCAAGCTGTTCGCCAACCTCAACCAACGCCTCCAGCTTGCCGGTGCCACTTACCAGTTGAGCAACTTGCTGTACGGGCAATACAGCCGCGATCGCCTGCCCGGTGTGGAATGGCTCAGCTTGACGGACCGCAGCGCGATCCGGGGTTTCAGCCGCAGCACGCTGTCCGGTGATAACGGCTGGTATCTGCAAAACACCCTTTCCCGCAGCTTCACCTTGGGCCAGAGCAGCCTCACTCCACGTATCGGCGGCGACGTCGGCCGGGTGCTGCCTCGCGATAACCGACCTTCCGGTTGGCAAAGCAGCGCGGGGTTAAGCGCCGGTGTCACCCTGCGTTACCAACGCGCCATGTTCGACGTTGAAGCCAGCCGCGGTTGGCTACTGTCCAGCCACTCAATGCCCGACGATCCGATACAGGTACTGGCACGCTTTTCGTACACCTTTTAGTTTGCGTTTTTTTGCACTACCACAGCGATATATGGAGATACATGGATGAAAAATAATAACTTCAGGCTCTCGGGAGCGGGCAAGTTAGCCGCTTCACTGGCGATCATTCTCGCCTCCCTCGGCAGCGCGTACGCCGGCGAGATCGTAGCGGCCAACGGCGCTAACGGGCCCGGTGTTTCAACTGCCGGTAACGGCGCACAGGTGGTCAATATCGTGACGCCTAACGACCACGGGCTGTCACATAACCAGTATCAGGATTTCAACGTCAACCAACCCGGCGCGGTGCTGAATAACTCGCTCGATGCCGGGCGATCTCAGTTGGCCGGCCAACTGGCTGCCAACCCGAACCTGAACAACCAGGCGGCCAGCGTGATCCTCAATGAAGTGATCAGCCGCAACCCGTCGCTGTTGCACGGACAGCAAGAAATCTTCGGCATGGCGGCCGACTACGTGCTGGCTAACCCGAACGGCATCAGTTGCGACGGCTGCGGCTTTATCAATACCAGCCGCTCGTCGCTGGTGGTGGGTAACCCCCTGGTGGAAAACGGCATGTTGCAGGGCTACAGCACGTTGGGCAATCGCAACACCCTGAGCCTTGATGGCCGGCTGAACGCCAGCGGCGTGCTGGATTTGATCGCGCCGAGAATCAACAGCCGCGGCGAGGTCATCGTCGCACCGCTGTACGATAAAAAAAGCGATAAAATGATCTCGGCGATCAACGCCATCAGCGGCAACAACCGCGTATCGCGCGATGCACAGGTGCTCAGCAGCGAACAACCTGAGCTCACAGTCTGGGACCAGTTATTAGGCACCACGGACAGCTACTATCTTGGCAGCATGCAGGCAGGGCGCATCAATATCATCCATACCGTCACCGGCAGCGGCGTAAAGCTGGCGGGCAAGCTGGATGGCAGCGACGAAATCCGGGTGAAAGCTTACAACATCCGCACCGACAGCCAGGTCAACGACAGCAGCAGCAACCGCAATAGCGGCGAGAATTACCAAAACTACCGCGGCGGGATCTACATCAACGACCGCAGCACCGGTCAGCAACTGGCCCGCACCGAACTGAAAGGCAAGAATATCAGCCTGGTGGCCGATAACAGCAACCACCTGACCGCCACCGACGTTCGTGGCGAAGAGATCACGCTGCAAGGCGCCAGCCTGACGCTCGACGGTCGGCAACTGAAGCAGACTCAGGGCCATACCGATGAGCGGTGGTTCTACAGTTGGAAATACAACGTCACCCGTGAGAATGAGCAGCTTCAACAGGCCACCAGCAACATTGAGGCCACGAAGAATGCCACGCTGACCGCCACCGAGCAGGATGTGACGCTGCGCGGCGCCAAGGTTTCTGCGGGCAATGCATTGAGCATCGACGCCAAGCGCGACGTGCAGCTCAGCGGATTGATCGAGCGAGAAAAAACCAGCGAACGCGGTAATCAACGCAACCATACCCCCAGCCTGCGTACCGGCAGTTGGAGCAACAGCAATGAAACCGAAAGCCTGAAGTCCAGCAGCGTCTTCTCCGGCGGTGATTTGGCTATAAAAGCCGGTAATCGCGTCGTAGGCCAGGGTACCAAAGTGTACGCGTCAGGCGATCTCAAGGTGGATGCCAACGACCAAATCAATATCGGCGTACAAAAAACCGCCAATGAGAAAACCGTTCGCGACAATAAAACCTCATGGGGCGGTATCGGCGGCGGCAACAACCAGGACAACAGCAACCGTCGCGAAGTCAGCAACGCTTCTCAGGTGACGGCCGACGGCACCCTGTGGCTTAACGGCAAACAGGGCGTGACCATTACCGGCAGCACCGTGAAGGGCGCCAAAGGCGGTTTTGTCGCCGCCACCGACGGCGGTCTGCGGATCGATAACGCCCTCAGCACCACGGTTGACAAGGTGGATGCCCGTACCGGCACCGTCTTCAATATCACCAGCAGCTCGCAAAAGTCCAATAACAGCCACCAACAGTCCACCGCCAGCGAATTGGTTTCCGATACCAACCTGCAGTTGGTCAGCAAAAAGGATACCGACGTGGTGGGCAGCAAGGTGACCAGCACCGGTAAGCTGGAAGTCAATGCCGGCGGTAATATCAATGTCAGCAGCGGAGAACAGCAGCAGCACATTGATGAGCAAAAAACTGCCCTTGCCATCAACGGCTATGCCAACGAGAAAAGCGACAAGCAATACCGTGCCGGTTTACGTATTGAGCATACCAGTGACAGCGAGAAAACCACCCGCAGCGAACAACAGTCATCAACGCTGAGCGGCGGCAGCGTCGCGCTGAAAGCAGACAAGGACTTGACCTTCAGCGGATCCAAACTGGTGACCACCCAAGGTGACGCCAGCATCAGCGGCGACAACGTGGCCTTCCTGGCAGCCGACAACAAGACCACCAGCGATACCGAAAAAACCAAAATCGGCGGCGGAGTCTACTACACCGGCGGCATAGATAAAGTTGGCTCCGGCATCGAAGGCGGTTACGAGAACAGCAAGACGCACTCACAAAGCAGCAAGGCGGTGACTTCCGGCAGCGATATCGCGGGCAATCTGACGATTAATGCCAAAGACAAACTGACCCAGCAAGGTGCGCAGCACCAGGTTGGCGGCAAATATCAGGAGAATGCCAACAGCGTTGATCACCTGGCCGCCGTCAACAGCGAAAGCAGCAACACCACTAAAACCGACGTCGGCGTAGACATCGGTGCCAACGTCGATTACAGCGCCGTCACCCGCCCGGTAGAGCGTGCGGTAGGGAAAGTCGCCAAGCTGGACGCCAACGGCGTGATTAACGAGATCGGCGGCATCGGCGCACCGAATATCGGGCTGGATATTGGCGCCAATGGCGGCAGCAGCGAAAAGAGCAATAGCAGCTCCCAAGCCGTAGTCAGCAAGATTACCGCCGGATCCATCGACGTAAAAGCCAGCGGGAAATTGCAGGATACTGGAACACAGTATCAGGCGACTCAAGGGAGCGTAGCGCTGACAGCCGATAGCCACCACAGTGAAGCGGCGAAAAACAGCCAGCAGGAAAGCAGCAGCGAAACCCGCGGCGGCGCCAGCGTGCGCGTTTATACCACCACCGGCAGCGATCTGACCGTCGATGCCAAAGGCGAAGGCGGCAATAAGCACAGCGAAAGCACCGGCAGCCAGGCCGTGACCGGTAGCATCACCGCCGCCAATGGTATCGACATCAAGGTCAAGCAAGACGCGGTGTATCAGGGTACTTCGTTGGAGGCCGGCGACGGCAAGGCGAAGGTAAAAGCGGAAGACGGCAACATCCGTTTCGACCAGGCCACCGATACCAGCCATGAAAGCCACAACGGCTTCAATGTCAAAGTGTCGGCCAAAGGCGGTACCACACCGGAAACCAAAAGCTTCGGCCTTGGGCTGGGTGGCGGCTACAGCAACGGGAAGAGTGACGGCAGCAGCGCGCAAGTCAGCAACATCGGCGGCAAACAGGGCGTAGAACTGGATGCCGGCCGTGGGCTGACGCTGCAAGGCAGTAATGTCACCAGCCAGGGCGACGTTTCGCTGAAAGCGGGAGACAAGGTCGCGCTACAGGCAGCCCAATCGCAGCAGACCCGCAAGGACGATACGCTCTCCGGCAATATCGATATCGGCGGCAACAGCACCGATAACGACAAAAAGAGCGCGGGCGGCCTTTCTCTCGGCGGCGCGTTTGACATTGCCAAGGTAGATGAGACCTCGACGACCCAGCAAGGTGGCAAAATCACCAGCGGCGGCGCAGTGACCATTACCGCCAAAGGCAACGACGCGCATGCCCTGCATCTGCAGGGAACCGAGGTCAAGGGCAGCAGCGTTGGCCTGAACGCCGAGAACGGCGGCGTGGTGCTGGAGTCGGTACAAAACCAGGAGCAGAAAAACAACTGGAACCTGGGACTGAAGGCCAACGCCAAAGGCGGCCAATCCTTCAATAAGGACGCCAACGGCAAGGTGGATACCACCAGCGGCAGCGACACCCATACCCTGGGCGCCGGTGTGAAAGTCGGTGTGGATAACCTGCAAAAAACCACTCAGGGCAACAGCCTGATTAGCGCAGGAGAAGTCACGATCAACAGTGGTAAAGACACCCAGTTGGCCGGCGCCCGAATCGATGCCGACAGCGTGCAAGGCAACATCGGTGGCGATCTGCGCGTCGAAAGTCGCAAAGACAGCGAAAGCAGCGTGAAGGTCGATGTGGATGTCGGTCTGAGCCACACCAACGACCCGGCCAGCAGCATAACCAGCAAACTGTCGAAAGTGGGTACCCCACACTACGCGGGTAAGGTGAAGGAGAAGCTGGAGGGCGGCATCAACAAGGTCGCTGACGCCACCACCGACAAGTACAACAGCGTAGCTCGTCGCCTCGATCCGAAGCAGGACACCACCGGCGCGGTCAGCTTCAGCAAGGCCGAGGGTAAGGTCACCCTGCCGGAAACGCTGGTCGGCGAAAAAGAAAAGGGGCCACTGTGGGATCGCGGCGCTCGCTTCCTGGGCAACAAATCCAAAGAGAGCCTGACCGGTCCTGCCGGGCTGCAAGGCCAGTTCAAGGTCAAGGCCGACGTAGTCAATAACGATGCGGTAGGCGTTCAGTCGGCCATCAATGGGAAAAATGACGTTGCGCTCAACGTTCAGGGCACCACTCGTCTCACCGGCGGCGAGATCCGCAGCCAGCAAGGTGAAGTGACGCTGGGCAACGGTAAACTGGAACAGCAGGACGTGGCCGGCAACCGCTATCAGGGTGGCGGTCATCTTGATGCCGCTGCCTCGGCAGGCGCACTGCTGGGCATCGCCGGTAAAAGCGTGGTGAACCTGGAGACACCGGTAGGCGGTTATATCAATAACCAGGCCGCCGATGCCAAAGCGGGGGTCTTTTCGGGTAAATAATTGAGGTACTGCCCCCGGCCACGCCGGGGGCATGACTTACAGCGTGCTGGGCGTATCCTCCCACTCGCGCTCATCATCCTTTTCATCTTGATCCAGCACGTTATATGCCACCGCACAGAACAGTGAGTTCAGGCGTTTCATATCCCCCAACAGACCCAGGTGCAGCGAGCTGGTTTCAATACTTTGAACGTTCTGCTGATGCAAGCGATCAACGTGCGCATGGGCGTAACGACGATCCAAAATCCGGAACCGATGCTTGGAGCGCCGCAGCCGTTTGGCGCTGGTAAGGTCACCGGACAAGAACACCGACAGTCCCAGACGCAGATTGCCTATCAGCCGCTCATGCAACGCATCCAGTTCGGCCAGCCCTTCGGTGGAGAATGCTCGCCGCGCCGCGTGTGATTTCGCCCCCACGTCCCCGGCCATGCGCTCGATAATGTCGCCCGCCTGTTCCAGATTCAGCGCCATCTCAATGATTTCCGCCCAGCGCCGAGAGTCTTCCTCGCCTAAATCCTCTTTCTGGATCTGCGCCAGATACAGCTTGATGGCGGTATAAAGCACGTCGACGTCATCATCCAGCCGGCGAACCTCTTTATCCTGCCCCTGCTTACCGTGCAGCACTTCGCGCTGCAGAATCATCATGTGCTCCACCACGTCGCCCATACGTAGGGTTTCACGTGCCGCGTTGGCCAATGCCAGCGTCGGGGTATCCAGTGCACTGGCATCAAGGTGCCGCGGTCGCAATCGGGGATCGTCCGCCGCCACGTCGGCAATCAGCGTTTCACACAGGCGCGCCATCGGCCCGGCCAACGGGATCAGCACCAGGCAACGGATCAGGTTGTAGAACACGTGGAAGTAGATAACCAACTCTTCGTTGCCGCCAGGCAACCGAGTCATCACCTCCGCCAGATAAGAGACAAACGGCAGCACCAGCACACAACCCATCAGCTTGAACAACAGGCTGCCGAGCGCCACCCGACGACCGGCGGCATTCTGGCCGCTGGTGTTGATCATCGCCAACAGACCGCTGCCAAGATTGGCACCGATCACCAGGCACAGCGCCACCTTCAGCGAGATCACCCCGGAGGCCGTCAGAGTGGCAGTCAACAGTACGGCCGCCAGGCTGGAATAGCTGACAATGGCGAACAGCGCACCGGTCAGGGCATCCAGCATCACATCGCCGGTCAGTGACGAGAACAACACTTTCACACCCGCCGCCTGGGTGATTGGCGTCGCGGCGGCAACAATCAGCTCCAGCGCCAGTACGATCAGCCCGAGGCCGATACACACGCGCCCCATTTGCCCTACACGGGTTTGCTTGCGGCTGAGAAACAGGAAGACGCCGACCAGGATCAGCAGCGGTGACAGCCAGGAGAGGTCAAAGGTCAGTATTCGCGCCATCAGCGCGGTACCGACATCGGCGCCGAGCATGATCACCAGTGCGGGCGTCAGTCCCACCAGCCCTTGCGCGACGAAAGAGGTCACCAGCAACGCCGTGGCGTTACTGCTTTGCACCAGCGCGGTCACGCCGATACCAGAGACGAACGCCAGCGGTTTTTTCTCTACGCTGTCGCTCAATACCCGGCGCAAATTAGCGCCGTAAACCCGCATAATTCCGGTGCGCACGATGTGGGTACCCCACACCAAAAGGGCAACGGAAGAAAGCAGATGAAGAAGGGTCAACACGGAAGGAACGCTCCCTTCACGCCCGGCAAGACACAGCAGGCTATCCTGCCTGCCAGGCGTGCATAAAGGCAGGACAGCGGCAACAGGCTGCAGACCGCTATTGGAGGGTTAACGCAACGGCAGGAATTACCCTGGAGTTATCATTGAATGCCGCAGCGATGTCATGCAACTTCCCGTAATGTAACAGTTTCTAAGTGTAGTCCAATTTCACTGCCGTCGGGCCGCAAATCTTCGACCGAACGGTTGAGCACGTCGACCAGCAGCTCCACACCGCGGGCCTGTACCCGATAGCGCACCACGTTGCCCAACAGGCTGTGGTTAAGGATCACCGCGGCAATCCCCTGCCCGGCAGGCACCAGGGTAATGGACTCTGGTCGAACAGCAACCTTACCGTGGTAAGGGCTGCCGGTCAAAGTCGTCGCCTGTTCCGCACTCAACAGGTTGTAGTTGCCGATGAACCCGGCTGCGAAAACGTCGGCCGGCTGGGTATACAGAGTTTCCGCGTCACCGCTTTGTACGATTTGTCCTTTGTTCATCAAGACAATGCGATCCGACAGCGTCAGCGCTTCTTCCTGATCGTGGGTAACGAAGATGGCCGTCAGGTTCAGTTCACGCTGGATCCGACGGATCTGTTCGCGCAGGTGCTTACGGATACGCGCGTCCAGTGCCGAAAGGGGCTCGTCGAGCAACAGCAGCCGCGGACGGGTCACCAGCGAACGTGCCAGCGCCACCCGTTGGCACTGTCCACCGGACAGCTGATGCGGATAGCGTTTCGCCAGCTCAGTCAGCTCCACCAACGCCAGCACCTCTTGCACCCGCTGCTGGATCTGACCGGCCGCCAGCTTTTGCATTTTCAGCCCGAACGCGACGTTGCCCTCAACGGTCATGTTCGGGAATAACGCATAGCTCTGGAACACCATGCCGATACCGCGCTTTTGCGGGGGGAGCGGTACCAGATCCTGGCCCTGCAGCAGGATCTGTCCGCTGTCGACCGGGGTCAGCCCCGCCAGACAGCGCAGCAACGTCGATTTACCGCAGCCGCTCGGCCCGAGCAGCGTGACAAACTCGCCCTCCTCGGCGGTGAAGTCGATATCCTGAAACACCTGGGTCTGGCCATAGTGTTTATTGAGGCGGGTGACATTGAGGTAAGCCATGCGGTTAGCCCTTATTTTTGTTCAGCAAATTCGCCAACCAGGTGACAATCAGCACCACGGCGAAATAAGAAATGACCAGTGCGCTGGTGAAATGGCCGCTGCCGTTACGCATGTTGTAGAGGTAAACCTGCAGCGTTTCGTATTGGCTGCCCACCAACAGGTTGGCGAAGACGAATTCGCCAATCAGGAAAGAGAACGACAGCAGTACCGCAATCATCCCGCCCTTACGCAGGTTCGGCAACACCACCAGCAGCGCCGCCTGCCAGGTGCTGGCGCCCAGCAGATGTGCGGCGTCCATCAGGTCGCGCAGGTTGATCGCCTGCAGGTTGTTGCTGATGGCACGGTAAATAAACGGCAGCGTAATGGAAAAATAGCAGCCGATCAGGATCCACGGCGTGCCCAGCAGCGGCAGCGGATCGGCGGCGAACAGCTGCATCAACCCGACCGCCGACACTACCGGCGGCACGGCAAATGGCAGCAGGATCAGCACGTTCATTACCGCATCCAGTTTGGGAAAATAGTAAGCAATCACAAACATCGTTGGCAAAATCACCACCACCGCCAGCACCAGGGTGCCAAAGCAGATCAGCAGCGAGTGCCACAGCGCCAGCAGGAAGCGGGGATCGCTCCATAAGGCCGCCAACCATTTCAGGGTAAAGCCGTCCGGCAGAATAGTCGCGCCCCACTGGGTGGCCAGCGCATAAATCAGCGTCGCCGCCAGCGGCAACAGCAGGATCAGCAACAACAGCCCGCTTACTACGCGGTGATAGCCGGTTTCAAAGCGCGACATGGCCGCCCTCCGCAACATTATGAGCGCGCATTGAGGTAGCTCCTGCGCAACAGCCATTGATGGATCAGAGTAATAAACGCCATCATCACCACCAGCAGCATGGCCAGCGCGCTGGCCAGGTTAGGGTCGAGGGAGATATCCCCCGCGACCAGCGCCGATATGCGGATCGGTATCACGTTGAAATTGCCGGTGGTCAACGCATACACCGTGGCATAAGCCCCCAGTGCGTTGGCCAGCAGGATGACAAAGGTGCCCATCAACGCCGGCGCCAGCACCGGCAAGCCAATATGCCGCCAGTAGCGCCACGGACTGGCGCCAAGCAGCGATGCCGATTCGCGCCAGTCCTCGCGCAGCGCGTCAAACGCCGGGTACAGCAGCAGCACGCCCAGCGGGATCTGGAAGTAGGTATAAAGTACGATCAGTCCGGTTTTGGAATACAGGTTGAAGCTTTCCATCAGGCCATATTTGCGCAGCAGCAGCGTCAGGCAGCCGTTCAATCCCAGCAGAATGACAAAGGCAAACGCCAAGGGGACCCCGGCGAAATTGCTGGTCATGTTGGTAAACGACATCACAAAATCATGAAACCGCGTCTGACCGAGTCGGCGCAGTGAGTAACTGCCTACTAACGCAATCAGCAGCCCATAAACGCTCGACCAAAGAGAGATCTCCAGCGAGAACTGAAACGCCTGCAAATAGAACGGCGAGGTCAGTACGTCAACATAGTTGCCCAGCCCCCAGCCGCTGGTCTGGCTGAAAAAGCTGCTGACGGCAATCCACACCAGCGGCGCAATTTGAAACGCGCCGAACAGCAGGATAAACGGCAGCAGGCACAGCGCGGCAATCCACTTAGCTTTCATGGCTCACCCTTAGGCCAACAGCGCACGGCAACGCGGCTTGTCGTGCGGTATCTGCAGCACTTCGCACAGGGTGCCACACAGGTCGGTTTGCTGCGGATTAGCGTCACTCTGGCTGAAGGCGTCACCGAAGACAAACAGCGGCACCTGTCGCTCTTCCGGCAACACGCCGCCGTGGCTGCGATCGTCATTCATGCCGTGATCGGCGGTGACCATCACCTGATAACCCGCATTCAGCCAGTCGGCCAAATAGCGCGACAGTACGCCGTCGGCGTTGCGCGCCGCATTGCGATACTGCGGCGATGACAGGCCAAAGCGGTGCCCGGTGTCGTCAATGTTCATCGGGTGGATCAGCAAGAAATCGGGTTGATGACGGCGGCGCAAGCTTTCCGCATCGTCAAACAGGTGAGAATCCGGGTAACGGTCGTCGTAATAAAAATGGCCGTGCTGGATCGGCAGCTCGGCATCGTCGGTATGGCGATCGCGCGCGGCGTCGAACGGGGTACGATTGTACAGCTCACTGAACCAGTGATAGGCCGCTGCCGCGGTAGTCAAGCCCGCGGCACGAGCGTAGTGAAACACGCTTTGCTGATGCGAGAGGCGTGACACCTGATTATGCACCACGCCACTCTCCACCGGCGGCACACCGGTGAGGATGCATTCGTACAGCGGTCTGGAGAGCGAGGGCAACTCGCTCTCCAACTGATACAACCGTCCGCGCCCTGCCGCACATTCGGCCTGCAGATAGCCCATGGCGTCGTGTGCCACCTGATAGTTCAGACCGTCCAGCAGCACGAGGATAGTTTTCATGATGGTTTAACTCACTGCTGCATAAACATAATGACGTTTTCCTGCCACTGGCGCGGCAGCGTTTTGGCACTTTGCTCCCAGGCCGCCGGATCGGCGATCGGGTGAGCATTCTTATATTGCTCTGCCGGCAGCAGCTTGGCTTTGACATCGTCTGGCAACGTCAGGTGTTCCGCTCGGATTGGACGCGCATAGCCGCGCGCCAGGTTGATTTGGCCTGCGTCTGAGAAAATGTATTCGCGTGCCAGCTTGGCGGCATTTGGGTGTTTGGCGTATTTGTTGATAATGGTGGTGTAACCGGAAGTGATAGATCCGTCAGAGGGGATCAGCACTTCAAAGCGGGTTTTGTCGATCTGGTCGCGGTAGTTCAAACCGTTAAAGTCCCAAACCACCCCCACCTGCACTTCGCCTTTTTCCAGCGAAGCGATCACCGGGTTGCTCAGGCTCAGGCGCCCGGCCTTGGCCAGCTTGCCGAAGAATTCCAGGCCCGGTTTCAGGTTCTTTTCGTTCCCGCCCATCGCGTAGGTTGCCGCCAGCACGCCGCTGGCCGCCTGCGAAGCGGTGCCGACGTCACCAATAGTGACCTGATAAGTGCCCTTCAACAGATCTGCCCAGCTGTGAGGGATCTCTTTCACCTGTTTTTTATTGATAATGAAGGCGATGGTGCCGGTATAGGCCAGTGCCCAGTGGCCGTCCTTGTCTTTGGCCCAGTCAGGTACCTGTTCCCAGGTGGAAGGTTTATACGGCTGGGTCACCCCTTTTTGTACCGCGATAGGGCCGAATGCCGCGCCCACGTCACCAATATCCGCCGTAGCATTGCTCTTTTCTGCATCAAACTTGGCAATTTCCTGCGCCGAACTCATGTCGGTATCGACATGCTTCAGGCCGTATTTGCTCAGCAGATCCTGCCAGGTATCTTTCCAGTTAGCCCAGCTGTCCGGCATGCCGACGCTGTTGACTTCCCCTTCCTTCTTGGCAGCCTGTTCCAGCGCCGCCAGATCGGAATCGGCTGCCCAGCTCATTTGACTGGTCAGGACAATGGCACTGGTTAACACAGAAGCGCACAAACGTTTCATAACTGATGCTCCGGGTGGTAGTGTGGGAGTGGCTGGACTAGTCCAGCAAGAACCAAGCCAATCTAACGGACGAATGTGATAATTATATGTCAGTCTAAAAAAGCAGCGGTTTTATCGCATTTGGCGTGTTCGTCAGCCCTTCGCTGGTCTACCTTTAGCGGGGATAAACGCACTAAAATGGGGCATCTGTTGCATGAGTGAAGTATCGACAACCGTGGCGACCATCTGCCAGACGCTGAACGCCCGGATCGCCGTGGGGGAGTTCAGCGCCGACGGCAAATTGCCTTCGGAACGTGCTCTGAGCGAACAGTTTTCCACCACCCGTATTACGCTGCAGGAAGCGCTCGGTCAGTTGGAGGCACAGGGTGTGATCTACCGTCAGGTGAGGCGCGGCTGGTTTATCTCGCCGCCGCGGCTGATTTACAACCCTCTGCAGCGCAGCCACTTCCACGCCATGGCGCAACAGCAAGGGCGTGATGCCCATACCGAAGTGATCGACAGCGCCACCGTGCCGCTGCGCGAAGATCTGAGCCAAAAACTGGCTTTACCGTCCGGTAGCGAGGTCTATCGCATTCGTCGGTTGCGCTACATCGATGGCCGCGCGGTGCTGTATTGTGAGCACTACCTCAACCCGGCCTACTTTGCCGGCATTCTGGAGGCAGATTTAACCCAGTCGCTGACCGGGCTGTATGCCGAACGCTACGGCATTCGCTACGGGCGGGTACGTTTCGATATGCTGCCAACCCTGCTGTCGCAGGAAGCGGCAGCCATGCTGAAGGTCACCTACGGCAGCCCGGCGTTATTTATTACCCGGGTTAACCGCGATCAGCACGATCGGGTGATTGACTGCGATTTGGAATACTGGCGATACGACGCGCTGCACATTGACGTCGAAGCGTTGTAATGACATGGGCGCATTGCTGCGCCCATCTAGGAGAGGATCAGTCGGCGTCGTAACCAAGGTTAGGCGCTAACCAGCGTTCAACCTCGCCGACGCTCATGCCTTTGCGCGCCGCATAATCTTCAACCTGATCGCGCTGGATCTGCGCCACCGCGAAATATTTGCTTTGCGGGTGGCTGAAGTACCAACCGGATACCGCCGCCCCCGGCCACATGGCGAAGGACTCAGTCAATTCCATGCCGGTATGACGGTTAACGTCCAGCAGTCGCCAGATCTCCGCTTTCTCGGTGTGCTCCGGACAGGCCGGATACCCCGGCGCCGGACGAATGCCCTGGTAATTTTCGCGGATCAGCTCTTCGTTACTCAGGTTCTCGTCGCTGGCAAAGCCCCAGTGCACCTTGCGCACCTGTTCATGCAGGTACTCGGCGAAAGCCTCCGCCAAACGGTCTGACAGCGCCTTCACCATGATTTTATTGTAATCATCGTGCTGCGCGTCATAGGCCGCCGCCAGTTCATCCTCTTCCAACCCACCGGTCACTGCGAAAGCCCCGAAGTAGTCGGCCTTGCCGCTGCTTTTCGGCGCGACGAAGTCGGCCAGGCAGTAGTTCGGGAAGTCGGTTTTTTCGGTCTGCTGGCGCAGATGGCGACTGACCACCAGCACCTCATCGCGATTTTCGTCGCGATAAACTTCGACATCGTCACCGACCCGGTTAGCCGGGAACAGGCCATAAACGCCGCGCGGGTTGAGGCTGCCGTTAGCGGCCAGCATATCCAGCATCTGGTTGGCGTCAGCAAACAGCCGCTTGGCTTCTTCCCCCACCACTTCATCTTCCAGAATGCGCGGGTATTTGCCCGCCAGCGACCAGGTCATAAAGAACGGCGTCCAGTCGATGTAATGCCGCAGCGTCTCGATACTGGCTTCGACCGGGTAAACGCCCAGTTGCTTCGGTACCGGTGGCTGATAATTTTCCCAGTCCAACACCATGGCATTCGCGCGCGCTTTCTGCAGGTCAACCGGCGGAGTTCGCGGTTTCTTGCGTGCGTGCTGAATGCGGACGGTTTCGTATTCTTTACGGGTTCGCGCCACAAAATTGTCGCGCTGAGCGTCGGAAAGCAATGCCGACACCACGCCCACGGTACGCGAGGCATTTTGTACGTAGGTGGTTGAGCCGCTGTAATTCTGCTCAATCTTCACCGCAGTATGGGCCTTGGAGGTGGTAGCGCCGCCGATCAGCAGCGGCAGGGTAAAGCCCTGACGCTCCATCTCTTTCGCCACGTTGACCATCTCGTCCAACGACGGGGTGATCAGTCCGGACAGGCCGATAATATCCACATTTTGCTCGCGCGCGGTTTTCAGGATTTTCTCCGTCGGCACCATCACGCCCAGATCGACAATTTCATAGTTGTTGCACTGCAGCACCACGCCAACGATATTCTTGCCAATGTCGTGCACGTCGCCCTTCACCGTCGCCAGCAGGATTTTGCCTGCCGTTGAGCCCTTTTGCTTGCTGGCCTCAATGTACGGCTCCAGATAGGCCACCGCCTGTTTCATCACGCGGGCGGATTTCACCACCTGCGGCAGGAACATCTTGCCTTCGCCGAACAGATCGCCGACGACGTTCATGCCCGCCATCAGTGGCCCTTCGATCACTTCGATCGGGCGATCCGCCCTCTGTCGGGCCTCTTCGGTATCGAGCTCGATAAACTCGGTGATACCTTTTACCAGCGAGTATTCCAGCCGTTTTTCGACCGGCCAGCCGCGCCATTCCGCCTGCTGTACCGCCACTTCGTTGTCTTTGCTGCCGCGGTATTTCTCCGCCAGTTCCAGCAGCCGTTCGGTCCCGTCGTCACGACGGTTGAGGATCACGTCTTCCACCGCATCGCGCAGCTCAGCCGTCAGATCGTCGTAGATCGCCAACTGCCCGGCGTTAACGATCCCCATGTCCATGCCGTTGCGGATCGCGTGATACAGGAACACCGCGTGGATCGCTTCGCGTACAGGATCGTTGCCGCGGAATGAAAACGACACGTTGGACACGCCGCCGGAAATCATCGCGTGCGGCAGGTGAGTTTTGATGTCGGCGCAGGCTTCGATAAAGTCGACGGCGTAGTTGTTATGCTCTTCAATACCGGTAGCAACGGCGAAAATATTCGGGTCGAAAATAATGTCTTCCGGCGGGAAGCCGACGCGCTCGGTCAGAATTTTATAGGCACGGCGGCAAATCTCGAATTTGCGCTCGCGCGTATCGGCCTGGCCCACTTCGTCAAACGCCATCACCACCACCGCGGCACCGTAACGACGCACCAGCTTGGCATGATGAATAAAGGCCTCTTCGCCCTCTTTCATCGAGATGGAGTTAACGATGCCTTTGCCCTGAATGCACTTCAGGCCTTTTTCGATCACCGACCATTTGGAGGAGTCGATCATGATCGGCACCCGGGCGATATCCGGCTCACCGGCGATCAGGTTGAGAAAACGCACCATCGCCGCTTCCGCGTCGAGCATCCCCTCATCCATGTTGATGTCGATAATCTGGGCGCCGCTTTCCACCTGCTGGCGAGCAACCGCCAGCGCTTCGCTGTATTTCTCTTCTTTGATCAGCCGCTTAAAACGTGCCGAGCCGGTCACGTTGGTACGCTCACCCACGTTGACGAACAACGTTTTGGCATCGATGTTTAGCGGTTCCAGCCCCGCCAGACGGCAGGCCACCGGGATCGCCGGCAATTGGCGCGGTGGCACACCCGCCACGGCCTTGGCCATGGCGGCAATGTGCTCCGGCGTGGTACCGCAGCAGCCACCGATGATATTCAGGAAGCCGGCTTGTGCCCACTCCCCAACCTGCCTCGCCATCTCTTGCGCATCCAGGTCGTATTCACCGAACGCATTAGGTAAACCGGCATTGGGGTGTGCAGTGACGTAGCTTTCCGATATACGCGACAGTTCGGCAACGTATTGACGCAGTTCATCCGGCCCCAGCGCACAGTTCAGGCCAAAGCTCAGCGGTTTGACGTGGCGCATCGAGTTATAGAAGGCTTCGGTGGTTTGACCGGACAGAGTTCGGCCGGAAGCATCGGTGATGGTGCCGGAAATCATGATCGGCAGCGAAACGCCCAAGGCTTCGAATTCGGTTTCCACCGCGAAGGCGGCGGCCTTGGCGTTCAGGGTATCGAAGATGGTTTCGATCATGATCAGATCGACACCGCCCTCCACCAGCGCACGCGTCGACTCGCGGTAGGCTTCCACCAGTTCGTCGAAAGAAACGTTACGAAAAGCCGGATCGTTGACGTTCGGCGAAATAGAGGCGGTGCGGTTGGTCGGCCCCAGCACCCCGGCCACGTAGCGCGGCTGCTCTGGGGTACGCGCAGTCCATTCGTCTGCGCAGGCACGTGCCAGGCAGGCGGCCTGATAGTTAATCTCGGCGGACAGCGACTCCATATGGTAGTCGGCCATGGCGATGGAGGTGGAGTTGAAGGTATTGGTTTCGAGGATGTCGGCTCCCGCTTCCAGATAGCCGTAGTGAATGGCGGTAATGACCTCGGGCTTGGTCAGCACCAACAGGTCGTTATTGCCTTTCAGATCGCTTTGCCAGTCGGCAAAACGCTCACCGCGAAAGTCGCTCTCTTCCAGACGGTAGCTTTGGATCATGGTGCCCATGCCGCCATCCAACACCAAAATTCGCTGCGCTAACTGCTGGCGCAGTTGTTCTACTCGATTCACCACCCCTATCCCCTTTATCTTTCAAGCCACTGCTATATTGACCCCTATGTAAAATTACCGGGTCACTATGTCACCATCACCCATACCCTAGGGATTTCAAGTTGCGGCTAGGCGCCCAGCCTGTTCATCCTCAGGAGCTTACTAAGGTAAGTGACTGGGGTGAACACGTGCAGGCAACAACGCTGCGGCTTGAAAGACGACGGGTATCGGTCATCCTAGCACAGGTTGTGCCGCTAAAGGGGCGAGCGGTTATTGAGAGTTTTTCAGGTTGTCTGGCAACACATCCGATGAGCTGATTGACGGCTTGCATTTCACACGTAAAAAACGAAAATGAATTCCATCATACGGAAAAAGGAATGTGAATCATGGTCACCCCCGTTCCCGCCAAACGTGGCAAGAAGCCCCGCGCTGCATCTCCAAGCGCCAGTGCGGCAACCGGTCAGGTACAGTCGCTGACCCGTGGCCTGAAATTATTGGAATACATTGCCGAAGCCCAGGGCAACGTGGCGCTGACCGACCTGGCCCAACAGGCGGGGTTACCGAACTCCACCACTCACCGTCTGCTTTCCACCATGCAACAGCAAGGGTTCGTGCGTCAGGTCGGCGATCTGGGTCTGTGGACTATAGGTTCACACGCCTTTGTGGTGGGCAGCAGTTTTCTGCAAAGCCGTAATCTGCTGGCGATGGTGCACCCCACGCTGCGTCGCCTGATGGAAGAGTCTGGCGAAACGGTTAACCTGGCTGTACTGGATACCAGCGAGTACCAGGCGATTATTATCGACCAGGTGCAATGCACCGCGCTGATGCGCATGTCTGCGCCTATCGGCGGCAAACTGCCGATGCACGCCTCCGGTGCCGGCAAAGCCTTTCTGTCCACCCTGCCGGACGATCAGGTCACCAAATTGCTGCATAAAAAGGGCATGCAAACCTATACCCAGCATACGCTGACGCCGCACAACCTGAAGGAAGGGCTGGCGCAGATCCGCAAGCAGGGTTTCTCGTTTGACGATGAAGAGCATGCGCTGGGTCTGCGCTGCGTGGCGGCCTGCATTTTTGACGAGCACCGCGAAGCCTTCGCTGCCATTTCGATTTCCGGCCCCGTATCGCGCATCACCGACAACCGCGTGATTGAGCTGGGCGCCTTGGTGATCCATGCCGCAAAAGAGATCAGCCTGGAATACGGTGGCGTACGTTAAATTTGTTGTTGGGGTGCCCCCGTGGCGCCTCGCTCCCCTTCTGTTGTCAGTATGTGAAACGCTGTAGGTAGAGTGTTTCCACGCCTGATAAAAACTTGAAGCCGATCACAGTTAACGATCCTGCCTGCTAAAGCCGATTGCAACCGGCGAAACTTCCTTCGACAATGTTACCGATAACATGTTACCGGTAACAAACAATGCAAGGTAACGCCACTTGTCGTTTTGGAGCTAAGCCATGACCAATAATCAAAACCGTATTTACGTCATTATGGGCGTTTCCGGCAGCGGCAAGTCCGCCGTGGCCGCCGCAGCGGCCCGCCAACTGTCTGCCGGGTTCCTTGACGGTGACTTTCTGCACCCGCGCAGCAATATCCTGAAAATGGCCGCCGGTGAACCGCTGAACGATGACGATCGCGCCCCATGGCTGGCCGCACTCAACGATGCTGCCTTTGCGATGCAACGCACCAATACTGTTTCGGTCATTGTCTGTTCGGCGCTGAAAAAGCACTACCGCGATCGCCTGCGCGCCGGTAACGGCAACCTGTCGTTCATCTACCTGCACGGCGATTTTCCGGTGATCGAAGCCCGCCTGGCTGCGCGTAACGGCCACTTCTTCAAGCCACAGATGCTGGTAACGCAGTTCGCGGCGCTGGAGCAACCGGGCGCGGACGAAAGCGACGTTATGTCCGTAGATATCAACCAGCCGCTGGAAGCCGTCATCGCCGATACCGTGCGACATATTCAGAGTTTCCTGCCACAGGACGTGTGCGCGTGAATACTGTAACGCTGGTCGGTACCGCAGTCGGCTCGGTTCTATTACTGCTGTTTCTGGTGATGAAGGCACGCATGCATGCCTTCGTCGCGTTAATGTTGGTGTCTATCGCTGCCGGTATTTTTTCCGGCATGCCGTTGGACCGCATCGCCGATACCATGCAAAAAGGCATGGGCGATACGCTGGGTTTTCTGGCGATCGTCGTGGCGCTGGGCGCCATGTTCGGCAAGATACTGCATGAGGTCGGCGCACTCGATCAAATTGCGGCACATTTGCTGAAACGTTTCGGCCAAAGTAAAGCCCATTACGCGCTCGGTATCGCCGGGTTGATCTGCGCCCTGCCGCTGTTCTTTGACGTGGCGGTGGTACTGCTGATCGGCATCGTGTTTGCCGTCGCACGTCGCACCGACGGCAATATCGTCAAGCTGGCCATTCCCTTGTTCGCCGGCGTCGCCGCTGCGGCTTCCTTCCTGCTGCCGGGGCCGGTCCCAATGCTGCTGGCGGCGCAAATGAAAGCCGACTTCGGCTGGATGATCGCCATCGGCCTGGTCGCCGCCGTCCTCGGCATGCTGATTGCAGGCCCATTGTACGGCAGCTTTATTAGCCGCTTCGTTAACTGGCCAATGCCGGCAGACGAAAACGAACCGACACTCAACAAAGGCAACCTGCCGTCATTTGGCTTTAGCCTGGCGCTGGTACTCTGCCCACTGGTGCTGGTCGGCATGAAAACCATTGGTGCACGTCTGGTCACGCCAGGTTCTCAGTTGCAGCAGTGGCTGGAGTTTATTGGCCATCCGTTCACCGCCATTTTAATCGCCTGCCTGATCGTGATTTATGGGCTGGCAAAACCGCGCGGCATGACCAACGAACAAACGCTGGCCATCTGTTCGGCTGCAGTGCAGCCCGCCGGGATCATCCTGCTGATGACCGGTGCAGGCGGCGTATTCAAACAAATCCTGGTGGATTCCGGCGTAGGTCCGGCACTGGGTGACGCCATGATTGGCACCGGTTTGCCGATCGCCGTAGCCGCCTTTGCATTATCCGCTATGGTACGCGTGATCCAAGGCTCCGCCACCGTTGCCTGCCTGACCACCGTTGGCCTGGTCCTGCCGGTGATCAGCCAGTTGGGGCTCGGCGGTGGGCAGCTGGCCGCGCTGGCTATCTGTATTGCCGGGGGGTCTATCGTGCTCAGCCACGTCAACGATGCCGGTTTCTGGCTGTTCGGCAAATTTACCGGCGCCAATGAGCTGCAAACGCTAAAAACCTGGACGGTGATGGAAACCATCCTTGGCAGCGTGGGTGGCATCATCGGCATGATCGCTTTCACCCTGTTTTAAATCACGATAACGACATAACACCGCCCCCGGCCTTTGCACATCAGGGCCGCAATATTCCACCGGGGGCACCGCCACAGGCGGCGTCTATAACAATAGCCATGTGAGGAAGGTATGCTTAATCCCACCCTATCCCGTGTCACGCAACGCATCATCGACCGTTCCAAACAGAGCCGCGCCGCCTATCTGGCACGCATTGAAGCGGCGCGTTCCCAAACCGTGCACCGCGCACAGCTGGCCTGCGGTAATCTGGCGCACGGTTTTGCCGCCTGTCAGCCGGACGACAAAACCGCACTGAAAAACATGGTGCGCAGTGATATCGCCATCATCACCGCTTATAACGATATGTTGTCTGCCCACCAGCCCTACGAAAACTATCCCCAGCGGCTGAAACAGGCGCTGCATGCCGTGGGCGCGGTCGGTCAGGTAGCCGGAGGCGTACCGGCGATGTGTGATGGCGTGACCCAGGGGCAGGATGGTATGGAGCTGTCGCTGATGAGCCGCGACGTGATCGCCATGTCCTCAGCCATCGGCCTGTCGCACAATATGTTCGACGGCGCGCTGTTCCTCGGCATCTGCGACAAAATCGTGCCGGGTCTGGTAATGTCCGCCCTGTCCTTTGGCCATTTGCCGTCGCTGTTTGTGCCTGCCGGCCCGATGAGCAGCGGCTTACCGAACAAAGAGAAAGTGCGCGTGCGTCAGCTGTACGCCGAAGGCAAGGCCGATCGACTGGCGCTGTTGGAGGCCGAAGCCGCTTCGTATCACGGCATCGGCACCTGCACCTTCTACGGCACCGCCAACACCAACCAGATGGTAATGGAAGTGATGGGGCTGCATCTGCCGGGATCCTCCTTCGTTCACCCGGACACCCCTTTGCGCGATGCGTTGACCGACGCTGCTGCACGCCAGGTCACTCGCCTGACCGAAACCGCCGGCAACTATCTGCCAATCGGCAAACTGGTGGATGAAAAGGTGGTGGTTAACGGCATCGTTGCGCTGCTGGCCACCGGCGGCTCCACCAATCTGACCATGCATATGGTGGCGATGGCGCGCGCCGCCGGCATCATCATCAACTGGGACGACTTCTCCGAACTGTCGGACGCCGTACCGCTGCTGTGCCGTATCTACCCGAACGGCCCGGCGGATATCAATCAGTTCCAGGCATCTGGCGGCGTCGCCCTGGTGGTGCGCGAACTGCTAAAGCACGGCCTGCTGCACGAAGACGTACACACCGTGGCCGGTTTTGGCCTGACGCGTTATACCCAGGAGCCATGGTTGGATAACGGTCAGTTGGCCTGGCGCGAGGGCGCGGAAAGCTCGCTCGATTCCCAGGTTATCGCCAGCGTGGCGGAGCCTTTCGAACATCACGGCGGCACCAAGGTTTTGGCAGGCAACCTCGGTCGCGCGGTGATGAAAACCTCGGCGGTGCCGGCCGACAATCAGATTATCGAAGCGCCGGCGGTGATATTTGACAGCCAGCATGACATCGTGCCGGCATTTGAAGCCGGCAAGCTGGATCGCGATTGCGTGGTGGTGGTTCGCTTCCAGGGGCCGCAGGCCAATGGCATGCCCGAACTGCACAAGCTGATGCCACCGCTGGGCGTGCTGATGGACCGCGGATTTAAAGTCGCGCTGGTCACCGATGGCCGCCTGTCAGGCGCCTCCGGCAAGGTCCCTTCCGCTATCCATGTGACCCCGGAAGCCTATACCGGCGGCATGCTGGCCAAGGTGCAGGACGGCGATGTGATCCGCGTAAACGGCCGCACTGGTGAATTGGCATTACTGGTCGATGCCGACATTCTGGCCCAGCGAGCGCCTTACCAACCGGACCTGAGCGCCGAACATATCGGCTGCGGCCGTGAACTGTTCGGCGCATTACGCAGCCAGCTTTCCGGTGCCGAACAGGGCGCCTGCTGCATTAAATTTTAACCGATAGCATGGCCGTGCAGCCCGAAGGCGACGGCCATAACTGGAGAGAACCCTTAATGAACAATTGGAAAACCAGCGCAGAGCAGATCCTGATGACCGGCCCCGTAGTCCCGGTGATCGTCATCAACAAATTGGAACACGCGATCCCGCTGGCGAAAGCCCTGGTGGCCGGTGGCGTCCGGGTATTGGAAGTCACCCTGCGCACCGCCTGCGCCATGGACGCGATCCGCGCTATTGCCAAAGAAGTGCCTGATGCCATCATCGGCGCCGGTACCGTCATCAACCCGCAGCAGCTGCAGGAAGTGACCGATGCCGGGGCACAATTCGCCATCAGCCCGGGCCTGACTGCCGATCTGCTGCAAGCGGCCACGGCCGGTTCAATCCCGTTAATTCCGGGTATCAGCACCGTGTCTGAACTGATGTTGGGCATGGATCATGGGCTGCGTGAGTTTAAATTCTTCCCGGCGGAAGCCAACGGCGGCGTGAAAGCACTGCAGGCGATCGGCGGCCCGTTCCCGCAGGTACGTTTCTGCCCGACCGGCGGTATTTCACCGAGCAACTACCGTGACTATCTGGCGCTGAAAAGCGTGCTGTGCATCGGCGGCTCCTGGTTGGTGCCGGCGGATGCGCTGGAAAGCGGCGACTACGCACGCATCACTGAATTGGCGCGTGCCGCCGTTGCGGGTGCAAAAGCTTAATGCTATCGGGCGCGGCGTGCCGCGCCCTTACGTCGCTGCCGAGGTAGCAGGCAGTGCCACCCCGCTGCGCTGGCTAAAACGCCGTTTCTTGCGGTAAGCGAAGACATCCTCCACATGCCCGTCGCGAATGCGCTGCTGCAACCCGCGCCAGTAATCGGCTTCGAACAGGTCGCTGTGCAACTCTTCAAACACCTGCCGAATGCGCCGATCGCCACACAGAAAATGCCTGAACTCCTCCGGGAATACATCGTTCGCCGACACGCTGTACCACGGCTCACTGGCCAGTTCATCTTCCGGGTAACGCGGCGGCGGAATATCGCGGAAGTTCACCTCGGTCATATAGCAAATTTCATCGTAATCGTAGAATACCACCCGCCCGTGCCGGGTCACGCCGAAGTTCTTGAATAGCATGTCGCCAGGGAAGATATTAGCGGCAGCCAGTTGTTTGATCGCATTGCCATACTCTTCGATGGCGTCGCGCATCTGCTGCTCATTGGCCTGCTCCAGATACAGGTTCAGCGGTGTCATGCGCCGTTCCATATACAGGTGCTTGATCACGATGCGATCGCCCAGATCCTCCAGCTTGTCCGGCACTTCACGCTGTAATTCAGCCAAAAGCTCCGGGCTGAGGCGCGCCTTGTCGACGACAAAATTCTCGTACTCTTGGGTATCCGCCATGCGCCCCACGCGGTCGTGTTCTTTCACCAACTGGTAACAGGCCATCACCTGCGCCTGCGTCACCTCTTTTTGCGGTGCGAACTCGTCTTTGATCACCTTGAACACCCGATCGAACGACGGCAGGGTAAACACCAGCATCACCATGCCTTTCACCCCCGGCGCGATGATGAACTGCTCCTGCGAGCCAGCCATAAACGTCAGGTATTCACGGTAACATTCCGTTTTACCGTGCTTCTGGCAGCCAATCGCCATATACAGTTCGGCGGTGGTTTTGCCCGGCAGTATTTCTCGCAGCCACTCGACCATCGCTGCCGGAAGCGGTGCGTAAACCATAAAGTAAGAACGTGCGAAACCGAAGACGATACTGGCCTCGGCCTTACTGGTCAGGCAGGTATCGATAAACAAGGCACCGGAATCGCTGTGATGGATCGGCAGCAGGAAAGGATAGACCGTATCCGCCACCCGCAACTTACCGACCAGCCAGGCAGCCTTGTTACGGTAAAAGAGCTCATTGGCAATCTGGAACGTCGCCCCCGCCAACTGCTGCGCGCTAAAGCTCTGTTGCAACGCCAACGTGATGTAATCAATATCACGCGACAAGTTTTCCCAAGGTAGCCGCAGAGGTAAATCGGTCAGCAGGTTGTACAGCATCGCCGATACATCACCGCCAGCAGTGAAATTGCGCGACAGCGGACGCGGGATATCGCGAAAGCGTCCCTCGGGCTGGGAGCTGAAAACAAACAGCTTTTCCGGCGTTAGATCCCGGTGTTTGAACAGGCGGCAGTAAACCGAATTGAAGAAGCTTTCGGCGATCTCAAAGCGTGGATACTCCGGCAACAGCTCGGTGTACACCGCCTTCACCCGGCTGGGGAAATCCGCATCAAAGGACTTTTGCCCCGTGATGCACTTCAGTTGCTCCACCACCAAACCGACGTGATGGTCATACAGGTGAATACGCTTTTTCATCGCCTGTTGCACCGCCGGCCAGTCTGCTCGCTCAAAACGCTGCTGCGCACCGGCAGTCACCTCAAGGAAGCGGCCATATTGCGCATCAAAACCCTGCAGTATCGTCTGTGCGATCAACAGCTCCAGTTTCGCCGCCATCCTTACCTCCCGCCAGAAAATAGAGCCCGCATATGCAGGCTCTGGGTTAGGTTTTTTCAGCGTTGCCGCCTCAGAACTGCTGTTCTTCCGTCGAACCGGTCAGCGCCGTTACCGAAGAAGCACCGCCCTGAATGATGGTAGTAACCTTGTCGAAATAGCCGGTACCCACTTCCTGCTGGTGCGATGCAAAGGTGTAACCGCGTGAAACGGCATCGAATTCCGGTTTCTGTACCTTCTCGACGTAGTGCTTCATGCCCTCGCCCTGTGCATAAGCGTGCGCCAGGTCAAACATGTTGAACCACATGCTGTGGATGCCCGCCAGCGTGATGAACTGGTACTTGTATCCCATCGCCGACAGTTCTTCCTGGAAGCGGGCAATCGTCTGATCGTCCAGGTTCTTTTTCCAGTTGAACGACGGTGAACAGTTGTATGCCAGCAGTTTGCCTGGGAATTTGGCGTGAATGGCATCAGCGAAACGCTTGGCTGCCTGCAGATCCGGCGTGGAGGTTTCGCACCACACCAGGTCGGCGTAAGGGCAATACGCCAGGCCACGGCTGATCGCTTGCTCAATGCCGGCATGGGTACGGAAGAAACCTTCCGCTGTACGTTCGCCGGAGACAAACTCGCTGTCGTATGGATCGCAGTCTGACGTCAGCAAATCGGCCGCATCGGCGTCGGTACGTGCGATGACCAGCGTTGGCACACCGAGCACGTCTGCAGCCAAACGGGCTGCTACCAGCTTCTGAATCGCCTCCTGGGTTGGCACCAGCACTTTACCGCCCATATGGCCGCACTTTTTCACCGCCGCCAATTGGTCTTCGAAATGCACCCCGGCAGCGCCGGCCTCAATCATGGCTTTCATCAGCTCAAAGGCATTCAGCACGCCGCCAAAACCGGCTTCGGCATCGGCGACAATCGGCAGGAAGTAGTCGGTGTAACCCTTACTGCCCGGTTCAATTTTATTGGCCCACTGGATCTGATCGGCACGGCGGAAAGTATTGTTGATACGTTTAACCACCGCCGGCACGGAATCAACCGGGTACAGCGACTGGTCCGGATACATGGCCGACGCGGTGTTGGCATCCGCAGCGACCTGCCAGCCAGACAGATAAATCGCCTCAATGCCGGCTTTGGCCTGCTGCAATGCCTGCCCGCCAGTCAGCGCACCCAGGCTGTTGACATAGCCTTTGCGTGATTTACCGTGCAGCAGTTCCCACAGCTTGGCGGCACCGTTTTGTGCCAGCGTGCAGACCGGATTGACCGAGCCGCGCAAATTAATCACGTCTTCAGCGCTGTATGGGCGCGTGATGCCTTCCCAGCGAGCTGATTTCCATTCCTGTTCCAGTTGTTGAATCTGTTGAGCACGAGAGGTAGACATAATTTTTATCCTTTTCAATAATGTAGGGTTAATGGTCAGGAACAGGTTCAGGCCAGAAGCTCATAGCCGGGTAAGGTCAGAAAATCGATTAATTCGTCTTGCGTAGTAATACGTTCCATCAGGCGCGCAGCTTCTTCGAAACGGCCAGCGTTAAAGCGCGCCTCACCCAATTCTTCACGTACCACCAACATCTCTTCTTTCAGCATCTGGCGGAACAGCGCCTTGGTGACCAACTGGCCATCGCTCAGGCTCTTTTGGTGATGGATCCACTGCCAGATTGAGGTACGGGATATTTCCGCCGTCGCCGCATCTTCCATCAAGCCGTAAATTGGTACGCAGCCATTGCCGGAGATCCAGGCCTCGATGTATTGCACCGCCACGCGAATATTGGCGCGCATGCCGGCTTCGGTCCGTTCGCCATCGCAGGGTTCCAGCAGTTGCGCGGCGCTGATCGGCGCATCGTTTTCACGCAGGACTTCCAGCTGATTACGGCGTTCGCCGAGCACTTTGCTGAACACTTCCATGACGGTATCTGCCAACCCCGGATGCGCCACCCAGGTGCCGTCATGGCCGTTATTGGCCTCCAGCTCTTTATCCGCCCGTACCTTGTTCAATACCCAGGCATTTTTCTCGGCGTCTTTGCTAGGGATAAACGCGGCCATGCCCCCCATGGCAAAAGCGCCTCGCTTGTGGCAGGTCTTGATCAGCAACCGGGAGTAGGCACTGAGGAACGACTTGTCCATCGTGACCGACTGGCGATCCGGCAGGACCCGGTCAGCGTGGTTTTTCAGCGTTTTGATATAGCTGAAGATGTAATCCCAACGGCCGCAGTTCAACCCGACGATATGATCGCGCAGGTGGTAAAGGATCTCGTCCATCTGGAATACCGCCGGCAGCGTTTCAATCAATACCGTGGCCTTGATGGTGCCGCGCGGCAGGGAGAAACGATCCTCGGCAAAGCTGAATACTTCACTCCACCAGGCCGCCTCCTGCCAGGATTGGGTTTTCGGCAGGTAGAAATAAGGGCCGCTGCCTTTTGCCAGCAATTGACGGTAGTTGTGGAAGAAATACAGTGCGAAATCGAACAGACCGCCAGGGATCGCTTCGCCCTGCCACTGCACGTGTTTCTCCGGCAAATGCAGGCCACGTACGCGCGCTATCAATACCGCTGGATTAGGCTTCAACTGATAAATCTTGCCGGCTTCATTGGTGTAAGAAATGGTGCCATTCACTGCATCATGCAGGTTGATTTGCCCATCGATCACTTTGTCCCAGCTCGGCGCCAGTGAATCTTCGAAATCCGCCATAAACACCTTCACATTGGCATTCAAGGCATTGATCACCATTTTGCGTTCAACCGGCCCGGTGATTTCGACCCGACGGTCGCGCAGATCCTCGGGTATGCCGCGGATCTTCCACTCTCCATTTCGAATGGAATCAGTTTCCGAAATAAAGTCTGGGAGTTCGCCCTGATCGATCTTCTGCTGCCAACAGGCACGCGCAGCCAAAAGCTTATTGCGCTGCGGAGTAAAGTTACTCACCAGATCCGCCAGGAATTCGACCGCGTCATCCGTCAACACCTGCCGTTCAGCAGCGGTAAAACCCTGCGTAAACGTTAACTCCGTGCCTGCTATCTGTTGCGTCATTGTCTTGCTCCTTCGCATCATTGTGCACCGCCGCTGCAAGTCAGGCGGGCACATCTTCATCAGAAATCAGTGCGGATCAGGATGAATAAAATGATCCTCAACTGGTCAGATCTCATCTCGCTGGATCTAAGAATACTCAACTAAAAATAAAAATCAAAAACGATTTCCATTTTATTATTAAATATTTTATTAACCTTTTATTATCAATTGGTTATTAAAAATAACAATGCCAGAGGGTAAGGAAACCGGTTCCATTCCCTGTCGGTAGTTATATCAAGTGTTTGTTAGATAATGAGTTTTAGTAAGAATGGCAGATAAATTAGGGGTAAAGCGCTGGGAGAGGAGTGCCGGCGGCCTCGATTCAGCCGCCGGTTAAAGCAAAAAATGTTATTCCAGGGTCGGGTTCATATGACGCAGATCGTAAGGTGTGATCTGGTAAACGTAGTAGTTAAGCCAGTTGGCGAACAACAGGTGCCCATGGCTGCGCCAGGTCGCTTTGGGGGTAAGTTCGGGGTTATCGTCGGGGAAGTAATTGAGCGGCACTACCGGGTTGAGACCTGCTTCGTTATCGCGACAGTACTCACCGGCGAGCGTCAGCGCATCATACTCTGGGTGCCCAGTCACGAACGCCAGCCGTTTATCCTTGCTGGCAAACAAATAGGCCCCGGTTTGCTCCGACTCGGCCAGGATATCCAGATCCGTGTACTGCCGAATAATCTCGGTAGGGAAATCCGCATAGCGTGAATGGGGTGCCAGGAAAGTCTCATCAAAACCACGCGTCAGCAAGGCATGCTGCTGCAAGGTTTGGTGCTGGTAAACGCCAGAGAGTTTCACTTCACGCGTCATCTTCGGGATGCCATACAAAATATTCAAAGCGGCCTGCACGGCCCAACAGACAAATAGCGTGGAGGTCACGTGATTCTTGGCCCAATCTATTACGCGTTCAATCTGCGGCCAGTAAGCAACGTCGCAGAAATCAACCAACCCTAGCGGTGCCCCCGTCACGATCAGACCATCAAAGTTCTGATCCTGGATGTCTTCAAAATCACAGTAAAAGTTGTTCAGATGCTCCGCCGGCGTGTTCTTTGACTCGCGGCTGTCGATACGCAGCAACTGGATATCGATTTGCAAAGACGAGTTAGAAAGCAGACGTAAAAACTGATTTTCAGTCTCGATCTTCTTTGGCATCAGGTTAAGGATCAGCACTTTCAACGGCCTGATTTCCTGTGTTTTTGCCCGTGAGGATGTCATCACAAAGACATTCTCATTGCGCAAGAAACTTACTGCAGGTAACTCATCAGGAACACGAATCGGCATTGCTTAATCCCCACACATCCGTTTAAACGTTTAGACTTCTAGATGCCCGAAGATAGCGGTTTTTTACCGTAATGTCGAGTGTTCAACGGAAAGGTGAAAATGTTTCATCGCGGCGATGACGGGAGGTTGAACGTATTTTTGGACGCTAAAAAGCCAAGAGGCCATCCTTGCGGATGGCCTCTTGGCTTAATTGATGCTTGGCAGTGTCCTACACGATTCGTCTCATCCTGAGACTCACCCCTTCGGGGCCGCCGCAAGCGGCGTTAAAGCCCGTTCCCGACGGGCTTTTCGCATGCCCATGCTCGAGCAGAACGACATACAGCAGATAAAACAAAAAGCCCTACGCTTTCACGTAGGGCTTGTTGCTTTATTTGATGCTTGGCAGTGTCCTACTCTCGCATGGGGAGACCCCACACTACCATCGGCGCTACGGCGTTTCACTTCTGAGTTCGGCATGGGGTCAGGTGGGACCACCGCGCTATTGCCGCCAAGCAAATTCTTTTAATTCTTTTTTGCCGAACTTCTAAACCCACTTTAAATAAAGTGGTGCTGATACCCAGAGTCGAACTGGGGACCTCACCCTTACCAAGGGTGCGCTCTACCAACTGAGCCATATCAGCACACTAATTTGATGCCTGGCAGTGTCCTACTCTCGCATGGGGAGACCCCACACTACCATCGGCGCTACGGCGTTTCACTTCTGAGTTCGGCATGGGGTCAGGTGGGACCACCGCGCTATTGCCGCCAGGCAAA